>Ga0209491_10004690_pt1 | contig 20787 bp, 29 predicted proteins | sample BON02_FD_187213 | JGI IMG/M metagenome (GOLD analysis project Ga0209491, IMG submission 187213) | Freshwater microbial communities from Lake Bonney liftoff mats and glacier meltwater in Antarctica - BON-02 (SPAdes) (version 2) | ecosystem: Environmental > Aquatic > Freshwater > Ice > Glacier... | reverse complement strand
GCAAAGATTTGGTGTGGGAAGGCGTGTGTCCAACAATCAAAGCACGACACCACAAGCGCCGCAAGTCGCATGCACACAGTCGTCATCACCACCATTCAAATTAAACACTCGCTACGGCACATCCACATTCCCTTTTCTCTCCCGAGTCCTCGTTCTCTTTCTGGTCCTTTCCTTTGCTTTACGCGTTTTCCCCTCTATCCTATCAGACATGTGCATCACGATCGATTTTGGTTGTTGTTTTTCTCTCTCGGCGTTACAAATACATTCTTCCCTATCCTCGCCGCGCCAGTACCAGTGGGCCTACCTACTGCTGCTCTGCTGCTCTACTGCAGCTCATCTCTCTGGCTGGTCCTCCTCGTCGTCTTTCCAGCTGTCATTTGGTAGTGTGAACATGATTCGCACTCTCCGTCTTGCCTTCCTGATTTCTGTGAGATTTCAGCCTTCCTTCCCCTGCTCTTTACTCTACGAAATAAAATTAAAGTAAATGTGTATTAGAAAACATGTATTGATTTGATGACACACGCACGCTCGCATTGACAAGAGACGAGCCTACGCAAGGTAGTCTTCCAATCTCTCTGTCGTCCGAACACACACACGACGCACTACTCTCTCTTTTTCTCTCTCCTATCTGTCTCCCTTCTCTCTCTATTGATTTCGTTTTTCGCTCTCTACGCATAAATATATCTATATATATGTGTGTGTGTGTGTGTTTATAAAAAAGCATCTCTCACTCATACTCGTATACAGACTAGTTTATCAAATTTGCTCGTCATTTCCTCAGTTTATTTGCATCAGAATTCCGCCTGCTCCTCCTCCTCCTGCCCCGCGGTCGCCACCGCCGGCGGCCCCGCCCCAGGTACCACCGCCACACTCCGACGATGCGTAGGCTTCTTCTGCCCTTTCTTCCCCCCTCCTCCGCCTCCTCCTCCTCCACCAAAACCACTCCCCTGCAACCCTTCTCCTCCTGCTTCTGCTTTAGCCCACTGCTGCCGCAAGGGCGTGCCCGGAAGAGAGCCCGCCGTCCCCACCGCCCAAGAGCACTGCGGCACCGAGGTCACATCCAAACTCCTCTGCTGGTGCGGGTGCAGCTGCAAAGTAGGGAGATAGCCCCCTCCTCCCTCTCCTCTTCCTCCCCTTCCTGAGTCGTTGAACGAGTAAGAGGACGAGGAGGAGGAGGAAGAAGCGTAGCTCTCATCGTTCATCCCTCCGGCACGACCACTAATCACGACATTTGAAGCGATGACAAAATGATGCGGGGAGGAATGGAGGGAGGACGAGGAGCAGGACGAAGGCGAGGCAAAGGCCGTGGTGATAGGGGAGGAGGCCAGGCTGGTGTTGCTCACACAAGCATCGATTGCCATCGGCCTCCCTCCCAAGGGCGTAAAGAAGGTCCCAGCAGCAAATTTCTGCATCCCTTTCTCCCTCGGTCCCTCCCCCTCCTCTTCCACTTCCTCCTCCTCCTCCTCCTCCTCCTCCTCCTCCTTCTGCTCCACCATCCGCTGCTGCCCGGCCTGAGCCCCCACCCCCTCCCTCCCTCCCTCCCTCCCTCCCTCCTCCCCTCCCCGCGGAGACAACACAAATTGATTCTCCATAAGCCGGCCAGGGGAGGAATGCGTCCTTTCCACTGTCAGCTCTGTCATCAACCTAGTTTTTTTCAGCCCTTCGGGTCCCCTTTCCAGATACACACCCTCTCCTGCCATAGACGAGACACTACCACTTCCCTCGTGCGGTTGTGCATTAGCAGCAGCAGCAGCGGCAAAACTGCTGTTGCAACTGTTGTGAATGATGTTGTTGTGGCTGTAGTTCTGCTGCTGCTGCTGGTGGTAGGAGGAGGAGGAGTGGCAGGAGAAGGAGAAGGAGGAACGGGGAGAGAAGCAGTAGGAGGGAATGTCGCCTTCCAACTCGACCAGGGTGCGTTTTTGGGAGGGTGAGCCTTCTCGGTGTTGGGTGTTGCCGTTGTTGTTGTTATTGCTGCTGCTGCTGCTGCTGTTACTGTTGCTGCTGTTGTGCAGTAGGTCTCGGACGCGTGGAGAGGAAATGCGAAGGAGTCCTGGGCGGATGGGACGACGGGCCCAGGCCGAAGAGGAGGAGGGCGAGGTGGACGAGGACGAGGGGGAGGAAGGGTCAGAGTTGTCATTGCCCGTGGTCCGAGCGCGTGTGACGGCAAGAGGAACGTGAGCTGCGCTGACGTGAGAGAGCCGCGGGTTGCTGGCCGAGGAGGAGGAGGAGGAGGAGGCAGCGGGGGAGGAAGGGGTGGAGATATTGGTGGAGGAGAAGGAGAGGGAGGGGATCCGGAGCAGCAGCTGCTGGTGGCCGCTGCAACCCTGACCCATCCCTACCACCTGCTGTTGCTGCTGCAGCTGCTGCTCTTGCTGCTGCTGAAGCACAAAGGAGGAGGGTAGTCGTGGTGGTGATGGAGGCATCGGCAGGCCTGCCTCGCCCTCCCGGCCTTGGAAGAAGGAGGCAGGGGAGGAAGCGAGAGAGGAAGGGGAGGAGGAAGGGGAGGACAAAGAGGAGGGAGGGGCGTCAAAGAGCTTGCTCTCATGGGGGTTGACTTGCTCCGAGTCGGCCAGGGCGAGGGGAGGGAGGGAGGGAGGGAGGTCCTTGAACATGTCTCCTCCTCCTCCTCCTCCTTCTCCTCCTTCTTGATCGTCGTTGTCTTCTTCTGCGGGAGGGTCGCCCATCAGAGGCCCAGGTAGGTGAGGCTGCTGCTGCTGCTGCTGCTGCTGCTGCTGCTGCTGCTGGTGCAGTTGCTGCAAGAACTGCTGCTGGTACTGCTGCTGGTAGTAGTGGAAGGGGTGGGGAGCGACGACGTGTTGCTGGTGCTGCTGCTGGTGCTGCTGCTGGAAAGGCAGGTACTGCACATGGTGGTGTACAGGTCCCTGTCCTCCTCCCCCTCGTCCTGCCGCTGCGGCAGCCCCCGCCTCCTCCACCAAGGCCCCCGTGCCCGTCGCACACACCCCTCCCTTCCTCCCTCCCGAAAGCAACCCCCCCTCCCTCCCTCCCTCCCTCCCTCCCTCCCCCAACACCAACAACACCCCCGCATTCCCCGTCAAGTCCAAACTCCCCAACCCCAGGGCCACCGCCTCCGTCTGTATCGGCTGCTTGAATATCGTGGAGGGAAAATGGGGGTAGTGCGCAAAAATCGGGTGATATAACACCTCCTCCATCCTCGGCCGGGCCTCCCTCCTCTTATCAAGCATCCCCAAAATCAGATGCGACAAATGAGGACTATACCGCTTCCCACACAACGGCAAGGGAACATCATCCACAATCGACCGACACAACTGCTGCAAGGTCGTCCCATTAAACGCAGGCCGGAGCTGCGCAAGCATGTAAAACACACACCCAACACTCCAGACATCCACCCGGTGATCATACGGCTGCTTCTGAATCATCTCCACCGCCATATAGAAAGGAGTCCCACACCTCTCCATTAACTCCCCCCCCGCAGCCAATGGCGCCGCCAGCCCCAAATCAATCAATTTCACGTGCCCCGTGTACGTCAACATGATATTCTGGCATTTAATGTCCCGATGCACAATCCCCGCACGGTGGAGAAAAGCCACCCCCTGCCCTAGCTCGTACAGGTACCGCCAGAGCGTCGCCTCGTCCGGAGGGCTCTTATTGGCCATGCACTGCTGCACGGTCTTGAGTAGATCTCCTCCAGGAATACATTCAAGCACCATGTAGTGATGGTCGTTCCCCGTGAAGGCCGCGTAGAACTGAGAGATGTAAGGGCAGCCTTTTGCCACCTTGAGCATCTCTACTTCCCGCGCGACGTTGGAACGGGTGACGGCGCTGCTGCTCAGGGACCGGGTTTCCTTCAGCACGATGGCCAGGGAGGGGGAGGCGCGGGGACGGGCTTTGAAGACGGTGGAGAAGGAGCCGGAGCCGAGGGTTTCCAAGACGTCGAAATCCGCTGTGGAGGGAGGAAGGGGAGGGAGGGGAGGAAGGGGAGGGAGGGAGAGGTGAGAAGGAGATGAGCTGGAGAGGGAGCGAGGGGAGGGACGGAGGGAGGAACGGGAGCGTGGCCGGCAAAGTCCGACAGATAGAAAATGAGGCAAGACCTCTCGTTGACATCCGCACACTCAAAGGGCTGGAGGAGGGGATAGCAGGGTTCCACCAAGCCACCCACCACACTACGTACGTACCGAGGCAATAGGTCCTCTCCATCTTTCCTGCTCACGCGTCCAGTGCACAGCTCGGTTTTCTGCTTCCGCGTGTCAAGGCCAATTGACCAGGCTTGCCACGGGGCAGCCTCTCCGCCGGTGCCGCCTGGTCTTTAGATGCGCATCGCCATGCTCGTCGTGGGGGTGGTGCTGGTGGGGTCGCCTTCCGCGTGTCTGCCGCGTTTGCCGGACCTGCTGTAGTGCTCGTCGCTTTTTCCCTGTGGTGGTGGTGTGGTGCGTGGAGGGTATGTGTACATTTGACATCTGTTCCACTGGTCAAAAGGCGAGCCCACAGGGGGTGCGTTGGTGCCTCAAATCAAGGAGAGTTGTGTGCACAAGAGTGTGTGACTGCGCACCCACTGTGTCTTAGCCCAAGACAACCACCGGTCCCCCCCACGGACATATGAGGCAGATGAAGATACTATTGCGTCTCTGGATACTGCCTTGGTGGTCGCGCTCGTGGCAGGATGCCATCAAAGAGGGCGACTGGTTCGGCAGGGCATCCAAGCCCAAGCCGTGGTGCGTCAAGGTGCGCATCGAGGTTGCAGCAGCAAAGTGACACCCAAAGAGGTGGTGCACGATACATTAGGAGGGGAGAGAGTACAGACGCACGACGACAGTGTCGATACGGATGTGCACCACATCTTCTCTTCTCCCGCAAAGATGCACTTTTTCCTCGCATCGTTTCGGCGCTCCCCGCACTCGCGAACGTTGAGCTGGGGCGAGGCATGCATTGCATTGCAAGTCCCAAGCAACCACAACACTTGCAAAAGACCAATCAAACAACAAGGACGAGACAGAGCGCAATTTTATCTGCTTCGAGATGTGAGGTGATCGCGGTTTAGCTCTAGACTGCTGATAAGCAAGACAAGAAGGCCTGCTGCTTCCTGCTCTCCTGCCCATGTCAACCGTCAGACGCACGTTTCCTGCTTCGAACTTTCGAGCTCGTGTGTGTGATGATGGTTTTTCGTACACACTTACTGATTCACTCGCATATCCTTATCTGCCACACCATTTCCAGGTCACAGGCAAGGACAGCGGCAGAAGCGCAAGCAAGCGGCAGCATCAGGGCAGGAAGAGCGGCAGCGGATGACGGGAGAGCACGCGCACCACAAACAGAACCATAGGAGGTGAATTGCTTCTTCTTCTTCTCTTCTTCTACGCGGCCAGCACCACCACACGCACAAGCCAAAATGAATGCCAGCACCACGACCTCCGCGACGACTGCTCCACCGTATTCACGCCCTGACCGGCGCCGGCCCCGCACGCTCATGTCGTCGTTCTCAACAATTTCGGGAGGGCCGTCATCGTGTTCTTCGTACCCTCGCATCCTGGCCACCAGCATGGACGCCCGCGCCGCAAGCAGCACCACCAGCAGCAACGACACGAGCCCCCCAGGGCCCTTGACGAGGAAGCTGACACAGAAGGGACAGGATGCGGTGGGTGCCTTTTGGTTGGCGAAAAACTTTATTGCGGGCACAGCGGCCGGTACGTGGTTGTGGTGGGGTGGAAAGGGGTGTAGCTGGGGGAGGGCAGGGATAGGGGAAGCGTATATATCCAAGGCTTACCCTTTATTTCTTTGTGGGGAACCGGGACAGGGAGCGGCATTCTTTTGTGTGGGTCCACTCCCAGCCAAGACATACAGTCACTCACGCACCCCTCCCTTCCCCACCCTCCTTCCCTCCCTTCCTCCAGGCGTGGCCGAATGCTTCGTAGGCCATCCCCTCGACACCATCAAGGTCCGCATGCAAGCAGCCGCCGCCGGCCCAGTCGAAGGAGCAGCAGTCGCCGTGGCGGGCGTCGCTAACATGAGCGCGGTGCAACTGCTGCGAAGCACGATCAAGCACGAGGGGTTCCTTGCCCTGTATCGTGGAGCGTCCTCGCGGGTGGTTGGCTCGGCATTGGCTAATTCGGTATTGTTCGGCGCGAATGGTGCTTTTAAGAAAGCATTTGATGCTGATACGGCTTTGCCCTTGAGTGGAGCGTTTATCCTAGCCTCGGCCTGTACGGGCGCGGCGGAAGCAGCGATTTGGACGCCCATGGGTAAGGAGGGAGGGAGGGAGGGAGGGAGGGAAGGGAAGGAAAAGAGGAGGTAGGGTAGAGCGGAATTATGGAAGGTAAATCCCGCTGTCAATTTGAAGACGGCAAACTGCGAACATCACCCCTTGGAAATTGAGCTCATCGTTCTTGCCATACTAATCCTAATCCTCCTCCTACGCTTCCTCCCCCTCCTCCCTCCTTCCTCCCCTCCTCCTCCTAGACCTCCTCAAAACCCGCTGCCAAGTCGAGTACGGCAAGACCGTGAACGTCACCCCGTGGAAGGTCGCCAAGCAACTCATCAAAGAGCACGGTGTCTTCCGCGGGCTCTACGCAGGGGGAGGCCCCACCTTAGTAAGAGAAGTAGCGGGGAACATGGTCTATTTCACTGTCTACCAAACAATCAAGCAAGCCATCATGCGAGCCCGTGGCGTGCGGGAGGGTGATACATTGACTTTCATCCTCGCGGGGGGGTGCGCGGGGACCTCATATTGGTTTTCGATTTTGCCGCTGGACACGGTCAAGAGCATTGTGCAAGCGCAGGAAACACGGGTGACGGGCATGCAGGTTGCAAGGGATTTGTATGCCAAGGGTGGAGTGGCTGCGTTCTACCGAGGGGTGGGGCCGGCTATGTTGCGGGCCTTCCCTGCGTGTGCGGCGACTTGGACGACGTTTGAGTACTCGTTGCTGGCCTTGGAGCGGTTGGAATGAGGTGGTGGGGAGGGAAGGGGAGGGGGAGGAGGAGGCGTGTGTAAGTAAATACAGCGCAGCAATGCAAAACAAAGCACCCAAACTATTGGAGTACGAACGCAAGTAGTGCGCGGCGGGAAAAAAAGAAATAAAGAACTCAAACAGTTTTGTCTTATTGTTGCTTTGGGGGGAGGAAGGGTCGCTTTTTGGACGTGCGGGCTTGGACTCGCGCCAAAAAGAACAAAGTTGGAGGCCTTGGTAGAAACCAAAAACGCAACGAGGCCTCCCAATAAGGATTTCACCACGTCTCAATTGTATACATGTCTCTTCTCCTCGCTCTGGGACAGCGTTTCAGCCTGGAGTATTGTGGGTTTTGCCCTTGAACAAAGCGGCGGGCCAAAAGTGAGATGGGCCAGATGCGTTGGGCATCGAAGCCTCCTTTTCATGCCTCGCTCCGCATTTCTTATGCCACATCTGGACTCGGCAGGCCTACGACCAGCCCACGTGCAGCATCCTCACCTCGGTCTTGACGTTTGGCTGGTCGTAGTGTTGGCAAAATTCGACTTGTGTGGTTAGAATTGCGGCCTAGGCAAACCGAAGTGCCGTTGGCTGCCTCGATTGACACTCACTTTTATCCCCAAACACACCCAAACACAGGCGCCGCGAAGCCTCCGCGCCAGCCCTATCGTCACACACACGTCCTCAACACTATTCTTGTCCTTGTCGTGAGCCATGCGGATTCCTCTGACCGAAGCCAGGGCCCCTTCCCACGACCTTGGCTCTCCCCGAAATACAGCCGCCACCGAGCCGCTACCACGTCTGCCTCACCCCACACCCTTGGCCACGCTGCCCTTCCCCTTGGGCTGGCAGCTGGTGTGCGACTGCTTGATGAGCCCTGATGTTATGCATCTGGCTCAAACGTCCACGGATCACTTGGGCATTGGCTTTGCCTTGGTCCAGCACCTCGTTCTCCCTCGCCTTGACAAAAACCACGGCGAGGACGGCAACGACGGCAATGACAGCAGGCAGGCTCCCTCCCAGAGCACCACCATGCAGCTCGGCCGCCTGTTGGGTCGATGTTCCCACCTCGAAACCCTGTCTTGCCGGTCCATTACACCCACAAACGCCGCTTGCCTCGGTCGTGCCCTGTGCCTCCAGCCCTCCTTCCCCCGACTGCGTGTGCTGGCCTTGACCAACGCCGGGCTAGGCGTAGAAGGCTTACGGCAATTACTCCCCTCCTTGATCCACCTACCTTCGTTGGAAGAGCTGCTGTTGGACGGCAATGCGTTGGGCAATCGAGGCGTGCAAGCCTTGGCTTGGTGCCTCCGAGGAGGCGGCGGCGAAGGGTGGGAAGGCAAGGGAGGGGAGGGCTACGCGCATACATACGCACCAGTAGCGTGTCAGCGGCTCAAGGTCTTGTCGTTGGCTTCTAATGGCATAGGGACTATGGGGGCACGGGAGTTGTCCTTGCTGCTGGCGGGAGTAGGTCATACTGGTGCTGCTGGTGGTGGTGGTGGTGCTGATGGAAGCTCCATCATCAGCGGACGTTTCTCCCCGTTCTGTGCCCACCAATTCTCCTACAACACCATGAGAAAGCAGCAACAAACACCAACACACGCACATGCCTGTGCCCTACTTGAAAGCCTCTGCTTGGACGGCAACGTCTTGGGGCCAACAGGCACAGCCCACCTCGCCCGCGCCTTTCGAAGCGGGGCGTGTTTTTGGCTGACGCAACTCCACCTGAGGAACAACGACGTCCGGGGCGAGGGCCTCCGAGAGCTCCTTTCCGCCTTTGCCGGTGGAGCCTGCCCGCGCCTCGCTGTTTTGAGCTTAGAATCCAATATGTTTGGAACGGCAGGCGCAAGGTTGCTGGCCCATGCGCTGACCTCTGGAGCGTGTGCAGAGCTGCTCGTTTTGAACTTGAATTTCACATTTATTGGTGAACATGGTACGAGGGCTCTGGCAGAGGCGTTTGGACGGGGGGCATGCCGACGGATACAGAAGCTGTATCTAAAGTCGGTTTGTTTGCGGAGGGCGGGGTCGTTGGATTATTTGCTGGCGGCGACGGCGGCGACGGTCGGGGGAGGAGGAGGGGTGGGGGGAGGGAGAGGGGAACGCGGGGGGGATAGGAGGGAGGCGGTGCTGGTGTTGTAACGGGGAGGGGGAAAGCGGAGTTGGTAGAAAGATGTGTCAGAGACAGGGTTGGGATTGCAGGTCAAAGAAAGGGAGCTGGAGGAGCACGTACGGAGTTTATGGTGGCGGATGGAAGGGAGGGTGTGGGAGCGAGTGGGGGTGTGGCAAAGGCCTGCCAAGAGCAGCAGCGGCTATCATTTTCCGAACGCCTGAATGTTGTATTTCATAGTTCATGTCAGCAGCTTATATAAATGTGAAGGAGAGGTGTACTACAATGTGGATGGAGAGACCAAAAATCGAAAAGGAAGAGAGCGGGGAGGTTGCCTGGTGTGGTGAGGTGAACAAAAAGCCCTCCCAGAGGGTGCACTCGAAAGAAACAAGACAAGACAAGACAAGCTTTTTGAAGTGATATAAGGAATTGAATGGACAGACACGTAATTCATGCCAGAGAAAGCATCCAAGAATGTACAAAACCCAATACCAATCAAACAAGACATGCATGCATAAGAACGCGTAAATGAGTCCACGGCGAAGCTCTTCCTGCCCATTTTCAAAGCATACCGTACCTGCCGCGCAACGGCTGGCGTGAAGTTGCTGTTTTGCGCAAGTTGACCCATGACTTCACGTTCACCCATTCTCACCCGGCAAGCAACCCCTCACCCGGCAACCCTCACCGGGCACGCAAGCATCCATTGTTGCCTTTATCTGTAGTTTACTTCGCAACCTGTCTACAGCACAAGACGTCTTGCACGCTGCCTTGCGTTGCTTCACTTTTCCCGCAATGCCCACACACAGGCAGGCAGCCGTCGGGCTCAATACTCTCATCACCACACCACCATTACCGCCACGGCACGCTGGAAAGGCCACCGTACACGTCCAAGGAAGCTCTACTAGTCGTGGCCGATGATGCTTGCCTCGACACAGCAGCACACACCAAGCCATCAAACGCAGCGGCCCTCCGTCATCTCGATGCCAGAGCCACGCACAAGTTCTCATATTTAATGTCGCCACAACACCCCAACCCACAGGCTCTGACCATCAGGGGCCTGCCTGCTTGCGGTGGCCATGGTCGTCGTCGTGTATACCTTCGACAAAGGCGTCAAGGTATGTTGTGGGTGTGATTGTGTGTGTGCTCTCGCTGTTTGGGTATTGCCAGGCGTTGATAACAGCCCTGAGGGAGGGAAGGGGGGAGGAGGATAGATTGATGCCATGGTAGTGTGGATGCTGCAGCAGAGGGCAAGTTCTCGGTGGTCTTCCGCTCCGAAAGGAGAGGCAAGAGAGCACGCCACAGCAACAGTCATCAAGCGTTGCACTTATCAATCCCTAACCCATCCTACCCAGGCACACGTCATTGAGGCCTGGCTATCCTACTACATTCCCTCTGCCGAGCTCAAGCAACTCCTTGTCTCCGAGCGCCCGTCGTCCACAGCCCCCCGTCACAATCACCGGTATGCCCTGTTGCGACGACTCTTGCCCGCGCGGTTGACCTCTCTGCCCGTCCAACCTCAGCATCACCCATCTACTGCGGATGGTGCCGCGCACCCCTCCTCCTCGTCGTCATCGGCCTTTTTGGCCTCCACCACCGGTGCGGCAGGCATGCCTCCTCCACCATCCTCCTCCTCGTCACGACGATCCTCCAGCCCGTCCTCCTCCTTGTCGTCCTCCTCGTTATTCGAGCCGAGCACATCAACCCCATGACCTGCCTGCTTGTCGTCCTCCTCCTCCTCCTCACAACCACTCCGCCCCTCTGCACCACCACCAGTAATACCACCACCACCACCACTTCCATCAGGCTCATCCCTTCCCTGGTCCGTCGAGAAGCGAATGCCGCCACGGCCACCAGACCTGCCCCCGCTGCCATCGTATTTACACAGCAGCTCCCTGGGAAGTGGAGGGGCAAGCGCAGTCATCACTATGGTGGATTTGGGCAGGTCCGACTCGCTAGATCGTTTGGGTGGCATTAAATGCTTCGATGGGAATTTGACCGCCCTCTCCTCTTCCACCTCTCCCGAAGGCCAGGAGATTGCTCGGCAGCTCATTTTTCTCGAGGCCTTTCGGGATAGTGCGCGGCGATGTGATGACATTTTTGCTGTCGAGAGCGATCGTTTGTGCCGGGAGTACTACAATGCGCTGCACCAGCTTAAGGCGGCTGAGCGGGCGTAGGCCAGTATCTCCAAGCACAAGCAATCCCTGGCTCATTTCCAGGCTGGCAAGGTCTGGGGGGACATAAAAGCGGTCTACAAAAATCTGCACAAGGAGATCAAGGACCTGCGTTCTTTCTCACGGACGAACTTTGATTTGTGCATCCGCCATGTCAAGGCATACCGAAAGGCCGTGGGTCGATCGAGTCGGGTGGCTGCGGGCATGTGGCAGCATTTGCGGAAGCGGGAGTTTGCTGATGATGCGCGATTGCTGGCGTTGACCCAGGAGTTGGAACGGCAATGGAACGGCAATATGCGGACGCTTTTGGCTTTGGCTTCATTCCGTTTGCGCACAAGGAGCTCTATGCGGCTGCCAAGGGCGAATGGCACGTGTTTCGTGTCGGTCTGCGCTTTCGGGCTTGCGTGGTTTGACGACTCGCAGGGCATTGACCTCTTCCAGCACCCGATTGTGCACGTCTACGCGGCCATTGGCGGGGGCTTGTTGTTGCTTTGGGCCTAGGCGCTGTACCTCGTTGTCTGGGAGCGGGCAGGTGTGGACCATATGGCCATTTTTGCCTTTGCCTCGCCTTCGACTTCGGTTCAAGACGTGTATAGCGCCACCTCTCTCGCCACCACCCTCTACCTCTGCAACCTCTTGCTTTACTACAAGCTATTGCGCGGCGTGGCCGGGCCGTTGCAGGCGCTGCCGCCGCACCTGCTCCCTGTCGTGCTCCTCGCCTACTCCCTCTACCGGCTCGTCTTTCCGTGGGCGCAGCGCCAGGAAATGTGGCGCATTATCGCTCAGATTGTTGTGGCCCCGTTGGGCGCCGTGGGTTTCAAGGAGTTGTTTTTCGCCGATATGATGACCAGTTTCAATAAAGTGTCGTACGAAGCTGTGCTTGGGGGCTGTTACCTGTTTCGGGGAGGCTTTATCGCCGACCACGCGGACAAAGGCAGCGCTGCTGCCTCGTCGTCGCTTTATCATGGGGTGTGCGGTCCGACCAGTGTCGCGCAAAAGTACATTGCGCCCCTCGTCATTGCCTTCCCGCTTTGGCTTCGCCTCTTGCTGTGTCTGAAGCGGTACTACTTGACGGCTCGTCGCGTTCCGCCGTTACCGAACGCTTGCAAATACGGAATCTCTCTATCGGTAAGATTGTGCGCTGACCCCAGATATCCCAGACAAGCGTCGATGCTCGCAGCATTATTCAAAGCCCTAGTCATGAACTCGTGATTTGAATTTTGACAGTCTTGCATCTCATATTGCCTCTTTGTCACTCCCCATCACAGGTCATGCTCTTCGCCGTATTCAACCCCGAGTGTTCCCGCGGCGTGCTCAACAACAGCGACCAAAAAGGGATAAGCTTTTCGGTGTACGAATTCTTTTGGCTCTTGTCCCAGACCACCACCCCCTTGGGCACCTGGCTCTGGGACGTAATCATGGACTGGGGTTTGTTCCAGAACCGCAAGGGCCTGCGAAGCCACCTTCTCTTTCGACGGCATGTCTGGGTGTATTATTCGGCCATTATTTTGGACTTGGTGCTGCGCTTTTTGTGGACGGTCTCGCTCCTTGCCCAAGCCACGGCTGGGCCGCTGTACAAGTTCCAATTTCGGGTGCGCTTCTTCACACCCCTGTTGGAGCTTTTACGCCCTTCCGTGTGGGCGTGGCTTCGGCTGGAGCATGAACAGAGCTTGCGGGACATGCGGGAGGGTGCGACAGTAGTTAGGGACGACACATTAAGGGAAAAGCGAGCAAACAAGAGCAAGGCGGAGCGCACACAGCGCCTAGAAGGGATTGCTTGCGAGGTGACGCGCCTTTGCAAGGCTGTCCAGTCTATCAGCACCAGCACCAAGACCGTGGTTACCAGCAGTGCCAGCCGGGGGACAACAGCAACAGCAAGGGTCAGCGCCGCTCAGGCCGACCTCGGCACCGCCGGTGCGCTGGACGGGAGCACCAGCACCTCCAACCCCGGTATGAGTTACAATTATTGAGACGAGGACCATGCAGGCGAGGCTGAGGACGACGAGGACGAGGACGAGGACGCACTCGTTGACGCGCAGAAGAACTTGCAAAAGGATCTGGTCAGCCATCGGAGCGTCGTCCTGGAGGTATGCGTGGTACTTTGCTCCTTTGTAGGACTGGCAATCTGGGCCGTGGGCGATCATTAATTCAAGATAATTGTGGTGTGTGTGAGGCAGCGTGTATAAATGGATGGAAAGAGAAAGTACTTTTCAAGTTAAAACAGATGCAAGTAAAGAGAAATGTAAAGATTCAAGGATACATCTTATAGACTCCGTCGTTTTGTTTGTTGCTGTCCCCATTTTCTCGTGTCTCGAATCGTTGGTGTCCTCTTCTTCGCTGTCCTCACCATCTTCCTTATTCCTCCATCACTTTCTTCGGTGCGCCTTCCCTTTTTCGATCTTTGCCTGGCCTGCCGCCTTAAAATTCGTTTAATTTGTCTTGCCGCTGTTGCACGTCCTCTTCAATTCTTCGTCCGTTGATGCTGTCCCCTGACGTGCCTCTCTCTTGAGCTTGTCGTAGAATTCCTTCAGCTCTGGCGTCTGCCGAGTCGTGTTGTCATTGTCCGTCGCTTGTCAGAGGAAGATGGCGATGGCTGTAGAAAGGGTAGGGCAAAAGACGTTGGTGAGAATATCAGCTTGGTTATCCGGTTTCAGAAAAGAAAGAAGCAGGCGGGATGCAACATGCACAAAGTAAAGCTGGCACATTCGACTAACCTTTACGGTAGGCCAGCTGCTCGACCTCCTGGGGATTTTCGATAGTTTGTCCGCGGAGTCCGCCCGCGTCACCAATGGGACCGACGTCTAAGGCAAAGTATATTTGGGGGAGGAGGAAAAGAGTGAGCTGGCATGAAATTGAAAGAGAGATGGTATCAAATGGACCGAGGAATTCCTTTAAGCATGAGACGCGTACCTCTATTCCCCTCGTCAAGGATTGCCGCCCCCTCGTTATGCAGCTTCTCGAATGCATCTTTGAGAGACTTCAGATGTTCAGAAGGCAGATTCGTCCAATCCGGTGAGAACTTCTTGTCGATGCCAACCACGTACAAGAACCCGGCACTCCGCATCATGGCTCGGAAGACCAAGAGCTTGAGATGCTTCCGCTAGGGGCTGAAGCGAGGGGATAGAGAGGCAGGAAGGAAGGTCAGGTATATAATTACATCAACAGTGGCACACAAGACGCCCTACGGATATCAACTCCCTCGCGCTTGGCGGTCGACCGGCACGCCAATGCTGTCAAGCCCCTTCATGCATACAAGCACCCATCCATCTGCCCCAGCCCTTCCCTGCCTTTGGCCTGTCCGTACCTGGTATTTAGTGAGATAGGAAGGCTGAGACGAGCCATGGCAGCGTATCCCCTCGCGAGAAGCACGCAGCAAGTCCTTCAGGTTTTCTTCCTCGCACAAGCAAGAGAAGCGCTGCAACAAATATATGGTGTCCATGTTTTCGGCAGTTGCTGGGCGGTGACGGCGTCCAGGTATCTGTTGGTGCTTGTGGTATATGAGTGCGTGAGGGAGGGAAGGGGGAAGGGGACATTGATTGCTTCACTTCCTTTGAGGAAGGGTACAGGACGAGAAAGACACTCTTGAGGAACGTTTCTGGTATTTAGCACGAAATCGCGAAGGGGAAAGGAGGGGAGATTTAAAATGGCACTTTTTTCCGCCTTGGCCCCGCCAGTTTTACAGCACTGGCATTAAGCAGCGGAGCATTGTCAATGTTAGGGAATGCGTCGACAAGCTTGTGTCGATTGCGGCTCGTTCTAGCCGGACGTACTTGTGCACGGCGCAAAAGTAAACAAACAATGGGAGCATATAAATGCGGGGGAAAAAAACGGCAGCGAGACTGGCTTCTCTTTGAAGAAGGTCGAGTGGATGATGCTGCTGCCTTCTCACACCCCACCGCACACACACAACTTCCACCCCCACAACCCATACGACACAGGCATCAAGATGGACGGCAGGCACCTCTCCGCAGAAGGTACGTCGTGCGGCAGTGTCCTAACTAGCGCGTTTGTGTCCCCTCCATCCCTCCCATTGCTGCATCCTGAAATTGTGCCGGTCTCCGTGGGTGCGCTGCTGCCGGCACCCACGCAGCACTGGCCATGTCCGCCTGTGTCCTCCTTTGCCTTTGCACAAAGTTGGTTAAGGTGGGGGCCTCTGATCCTGAAGCTTTTGTGTGACTGGTTCTGCCTGTCCATCGTGCATCAATCATCATCTCTCTACGTGCTTCTTGCCCTTCCGCCTCCCCTCCCCTGCGCGCTATTCATCGTTCCAATCCAAACTTGTCCTAGATTGACAAATCCGCCCCGGCCTTCTCGCACTCTTTGATGCAGTACACCCTCTCACTTCCACTACACGCCCACCACCCCAACCAGAGACGAAGGTCCTGAAGCAAGTCCTGCAAATGAGGCAGCAGCAGCAGCCCGCCCCCGGAGATAGCGTCTTGCACCCCCGCAAGATGGTAGAAGAAATGTACCAGGTTTGTACAGCTCCATGGCGCAGGCGGAAAGCCAAAAAATGTACACGGGCGTCGCCACGAACGAGGACCCAAACGGAGCAACTTCCGCATCCCGCAAACCTATCGAAGCGCTGAAACGCATCTCCATCCACGGCCTCGAACCCTTCCTCGGCCGCCCTGCCTATGGCCACGTCCTGCTCATCACGCTCATTCATGCTCCCTGCCAACAAGTTGCGATTCAGATGCTGGTGGAGGATTGGGAGGGCACGGCCATCAACATGTCGCTTTACAACGCCGTTCCAAACACGGGCAAATGTACCCCTCTCCCGGATCTTCTCAAGGTTTTCCCCGTCGGCACGCGGCTGGCAATCAAGGACCCTTACATCAAATTCTACACCTCCGGCATGCCTGGTCTGCGGGTTGATCATATTGGCAACGTGCTGGTGCGGGAGAACGGGGGGGATAGAGAACTGGTGCCGCTGAAGGAGAGCAAAGAGTATATGAGATTGTTTGTCAAGAAGGAGCGAGGAAAAGATGCAGGCCTGGCCAAGCTGACGGAGTTCAAGGAGTAGATAAATGCGTTCTTCGCAAAGAAGGATGTAAGTGCTGATAATATTTGATGGGAGGGGTGGAGGGGGCTTGTCTTTCGTCGGTCTTTCTTTTCTCCCTTCCTCCCTCCTTTCCTCCTCCCATCCCTCCCTCCCTCCGCAGAACGAGACAGCTGTCAAGGCCTCCTTTTCGTTAGATCTCAATTTGCATAACTTTCAATTTCTCTACAAACCCACTGATTCGTCCTCCCTCCCATCCTCCCTTCTTCCCTCCCTCCCTCCCTCCCTCCCTCCAGTACGAGGCCGCTGCAAACGTCTACACTGAGGGCGTCCGTCTCGCCGTCTCCCAACCCTACGGCACTTCCTCTCCCGGGACCATCGCCTGCCTCGTCGCTCTCAATAGCAACGTGGCCGAAACCTTCCTCCGTATGTACTCCCCCCGCGAAGCGCGTCTGGCTGCCCAAGCGGCCCTGTCTCTTGACCCTTCTCATTTGAAAGCATCCTACCGAATGGCCCAAGCCGAGAGTGCGCTCGGGAGGCACAAGCAGGCCATGAAAGGGTTTAAAGCCCTTGCCAAGAAGGTGGAGGGAGGGAGGGAGGAAGGGACCTGGGGGCCCATGGTGCAGGAAGCGTTGCGGAAAGCTAAACGCAGGGCACAAGACGCGAAAGGGCACTAATTCTTTCCAAATTTGCCCAGCCTGGGATCCCGGAGGATGTCTGGAGAGAGGTTTATGACCCAATGGCTGTCAAGACGGGAGCGTCTTATTTTATTGACCGGCTGGAGAAGGACGAGGTGGGGACGTACGTGGGTCCGGTGGAGATTCGGAGGGCGGGCTGGAAGGGACGGGGGTTGTTTGTGACTGAAGATGTGAAGGCAGGCATGGTGGTGCTAGTCGAGCGCGGGCTGGCAGTAGTAGCGGGGAAGATAGAAAACAAGGGGGATGGGTGGGAGAATGGGGGGGAGGAGGAGGCGGCCATTGCTTTTCTTGAGGACAGGATGAAGGAATTGCACATGGCGTTGCGAAAGCGGGCGGCGAAAAACCCGGTGGAGAACGCGCGGCTGCTGTCGTTGTGTGTTGGGGAGGAGGATAAAGGGAAGGTGAGGGAGACCCCTCCCATGGAGCTCTTTAAGACGGGCGCGCCGGACGACGACGACGATGATGATGACGGCGAGAGGAAAGGAGGGGGGGGAGGGAAGGGGAAGAAAGATTTGATAAAGGCGTGGTTGGAGAAAAAGGTGATTGAGCATGAGAGAATTGAAAAACTACTGACGTGTAATTCCGTAGCGACAGGCAATGGAACACGCACAGCAGCATTAGCACTAATACAAAAAGATGCACTCGCGGAATTGGTGCCCATGCCAACGCAAATGCCAAAGATGAAGAAGAAAACAGCTGGGGAGGGAAAGAAAAAGAAGGCGGAGGAAGTGGGTGTTGGCATGTGGCCGCTGGCCTCGTTCATGAACCAGGACGCAGAGCGGCCGACAGCCGGGCGGTTGCGGGTAGGAAAGTTTCTGGTAGTCCGTGCCTCGAGGAATTTGAAGAAAGGTGAGGAGCTGTTGGCGATATATTTGGAAGGGCAGGCAGCAAGGGAGGGGAAGAGCGAGGAGGAACTGAGGGAGGCCCGACATCGGAAGGCGAGGGCGAGGTGAAGAAAATGCCTGAGAATTAGCGGGATATGTAGACCTCAAAAGCAATCAAATGATACGTGTAGATATTGAGATGTGATTATGCTTGCTCCTTGACTAGTTAACCCATCTTTTGTTGTTGAGATCGAGGAGCCAGCCACGGGGACGCTGGTGTGCATTCATTGTGCAAGCAGACGGTTGAACAAGGTTATAAGGAGCTCTACAAGTCCGCTCAGCGAAGCCGCCAAATAACAACCGCCCCTTGCGACATCCCAGTCTTTAAGCTTAATCTCATCACAATTCGCGCGCTCCGCCCGTTTATCGGCAGCCCTGCTTCCGGTTGCGTCCTTCGCGTCACGATAATTCGCGCGCCGTGCCTTCAGCAATACGTGCACCTCCATGCCATTCAACTGCTGGTGGCAGATGCTGAAAACAACGTCCTTCAGCTGTCGCTTCCCCACGTCCGTCATCACTCCACCTGGGCTCGCGACCTTTGGTCTTTTCCAGACATTCTCAAAACCTTCTCAGCGGACAGCCGCATACAACTCAAAAAATCTTACTTGGAAATTGACCCCTCGGGCATGCCTCACGTCCGCCTGGGCCACCACAGCAGCGTTCAATTTGAAGAGCCTGCCGAGGACGCAAATTTAAAAGTGATGGAGCAATTTGGGGAGAAGGGATACGAATACTTTGAAAAGAAGGAGGTGTGGTAGGCGTAAGGGTGGTTGGGGTAGGATAGGCCACTGAAAATGTGTGTTTCCTTTCATTACTCCCTTCCTCATTATATTAGTGCGACGCCAGTCTCGCCACTTCCCACCCGCAATATCTGCGGGCGCGCTAAGTTATACAGCCAATGCCCTCACTTTCTCTCTCATTCCTCCCTTCCTCTCTTGCTCCCACAATTTGAAGAAGCTATCAAGGTCTACAGCGGAGGCCTCCGTTTTGCCAGCTCCCCACCTTATTCCTCCTGGTCTCCGGATACGACCGCGTACACCGTCGAGCTCAACAACACTCTGGCTGAACTTTATCCTCCTGTGTGAAGCAACAGGAGTCACCAGGACTTTGATAGGGTGAAACGTTGGGCTTTTTCTCTCTGGTTTCTCTCCAAATTTGCTCAAATGTTCACTGTTCTGTAGGAGTTTGCGTTGATCTAATTTATTCGTTGTCGATGTCGATGGTTGATTGCATGATGTGTGTCCAAACGCGTCTTAGGACCAATCATTTTTTAAGCGGAAAAAATCAAGAATTTTCTGCCATTTCTTCGCTCGTTTAGAGCCAAAAGAAGCGGAGACTTCAGGATATGTGTTGGTGGATACCCTGCTTCCATATATGGTGTCATTCTTTGTTTTGGTGGTGCACAGTGCATGTGCTGGCAGGATCACGTCGACGTCGTCATTCCTTGATGTTTGTCGTCCATTCTTTTGATGTTTCTGCGTCGCCGCTGGCGAAGGAGGTTCGCGCAAAGCTTTCCTTGTTCTTCAGCCCCCTCCTTTCCTATCCTCTTTCCACTTACCCCACCAATCAAAGCAACACCAACAACAAACCATTCATCATCTGCTCTCACCTCAATCGACACCGAGAATCACGCCTAGCCTTTGAGACCGCCCTTTCTTTGGATCCGGAATACCTTCAAGCCCACTATCAGTTAGCGGTAGAGACTTATGCGCTCAGGAGGCATGCAAAGGCCCTGCAAGGGTTGCAAAATCTGAGACAGATTGTGTTGAAGGCGCCGGAGGAGGGAAGGCCCGCCTTAGGGAAGTGGGCCCGGTGGAGATTAGGAGGGCGGGAGGGAGGAGGGGTATGGGTTTATTTGTGACTGAAGATGTGGAGGTTGATACGATTGTTCTCGTAGAGCGTGCATTAACAATGTTTGCGCCGGGCATGCATGAGGAGGACGACGAGGAGGCTCGATCACTGTTCCTTTCGGCAGGGTTTCTGAAGCTTATCGCTTTTCTGAAGGCTGGAGCCTCGGATTGTCCCTTATTCAACGCCCGACTCATTTCAATATGGGCAGGCGACGAGGAAGAAGGGGAGGGAGGGAGGAATGCAGGAAGAGGAAATAGTGGAAACGACAAAAGAATCCCGCCCATGTCATTGTTTCGGACCGATGACCCTGCCAAGAAAGAGGAGGCGAGGAAGGAAGGCGTGAGAGAGTGCTTAGAGAAGAAGGTGATCGAGGAAGATAGGATTTATGCGATTCTTAATTATGCTGCCCTAGGACGCATCTTTTCTGCGACAGGTTTGATTAGCTGATGATGCGCAAGATGAAGGAGAAGGAGAAGGAGGATAAGCCTGGAAAGAAAACGAAGAAGAAGGAGAAACAAATGGAGTCGTACTCTTTTGAAGTGTGGGCGCTGTCGTCTTTTATGAATCACGACGATCGTTGACCGACAGCAGGATGGATACGAGTAGGAAACTACATGGTTGTGCGTGCCTCGAGAGATTTGAAACAGGGAGAAGAGCTAGTGCTTGCGACTGGGGAGGGGCAGGCGGCGAGAGAAGGGAGGAGTCTGGAGGAGTTGCGGAGGGGAAAAACGGGGGAGACGAAAGATAAGAAATAGGACGACGGAGGTGCAAGAGGAAAACAAATAAAAGAAATGAAAAAGAATGAACAAAGCAAGAAATAAAGAAGACAACACAGGGCTCAATCAGAGTGGGCGAGAGGTTAAAATAGACGAAAAAGAGGGAGGCTGGATGGTGCATGCGCGGAGAACATTCGAGACGCGAACTTTTTCTAACAGCAGCACTCTCTGACTTATCTCTTGCTTTGTGTTCAGACAAAGTGTGTTTTTGATTGTTGTAACAGGTGCTCGCCTGGAAAAAGAGGAAGAGACATGGGTGGTATTGGTGCAGGTGGCTTGGAATGCACAAAAACACAGTGTCACGATTTTTTTCTGCTGTATTGCGAATTGAACCACGGGGCTAAGCAATGTGTGATTAAAAAGGTTCACAATAATGCCTGTGTG
>Ga0209491_10004686_pt1 | contig 20802 bp, 20 predicted proteins | sample BON02_FD_187213 | JGI IMG/M metagenome (GOLD analysis project Ga0209491, IMG submission 187213) | Freshwater microbial communities from Lake Bonney liftoff mats and glacier meltwater in Antarctica - BON-02 (SPAdes) (version 2) | ecosystem: Environmental > Aquatic > Freshwater > Ice > Glacier... | reverse complement strand
CGGACGAATCTCCAAATCCGAGTAAATCCAAATCACGGGTGGGCCGATGTTGCTCTGCCTCCCAGATATGGAACAACTGAGCCCCTTTCAGCACGAAGCGGTCCCGGTAGGTGCTTTTTGCGAGACGATAGAGAAATCGGCCGGTCCCATACCGATCCATGAGCGAATTCAAAGGCTCGCCGCTCTTGCGGGAAAGGTTCAGAAGCCGGGCACGGATGGAAGCAGCAGGATTTTTCACATCATGGCCTCCAGATAAGGGCGCATCACCTTTCCGACCCGCAACAGACGACCCATCCTTCCGATTTCCCCTATCGTGGACTTTCTCGCCCGGAGCGTTTCCCGCAGTGCTTCGACACAGACGTCGATTCCAAGTTTGTTGCGATGCTTGAAGCAATCGGCGACCGTGCGGGCCGGAGTCGTGATGCGAATCACTTCACCGCTCAGCCGGTGCTCCTCAACCCCTTCTGTGAAAAGTGCGTTCACGGAAGTCCTGATGATGCGGATCGGAGGCCACTCGATCCTGGGCGCGTGAGCCTTCATTGGCAGTTGAATCCACACTTCATGCGCTCGCTGAGTTCCGGTGCCATGGAAGTGTAGCGCGCTGATCAGGACGACTACGGCCTTGGGGGCGCCCTTCATGGCATTAACGAGATCATGATTCTCGGTGATCGGCGAGTTCGGTAGCCGATAGACTCCGCGTCGAACCTTCTCGAGTGCTCCGCGACGTAGCAGGCGGGTGACCGCCTGATTCGACACTCCGATTTCAACTATCTCCGACGTGGTGATCGATTCGCGACCTTTTGCCAGTGCTTGGATTTTTTGGTGTGAGGAGTCGATCATCTGGTGAAATTGTCCGTTAAGCTAGGTATTTATCGCTTTCCGCCTAGCTTTTACAACATAATAATAAAGAGGTATCGAGTTCCGTGTCGAATTAGAGAGTGCCATTGGGGGCTCGGGTGACCAAGTGGTCCAGATAGCACCGGCCGATCTGCCTTTTACTCTCCTTCAGCCCCCCGGAACCTTCAACGCCACGGTCGTCCACTCGTGGGGACGGTGGAAGGCGATGACTGGGTGGTCGGCGGTGGTCGAGAGAACTGGCTCGCCCGTCGCGGCCGCGTCGTAGCGGCAAAAGCTCACGCGCAGGGCGAGGCCGGGATGGAAAACGGGGATGCGGAAGACGGAGGCAGGAATGGACATTGTCACACGCCATCCGGTGGGCGTTCGCGTAGCCGTGCTGCGGAAGTCTACGGGATGCACGAGCATTGCTTCGAAGGGGATCGGCACGGCGTCTTCAGAGGCTTTGCCGCCGACACCGGGGAGGTGCAGATGCATGCGCTTGTTGTTCGGCGTGACATGGAGTTCGACATAGTCGCTGTTGCCTTCGAGCTGGATGAATGCCTCAAAAACATCACCCAGCTCCCACATTTTCTGGTTGTCCGCCGTCGCCCGCGTGGTGACTTCGTCGTCGGTGATTTCCGCTTCGACGAGCAATGCTTTTGGAGTCCAAGCCAAACGCACGTGGGTGGGACTCAGCGAGGATGATGGCTCGCGTTGCCAGGGTTGCCGTAGTTGGAACTCGGCTCCATGGTCGGCAGTGGCATCGGTGGATTGCGGGATCGAGGTTTTCATGGATCGAGTCGAGTACGTTGCACAACCTGCGAACGCGGACAGCGCGAGGGCGGCAAAAACGAGGGGCGAGTATTTCATGATTCGAGGGTTAATTCGGCCACACGGACGACGAGGTTGGTGCCGTAATCGTAGCCATTGCAATCGAGGGTGATGAGTTGACCGTCCTCATCTTGCAAAAACGGAAGCACTTTCCGGTCTTCCAGCCAGCGGGCGGAAGCGATACGACTGCCCAGGCCCGTGATGGATTTGGGGCCGTTGCCACGGCCCTCGGCGACGACGTGCGCACTGCCTGCCTGCGTGAGAGCGTGGGCAAAATAGAAAAGCTGGTTTTCGTCGCGCAGGAGAAAATCTCTCCCCGCGCACGTTGCCTCCGCGACCGGTTTGGCTGTGTAGATGGCGTCCTTGGCATAGCTTGTCCAGCGGCCAAGCACTCTCAGCGCCGCCGTCTCATACTCGCCAATCGAGCCGTCGGCCTGTGGGCCCACGTTGAGCAAATAGTTTGCCCCGACTTTGCGGCAAGCGCAGAGATGCTCGATGAGTTGCGCGGGGCTTTTGAAAGTGAGGTCGTTGGCCCCCACTCCCCAATGCACGTTCATCGTTTCGCACATTTCGCCGGCGAGGTATTTTGGCCAATCAGATCGGTCGGGTGTGGTGGGGAGCCCCTGTTCGAAGGTCGTGCTGTCGAGCTCAGGATGGCCGGTCGCACCGCGAGCCCCGAGCCCGGTGTTGTTGACGATGATGGCTTCTGGCTGATACTTCCGAATGGTCGCGTAGAGACGATCCTCTTTCCAATCGGCAGCGGGTCGCGACCAATTGCCATCGAACCACAAGCCGCCGATCTCCCCATAGTTCGCGCAGAGGATCTCGACGGAGGCATTGAGATAATCGAGGTATTCGTCGAATTTGGCATCCGAGCAGTGCTGGGAATCCCATCGCCAATCGAGTGTTGTGTGATAGAAAAACGGGACGATCCCTTCCGCCCGGCAGCCTTCCACAAACTCGGCGACCAGATCGCGACCCGCAGGCGAATGGGGCGCGTCAAACGTATCCAGCCCCCTCGTATCGTAAAGCGAAAATCCCTCGTGATGCCGGGTCGTCAGGCAGGCGTAACGCATGCCCGATTCCCGCGCGAGCCGCGCAATCGCCCGGCCATTGAAACCCGACGCAGTAAATTGATCTTTGAGCTTGGCATATTCCTCCACCGGCGTTTTTTGAAAATCCTGAATCCACTCGCCCTGCCCGATGAGCGAGTAAAGGCCGTAATGGAGGAAAAGCCCGAAACCGAGATTTTCAAATCGGGCGATGCGGGGAAGCGGAGCAGGTTGTATTTTATCCATCAATCGAGGCCTTTTACCAATCGGTTTTCACGTGAGGGTAGCCAGCAATTTTGCCACCTATCGTTATCGAAACACGGTCTTCCTTGCGGGCGGTCGCAGTCAAGTCAAAATACGGTCTGTGGGATCCGCATGAAAAGTTCCCGGCAGCGACCAAGCTTCCTCCACAATTGCAAGAGCAATCGGGATGACGACCCAACCGTTTCGTTCAATCGCATCTTGCAGCCACACCCGCCAGTGCTTGGGCAGTTCGATACTGCCTTTTTCCTCCAGGCAGGCGAGCTCCGCACCGGAAATCGGCGAAACGAAAACCGCTTCCGCCTCCTCCAATATTTCGTGCGTGTGTGCCGTCACACTCGGATCATCCAGGCTCAGAAAAAGGATCGCGCAGGTATCCAACAAGACATTCATTTCATCATGTCCCAATCTCCTGTAGGTAGCGCGGGCTCAGTCAGGTCTCCAAGGATTTTTGCTCCCGTCCCTTCGGCCCAACCGATCACCGTGCGATGCTTAAAATCGGGGGTCTCCGCGCCTCGCAAAGATACCGTTTTTGCCACCGGAAGATTGCGTTTGCATATCACGACGATTTCCCCTTTTTCGACCAAGTCAACGATGCTGGAGAAGTGCGTTTTCGCATCGCTGACATTCATGGATCTCACATTCGTCTAGTGGATCTACAAGTTGGTCGTGTCAATTTTCTTTGATGGTAAACAGAGCCATCAGTTGCCGAAATGATCCTCTTTTTTTACCGTGCCGTCGTCATCGCTATCTCGCTGGATCGTGGAGAGTCTTTTGAAGAGGAGTTTGAGATCTTTGAAACCGCCGATAAGGAACCAGACGGTAGCTATTGCGCCGGTCACACCGCCGAAAATGATGTTAAACAGCCACCAATTTGCCCACCACACATCCGACCACGGCTGAATGGCGTTCCAACCGCAAATGATTAGAAACGCGAAGAAGAAGAACAAAAACCAGCCGAACTTCAGCCAATAAATGATGCGATCACCCTTGGTAAATTCCGCTGTCGGAAAAATTGCCCGCCAGCCCGTGGCGACAGGAGCCGTGTGGTCTGCACCCTCGGGTGCCTTCGCCTGATACTTGCCCCGGTGGAAGAGCTTGTCCTCGTCAAGTTCCGGATCACGCGAGAGCAGCGAGGCGATCACGTAGCTCGCTGCGGCAGAAAGTGAGGCGAGAAATGCCATCTGCACCCCATTGAACCAAAACTCCCCAGGCAGCGCTTGAATCCATCCCACATCTGGATTCCCAGCCTGCATAGCGGGAATGAGATTCGGCCAGATTAAATTGATGATGAGGACTCCACCCACCGCGAGCGACGAGCCGACGATCATCGCTGCCCAAGCCCCGGTCGTCGTCCCCCGCTTCCAATAAAGTCCCCCGATCAGCACCGCTCCGGCGCCACCCGTGAAAATCGCCCCGGTTGCCTGGAAATACATGATGATGAATTCCCTCAACGGGAAAAGCATGCTAAAGAACCACGCGAAGACAGCCACGCCAACAATCGAAAGCCTCAATAGCAGCAGGTGCTCGCGCGGCTTGATGTGCGTCCCCTTACCACGCAACTGGCGGATCGGCGAATATACGTCCTGGACGAAGATGCTTCCCCACGAGTGCAGGTAAGTCGTGTCAGTGCTGATCGCCGCCATCAGCATCACCGCAGCCAGCAGGCCCATCACGCCAATGGGAAGAATCTCCGAAAGAGCCACAGTCGTCGTCATCTGCTTCGCGATCTGAGCGTCGCCAATGCCGGCCAGCGTCGCCTCCGTGGCGGCCGTCGCCGCATCATGCACCGGGGCATTCATCAGCACGTAGGCGCAGATCGCCGCTAGCGGGATGATCAGGTACGTAACTCCTGACCGGAACTGGGCCAAAATGTTCGCCATTTTCGCCTCATGAGGCGAGATGGCCGACGCATTGTAAGCGGAGCTGCCCTGCCAGACCATATAGTTATAGATCGAGAGGAACATTAGGATGACGAAGTAAAGCGGATTGAAATCGGGTAGCGAACCGGTGTCGAAGGGATTGAGTTTTGACTGACCCGGCGGCGCCTCCATAAGCGTCTCGATGATGACGTTCCAGGGAAACAGCACGAGCATCGTGACCATCAGGATCAGGAACGCGATATTACTGAGCTGGCCCTGAATAAAATCCGTCACCATCACCGCGATCTGTCCGCCGTTGAGCGTGATGAAAACCGCCGCCGCCAGCAGGATCGCCATCACGACCCCCAGCGTCAGGTTCAACTCCAGCGCTGTGCCAGGCACCGTCCATTTATGCACCGGCAGTCCGAGAAAGTAGATCATGAACCGTCCGGTTACCGCCGGGAAGATCCCGTAGTTGAGCACGCCGCTCACCCAGCAGAGCGTGCCGGAAAACAGGCGGAAGCGGCGGCTATAGCGCATCTCCAGAAACTGCGCCAGCGTCATCGCCCGCGTCTCGCGATACCGATAAATAATCCAACCCGTGAGCGCCATCACCAGCCCTATCGGGGCAAGCATCTGTCCCCAGAACAGCGCCGTGAACCCCGCTTGGTAGAACTGCTCCCACTGCGCCACAATCGAAATCGCACCGATTCCGGCCATGCCAGAGGCAACCGTCAGCAGATACCTCCCCGCGCACCGGTTGGCCGAGAGGAAATCCGCCACGCTCTTCGTGTAGCGACGGGTATAGATCGAATACCCCGCGATCACCGCGACAATGACGCCGATAATGCCGACATCGAGCGCATGGAGATTGGCGAGGCCGAGGAACAACATTGAAATGTTTTAAACCCCTTCCCTCGAAACGAAAAGCGCGCGCTTGTTGCAAATAGATGCTGCCCCCCTTGCCCGCAGCCTATTTTAGGGAGTGAACTTTCTACGCGTTGTGTCCGACTTCGATGGGCGTGTAAGCGCGGGATCGCGGTTTCCCGATGAAAAATCCCTGGGCATAATCCACGCCGAGCTCAGCAAGCAGGTCCATCTGGTCCTGATTCTCGACGCATTCGGCAATGGTCTTGATATTCTTTATTGCAGCCACTTCCCGGATGGCCCGGATGATTGCCTGATTGAATTTATTGTGAACTAGATCGCGCATGAACGAGCCGTCGATTTTGAGAAAGTCCACGGGCAGATTTTTCAGGTAGGCCAGCGATGAGAAGCCTGCACCGAAGTCGTCCAACGCGATCTGAACGCCCATTTCCTTGATGGATTCCAGCACTTGTCGCGCCTGATCCAGATGGGAGATAATTTTAGACTCGCTGATTTCAAGGAAGAATCGGCTAGCGCAGACATTGTGTGCCTGGAGGGCATCGCCGATATAGGCGATGATCTCGGTATCCTTGAAGGAGGGCGCTGCGAGATTTACTCCGACAGAAATTGTAGGGTCGCTGCCGAGCATTGCGACGGCGCGCTCGATCACAAATCGATCCACCTTGGTACTCTGCCCGGAGCGTTGGGCAGAGTTCAAAAACGCACTGGGGCTTATAATCATTGTGTGCCCGGGATCGATATATCTAAGCAGCGTTTCTTGATACAGCATCTCGCGCGACTGCATAGCAACCACCGGTTGCAACCAAAGCTCCAGAGTACCATCCTTCATCGCCGCACCGATTTTTGTAGCCCAATCGGTGTCGGCAATAAGCTGTGCGAGCGAGCTATTTTTTTCGCAGTAAAGCTCCACGCGATTGCGCCCGCCAGCCTTGGCAGCGTAACACGCCGTGTCTGCCGCAACCAGGAGTTCACTGGGTGTCAGCAGCGCATTTACCGGCACGATCCCAATCGAAGCGCCGCTGCGGAAGGTCATTTCACTTTCTAAAAACCGGAATTCTTCCACCTTCTCACGCAGTCGTTCCGCCACAGCAAGCGCCTTTTCAAGTTCCGCATCCAACAGGATCACAACAAATTCATCTCCACCAAATCTGACCAACTCGTCGCCGGGGCGGGTGGCGCTTTTCAGGAGCGTCGAGAGCGTGGTGAGAAGCCGGTCCCCGGCTTCGTGGCCGAGGGTATCATTGACGATCTTGAAGTTATCGAGATCGATGTAGAGAACTGCTGCGGGGCGGCCTTCCTGCACCGTGGTGATCGCGTGAGTGAGAGCGGGCTCCAACTGACTACGATTGAGAAGCTTGGTGAGCGGGTCGCGCGTTGCCAAAAACAAAAGCTCACGCTCCAAGCGTTTTCTGGCCGCAATCTCTTTGACCTGCGACTCCGCCACCGTGAGACGGACATTCAGAAAATCGGGATGGTAGGGTTTGGGCACGTAGTCGCTGGCACCCGCATCAAGGATGTCGCGCAGGTCGTCTGGCGTGTCATTCCCCGTGCCGACCAAGATGTAGTATTGATCGCCGTCCGGCTGGGCTCGCAAATGCCGGCTGAGTTCCAACCCACTCATCCCGGGTAACTGCACATCGAGCAGAATCACAGGAAAAAACTGCTCGATCAGTCGGCCGAGAGCGATTTCAGCGGATTCGCAGAGCACCGTGCGGTGTCCCCGTTTCCGGATGATCCGGTCCAGCAGCGCACGGGTGACGGCGTCGTCTTCAACGATGAGAACATCAAGAGCCGACAACGGCTCGTTGATCCTCGTGGCGGTTCGCTCAGTCAGGGCCATTTTCCAAGTTGTTTGGGACGCGTTGCCCGTTTATCTGAGGGGAGAATGCCCTGTGAGGCGAGTTCTTGTGATAGAGAAGCAGTAATTTCGCGGGAGGTGCGGGCGATGTCGAATCGGATTCCGGTGAAAGCAAGAGAAGCCCCGCTCAGGCCTGCAGACCACCACGACGTATTGGCAATAGCACCCGGCTGGGCATTGGATCCGCCAGTCGTACGGAAGCGCATTACCAATTCTGGAACTGCTCCGGAAAGATCGAAAACTTCCACCTCGGTCTCGACCTTCGTTCCTCCGGCACCAAATCCGATGACCATGCGAAGCGCACGGCTCCCTTGGTTGACGCGGACAAATTTCCCCGTTACGAGCCAATAGTTTCCACGGGGCAGTTCCTCGTTATTCGGTAGGATCGATGAGGGGAGGATGCGATCTCGAAGCCGCCAAACGATATTGCGTGCCAGCCGCTGCGATTCCTCCTCACGAAGGAGCGCCGCATCATCCTCCGGCCGGTCCACTCGAAAGACATCCGCGGGAGCATCGAATCCGTGCACATAAATTATTTCCGGAGCGATCTTCCGCGTGGGTTCGCCAAAGCGCTCAAGCGAATGGGTACTCACTGAGGCGCACCCAGTTAACCCCAGGAGTAACACGAACAACGCTAAAAATGGCAGGCCTTTAGCGACCTGGGCTTCGACAACTGAATCCATGACTGATCTCTTAGAACTCGGTCAAACACATCCAGAAGACGAGCATATTTTCCAGGTCTCGGTAGCGAGCATCAATTTCCTCTGGATTTGCATGATTACGACGGATGTGCGATACCCGCTGCCAAATGATCCCGCGACTGCTAGTTCCCGCTCTGATTTGCCTGTTAGTTATGGGCTGTGCTTCTTCGCCGCCCGAGCCCGCTCCAAACCTTTCGCTTCTCAAGGCGCAGTGTGTCGAATGGCACGCTTCGGGTGGATACAACGCAGCTTTTGACCGCGCGGCGGAACCGGGCAGGACCGCGCTGGAAGGTTACCTGCGCGGTGAGACACCGCAAAACTTTGCCATCGTCTTTGATATCGATGAAACGCTCTTGTCGAATTGGCCCTATTTAAAAGATCAGCAATTTGCAATCACACCCGACTCGTTCGCAGAGTGGACGCGGGCCGGGCAGGCAATCCCGCTACAAGCAACACGCGACATTTATGCAAGAGCACAGGCTTACTCGATCCCGATTTTCCTCGTCACCGGGCGGAGTGAGAGCCTCCGCAATGACACCATCCGCGATCTCGAAGAGGCAGGGTATTGGGGGTGGGCCAAACTTTTCATGAAACCCGCTGGTTACAACGATCCGTCGATTATCCCGTTCAAAAGCGGCGTCCGGAAGGCGCTCACCGAGTACGGCTATGACATCATTCTAAATATCGGGGATCAGCACAGCGACCTGGCAGGCGGATATGCCCGTCGATCCGTGAAACTGCCGAATCCGTTTTACTATATCCCCTGATCATTTTCCGGGAGGAATCTCACTCTTCGCGTGACAGAGCGCCGGGAGCGTGGAACATTTCCCCCGATATGAAACTTCCCGCTTTTTTTTCTGTTGTAGCCATGGCCTTGAGTCCAATGGCCGTTCACCATGCAATTGCTGCCGATGCTGACGAGGTCGCTGTTATTGAGACCACCAAGGGCCCGATTGTCGTGGAGTTCTGGGCGGATGTGGCGCCCGAAACGGTTGCCAATTTCAAAAAACTCGCCAATCAGAAATTCTACGATGGCACGGCATTTCACCGGATCCTCGATGGATTCATGATCCAGGGTGGCGATCCGCTCACCAAAGACGCATCGAAAGAGGCGCTCTGGGGAACCGGCGATCCAGGATATAAAATCAAGGCCGAGTTCAATGACAGGCCGCACGACCGCGGGGTGCTTTCCATGGCACGGTCCCCGGATCCGAATTCTGCAGGCAGCCAGTTTTTTGTGATGCTCGGGCGGGCTCCGCATTTGGACGGCCAATACACCGGCTTCGGCAAGATGATCAAAGGCGAGGAGACGCTCGCAAAAATTGCTGCGACACCCGTAGCGCCAAATGCCGGAGGTGAACCCAGCAAGCCGCTTGAGCGGGTGGAAATCACCAGCGTCAAGATCGTTCCCCGCAGTTCCATCGACTGAGTCGCCGGTTTCGGAATCCGCCTTCAATTGCAATGACACGGAATCTAGTAAAGATCGGCCTCGTGCAGCATTCGTGCACGGATGATCTCGATGCGAACCTGGCAGCCGCCATCCACGGAATTCGTGAAGCAGCGTCACGAGGGGCGCAGATCATTTGTCTGCAGGAGCTATTCCGGTCGTTGTATTTTTGCCAGGCGGAGGACCATAAATACTTCGAATTGGCGGAAGCGATCCCCGGTCCCACCACTGATCATCTCCGGTCGATTGCATCCGAACTTGGAGTGGTGATCATCGCATCGCTGTTTGAAAAACGCGCACCGGGAGTGTATCACAATACAGCGGCGGTGATCGACGCCGACGGATCTTACCTCGGGAAATACCGGAAGATGCACATTCCGGATGATCCATTGTTCTACGAAAAATTCTACTTCACGCCCGGAGACCTCGGCTTTCAGGCATGGGACACCCGATTCGGGCGGATCGGAGTGTGTATTTGTTGGGACCAATGGTATCCTGAAGCAGCGCGTCTCACGGCGATGCGCGGGGCGCAGATTTTATTTTATCCCACCGCGATTGGATGGCATCCCTCGGAAAAGGCAGCCCATGGTGCCCGACAGCATAGTTCGTGGGAAACGATTCAACGTGGGCATGCGATTGCCAATGGATGTTATGTGGCAGCACCGAACCGGTGGGGCTTGGAGACTCCCGAGGGTGGAGATGGCATTGAGTTTTGGGGGCAAAGTTTTGTTTGCGACCCAGCCGGTCAAATCCTCGCCAAGGCACCGTGCGACTCCGACGCCGTGATGGTGGTCGAGGCAGATCTGGATTTTGTAGACACCCAGCGCACACACTGGCCATTTCTGCGGGATCGTCGAATCGACGCCTATGAGGATATCACGCGGCGCCTCATTGACTGATCAGAACCCACCTGCTCCGCGTTGACCTCTCCGCTCGATCACAGAAGCCATGATTATGTCGGCCTGATCCGCCGCTGGCGCAAATCCGCACGTCCTGCCGGCTTGATCATACGGGAGTATTTTGCCGAAGACGGGCTTCCTTATTATCTACTCGAGTCACCGCGCGCCAGCCTCATCCGGCCTGCAGTATACCTCTCCGCGGGTATCCACGGAGACGAAGCTGCCGCCACCGAAGCTTTAATCGCTTGGGTCACGAAGCATGGTGCGGAACTGAGGCGGCTTGACCTGCTCATCTTTCCGTGTCTGAACCCATGGGGACTGATCAACAACGCACGTTTTGATGCGCGGGGGGTGGATCGCAATCGATCCTATCACCACGATCTCATCCCCGCGACGGCTGCACATTTGCGGGAACTCGGAACGCGCCAGTTTGATCTCGCGCTGACTTTGCACGAGGATTACGATGCGCGGGGCGTGTATCTTTATGAGATTCAGCATAAGCGTCCCTACTGGGGAGATGCGCTCCTGCAAGCGGCAAGCCGCGTAATGCAAATCGATGACCGGCGAGGAATCGAAAAGAACCGACCCAGGAACGGGGTAATCCGACGCCGGATTACGCCCGCGCTTCTAGAACACCATCCGGAGGCATTCACCCTGCACTTTCACCATTCGCTCCGGACGTTGACCATAGAAACACCATCCGAGCACCTGCTATCAGCGCGTGTGGACGCCCAAATAGCGATGATCGAATGCGCGATCGATCTCCTCGAGGCGATTGAGAGTGAGTAAAACTGATGTGCGAAGAAATCCGGTGCTTGAGACGATCACCCCTGCGGCGGCGGCAGTGGGAGTGTTCTGGAGAACGCGTTTGATAATTGTGCCCTCAGATCCTTCGTTTTCGAATGCTCACACAATTATGTTCCCCAGCGCGGCGATAGTTAAACGCATCGGTAAGATTTTTAACCAGATGCAACCCGAGACCTCCCAAGGGCCGCTCGTCGACTGGCAATGAGGTATCCGGTGCTTGCTGAACCGTCGGGTCAAACGGCTTGCCATCATCAATTACTTCCAGCTCCACGGCCTCCGCATCCACAGTGATTACAATCCCGATCGTGTGCTCACCGCTATCACAGTACGCATATTTAATCGTATTTGTGACCAGCTCTTCGTAGGTGAGGTCAAGGGCGAACGCAACCTCTGCGGAGACGCCTACCCGATCCAGAAAATCACGCATGGCACCAGCTCCTTCCGTGAGTCCGGAAGGGGTATTCGAAATCTCGAACCGAAATTCTTCCTTCACGGTGCCATCCTTAAAAACAGACTCGTAACATCGAGTAGTCATCCTGAAAAGTTTCGGAGATATGGATGTCGATTGCCCATTTTGCAAGTAAGTCCAGTCCGTTGTCGGCGAAAGCGGCCTCTGAAGCAGCAGCTTTAAACTCCGAAAATTCCACCATCTTTCGATCTGGACGGCTAATTTCATACACGCCATCGGAAAAGACCAGCAACCGCGCACCCAAGGGAACCTCTAGGCTCTCGGAAGCAAACACAGCCCCCTCCATTGCCCCAATCAACAGACCGGGCGATCGAATCTCGCGCACAACGTCAGCACCGATCAATAGCGCCGGAGGATGGCCGCCACTTGCATACTTCAGAACCCGGCTACGTAGATTGAAAACGCCATACCAGATGGTGAAGTACATGTTATTCTGGCGCTCCATGGGGAACGCTTCGTTCAAGGCTGACAACACCTGAGAGGGTTCACGAAAATCGGTGTCTGCGAGAGAGCCGGAACGGATCACATTCATTGCCGTGACCGATAGCAATGTCGCTCCAACACCATGACCACACACATCCAAAAGGTAGATCGCAAAATGATCCTCATCGATGGAGTGGTAGCCAAATGCATCGCCGCCCAATTCGGTTGAGGGTATATATTTCCAGTCAATGGCAACTGGTTCGGTGATGGGAGCGGGAATAATTGAGCGCACGTATCTGGCCGCCTCATCCAGCTCGTGTTTTAGGCGATTCTGCGTCTCTTCGATCACCCGGAGGTGGCGTTGCTCGTCATCCCGCAGTGCCTTTTTTTCCAAGCTCGCACCAATCCGGGCCCGCAGCAGGGTAGGATTAAAAGGTTTTGGCAGGTAATCTTCCGCGCCGGATTCAATGCAGTGGACCACACTTTCAATCTCGTCCAATGCAGAGACCATAATCACCGGGATATGCCGCAGGTCGGAATCCGTCTTGATCAGGCGCAACACTTCATACCCGTCTAAACCCGGCATGAGGACATCAAGAAGAACGAGATCAAATGGCGACTCTCTGAGCCGGGAAAGAGCGTCCATTCCATTGTAGACAATCGCTACCGAGTGCCCGTGACGCAACAAACGGCGGGAGAGGGTCTGGCAATTCTCCTCATTATCATCCACCACTAGTATGCGCCCTGTGACATGCGAGTCGTTGTCGTCTGAAGCAACTAGGTCGCCATTCAAACTCGCCGTCCGAGGCAGAGTAGCTATCGGCTTGGCGTGCACCTCTTCGCCTAAGGTCAGCCTATCGAATCCTTCATCAGAAAGGTTGGTGTCAATCAACTCCAAGAGGTTGCGCGCCGCCATCCGGATTCGATCGAGGTCCTCGACGAGCGCGACAGCCTGAATGGTATCAGACTCCTCAGCGAGTAATTCGCTGTAACCGAGGATGTGATTGATAGGGGTCCGCAGGTCGTGCCGGACCTTGGCCAACAAGGCGCGTGAGGAATCAGAAGACGCCATACAGAAGGTATTTTCTTTCAAAAATGCCCCCTCCGATCAGGCCTTGCCAACCCGTTCCAGAAGCGTCTGCATCTTGGCGAGAAGCCGATCCAATTCTATCGGTTTGGTATCATAGTCATCGCATCCCACAGACAGCGCCTGCTCACGATCACCGGCCATGGCGTGGGCGGTCAGCGCAATCACCGGAATCATCTTGAGGACCGGATCCGCTTTGAGCTTCTGTGTCGCCTGCCACCCGTCGAGCACGGGCAAGCTCATGTCCATCAGAATGAGATCAGGAGCATCCACCCCGGCGCGATCGAGTCCCTCCTGTCCATCGACAGCAGTGACCACATCATACCCCCGCCGGGTGAGTCGGCGCGAAAGCATATCGCGGTTCAGTTCGTTGTCTTCAACTATGAGAATCTTTGCCATGGTCGGATTTGGGAGTTCGTGGAGGAGTGGAGGAGAGCATTGCGGCAACTTCGGAGAGGAGCTTCTCCCTATCCATCGCGCCTTTTTGAATCACTTCGTGGACGCTGCCATTCAACCGCGCACGATCCGCTTCACTAAGGTCCCGAGCAGTCACGACGATTACTGGAGTTTTACTGATCTCAGGAGTCTCGCGCAGGATCTTCAAAAACTCAAATCCATCCATTACCGGCATCATTAAATCGAGCAGGATCAACGCCGGCCTAATCAGCGCGAGTTGCTCAAGGGCTTGGCTGCCGTTCTCCGCTTCGGTCACGGTGATCCCCTCGCGAGTGAGCATACGAACCAACATCTGCCGGTTAGCCGCATCGTCTTCAACCACGAGGACCTGTGCTCCGGCGACCTGGATGTGCCGCGCAAGAATCTGACGAAGCTTAGCGGTTTCTACCGGTTTGGTAAGGTAGTCATCCGCGCCGAGGGCAAATCCCATCTGCCGGTCTTGCAACATCGTAACCATGATCACAGGAATCGATGCTGTCTTCGGGTCAGCCTTTAATGCCGTCAAAACAGACCATCCGTCCATTCCCGGCATCATGACGTCCAGGGTGATGGCGTCCGGTTGCTCGGAACGGGCCAACTTGAGCCCCGTGACTCCAGAGTGTGCAACCACCACTTGGAAGCCGCATTTCTCAAGCTTGCGAGTCATCAAGTCAGCCGCATCCGAGTCATCATCTATAACAAGCACCCGCCGGGATACTGCGGGTGCAGTGGATGGCGGCGGGGTCTCCACAATGTCCTTGACCTCCACCGGCAGATCTACCGTGAATGTCGTCCCCTGCCCGGCGGTGCTATCGACCGAAATATCCCCGCCCATGATCTGACAAAACTTCCGCGAAATGATCAGCCCCAGCCCGGTCCCGCCATATTTTCGCGTGGTAGATGCATCGGCCTGAGTGAATGCCTGGAACAACTTACTCAATTGCTCCGGCGTCATTCCAATCCCGGTGTCTGAAACACAAAGTTGCACACGCTCCTGGGCGTCGCCTGCTTGGAAACGCCGAATAGCCAGCGTCACAGTCCCACGCTCGGTAAACTTTGAGGCATTGCTCAACAAGTTGAACAACGTCTGCCGGATTTTGGTGAGATCAGCCCGGATCGATCCGATATTTTCTGGAACATCAATTACCAGGCGATTACCATTTTTCTGGAGGAGGGGACTAATCGTTGTAACCACATCTTCGACCATCGCACGAAGGGGGATTTCTTCGACGAAAATACTCATCTTGCCTGCCTCGATTTTGGACAAATCAAGAATGTCGTTGATGAGCGCCAGAAGGTGCTTGCCGGCACCACGGATTTTTCCGAGGTCAGGAATGATGCCCGGTTGATTCAGATCCTCCGCCTCTTCGATCAGCATCTCACTGTAACCAATAATGGCATTCATTGGCGTCCGAAGCTCATGGCTCATGTTTGCAAGGAAGGTACTTTTCGTGCGATTGGCTGCCTCGGCTGCACTCTGGGCATCGACTGCTTCCAGTCGGGATCCCTCGGCTTCGACAAGAGCACCGGATAAACGGGATGCCAGCCAGAAGGAGACCACAAGCAACCCTATCAGGACCACCCCGGTGATTCCATACGCCTGAGCCATCATGCCAAACGTCACTCGTTTGATATCGGGCAGATATAACGCGGCAACGACCTCGTAGTCCCAGGCCGGAAATACCAGACGCTCGATAATCCACTCCCGCCCGACGCCCTGGCTTCTCGTAGCTGCGGTAGCGAGCTCCTGCACAAGTTCGGAAAATGGTGTATTTTCCGTTTTAAAAATCACCTGGTCCGAGGGATCAAGAAGCGCAAAAAATCCCCGGTCTAGGATCCCACGAGCATCCAGCGCTTTTCGCACAATCTCCAAAGCATTTAACGAATACCCCACGTAATAGGCACCAATTATCACACCATCAGCGCTCAATATTGGTTCATAGCCAGTGATGTATGGTTTACCCAGAATGTCTACCACCCCGTAAAACGGCTTCCCGGCCAGCAAGGATTTCACTGCCCGGCCGACGGGATCCAACTCGGTTCCCACGGCGCGCTGTCCGTCACCCTTGAGGACATTAGTACTGACGCGGATAAACCGATCTCCCGCGCGGGTAAAGAGCGTGGCGGTTCCACCCATCATTGCTGCTACCTCGTCCACTAGCGTGAAATCTTCGTTTACCACCCGACCGCCAAAACGAAGCACTGGCATTTCACCAGAGGCTGAGTTCATCTGCACGGAGGGCAGGCCAGCAAGGTTTGCCTCACGCTTAAACACCTGCATGGAGGCACGCACGAGATTGGCGTAAACTTCATTTGTGGCATAGAGCACATCGACAACGTGCTCCAGTTTTGAGGCCATCTGCTGCTCCGCTTCCCGACGAATCCGATCGGAGAGCTTTTGATAGCCGAACCATGTTGCGGCACCCACTGCCAGCACAACCAGCACGAACCACAGGGCTACTTTATATCTAAGCGTGTCGTGCATCGGATCGCAATCTGTCAGGCCTCAATTATCAGCTTGGCATCGCATGGCCAAAGACCGCTGCGAGAGCAATCCAGTCGCCGACGCTGAGGGGGTTATTTCCGGAGGAACTCATATTTGGGATTTCTAAAATCATGGCGTAAAATGGCACTCCCCGTCGATGATAAAACCCTTCGCACAGAGCGTCGATCTTTGACCATTGGCTTGAGCTTTACGAATGTACTAACGATGATGCGCGGCTGACATGGAGTTTGCGTATTACGTTCATGATTTGAGTCCGTTCCTCTTCGAGATCCGAAGCGGCATTGGAGTGCGGTGGTATGGACTTTCGTATCTGGCCGCGTTCTGGGTCGCCTGGTTGGTTCTGGTGCAATTTTCACGTAAGGGGTTCTGCGAGATCCCGACGGCCAAACTAGGCGACTTTGTTCTCTGGCTGGGGATGTTTGGGGTGATCCTTGGGGGGCGCCTGGGTTACATGCTGTTGTATGATTTCAACGGATGGATAGCTGACCCGGTTTCGATCTTGCGGGTGTGGGATGGCGGAATGGCAAGCCACGGTGGAATCACAGGCGTCGCGCTCTATTCGCTCTGGTATGCGCGGCGGCATACCATCTCGTGGCGGGGACTTGGCGACAACTTGGTTGTGGTCGCGCCGGTCGGGTTATTTTTCGGGCGTGTCGCGAACTTCATCAATGGCGAGCTTTACGGCAGATCCAGCAATGTCGCTTGGGCCGTGCAGTTTCCGCAGGAAATCCGCTCCATGCCATACCCCGCGCAGGACGAGATTGTCGCCGGTGCAGCAGCAATGAATCCGGCGTGGAACTCCGTGCCTGCCATTGAATTGGCATCACGCACCGCACCGCAATTGCGCGAATACCTCGCCGACGTATTGACCCCGAGGCATCCGTCGCAAATTTATGAAGGGGTGCTGGAGGGATTGATTTTGTTTTTGGTGCTGTGGTGGATCCGAACGCATATCCGACTGAGGGATGGAGTGCTCACGGGCATATTTTTCATCAGCTACGCGGTCCTGCGCATCGTTGGAGAGTTGTTCCGGGAACCTGATGCGCCATTGACCGGACCGTTCACGCGGGGGCAATTTCTATCGCTTTTTTTGATCCTCGTCGGACTCGGATTTCTATACTCCGCGAAGCGTAGTCCACGTTGGGCACCAATTTGGAGGGAATAAGATGGCGCGACCGTTACAGCCGGTTAATTTGCTAGCCAGCATGGGAATCGGGCTCATCATTCTGGTGGGGTTGCTCGGGCTTTTATTTCTCTGGCCCCTGTCGTTTTCCGATCTGTCATCGAGAGCAAATCCCACGCAGTCCTATGCGGAAGCCATGCAACGCGTGGAATCCATCCAGGCTGAGGAACGAGAGAAACCACTGAGTGAACACGGGCGAACCATCGTGATGACACACGGCGCGCCCACAGATCGTGTTTTCATATTGTTGCACGGACTGACGAATGCCCCGGAGCAATTTCGCCAACTCGGACAGCAGTTATTTCATCAGGGTGCCAACGTGGTCATCCCACGACTGGCGCATCATGGCCTCGCTGACCGTATGAATACCGAGCAGGGCGATTTGGGTGCGAGCGACTTGATTAATCAGGCTGAAACCGGACTCGACATCGGCACCGGCCTCGGCAAACACATCACGGTGGTCGGGTTGTCCGTGAGCGGCGTGGCAGCCGCATGGATCGCTCAGCATCGGAACGAGGCAGATGCTGTGTTTTTGCTGGCTCCGTTTTTCGGTCCGAAGCCTGTATCCGACCGCTTGACTCCGGTCGCGGCGAAAGCGCTTTCACGCATCCCTAATGGATTTATCTGGTGGGATGGAACAGCGAAAGAAAACTTACCCGGCTCCGATCAAGTCTACCCGCGATTTGCAACGAGGCAAATCGGTGAAACCTTACGGCTCGGATTGGATGTTGCAGCCTCTGATGCGCCAATGAAAGCTCCACGGGTCCATGTCGTGCTCACTGAAGCCGACGGGGCAGTAAACAATCAACGCACCCTGCGGTTGCTGGAGCGGTGGAAATCAGAATCACCAGATACAAAATTTTCACTCAGCGTATTTCCAGAAGCGGATGATGTGCCGCATGACTTCATCGATCCCAACCAGCTGAACGCGCAACTGGAACGTGTGTATCCGAAGCTGATTGAGTGGTTTAATGAATAGCGCTCTTGAGCGCGCCAAAGCTCTCCTCGATGCGCACCAGGTTCATGTAGTTACGCCGAAGAACCCGGCCCAGCGTGCCTCGAGATGAATAAAGCGTGCCTCGCGGTGAACTAACAAATGACCGTGACAGCAAAAAAGGATGTCGATCTCTATCGTTAATTTTGCCAATAGTCGTGTTCCCAAAAAACAGCAGAAGTCGGATTAACCATTACTGTTCTCGATCAGCGGGTGCGATATCCCTAATGCAAAGTGCGAAACATCTCCAATCAACGACCACCCCGCCAGTGCCAAACGATAACTCGCTATGAACCTTGAAGCATTCTCTGATCTGAGTCCTTTTGCCGCTGTCCTGTTCGGTGCAGTCCTGCTCTTTTTCGGACGAAAGCTTTTTTGGCTTTTTGTGGCTGTCGTCGGGTTTCTATTTGGCCTGGAATTTGGCACTCAAATCATGGTGGGCGCCGAGCAATGGGTCATCTGGCTGGTTGCCTTGGTTATCGGATTGGTGGGTGCATTACTCGCCGTGCTGCTTCAGCGAGTGGCAATCGTCCTGGCGGGTGCCGCAGCAGGCGGGTTATTTTTCATAAATCTCGCGGTGGCTGGCGGAATGAACAATACCTTCCAGCTTGCCGCGTTTATCGTAGGTGCGATCGTTGCCGGAGTCCTGGCGGCCTTGCTATTCGGTTGGGCACTCATCATTCTCTCCGCCATCACCGGGGCCAGCCTGATCGCCGGAGCATTCGCGCTATCTCCCGCCATCACCGCTCTCATCGCTGTGGCCCTCTGCATCCTCGGGATCATCGTGCAAGCTCGTATGCGTCATCTTTCGGCCGATCAGCAACCAGCGTAACGGGAGCCGCTCAGGCGGGAGTTGATAACTATTGGGGACGAAGCGCGGGTTCCGCTGTTTTAACCAAAAATTTCAGGCTCATTCCGATAATGAATACGGCCATGACTAATTGAAGCCCGGAAGCAACCCGTAGCATCAGTTCGAGATCTGGACTAAATACCATGATCGACAATGCCGTCATCGGCATGGCAATCATCACCGCCGCAGGAATTGCCGCGAAGAGATATGAGATTCCCCGGCTTTTTAAGAACACAGTGAAGGTGGTAAGCGCGAGCGCAGCCAGCAATTGGTTTGTCGCTCCAAAGAGCGGCCAGAGCGCCAGCCACGCCGGGACCACATTGCCAGAAAGATCCGTAAACTTCTGGAATGAAAGATAGGCAGCCACCAGGCAGACAAAAAGAGTCGACAGGTAGCGTGAGGCGGCGCCGCTCCATCCAAAGAGTTCCTCAATCAGGAACCGCGCAAGCCGGGTACACGTGTCCAGCGTTGTCAGCAAAAATGTGCTCACTGCCAGCGTTGCAAACTCGGTGCCCAGTTGGACTGGAATACCCAAGCTGGAGAAGAAAATGGCAGCGCCGCTTGCAAATGTATCGATCGGGCTGGACTTCATTCCTCCAGTGACAGCGATACATCCGATCGCAAGAGTAGCAAGAATGCCCTCCACCAGCATCCCTCCGTAAGTTACCTTGCGCACGTCAGTCTCCCGGCTCAGTTGTTTGGAGGTGGTTCCGCTGGCCACCATGGAGTGGAAACCGGAGCAGGCTCCGCAGGCGACCGTAATGAAAAGGAACGGCACCAGCATCCCGAGATTCTCACTCTTGAATGCAGTGAATGCCGGTATGTCAAATGCCTTCGGGCCAACAATCGCGCCAAGTAATCCCAACGCTAGAATCGCATACAGAAACGTCGCGCTCAGGAAGTCCCGAGGTTGCATGAGCACACTCACCGGCAATATTGCCGCCACCATGCAATAGATCAGCACAACAACGATCCAAAAGTCCTTGGAAAGCACCGGCGCTGGAAAAAAATGTCCAAGAGCCAGACCCAAATACGTGAGAAAAATAAATACACCAATTACAGCACGGTGATGCATCCGTGTTTTAAGAATCACCCGTCCGAAAACCAGCGCCATGAGCACAAACCATCCGGACGCCGTCGCGACGCTAGGCATATCCACGAAACTTGCAGCCGTCAGGTCCAAAAATACGATGATCACATAGATCAACGTGATTAAAACAAAGAGCAGTAGGAGCTTTCCCGTCCGCTGCCCGACAATCTGACGAAATGCCTCGACGATGGATTTCCCCCCGTATCGCAAGCTCACGACAGTGGATCCAAAATCGTGGACCCCACCGATGAAGATCGATCCGATTACCACCCAGATCCATGTCGGAGCCCAACCGAATGCAGCGGCGGCAACAATGGGACCC
>Ga0209491_10004685_pt1 | contig 20806 bp, 25 predicted proteins | sample BON02_FD_187213 | JGI IMG/M metagenome (GOLD analysis project Ga0209491, IMG submission 187213) | Freshwater microbial communities from Lake Bonney liftoff mats and glacier meltwater in Antarctica - BON-02 (SPAdes) (version 2) | ecosystem: Environmental > Aquatic > Freshwater > Ice > Glacier... | reverse complement strand
GGGCGGGTTGGGTACATTGTAAAGCAATTGTGGATGTTAATGGCTGCATTGAGGTCACGGTTTACAAACAACTTGCTGTTCTCCATGGTGGAACTGCACCATAGCAAGCCTCGAACCGTGCGCCCTTCTTTTTCGGACTGCACACTCTGGAGGACGGTGGTGCTGTCCTTGTGCCAGATCTTTGTGGTACGGAATTCGTCAATGACGGCAACTCGCCCCTTGAAACGGTCGCTAAACACATTGAACGTGACCTGGTTTCAGGGGATATCATTCAAATTATACTGAGTGTCCCAAAATTATTTGAGAACAACTGTATCACTGACTTGTCGAGTGTACATTAATGAGAAGACACACGCAAACGGCGGATCACGGTCGACTGTATGTTTTATTTACCTGTTCCGCCGACTGTATAAAGATACGATTTCGTCCAAGAGCGCCTCCCGCTCCTCCCGTGTGCTCGGAATAATGAGGTCGAAGTGCACGTACAGAGTTCCCAAGCACCGCATCCCGCCACCATTGAACACGCTCACTGTCTGCCCCCCCTCGTATTCGACGAAAACGGGTGTGGCGTCATTCAGCCCGGACGGGTGCGGCAACTCGAACGAGCGTCCGTAAAAGTAGTCCGCAATGCTTACGTTTAGCGCCGCATGTAGGTTGTTCGGGTAGCCGATGTTGTCCATCCGGTAGATGGGATCGTCCAACACGCGCACGTGCACGTACATGTTTCCAAAAATGACGTATCCGTTCGTCCACAGTTCGTGACCGAGACCGTACAATAGAACGGGATCTCGAGTCGGATTTGTAAAATACTCAGGTTGGAGAGAGCCCAAATCGATCACGACAGGTTCTCGATATGGGGGCTCGCGACGTTCGACGGGGTACCCAAGAGTGCCTACCACCCATGTGCGTGCCGTCCAATCAACAAGGGTCTTTTCCGCCCCCCTGTATATTTCTGCAAGAGAAACATCCAGCGTACAGTCGGCGCGTAGAGACTCTACAAGTCTATAGAAGCTTTTCTTGTATTTCTCTTTCTGACCCATTTTGCTTAAAGGAATGTTCCACTATTTATGTTTATATAATCGCACAAATGTCATCATCATCCATTTCATTCGTACCCGACACTACGCGATGTCTAGAGATGCGCACTGTGCAGGGTGTCGCTTTCAAGGTCCTGACAGAGGCCCTCAAGGAACTGGTCATGGACACATGCATCGAGTTTGACGAAACCGGCATGAAGATCGTCGCGACCGACACTGCGCACATGGTGCTTGTGCACATGAAGTTGCACGCCTCTAAGTTCGAGTACTACAGCTGCCCCAACAGGAAAATGATCGGAGTGAACATGCTCAATTTTTACAAGCTTATCAAGACGATCAACAACAACGACCAGCTCACGCTCTACATTGAACATAACGACATCAATCACTTGTGCATCAACATAGAAAACATGGAGAAAAACACACGCACGACATACAAACTAAATCTGCTAGACCTCGATCACCGCGTAATCAATGTCGATCCTACGAGCTTCTCCGAGGTGGTCACGCTCCCCTCTACTGATTTTCAGAAGATATGTAGAGACATGCACAACATCGCAGAGTTCATGGAAATCAGGAGCTTCAGGAACCAGATTACGTTCAGCTGTGTGGGAGAGTTTTGCTCCCAGGAAACCACCATCTTCGACAACAACAAGACGCACAAGAACATCTCGCCGTACGACGATGCAGAAACAAGCGACATAAACAGCCTTATGAAAGACGGTTGTGTCCCCATCCCAGAGTGCGTCGTCGATACCGAACATGGAAGAGATACATGTACAGAGATTGTGCAAGGCGTCTTCAGTCTCAAACAGATGGTCCTCTTCACAAAGTGTACCAACCTCTGCACCACTGCAGAGATCTACCTGAAGAATGACTATCCTTTAATCATCAAGTATGACGTGTCTTCTCTAGGATCAATCCGACTAGCTTTGGCTCCCCAACTCTAAAAGTCCTCTGTGAAAAAGGTGTCTCCCTTGTCGCGTGATGATTGGGGGCCACCCGTCTCGGTATTACGTCTATCCGTGTTCATCACGTCCGAGCGCTGGTACAACGAAGCTCGTTCCTCGAAAAAGTTCGTGCGCGCGTTCATGCCTATGAGCTCCATGAAACCAAACGGGTTGGTCGATCCGAATATGATGGGGTACCCAAGCATGACCAACAGGTTGTCAGCGACGTGCTCTATGTACTGGCACATGAGCTTGGGGTTCATCCCCACCAAGCGACAGGGGACCGCCTCGCAAATGAACTCCTTCTCGATAGAGATCGCTTCCATGAACATCTCGCGAGCCTCCTCAGGCGACATTCGCTTCAACAGCTTCGAGTGAAGAAGACAAGCGAACTCGGTGTGCAGTCCTTCGTCGCGGGCGATGAACTCGTTAGACTTGGTCAGTCCCGGGAGAAGATTGCGCTGCTTTATCCAGTAGATCGCGCAAAAGGCGCCTGAGAAGAACAATCCCTCGACGATTGCGAACGCAACAATGCGCTTGTGGAAAGGCTCAGACGGGTCGCACCACTTGGCAGCCCAATTCACCTTCCTAATCACGCTTTGCATGTCCCCAAGGTCCTTGTAGATCGAGTCCTTCACACTATTGTCTTGGATAAAAGTTTCGATCATCAGACTGTACACCTCGGCGTGCACGTTCTCCATCATCGCCTGGAAGGTGTACCCGTACTGCGCCTCCATGACAGTCACATCCTTACAGAAGTTCGTCATCAGGTTGAGAGATACAAGCGTGTCGCTAGCAGCGAAGAAGACAAGAATGTTCTTGACAAAGTGTCGCTCCTCTTCATTCAACTTGTTGTTGAAATGCTCGCGATCACGTGAAAAGTCGATCTCCTCGGCAACCCAAAACGACGCCAACTGGAGCTTGTAGTGTCTCCAGATATCGGGATACTCTATCGGGTACGTCGTCATTCGCATAGTCCCGGAAAGCAACGGCTCAGAAGCATCAGTCGCTCGGTCACCTTCGTTTTTCATCATCATCCCAAACATATCTCCACGCGTACAATTCATTGTCAAGAATTCTTTACACCTGTTTTATTTGTGAGATTATTTAAAGTCCAGATGCATCTGATGATACATCAATAATGGCGGCAACTTCGCCTGGAGTGACCGATGGATACTGCGTGTACCAGTCCAATATGTCACCCTCGTAGCACATGTTCCACACCCTTAACTGGCTGGTTCGACCCACTCTCAGCGCGCGTTCGATCACCCGTGTAACAAGCGACTGATGCGGAGGATGCATGAAAATGATGTCGCTCACCATCTCCATGTTCAGACCAGATCCGAAATGCGTGGGACTCGCCAGCAGAACCCGCACAATTCCAGAGCGAAATCGGTTGATCGTATTGCGGATGATGCCACTGTTCCCGCGCAAGAACGCGTAAGGAATTGAAAGATCGCCCAAACACTCGGAGATGCTATCCAATGCATACCGGTGAGAAGAAAAAATGATGACTCGACCATTAGATGATGATGTCACCATTGTATTCAAAAAGTACTTCAACGTTTCCATCTTGCAGAACACAGTGCCCAATGGAGGCGTTTGATGCTCGTGGTCTTCTGCGATATTTGTCTCAAGTGTTTCAGAGAGTTCCGATGAGTGCACGACAATGGCATCCTCGAGTCGCGTCGGGCTGCGACATATGGGACACGTAGCAGAAGACGGGCTAGAGTCCGACGATGATGTAGCAAGCCACATACATAAACAGCGAAGGCAAAACGAGTTTGCGCAGCATGGGACAACCACTTGCGGTTTAAGTTGTACATCAGAGCAACCTGTGTTCCCATAACCACGAGATCCGATGTCATCGTAGCATATTGAGCAGGAAGCGGTCTCCTCTGGGTTTGAGGTTACAATAGCCGTGCGAGTTTCTGCCCTTCTAACCACTCCGGGAATCGAAGAGGTCAACAAACGTTTCAGAGCCCCCAACTCATCCGATTCGTGTTGGGATGAAGGAATAATACGCAGAGCATTGTCTATGCCTTTTCCGGACTCAATCTCTGCCAGGACACGCATATTTAGAGAGTGTTCCTTGAACAATTTGTGGGGGAAGTAGTAACTGCTACTCCCAGGTGGATTAGATGGGAACCTACAAGTCACGTTTGCGATGTTCGCAACTGGAAACTCGAACGATCTCAACACGAAAGCGTCCTCGTTCCGGACGAACAAACCGGTGGGCTCGTGGAGGCGGCTATGGTGGGATGACATGACATTTGCTTTGAAGGTGTTGTTCACTATGTACGAGTTAGCTGGAGACCCGTTCATGAGACTATTTGTGTCGGAGGTAACGTACCAGTGGAAGCCGGCGTCCATAGAGACAGTACAGGCGGAGATTGTATCTGCCTCGTCGATGAACACGCGCGCAATCTTCACTTGCATTCGGTTCAATGTCATCGCGATCGAGTCATAAAAGGAGTTCGATACTATGATCAAATCTAGCGATTGAATACGGGAGAGGTCGCACAATTCGCAAACGTGGTTGTAGCGCGACACAACGGTGAACGATAAGTGGTCACGAAAGCTCTCGGCATAGCACTTCCACTGATATACCAATGTATGCGGAATCACAATAACAGAAGTCCGTACATTAGGCATACGGTGGGAGTCCATCACGATCGAGACGTTGTCGCACGCAAAGGATATGTAATCCACATCGCTTGAAGGAAGTGGGGCGGGTACAATGGTTTTCAAGAATAACACCATGCTGAGAATAATCAACGACTTACCGGACCCCCCAAGATCGCTGATCACACCGACCCTAGGACGCACGACCTTCGATGTTGAAGCTACAAGGAATATCGAAGACGCTGCATCAGCAATGGCCTCGTCATCAACACCAACGACGCTGTTGCCATCATTATTATCATGTTCTGAAATACCAAACAGTTCTCGCAAGCTGATCAGTTCTCTTTCCATCGACATGCATGCGGCGATCGACGCCCGTTGGTGCGGGAACAGACGTACCCCAATTTCATCTGGAAGATGCGGGCTGCGGGGGCTTCGTTCGGTGAGGAGACGGATAACCATAGGAGCTTATCAAACGCGGAGATTTTATCAGAAGCGGGTCCCATTAGTAAAATAATGATCCTGATCCTTTTACACTCTTCCGAATTTCCACTACAGTCGGCGGAACATTTAAATAGGTCACACCTCAAGGTAATTCCCTTGTCCGTGTGTACACACAGTTAATGAAATTTGGTGAACGAATGTAGGAAGAAAATGCAGTCGCAAATTATAGACCCCACGATCGATTCGTACCGAAAGAAACAAATACGCAAGTACATCCTCGCATCGGTCGTGGTGACCACAGTGATGATCGTGGCGCTAATGCAGATAACGGCACCCGGTATGAAGGGGCAACGCTTCACGCAGGCTACAGCTTTCTCAGTGGTCGCTATCCTGTACATGGACCTCTGCTGGCTCATGTGCGTCCTAAGGGTGTGGGTATCCAATGACTCGAAACTGGTGCATGCACTATACGTTGTTCACGTCGGTATGGGCAAGATCGCGACACTGAACAAACGGCTCAGTAGTATTGATGGCGGAGAAGCATCCGCAGTGGCAAGTCTCCTGAAACGGGTAATAGAGGCACACTACACGGTTATCTCGGTGACCACACAAATGCACGAGCGAGCGAGCACGATAGCAGTGACGTCGATAGCGATCGCAGGAGTCATATACATTGCATTCGGTAACAGTGAGAAGAAACGGAGCCACATGGAGAAACAACAAACAAACATAACGCCGCCAGAACGCCACCTAATGGTACAACAAGAATCCATCCCATTCCTAAATAAACAAAGAGGTGGCACTCATGCTGACGTTTATATATCGGCCCGGTACACACCCACTCTACTGAGGAGGTGCGGGGCACCTGATGTTGTGGTAAAGCTCGCATTAAACGAGGGGGGGATAGATCCGATCGATGTAGCAGTGCACGAAGGAGGATATTTCCGTGATCCTATTGTCAGGTGCGAGTTCTATGAGAACTACAAGGACGGGCGCATGAATATCAAGGCATCGGAAATGGGAGACAACAATGTGGGGGCACAACACTTAGAACAGTTCCACACCCCCCCGCAATCACCACAGCCAGGAGAGGATTCCCTAGATATGCACTCATCCAAGACATTCGGTTCATACTTCGACATCGAGACCGTGCGTGAGAAGGTGCGAGCGCGGTACGCTGAGCGTCACAATATATGGGTTCGCGCATTTGGCGAAGGGAGTCAAGAGACGATCCTATTCGATGCTCTAAAGTGTGCAGCCTTCCGCAATCGATTCTTCTCGCACACTCCTGACATGCTCGTGTTCGACAACGAATCTGTGCGAAGGCACCATGTGTACGCGGCTTCTAGAAAGGGGCATACAAAAGGTAATCTAGAAATGTTGGTACAAAAAAATAGTTCGGTAGCAAACAATCATTTTTGGGCTGTGACTGAGGCTAAGTACCATCAGAGAAGAGGGAAGTCGATGCAATTGTCAGGACAATCATGGATGCAAGAGTTGGAACAACTCATAATCACCTTTACGAAAAAAAATGGTCCGGTACAGCTATTCGAGGATGAGTTCCTAGTCCGTATCAAGAACACCACCGACGAAAATACTAAATCGGAAAAGAAACTTCTACAACCAGGAAAAAAATCACAGTCAGGGGGGAATGCAAATCCGACCATCCTCACTGCTCCTCCTCCATCTCAATTATATTTTCCATGTTATCAACCACCGTGTACGAATCCTCCATATCAACCATGTTATCCAACCCCGTGTCAACAACCGTGTACGACTCCTCCATATCAACCATGTTATCCAACCCCGTGTCAACAACCATGTACGACTCCTCCATATCAACCATGTTATCCAACCCCATGTCAACAACCGTGTACGACTCCTCCATATCAACCATGTTATCAAACCCCTCCAATGATTGTCCCCGAGCAATATTGTGACGAAGTGGCAGCATTGGCATTCCCTAACGATCATCATCATGTACAATCGCAGGCGAAACCTCATGAACAACATATTCTCACTCCTCCACTACTTGTCCAAGAGCAATCTTGGGACGAAGTGGCGGCATTGGCATTCCCTAACGATCATCATCATGTAAAATCGCAGACGCAACCTCCTGAACAACATATTCTCACTCCTCCACTGCTTGTCCCAGAGAAACCCGTTGACAAAGTGGCGGCATTGGCATTGCCAAACGATCATCCTGATGTAAAATCGCAGGCGAAACCTTCTGAACAACATATTCTCACGCCTCCACTGCTTGTCCCCGAGCAATCTTGGGACGAAGTGGCGGCATTGGCATTCCCTAACGATCATCCTGATGTAAAATCGCAGACGCAACCTCCTGAACAACATATTCTCACTCCTCCACTGCTTGTCCCAGAGAAACCCGTTGACAAAGTGGCGGCATTGGCATTGCCAAACGATCATCCTGATGTAAAATCGCAGACGAAACCTCCTAAACAACATATTCTCACGCCTCCACTGCTTGTCCCCGAGCAATCTTGGGACGAAGTGGCGGCATTGGCATTCCCTAACGGTCATCCTGATGTACAATCGCAGCCGGAACCTCCTGGACAACATATTCTCACTCCTCCACGACTTGTCCAAGAGCAATCTTGGGACGAAGTGGCGGCATTGGCATTCCCTAACGATCATCATGATGTAAAATCGCAGACGAAACCTCCTGAACAACATATTCTCACTCCTCCACTGCTTGTCCCAGAGAAACCCGTTGACAAAGTGGCGGCATTGGCATTGCCTAACGATCATCCTCATGTACAACATATTCTCACTCCTCCACAACTTGTCCAAGAGCAATCTTGGGACGAAGTAGCGGCATTGGCGTTCCCTAACGATCATCCTGATGTAAAATCGCAGACGAAACCTCCTGAACAACATATTCTCACTCCTCCACTTCTTGTCCCAGAGAAACCCGTTGACAAAGTGGCGGCATTGGCATTGCCTAACGATCATCCTCATGTACAACATATTCTCACTCCTCCACAACTTGTCCAAGAGCAATCTTGGGACGAAGTAGCGGCATTGGCGTTCCCTAACGATCATCCTGATGTAAAATCGCAGACGAAACCTCCTGAACAACATATTCTCACTCCTCCACTGCTTGTCCCAGAGAAACCCGTTGACAAAGTGGCGGCATTGGCATTGCCTAACGATCATCCTCATGTACAATCGCAGGCGAAACCTCATGAACAACATATTCTCACTCCTCCACTACTTGTCCAAGAGCAATCTTGGGACGAAGTAGCGGCATTGGCGTTCCCTAACGATCATCCTGATGTAGAATCGCAGACGCAACCTCCTGAACAACATATTCTCACTCCTCCACTACTTGTCCCCGAGCAATCTTGGGACGAAGTGGTGTCAGCATTGGCATTCCCTAATGATCATCTTTATGTACAATCGCATACTCAACCTCATGCACAACATATTCCCACTCCTCCACTGCTTGTCCCAGAGAAACCCGTTGACAAAGTGGCGGCATTGGTATTCCCTAACGTTCATCCTGATGTAAAATCGCAGACGAAACCTCCTGAACAACATATTCTCACTCCTCCACTACTTGTCCCCGAGCAATATTGGGACGAAGTGGTGGCAGCATTAGCATTCCCCGTTTCTGTACAACCGGTGCAATTTAATGCACAACATATTCTCACTCCTCCACTACTTGTCCCCGATCAATATTGGGACGAAGTGGTGGCAGCATTAGCATTCCCTCACACAACAATCGTTTTGCCACCGCTTCTCTCGCCAGAGTTGCCATCTATTCATATACCGCCTCTGCTTTCACCAAATACGCCGTCTATTCCTCTGCCACCGCTACTATCGCCCGATATATCATCTATTCCTCTGCCACCGCTACTATCGCCCGATATATCATCTATTCCTCTGCCACCTCTGCTCTCGCCCGATATATCATCTATTCCTCTGCCACCTCTGCTCTCGCCCGATATATCATCTATTCCTCTGCCACCGCTACTATCGCCCGATATGCATTTAAAGAAATTCGTTATTCCTGGATCCATGGATTCCTCAAAACGGTTTTTGATCCCGGGGGCGTCAATTCAGCATTCAAAACAGTTCGTCATCCCGGGCGTGATGCAGGTAAATATATCACATGCTTCCGGTGCACAACCCCAAACACTCAGACAACAACAGAAACAACAACAGAAAACCCCTAGATCCACTCCATCGGTATATGATTTGATCCACCGGTGCAAGACTCCTATGTGGACGTTCGGCATCATTATCGCGTCCATCATTGCAATTATCAAGCTTATGCTAGCCGAGGAGAATCTAGCTGAGGGGTACGGGGGTGAGGAAAGTAGTGTCTTTGAGGATGCCTGCAGTAGAGAACTTGACGTTGCGTATATTGACGCAACTGATGGAAAGGTGAGAGAAGCAGTCGCTCGCGCACACAAGTGCCTTTCACATAAGTACGTGCGTGCAATCGATATCAAGGTAGCAACTGCATCTGCATTATTAATAGGGATGTCCGCATGTAGTCGCCGAAAATAATTTGATTGCGATGACAATAACAATTGTTCGTATTAAATAAATGTCAACATCAAACGAGCAGACAACATCAACACATCGTAAAGACCCACCACCTCCCAAGAAGAAACCTCCTCCACCTCCTCCACCTCCATCACTACCGAAAACCACTCTGATCACGCCTGCATCCTCTAATTACACAACATGGGCGAAGGGTATCCACGCGTTCGGGGACCTTGCTCTTCCGATGGTCGCCTTCTACATGCTTGTGCTAAGTAACTTCATGGGTGAAATATTGGGGTGCAAACTTCAGAAGATCATGCGGACAAGTGCGATGGCTAAACATGTGGTGGGCATAGTGCTCCTATTGACACTTATTACATTTGCTGACGATTCAAACGATAACTCGCTCATATCAAAGTTTCTAATTACATTAAGCATCTATTTGTGGTTCTTCATAACGACAAAGTGCCCCACCCCCATTATGTTCATTGTGCTTATCATTCTCCTAATGACATACATGATCGGGAAGAACTCTATACACGACCCTGAGTACGTGGAACACCGGGGAGTTGCTCGGATATCTCAGACAATCCTGTCCATGATTGCGCTGACACTCAGTATAGCAGGTTTCTTCATTTACGCGATGAAAAAGTGGCGCAATCACAGATCATCGTTTTCGTTGTACACGCTCCTTACAGACACAATGAATTGTGACCACCGCTCAATCAATCAACGCTTTCGATAAGAGACAATAGTGTCCAGAAGACCCATAAGCTTGAACCGAATCTTTAACGTCACATCCTCCCTCTCGATAAACCTCTCGACGAGACCCTCCATAATGTCGCACTCTTGCTTTCCAAGTGAGTCCTCATTGCGAGAATTCTTGCGTGCGAATTGAGCCGCAAATCCCGCGATGAGTTCTATAGCCACCTCCGCTCGCCGCCCAGGTATGTTGGACTCGAAGATGCCGACAATCTCAGAGAGGTATGCGCGACGAGACGTAGAGACAAGGTTTAGACCAATTAGGTTCAGGATAGTCAAATTGCGACCCACAGCGACGTGGATGCGCTTTGTCGTGACGCAGAAGGCGTCGTACTGGTCTACGCTCGGCAGTTCGTACTCCTCTTCGTGGAAGGATGCAATGGAATCCGAAACAAATGAATCGAGCACAGACCTCATAATGATGCCGCTTCGAGAGACGAGAAACTGGAATAGATTCGAGTACATGTGAATGAACCCGTGATCTTGGTAGCATTTCGCAAGGATAGCATTTGCTAACACTAAGGATATATCGTCCACACGCGATGAGTCGTCCACATGAGATGAGTCGGCGTCATGCGATGAGTCGTCCACGCGCGATGAGTCAGCGTCATTTCCTTGAGATGAATCGATCGCGTCTCTCACACAGATTCCAATTTTAGTCGACACTTTATCGAAGTTCGCTTCCGTCAGCTTGTTCAACAAAGACATCAGGGACTTGGAGAATAATGTCGATGAGTTCGAGCTACCTTCGCCGCCGAAAAGAGGAACGCGATGATGCCGAATAGAATTTGGTGGCGCCGCCTGTGAGGATGATGCCCAACGAATACTGTCGATCCGGTTATTACCGATGGTACCAATATACCGGGATGACCCTCCTCCTCTACCACGGGGAGCCCCCCCCCCAGGAACCGACAAACGCACACCATATCCATGACTGGGTCCAAGATTGTGTCCAAGGCTGTGTCCGTGACTGTTTCTATTTGCATACCCGTGTCCGTTTCGCTGCATGTAGGGTGTGGCTACAACTGCCTCCGTCTTGACAATTGCTACCTTGGCGAGTTGCGATGCATATCGTTCGCGTATGGTGGCGATGAGAGTTATATATCCTTTGTCGTCCCTCAGACGGACGAATTGATCGGTTGTGACAACGGTAATGCATCCGGGAGGAGATTCCTTGGGAGACGTGCAAGACATCGCCGTCTGTATAAAGAGCAATTCACTCGCCGTCTGTACAAATAGCAATTCACTCGCCGTCTGTACAAATAGCAATTCACTCTTCAAATAATTACGCTATTAAATAATTTAATGGATTCACGGATAGAGGTTCTCTTATGAAGAAGAAGAACACACATTTATACTCCGTTTGAGACTTTCTTACTTACCGTGTCATCAACTTAAAGAATATGACAATGTTAAAGACGAGGCTTGCGATAGCCAGAATTACCAATATCGCAGTGACGACGAGCGTCGCTGCTATGTACGGCATTAGCTGCTCGCGAACGCTTCGCAGTGCAGGAAGAATGAGCACATCCCTTATTTTGTTGCTATTGCTAGCGATAGTGAGCAGAGACTCTTCTGAGGCGAGACAGTTCAAAATCTGAGTCGAAATGTTGCGCATCACCCCGTTTATAGCCGTCTTGTACAACCCACCGCCACCCCCCCCCCTGCCTGCACAACTCGAATTGTTATTTGTATTCGAATTAGAATTGTTATTTGTATTCGAATTAGAATTGTTGTTATTCAGAATGTGCGAATTGATGTTCCCATGGATTGGGTCTTTATTGTGTATTGATGTTTCTTCTACATGCGACGGTTCAGTGTGAGGCGTTATTACAGCGCGTGTTGATGTTTCTTCTACATGCGACGGTTCAGCGTGAGGCGTTATTACAGCGTGTGTTGTTATTACTTGTGAAGACATAGCGGCATGATGATACTTCAACAGGACAAAATCAGTTTAAACCTAACGCGAGTTTACATTGTATTTTTGGATCAGTTACATTGGTTTCTTCGGCATGATGAAGAATAAAACCACACCAACTGCAATTGCAACTTCGAAAAAAGGATTTTTGCGTCGCGATCTTTTGGTTGCGCTGAAACACACAATTGCATCTATCGCAAAAGACTCTAGCAATCCTAGTAGTGGTGCAGATATCGGAGAGAGTGGGGAGTACGCGTGCTCTCTAGTAGCGGAACTCGTGACATCAGGAGGGCCTCTAGAGGTCGCAGCCACCATTCTAGATGTTTATGCAGAGGCAAAGATTGTGAACGGCAACAAGTGGACCGCCAGTGCTATGGACGATGTCGTCACTGACCTCAACGTGTTCTGTTCGGGCTCACACACTACGCAATGCAGCACCGATCCTATATTCATGGTGATCGTTCGTCTGCTCTGCAGACTGACTATGCTCGTTTGCCATGCTGCCAAAACTGGCGTCGCGTCATCAGAGAGACGCGAACACATCTTCTTGGGAGGATTCGTTCTACCATCGGACGTTAGTATCGGAGAAGATGGAATGGTGCAGTTGGACCCACTCTCCGTAATGTGCAGCAACACACCACCACAACCTTCATGTCTACGATCAGTGGTTGTGAAAACGCTCCAAACGCGTATGAAGACGGGGGCAAACGAAGAGGCAAGGGCTCTTATAATGCTCGTGATGTCGCGAAATGGACGAACTGTCAAGCAGTACAACGCCATGCACTCCGCGTTGCTGAGGAGGAGCAGTGGTACATATAGAACACAAGAACAAACAAGCTTAGGAGAGGATATTCCTGAAGATTCGTGTGTGTCGTGGCGTCCATTGGTGTTTGGTGTGGATGCTTCCTACTCCAATACACAACACCTTAATATTGTGGGTGCGAAGAAGAATGCGAGACTCTCCTGTCGTTCGGACGATGCGGCCTGGGCTCTCTGGAGAACCATCCATATGCACGTCTCTGACCCGGCAATGGAAGAGGCACAGGATTTCGTGACGAGATTGGCCAGCCTCTACTCTTTCCGATGGACGGCTGCGCGACGCCACATCCGCGTCAATCTGATGCTCTACGCTTGCACGATCGCGATGCGCGGACACGTGCGTTGCGAGCCTCCAGATGACGAGTTCTTAGAACTCATCGACGTGGTAGAGGCGCGAGTATCCCACGTAGTAACTGTATCGATGAATGAGGTCACCGACGATTCCATCAAAGAATTAGATGAATTGGATGATGACAGGATGCTACGCGGTACATGAATGTCGTAACAGAAACGCATACAGCTACACTCACCGGTAAGGCGTCCCACAAATTGTGTATCTACAGTCGGCGGAACAATTAAATTAACACATCCAAATAATCGTTGTTCACCTCGGAACGAATATTATTATTCGTTATAATAAAAACAAAACATGCAAAACATCTACGACCTGTCGCACCAGCATCGCATGCTGGCGGATGCCACCCGGTTCGCATTTTCGCGCCTGTCCCCGCAAGTTGGGGATTACAAGTGGTCCTGTCGCCAAGCGGACTTCTGCGGATGGATGCTGTGCGACGGGCGCTCCCTGTCGCCAGATCAGCACAAGGAGTTGTTTGACGTCGTCGGCACCGCGTTCGGGGGGGGAGGAGAAGACTTCAAGCTGCCCGATTTCCGCAGCCGCGTAATGGGAGCCGTGGGGCCTGGGGGGGGCAGTCTGACGCCCCGGTCGCTGGGCGCCGTCGTGGGTGATGAAACGCACACGCTGGTGGAGAGCGAGATGCCCAGCCATGTGCACAGCGGCACGACCGACGCGGTGGGCGCGCACTCCCACGCCACCAACGCGGTAGGCGGGCAGGGCAACGCCGGGCTTTGCGTCGCGGACGGGAACGGGACCGGGACGAACATGTCGACAGATTCAAGCACCGGCGAACTCAATATTATGACCTTGCCGACGGCGCTCGCAGTCAGCGCCGCAGGCAATCACGCGCACGCCTTCACATCCGGCTCCACCGGATTAGGCCAGGCACACAACAACATGCAACCCACGCTCTTCGGAGGGTCTGTATTCGTGTTCACGGGCCACGGCAACGCCTTCGTTGCGTGAAGTCACATCTCGTGTCTAACTATTTTTTATTCCCAAGTCTTTGACGATGTCGTACCGGATGGTCTTGTTTTGGTACGCCTTCAACACCGGGTTCAACGGAGTCGTTAGCTTCACCTCGAGGACAGCGAGCCCGTCGTACACATGCCCGAAGAAGAGGCGGAAGATCGAGTCGAAGTTGGTCAGGAGCTGGATGCGTTCCTTGGTGTCCCCATAAATCCTGACGGACCGCGCCTTTTGGTAAGTCGTCTTAACTTTCGCGCATTCAACGCCCGCCGTGTCCCCTGTAAAGTCGAGAGACACGGAGATCGAGTGGATCGTGACTGCCTCCATACGCTTCTTCAGCGCCCTGATGGTTGCCGAAAGGACCCCGTTAGAGGAAAGCGCGCTTAGGTAGTACATGGCGCTGTAACTTTCATAAAAGTTCGAGAAGTTACCTCGACAGTGGTCAAAATAATGCCCCCCCGTGACCAGTTCGTTCATTATCAGGAAGCTGTGCATCTGGTTTGAGGGATCGAACGGCTCGGCCACAACGTTGTTGTACACGGTCTCGTCTATATAATACACGCCCGAGAGGGCGACCGTGTCGATGAAGTCCCTAATGCACTTGTCAGTTCCTGAGGGGTCTAGAAGCCGCCGCATGACCAATCTGTAAATGGCCATGGAGTACACGTTCTGGATACCCAAGAGATTCTCCAGATACTTGTCCTGTACCAACGCGTCTATGAGCTGCGTGTTGTCCGACAGCAACTCGTACACGTACCGGAAGCTCCCGTTCTTAAATTTCAACACAATGTTCTTGTTCAACGTCTTGTACTCGCCCATCCTCGCCACCTGCATGAACGCAGATCCACCCACCAATGCGAGGTACCTCTTCAGGATGTCTGTTCCAGAGAGCTTCCGCTTGTCTATTCCCAGGACGCCCTCGTACGCCTTCTTGTGCATCGCCATCATGTTATGCTGGATGAGCATCCCGAAGAACATCTGCCTCACATGGTTCCCGCTGCCGTGGTTGGGGCGCGGAACCTTTGTCATGTTTAAGTTTAAGGAACCGCTGAGGAAGTCCGGGTACTGCTTGTTCGAGAAGTTGTCGAAAATGAAGTGCGAGCACCTGCGCATGAATCCGGTGATGTTTGCCTCCGCTTTCGAGCCGCCGCTCACATTGAATCCAGTAAGGTAAGGGCTGTCTAGATCGATGTCTCCGAACGTGGAAAATATCAAATTGCTATGGCCGGTCTTCAGACCCCGTAGAGACTGGTACTCGGGGTGCTCCCTCAACAACATCTTTTAATTGGAATCACAAAAAAACCGTTACCATTTGTTTTTGCTTTAAAAAAATGTAAAAAAGGTCAATAAGAAAAAATATCAATGTCTCTCCAACAAGCACCACCTACAATGCCACCGATCATGCCAGCACGCGTTATCTATGCGTCAGTCTTCTTCATGTTGGCCATGATCCTCATATTCATAGTGAAACCACTCCCACTATTTGACGTACACGGATCTATTACGCCATTTGGTCTTTCTCCGTCAGGTCTTTCGAATAACAATCAAGCCGCAACACCGCTTTCTCTAGGCATTGTAACCGCGGCGGTGGCGATAGGGAGCATGTTCATGTTCACGCTCATAGACCTCGTGTTCTCGTGACTCCCGGAAACCTGATTCTCTGAGATCTCAATATTAACAACATAACGGAAATGGCGACGCCAACGCCGGTCAAGAAAGCAAATATGGCCAACCAATGGTTGTTGTTGTTGTTGTTGTTGTAATAATCATTGTTTCCGCCTGAACGACGGCGTTGGTTCGGATATGCGCCCGCATGAATGAGATGGCGACGCATCTCAGCAGAATCCTGAATGGGTTTACTGGTGTCTCGGTTCACAAGGTTGTGCAGCGCGACCGTCCAATCAAACAAACCATCAGGGGAAGAGAACCTTGTTTCGTCACTCCACGAACCTCGGAGCTCTACAAGATGCCTGTGGTAGTTCTCGCTGCACACGTGGCACGGGATCAAGTGTTCCAAGATCTGGTCGAAGAACGTTTTGTAGACCCGTCTCTCCTCAGGCGTGGGGTTCGCTGGGTACCCCAGGGCAACGTAGTGTATAGATTTCCATAATGGGGGGCCCCATACGCTTGGAGGAATGTTGTGTTGCCCATGTTCGTCGTCTTCAACACGAATGCCTGACATTGAATAGTTTTCTTAAATAATATTCATTTTATTTTTGAAAACAAGTGTACAACCAGAGTAAATACACTTACACTCTACGTAAATAAGAGACAATGGACAAATCTAGCGTGATTATACTATCCCTTTTCAAATTGTTGCAACTCATGATCATATGGATATCCGTGTACATCGCGGAGAGGATATTCCAAATGCAGTTCGTCAAAAAAATGTACCTAGACGACGCGCTCATCGAGTCAAACAAAACCCCACCAGACCTGCAATACCTCGTGATCATTGCGGTCGTGATCAACGTCGTGTTGACAAGTTGCTTTATCATTCTCCTCGTTGTCTTATCCAACTACGTTACCAGTATCGAGAAAACCGGAACCTTTGTGAACGTGTTCAGCACGGAGCTCGTGAAGCTGCTCGTATACGACTATGCCCTATCCGTCCTTCTATCCGCAACTGTCGGTATCATGGTAGCGTCGTCTTTGCAGAGAAACAGAAGTCTCCGCTACCGCGACGTGGGCATCCGGGGGATACGGGCCTTCGCGGACATGTTATTGTTCATTTTCATGATCGTCTCTGCAGTCCCGTACTACCGCATGCTCTTCCGAGCTGTGCTCTCCAATCATTTCATGGGCGTGCAGGTCTGAAGAATCAATGCGCTCAGGATGTTGACGGTTGTGTAAAAATAATAAAAACAATTTCAACAAATCCTTGTTCGTCTCAAAAAGTTTGCTTACAAATCACGTCGTTTTGCAACAACGCCGCCTCTTGCGGTTGGTTGTGCATTGAGTTGACATTTATTTATCCCCTGAAACCAGATACAGGTCCGGGGTCTCAAGACAACAGATTGGGGCGTACGCCAGATTCTACATGGGTGCCGCGCCAATTCTTCTTGCCCATCGGGTTTGGTGATTGGAAAGGCGACACCAATCTCTTGGCGGACTTGTCTCCAGGCGGACTTGACTCCAAGCTATTCGTTTCTATCCGCTAAAACGTTATGTCGATGATTTCAGAACATCTCAACGATGCAGCTGCTGTGAGGACCGACTTTGAAACATGGTTGCACACACTCATCGTAAGCAAGACGGTCATGTACCGGCGCGTCAACGATGATTAAAACTCGAGGGTATCGACCCTAGAAGTCTCTGAGCACGGAACTTCCAAATCCCATCGCTTTCCCGGAACGTATAAGAGACACTCTCTTGACGTGTACTCTTTGTACATGGGGACGCCAATGCTTCTCAGCGACTTCATGTGCATCGGGACGATTTTGACGTCTCTGCCTTTGAGATTGTCTTTGACGATACAATTATCTTTGAAGGTTGCCGAAAAACTCTCGAGTGCGTCGACCCACACATTTCTGTGATAAATCGAATACATCGCGGGAGTCTGATCCGACTTCAGTTTTGGAACGGCTTGGTTCATGAAAATGTCCTTCAAATCGTAGAGACTCCGCGTGCTATTTGTGAGACGCCAACCCAGAAACAAACGAACGATCCCTTTTGGCGGAACATTTGACCTGTTCACTTCGTGTAGAATCCGCTCGAAAAATATGATGATGTGGCCTGGTGGGACCCGGATCTTCTCCTTGTTTGCACTGTCCACCACTTTCTCTTTCCCAAACCCCGAATGCTTTGAAACGCCCTTGTGAGATCCTGGGATGCACGAAAAATGGTGATCCGTATCGTCGAGATTGATCCACCCTCCAAAAACGTCATCTTCATCGGCGGCTTCAGGAGCTTCGTCCCTGTGCCAACTTTCGCTTGCGACGACCTTCCCTCGGGTTCTGAACATCATCCTGTCCATAATCTGCTCCAGATTTCTTCCATTGGCGAGTGGTTTCAGAATCGGTGCGACTGTCCACATAACAGATTCTCTTAGTTTCCTCACAAACGGGTTGTGAAACGACGCCGGATTACCGAGTGCCGAAAATCCACCCAGAACGTACACGTCATCCTTGGGTTTTTCAAACTCTGGAAACTCGCGGCAAGTCTGGATAAACTCTTCGCGCAATTGGTCCCTGATTGGTTCTGTTATCCAATCGGGTTTGACGACAAATACTCCGTTATCAGAGAGATTCTGGATGTTGTTGGACATAATCAGACTCTGATGTTGGGGGACAGACACACCTTTTATACTCGAAAAAACTGCAGATCGTTGCTTTTGGGCAACGTTGGGGTTTAATGGGCGTTCCTGGCCCATTGTTTACCAAAGAGGCTACTGGGAATATTTTCGAGAACCTTTATAAAACATGTCCCTAGTGGCGCGCAGCTCCCTCTGGTTCTTCCGCGACAGTGCCACCACAACCATGCCTGAGGACCCAGCGGCATCCTACCTCCTCATGGGATCGCTCCCGAACCAGCAGACACATGACAACAAAGACCCGCTCGTGGGCGCCATCGCGGAAGGGAAGATGCGTTTCGTGAGCGACTCCAACCTGGAGATCCAGTCGCTCTCGTCTACCGTCTCCATCGGCGCCTTCGGGACGCCGGACGTTATTACGGTCGGATCGAACAGCATCACCGTGAATGGGAACGTCTACGTGCGGGGCGGTATAGAGACCATCACCTCCGTCGAGCTAGTCGTTCAAGACAAGCTCATCAAGCTCGCGCATCCTCTGGACCCTACAGTACCTGCATACGTAGATAACGACATTAGCGGTGCAGGGATAGTCGTCGGGTCAAGTAGCGGCAATCAATCGGAGCGGTCTTTGCGTTGGATTCAGCAGTACACGGACGGCGACGGTGTTACGAGACCTTCTCGGTGGCGTGTAGGAGGAGGGGGGTTTCATATCGAGCGCGGGTTCAGCAACAACAACGTTACAGTCTCTTACGGTTTTGAGATAGCCGATAGCGGAGACCTTGAGATCGTCAGACACGTGTACAGCAACAATACCATCAGCAAGGGGGGGGTGCAACAACGTATGTTTGTAATTGCGGCGCACCCTTCCAACTACTACGGCGACCCGGTGCCCGGCGTGTCACTATTTGGGTGATGTGATTCAATTCATGCAAACACACAAAAAAACTTGTATAAATGAATCCTTCTCAAGTGAGAAATGTAAATTGCATCAATGAATCCTTACGTGAACGACATACTTTTCGCCACGAGCTCGATCCTCTCCACCCACAGCCAGCAAGGCATCCACGCGTTGAGTGTGTACATCATCAAGGGGGGCAAGGAGTACACGGTCTTCGTCCCGAACCACATCTGCGACCCGCATGTGTACAACATGCTAATCACCGGCGACTTCGAAGTCGTGCTCGTCAGGATGAGCATGTACAGCAACGTCGCGTCCCTGATGTGGCAAACCATATTTTGTGCTGGGAACAAACCAATTTACATGGGCGTCCACAGATTAATCGAAACACCGGATCATGTCTTCGGGGCTCAAACACATCCGGAGAATGTTCTTCCCAAGAAGGCGCCCTCAACCAAGCCGAAGAGGATGACCGACAATGCACAGTGCGTCCCGAAGTACCCGACTTCCTACCTAGAGACCGAGGCCGTGGAGGCGCTCAAGCTCATGAATACAGTTCTCAGTTTTGGACACCATGTACGAAATCCCAATCCAAGTCAGCGACATTCTTAACGCCAATTTTCTAACGGCGATGTCGTACATTTATTTCCATCTGATACATGTTTCATTTTACTGTTCCGTCGATTGTACTTTGCGCGTACACCCAATTAAAATTGGTCTAAATGTATGACAGATGTGTAATAAAACATGGCTACGCAACCACCTCCTTGCGTGTCCGAATACTTGAAGAAACTCATGGAACAACATCTCCAAAAAATAAAAGATTCATACGACACGGATTTTAAAGTCACATTTGATAGGACTACACTCACATTGAAATTGAATAATAAAGAATTCATCACGGTCAATTACCAAACTTTGTGTACTGACAGCATGGCAGAATTGTTAGTCCATTACATTATCGGGCGCGTCAACACATACATTATCAATGGTACGGGAAACATACAACAAATTCAAGCTAGTGTTGATAAGATGTTGGAAGTGCTTAACAAATTTAACAAAATCGAATGGCTGAGTATTACGACAAATAATGCATAATCATTACAGTTGTTCTCAAATAAAGTGGGACACTTTATAATCATCCAGACTGCAGATCGTTGCTTTTGGGCAACGTTGGGGGGTGCAGAAGGTTGAAGAGGTTCTCGAAGATATTCCGAGTAGCCTCTTTGGTAAACCGTTCAACCGTCTGTGTCCCCATA
>Ga0209491_10004684_pt1 | contig 20808 bp, 21 predicted proteins | sample BON02_FD_187213 | JGI IMG/M metagenome (GOLD analysis project Ga0209491, IMG submission 187213) | Freshwater microbial communities from Lake Bonney liftoff mats and glacier meltwater in Antarctica - BON-02 (SPAdes) (version 2) | ecosystem: Environmental > Aquatic > Freshwater > Ice > Glacier... | reverse complement strand
TCTCTGCTGAAGCAACATCCTGGCAAAGACAGCCTCGCCATGAAACGCAGAATCTGTGGTTGGAATGATGACTTCCTGATGGAAGTCCTTGGTATCAAAGGTACTTAAGTGTGCGCTGGCCTTGCTCCTCGGCAAGGAGGACCTACTGTAGGTCCTTTCTGCCGGAAAAGACTTTCGCCGCAAGGCGAACTCGGTGTGCAACTTGTTCGGAATAGCAGGCTGGATTGCATCATGTGCACACAGGTCGCGGCAATGCCGCGACAAAGGATTTCTGCCGATGTCGATTGCTGATTATTTGAGTCTGCTGGACTGGACGGCTCGGCAGGTTCGAAGCGACAAGCAGGGCGCGACGCCGCAACATCTGGCCCCGATCTTCGATCGACTCGGAGTGTCATCGGAAGTCTGGTGCCACCTTGTGACGCACTTTGGAAAACTGTTCAGCATTGTGGCTGGCCAGCCGAAGCAGATCGATGGCCATCGCTCGAAATCGAACACGCACCGCTATCGAGCCCGCCGCGCGGCTCGCGAATTGCTGAGTTCTGTTTAGGCCTGTCTGGGACCAGTGAGCAGCGCCTGCTGCTGCCGTGAGTCCCGCCGTCGAACGTGCATCAATCACGACAGACCGCTTCACGCTGCACACTACTTCCCTTGCCCATCCCAATGTGCGGGGGTTTGGTCAGTTTTAGTCGATAGATCCCTGCAATCCCCGGAGACTTTTCGCTCACCACGGATGACCCAACCTGGGGGGCGCGACAAATAGCAGTTTTGCCGCAATTTTGATTTTTTGATAAGGTGTTTTTTGTTTCAGAAACTTGCTGTAAGACACGGCTCGACTGGACTTCCGTCCCTTGCCGGCTTGCCCGGCAAGAACGCAGGATTTGAAATTAGTAGCCAACATCAACACCACCGCTCCCCTGCCCAGCTTGCCTGGCAGGAAGCCAGGTTTCGCTGCGTTGCTCATGTGGCATCGTGCAAAAACTTTCCGTTCCGGTGGGACAAGCCAATCGGGGCGGCTTCTTGTTCGCTCCCGTTGTATAACCACAAAACGTCCGCTCATGCCAGGCAAGCTGGCACGGGGCGAGATCAATTGTTGCCTTAAAAACGTTTCGACAGATTACTATTTGTCGCCCACCCCACACTCCGCCGCCTCTGCCCCGCCGCAAAATCCCATTTCGATGAACTTGTAACGTTGAAGGAGATCACTCAATGGCAAAATGCGACATTCCACGACATGGCTGACTTGCGAGGAAAAGTGGTTTTGCTGAATTTCTGGGGATGGTGGTGTGGCCCGTGTCGTGTCCACATCCCGGAACTTATCAAACTTCATGACGAATTCTCTCATGCCGATCTGGTTATCATCAGTCTACATATCGACTACGACCACAAGGCCGACACTTTCAATGAACTTGACGAAATGTTGGCGTGGGACAAGGTGCATCAATGGGGTAACAGAAAACTTCCTTATGCTGTTGGACTGGCTGCTCCCAACCCACAGCCTTATCGAGAAGGCTCGAAACAATCGGCCGACACGGCAGCCGTGAGAGATTTCGGAGTGATAGCCTACCGAACTGATCTGCTCATCGATCTTGAGGGCAAGCTTCGCGGCAAGTACTCAAGGGAGAAATTGCCGCAACTCTTGAAGGAAGTTGCTGTTGATTAATACCGGAGCATTGAAGCGATGCTGTCATTTCAGTGTCAAGCTGGTGCTTGAGTTGACCTCTTCTGAGCTCGACGTTTTGGGCTGTCCTTGTCTGCGGGCACTATTCTTCACTGAACTCAACACCGTCGTAAACCGCCGCCAGCGACAGGCTGATGTTCAATTCTGGAAAGGGAATACTGTCGGTGGGGTGAGTGAGGACTCGGCGTTGGAAACCGGCCGAACCGCGTTCGTAGACCACGGCTCCGATGGCGGATTGTTCGAGGAGGATGTAGAGCGTGAGACTGGGGATGGTCAGGTACGCATCCCGTTTCTCGCCATCGTCGATTCGACGAGTGCTCTCGGAGCAGACTTCCACAATGACGCTGGGAAAATCCTGGAACACGTCGCTCTGGGGGTTCGGACGGCAGATGACAGAAACGTCCGGATAATAGAAGCGAGTCTGATCTGACATTCGGATACGAATTTTTGTGTCCGAATTGAAGGCTCGACATGGCTGTCCCTGGAGTTGACTGAAAAGGCAACCCAGCGCATTGCTGGCAATGATGTTGTGCGCATTCCTTGCGCCAACCATCGCATAAATCAGTCCTGCGAAGTACTCATGCTTTACGGACGATTTCTGCTCGCCTGACAGATAGTCTTCGACGGAAACGAAGCTTGTTTGTCTTGCAGTGCTCATTGTTCTCTTCCAGAAGTGCAAATCGCTGATCGGCAGCCTTCATTTGTCGAAGGACTGCGTCTGCCGGGAAGAATAACAACTCCGGCAGACCGAGGCACGCTGAATTCACGATGCGGGACTGTAAAACGAGCGGCAGAATTAAAGGTAACAATTGAGCCTGAGACGCAGACCTGTGAAGGTGAGATTTATCGGTGATTTCTTCTTGCGAGTAGCTTTGCAGTGGCGACGTGTTTTCCGTTGCCGGAGTAATTTCGTGGAGGCTCTGGATTCTTGGTCCCCGTTTCTGCTTTTGAAGAGTTTCCAGCGACACGCCTTTCGTCAGTTGTTTCAGCAGCGATGCCAGTTGAGCCGTCGTTAGATTCTGAAAGACCGCCCATTCCTCAGCAGGAATTGCGATCATCATTCCGTGATAGGCCTGCGATATTTCCAGCGACAGATGATAACCCGACAGATTCTCTTCAATCGTTTCTTCGCCATGCACAGAACGCAGAGCCGCATGAATCACCGTTTCGACGAGGAAAAAGCGAGGAAAAAGGGTCAGGAGCCTAATTGGCGGCATGGGTAACCTTGCGTGGTCGGCCTTGTTTTCGTAGCGTCGATTCAAGGTTGTATTGACGTGCGGTTATTTCGACCCAACCGGTATCACCAAAGGGCTGGCCCCTGGCGATGCAACGCTTCAACTGCTCTGCCTCCTTTTCGCTCACCACCCGATTCACCCTTTCGAGCCAATTAGGAAGACGCGGTACCGGCCATTTCGCGAGCTTGATCCCACAGTGTCCACCCAACCAATTGAATAGCCCTCCGAAACTCCAGTCCTTAGCTTTTCCACTAGCCCTGCGGCCAAAGCATTGCGTTCAGTCAACTGGGAACTTCTGCAGTCCTTCGTTCAAGATCCGCTCGAACGCTTCATAGTCGCCATCCTTAAGTCGATCCCCGAAAGGACCTGAAAGCCGATTTCTATTTGAACGCATTGCCGCAGGGATCCGAAAATTGAACGACCAATGCGTCATATGGTTGCACCGATGGCAAACTATTTAGGCTCATTGTCCATTGCTCGGGAGAAAGGAATGGAGCAAGGTCTCGAGAGGGGCCTTGAAAAAGGTCTTGAGAAGTGATTGGAGCAGAGCCTCGAATAAGGACGTCAGGATGGATGGAACGCCGATGGGCTGGATTCAATCGCTCCAGCAGATCCCTGGCGAGGCGATTGAATCGACAATCGTATTATCCCAACGGACTCACGACGAACTGCAGTTGCGACGCAACGATTTGCAACAACGCGTCCGATCGCGTCTGGGATAGCACGAACGGCAGTCCTGTAATCATGCAAAACTGCTGGCCTGCAAAGCATGTTTAACTGAGTCACATCGCCATAAACGCGATCTTGATCCGTTGACAAATGAAGACACTTTGTCTATTTTGCCCGAATCCATTGGATTTCAGGAGTTGGTGTTGTGATGTGACAGTTCGGACTTCGAGGTTTCAACATGCAGCGACGTCGACACTTGATGTTCGGAATGGTACTTCTGATGCTGGCGGCAAGCTCAGTGAGCTTCTCCGACGAAGCAGACAAGAAGACCAATACAGAAGAATTCATCGCCAGCTTACGAACGTTCTACCTCCAGCGTGCTGAGGCGATGCGATTTTCAAAACCTGATTCTGAGAAGCCGTTTGCGCTGGAAAAGAAGGCGTCACACAAAAATGGATGTATGCCCCGGTTCGCTTTACGCATCGAGAACTCTGGCTGAAGCTGGATGACGCAGAAGTCTGGCGAGTCACCAATCATAATACGCCGTATCGCTCTTCGCTGATCACCGATCCCTATTTTTCGCGTCCGACTGAACCTGTTTCGATCGACGAAGTGAAGGCGCTGCAAACGAAATAGATCGCACTACGCACTCATGTCGCTCGTCTTTCCAGGACGAGGATTCCCGCGTCGGAGACACGGGGCACTTTGATGGATTCACTTCGCTTTGGATTCAACGATGTTTAAAACTCTGCAACACATCGCATCAGTCATTTGTTTGGGCCTTCTTGCTTCAGCAGCGGCTCAGGATGCTTCAAAGCCCGACGCCGCGAAACAGAAAATCTCTGACTCCAGGAAAGCCGTGATCGAGCATTGGCTGGGTGTCGCGGATGAGCTGTCAAAGGAATATGTCTTTGCTCCAATCGATGCGACGGACACGCCATTTGAGTTGCAGGAGAAAGCCATCTTTCGGCATACACAAACGGTTCGCGGCGACAACATCGGTTCCGTTTACGTGTGGAAAGAAAAGTCCGGTTGACCGGCGATCGTCGGTGTGATTTTTGGCTGGAGCCAGGCCCGCGTTCGGAATGTGCAGCATGAATTTCACTCGCTGCACAGCAAGGGCATCACCATGGATCTGCCGGGAAAAAAGGTATGGTCTACGAATCTGCCTTTACCCAGTCCTGAATCGCCTTCACGCTTGGATTTGGCTGGTCACGCAATGCCTCAAGAGCATCCACGACGGCTGAGCAACCAGGCATCGTCGTGACGCACGGTACTCCGTAAGTAACCGACGCGGCTCGGATCTTGCCTTCGTCGGTCCGAGCACCTTTGCCGCTTGGTGTGTTGAAGATGAGATGAATCTCGCCGTTGGCCATCAGGTCGAGCAGATTGGGACGCCCTTCCTGAACCTTGCGGACAATTTCCACCTCAATCCCCGCTTCCTGAAATACTCGAGCGGTACCGCTTGTGCAGACAATCTGGAAGCCAAGTTTCTTCAATCGGCGAGCCGGTTCGATCATGCGTTTTTTGTGAACTTCCGCCATGCTGATGAAAACTTTTCCCTTCATCGGCAGGCGGGAGCCAGCAGCGATCTGAGCCTTCGCAAAGGCCAGTGCGAAGTCGGCATCAATGCCCATGACTTCACCGGTGGAACGCATTTCCGGCCCCAGCACAATATCGACGCCCATGAAGCGATTGAAAGGAAACACACTTTCTTTGACGGACGTGTACTTCGGCACAATCTCTTTCGTGAAGCCCTGAGCTGTCAGGGAAACGCCAACCATCACCTTCGCTGCAATTTTCGCCAGCGAATGACCAATCGCCTTCGATACAAACGGAGACGTACGGCTGGCTCGCGGATTCACTTCCAGAACATAGACGGTGGCATTGGTGTTATCGCCATCAACCTTCACGGCGAACTGAATATTCATCAGACCACGAACCTGTAATGCTCCGGCCAGCGCCTTTGTCGCGGTACGGATTTCATCAACAACGCTCGCTGGCAACGAATAGGGCGGCAGGACACAAGCAGAGTCGCCCGAGTGAACTCCGGCCTCTTCAATGTGCTCCATGATGCCGCCGATGACGGTGATTTCACCATCTGAAAGCGCGTCGACGTCCACTTCGATCGCGTCTTCCAGAAACTTGTCGATCAGCACCGGCTTATCCGGCGACACATCCACAGCTTCGGCCATATACGATTCGAGAGTGTGCTGGTCATAACAGATCACCATGGCACGCCCACCAAGCACATAACTTGGGCGGACCAGAATCGGGTAGCCAATTCGAGCCGCTGCCGCTCGCGCGCCTTCGATGTTGGTGGCGATGCCGTTTGGCGGCTGATGCAGGCCCAGCTTCTCCAGAATTTTCTGGAACCGACCACGATCTTCCGCCGCATCGATCATGTCGGGACTGGTCCCGATGATATTGATACCCGCAGCTTCCAGACCACGTGCAAGATTCAGAGGCGTCTGACCGCCAAACTGAACAATCACACCATCCGGTTGCATGCGATCGCAGATGTTCAGAACGTCTTCAATCGTCAGTGGCTCGAAGAACAAATAATCGGACGTGTCATAATCCGTCGAAACTGTTTCCGGGTTCGAGTTGACCATGATGCTCTCGATGCCCAGCTCTTCCATCGCGAACGCCGCCTGGCAGCAGCAGTAGTCGAACTCAATCCCCTGGCCGATACGGTTCGGTCCGCCACCGAGAATCATAATTCGTTTCTTGCCCGGCGTTTTAGGCGGAGTTTCGTCTTCCTGTTCGTAGGTCGAATAGTAGTACGGCGTGTGCGCTTCGAATTCGGCGGCGCAGGTATCGACTTGCTTGAACGTCGCAACGATGCCCATGCCCTTGCGGCGCTGGCGAACTTCCATCTGGGAGCAGTCCCACCAGAAGGCAAGCTGAGCGTCGGAGAATCCGTCCTTCTTGGCCCGCTGCATCAGATCGACTGAGGCATCCTCAAGGCGAGTGATGCTGCGAATCTCGTCTTCCAGTTTCACAAGCTGCTCGAGGTTTCGCAGGAACCATGGATCGATGTCCGAGATCTGGTGAATTTCTTCGACCGACATGCCGAACTTCAGAGCATATCGCAGATAGAAGATGCGTTCGGCGTTCGGAATTGCCAGCTTGCTCTGGATTTCGTCCTTGGTCGGCTGCTTATCGGTGCCCCAGAGATCCTTCTTGCCGCCGCCAAGTCCGAAGTGACCAATCTCAAGTCCTCGCAATGCCTTCTGCAGTGATTCGCGGAACGTGCGACCGATGGCCATCGTTTCGCCAACGGACTTCATCTGCACGGTCAGAGTAGGATCTGCTTCCGGAAATTTCTCAAAGGTCCAGCGCGGAATCTTGGTCACGACATAGTCAATGGTCGGCTCAAAACAGGCCAGAGTTTCGCGAGTAATGTCGTTTGGAATTTCATCCAGCCGATAACCGACTGCGAGCTTGGCTGCGATCTTGGCGATTGGGAATCCGGTTGCTTTCGAGGCCAGCGCTGACGAGCGGCTGACTCGCGGATTCATTTCGATGACAGTCATGCGGCCTGTGTCAGGCTGAATCGCAAACTGCACGTTCGAACCGCCGGTTTCGACGCCGATCGCCCGCATCACCAGGATCGTGGCATCTCGCATCCGCTGGTATTCTTTGTCGGTCAGCGTCTGAGCCGGAGCGACAGTGATCGAGTCACCGGTATGCACGCCCATCGGATCGAAGTTCTCGATGGCGCAGATGATGACAACGTTGTCGGCGTTGTCGCGCATTACTTCCATCTCGTACTCTTTCCAGCCGAGAATGGATTCTTCCAGCAACACTTCACTGATTGGCGACAGGGCGATGCCGCGGCGAACCATGTCTTCGAATTCTGAGATGTTGTACGCAATCCCGCCGCCGGTTCCGCCGAGTGTAAAACTGGCGCGAATGATGATTGGCAGCCCGATATCCTTCACCGCCACGCGAGCTTCGTCGATGTTGTGGACCGTGAAGCTGCGAGGCACATCAAGCCCGATCTGGAGCATGATCTGCTTGAATGTGTCACGCTCTTCGGCACGCTTGATCACTTCTTCTTTCGCGCCGATCATTTCGACGCCGTATTTTTCGAGCACGCCGTTTCGCACCAAATCCATCGCTGTGTTCAGGCCGGTCTGACCGCCAAGAGTTGGAAGCAAAGCGTCAGGGCGCTCCTTGCGAATAATCTCTTCGACGTACTGCCACGTGATCGGTTCGATGTAGGTCCGGTCGGCGGTGCCGGGATCGGTCATGATGGTCGCTGGATTGGAATTCACCAGGACGACTTCGTAACCGTCTTCGCGAAGGGCTTTGCAGGCTTGAGTTCCCGAATAGTCAAACTCGCAGGCCTGACCAATGACAATCGGGCCGGAACCAATGATCAGAATCTTTTTGAGATCGTTACGACGTGGCACTTTGCAGTGGTCCTTCCAGTGGCGAAACCTGATTTTCACAGGCTTTCGCAGGTAAACTCGCCAGAGCCTGGCCCGCGCGTACCGTTTTCGCAGACGGGTCGGAAGTTCTTCCGAAAAACAGCGAAGCGGATGGCGGACAGCCGGTGGCGTCAAAACGCGCAAAATTTGGAGCAGGTTACCAGCATTTCCCCGTGGTTCAAGAACGCGGGAACCCAATGTCCAAAACGAGGCACTGGTTTGCGCCGAATCCCCCGGATTGTCTCAGTTTTGACGATCGGAAATCGTTTTCATTTCAGAAAAACACCCGCCGTCAGGGAGGGCAAGGCTGCCACCGGACCGCTTGTTTGCACGACGACCGCGTTTTCCGCATGGGAGGACGATCCCGAAATGCGTTTCCTGCGTTGCACTTCCGCGAGTCAGATTCGCTGCGAATCTACGGTGCTGTGCTCGTTGACTTCCAACGACTTCTGATCCCCGGCGAGTAACCGAGACGACTCGCGGCTTAAGGAACGCATCCTGTGGGTCGGATTATTCACCCGATCCGCTGGTCAGAATTTCAGGACCCTTGCCGGTTCGGCGTTCATACTGACCGTCTCGGTTTTTACTGTACTTCGTAAAGCCTTTCTTCTCCAGATTTTTGTCGCTCATACTGTTTTGCATTTTCATGGGAGACCACATCCCCGCGATAAACGGAGCGCACATCACGCGCCGGACACGTTCCCCGGAGACCGGGTGATGGGTTAGCGCCGGATCCTTAATCCCCTGCTCCACTTCAAAGGTTTCTCCAACCGTGTCATCGTCCTCAGACAGAATGACGCCGTAAACGTATGTGGGCATACTGCGGTCTCACAGAACAGCTGGAACAAGGGCACGGCTGCAAAAAATGAACGGCAAAGCAGCCTGAACGACACCAGCGTACGGCGAAACTCAGTTCTTTCAAGTCGATCGATGAATTGCAAATTTTGCGATCGATTCGAGGGCTCGCCGCGATTCTGCAGCGGGAAGCGACTGCAGGCTTCGAAGCGCACGAGCGACAAAATGCTCGGCACTGGCCTGAGCCGACTCAATACCTTTCCGAACCAGCGGTTCCCTGCGTAATTGCCGATGGTCACTCGGATCTGAGGAAAACAACATTTCCCTCAGCCGCAGCCGATCACTCGGCGGTGCCATTTTTAACGCCCGCAGCAGCGGCAAAGTCATACGATGGTTGGACAGATCGTTGGCCGCATCTTTCCCGGTACTCTCGGACGACTCCGTCAGATCCAGAACATCGTCGGCAATCTGAAACGCCAGCCCGATTCGATTGCCGAACTGTTTCAATTGCGTTTGCTGAGCCAACGAGGCTTCGGCCGCGCGAGCCCCCAGAGTACAGCTGACCGCAAACAGCTGGCCGGTCTTGCCACTGATCACACGAAAGTAGTCTCGCTCAGAAGTGGACTGCTCCAGGCGGGCGGCGATCTGATTCAGCTCACCCTCGCAGGTTCGATCGGTTGCCAGTCCGATCAGTCGGCAGGCTTCTGCATCGCCCGTGATGGCCGCGAGATGGAACGCTTTGGAAAGCAGGTAGTCCCCAAACAGCACGCTGGTCTCAGTGTTCCAGCGACGGTGAACCGTCGAAACATGGCGTCTGAGATCCGCGTCATCGATCACGTCATCATGCACCAGCGTCGCCGTGTGAATCATCTCCACGACTGCCGCAAGCATGTGCGCCTTTGTCACCGCCTCAGGCCCTGGGCTGAACAATCTGGCGCTCAGCAAGGCCAGAATCGGACGAATCCTTTTTCCCTGAAATCGGCTGACATGCTGAGCCACATCCTGCACAAACATATTCGGGTTGCGAAACTGTCGTTCCAGGAGCAAATTGACAGCAAACAGATCGGCCCCCAAAAGCCGCTGAATCTGCTGTTTAAGCTCGTCGCGATCTGTCACGACTAAGGACATGAGGCGTTCGCTTCAAAATTAAGTTCTTGCTCCGTCAGGTGCACGCACGGTGCATGCATTCTGCAGGATGTGGACAACGGACGCTTCGCTGGGCTCAACAGGAACTCTAACCGGTCCGAGTCGATGCTTTTGTGAGGAAAGGATCAATAAGGGACGTCGCTCTGAGACCTTCTTACATAGTGCCCCGATCGACCGCCAGACTTTTCCAAAAGACGAATGCTGCCGATTTCCATCCCGCGGTCAACTGACTTGCACATATCATAAATCGTCAGACAAGTAATACTGACTGCGGTCAGAGCTTCCATTTCCACTCCGGTTTTTGCTTCCGTCGAAACCGACACTTCGACACCAATTTGATTTTCAAAAGGAAAAGTGAAATCAATGGACACTTTTTCCAGCGGAAGAACGTGGCAAAGAGGAATCAGGTCGGCAGTTCTCTTGGTGGCCATAATTCCGGCCACGCGAGCGACTTCCAGCACGTCCCCTTTTGCGAATTTTCTGTTTCTTAATAACCGCAAGGTGTCAGGCTGCATTAACACGACGCCTTCCGCCCGGGCATGACGCCGAGTCACCGCTTTGTCTCCCACATCCACCATGCGACTCGCACCGTCCGGGGAAAAATGGGTAAATTCACTCATTGGCAACTTTCTGGAAGCATCCTCGCAACCAACACGACGGATGGACACTCTGCAAAGGAACCGCGGCGACAAGCCTGCTGATTCAAATTTTTGGTCCCGCATTCACAAGGATTTCAAACCGCACCCCCCTGCGAATTTCCGGCTCAAGCCGCGCAAAACACTAAGATTGTGCCAAAGTGGCGATTTCCGGTCAGAGCAATCTCAGAAATTATAAGACAGAAACGAGCAACTAGCCCAGCAGCGGATCCTGAACGACCGAAAAGTGCCGATCTTTCTGATTTTGGGACGCAGCCGAACGTCCGCCTACGGCGTCTTCAGTCGCCAGGCGGCGTCGAAAACGTCGGCGTGGACGGTTTGCTCCGTGAAGTCGGCGGAGTCCCCTCGAGAAATCTTCTGTATGGCGATGTCGCCGAGACGAGGAAACAGCCAGGCGTTGGAGGAACGGAAATCCTTCTCGTGAAACGTATGGCCGGAATTCAAAACCACGTATTTTGCTGGATTGAGCGGATTCGGAAAGATCAGGCTGACACCATGATCACGGGCTGACCATTCCTGATCGCCAATTCGAATGGTGTCCTTCGTCCACTGGATCGGAAGCCGGTCCGCAATCCTGCTCAGAACCGCGTTTGACCCCGGGTCTCCGAACAGGACCAGATGACTGCTCGCGATCATCTCATCATCCAGCCTGACATCATCCACAACTTGCACAGCGCCCCGCATCCATTGAGCGAACTCCTTAGCAAAACGATTCAGCGTCCACTGCGACCATGCACCGACGTCTTCGTTCCACGGAGTTCCAGTGCCGCGCACGCAGACAAACGAACTCATAAACGCATCATCAATGGGCCCCTGCAAACCCGGTCGTTTTCGAACTTCCGGATTGTCCGAAAACCCTCGCGAATCGTCATAGTCCAGAACCTGCCAGCCTGCTGCCTCCTTCACATAAAAAACGTCGGGAAGCAGACCGTCCGCGGCCGAGCGACATTCGAGTACAGTTCCGTCAATGACCGCATCGGTGGCCACATCGCGCATCAATCTCATCGCTGAGACGTTATTGGTTGAGATCTCCACATCGCCGGTATCGGTGACTGCCGCTTCCACGGTGCTGGGTTCATAAACGTTCTCAACTTCTTCAATGGCCAGCCAGTCACATTTGTTGAACCGCAGCGTATGCGTCACGAACCGGATTTCTCTGCGCTGACCAGAACGAGGCCGGCCCTTCAACGATTGCTCCAGATGAAAGGCCAGAAACTGCTTCTGACTTTCAGGGTCGAAGGCGTGTCCCATCTTCGGCCCGACAATCACTTTGACAGGCACATCCAACACATCCGCCGATTCGGCCATTGACGTGCTGGCAAGTAACTGCGGATCGTTCTCACCGCCGTAGGTGCAGACCGGAACGTTGAACGCATTCAGGGCATAATTCACCGTGTCATAGATGGTCAGCGTCGTATGCTGAGGTTCCGGAAGGCGCTGTTCAGGATTTTCAGGATCCTTCTTCTGGTACCGATAGAAGTCCACGAATCCCGCGCCCGGACCGACGGACGACCACACATCCGGATGATGCAGACCCAGATGCCACGCTCCGGCGCCGCCCATGGAAAAGCCGTGCAGCGTGATTCTGTCTTCATCAATGCGAAGTCGACGTTTTACATCGGCCATTGCTTCAAACACATCCGTCTCCCCGGCAAAACGATACGCGTTATTGCCTCGCCCATAGACGTCCAGCTGAATCCAGTTCTGCTCCGTCTTCTCGGGCGCAGTCTTCAGCGGTTTACCATCCATGCGATGAATGAAGTTTACCTCATTCATCTGATCGGCGCGACCGTGCAACACCACATGCAGAGGCCAGCGGCGTGCTTCCGCGGGATTCACGCCCCCCGGCAAGGTCAATGCATAGGGCTGTTCAGATCCGTCAACGGTGCTCACGTAACCGCGAATCGTTGTGCCTGGTTGGAGCGCCCAGTCCGGTGTGCCTGCTGCAAGTTGTTCGGCCCGCAGCGCACCCTTCTTCAGGATACTGCTTAACTGGTTTACAGAGTCAACACTGGGAAACTCCTGAAACCGCAGCATCCACGTGGATGCTTTTTCGAAGATGGCCACATCAGCCAACCATGCTTCCCCGTCGCGGGTCTCCAGGTCAGGCTTTGTCCGCAGCACTTCGATGGCTTTGCGGAGAGAATCGCGAGATTCAATGAGAGGTCGCAGAGTTTCCTCAGACGGGGGTTCAGGCAACCGATTTTTTTCCTGAGCTGACGCGCAGGCAACGCTGAGGACAACAAAAATCAGCGACAGCCCACCAGTCGACAACCATCGAAAGCATTCTTTCACGGACTCACTCCTGTCATGAACTCAGTTGTGTCTTGGCAAACACACATCACACACTTCGATCCGGTCAACATCATTACCCAAAAATTGAGCAGACAAAAGAGACAAAAGAGACAAAAGCTGTCACTGCTTCGCCATTTGTAACTCGGCCAGCAGCTTCATCAGAAAAAAGGTATCAGAACCGTTTCCAGAAATTCGGCGTATTCGGTTATCGCGGTAGGGACGGCTGTTGCCAGCCGCCCGCCCCCCCGCACAGATCCGTACTTGAGGAACTACCTCATACGGCTCCTCCGTCAGGTCGAGCGATCGCGGAAATTCCGCTACCAGTCGTGATTGCCGTGCCACTCCAATTGATGCTCGATTCGGCTCGGAGTCCGAAGCATCGGTGACGGTTCAGCAGAACTTCCCTTCGGTGAACTCCTTCCCTCGACAGATTCCGCCACGGCGGTCGCCGCGTTGTTCACCAGTGTCCACAGTACTATAAAGTCATCTGACTTCCCAAAAGCGTTCATGCCAACATTGCCCTCGGAGAGGTTCGTTGGCCGCTCAAGGAGTGAACCGATAAACGGCTTTGCACCTGCGGCTGATGGGGCCTCCCGCCCCGTTTTCCAGAGAACGCAGGCGCGTTTGGAATCTCCACGCATGCACAGGTTCTATGACTCCGCCGTGTCCGTCAATGCCTTGCCAGAAACGGCAGCGACGATATTGCCTTCTCCCTGTCAGGACAAGATCCGCACACGAAAGTGGTGCCCCTTGTTCCAGTAGAACACCGCAAGCAAAACACCGGGAGCGCAATGGCTGGCCTGCGTTTCCCTTCGCACGGACGCTCAGGACAGACCGGTTACCCGTTCCGCCCCTCCGCTAAAGGCCGAAGTAATTTGCTAAACTTTCTTCGTGAGATACTTGCATTCTCTATTCCAAACCGGTTTTATCCCGGCACACTGCGTCCCCTTTGCTTTTTGTGCTTCCGGTCATCGAAGAGAACCTTGAAATCGCTTCCGCACTCTTTATGAGGGCACCTTCGATCAAAGTACCCCTTTTCATCGAGCGGCATGTCGATCGGGACTGAAGCGGGCTGCTCAAGTCGCCGTAGTTCTCGTTTGATTTCATCGAACATCTGGTGCCACTCCGAATCAGATACGCTCCTTGAAGCTGGAAAACGTTAGGCGGAAGCGGTGGTTAGTCTCCCATTCGAGCTTCATCGCATCGGCTTCATCGACGGATAGTGCTCCTTGCTGGATGAGTAGCACCATCAGGGATTCGGTCGTGAAAATTGGTACGTGCAGGTCAAGGCTGGCAACCTTTTTGATTGCCTGTTTGTCGTCGATGGCCAATGTGAGTTGGCGATGTACTGCGACCGCGATTGCCGAACATTCGCCAATACCCAGCCCTTTGGCAGTAAGCTCCGCGAAGAGCTGAACCTCCGGCAAGTCCGACACCGTGATTTCTTCGAGTATGTGCGCCGAGAATGCCTGCTCCAGACGCTGCAGCTGTTCGTGATAATGTGCTGTGATTTCCGCACGAACGTGGTCTGTGACAACGAAGCGATGAGTCGGCACACCTGCCAGTAAGCCAGCCCGGTCGAGGACGAGAAAGTTGATCAGGACGCTTGTGTCCGTGATGACGACAGTTTTGCACATCGAGTTCCATCCGTGAGGCGGACCGAATTTACGCGGCCTCCGCCAACGTCAAGAGATCCTTGGCTGAGAAGTCCAGCAGCGTACTGAGGTCACGCAATTTGCCCTTTGAAATCTCTTCTCGACGGTAGGCTTCCAATGCCAAATGCACAACCTGGCTGACGATTTCACGATCCGGCTTTCGTTGATCATGACCTTCCAGGTCAACGAGGACCTCCAGTAGTTCCAGATATTGTTTGCCGAATTTTTCCTTGTCGCGGAGTTCGGTGAACTCGCCTTCATTGACGATGGACAAACTTTTCAGGCGGAAGAGTGCTGCTTGATAGCTGACGCTGAAATGGTGAGCGAGGGCGGCAGTGTCTTCATACGTCAAGACCTGGGAGCGAGGCGCGGCTCTGCGCGAGGCCTTCACTTCCTCGGCGTTTTGTTCAGCAGTTGGGTCGTAGACGGTTTGCTCGATAAGGCTTGGGCCAGCCTTGAAACGAGAGTTGAGAAAGGCCCAGACTCCACTGCGTGGAAGCAGGAATGCCGCCGCGAATGCATTTGCGCGAACTTCTGAAAGATTGCGTCGATTCTCTTCGCGAGAAACGGTCGCTGGGTCCCTGCGGTCAAGTAAGGCGTGTGCGTATTCGTGGGCATAGGAGAAACGCTTCCGTGCACGCGGGTGTCCGAAGTTCACCAGAATGAACAATCCAATCGATGAGTGCTGGAGAAAGAGTCCGGACATGTCATCGGGAAGTTCTGCACCCGATGCCCAGATGTTTTGATTGTTGATCAGGTCGGACATGTCAGGAATTGGATTGTGCCCCAGCGAAAGGCGGCGACGTTCCTGCTCCGCAACGAAGTTTCCCTGCTCAACTGCGTCCATGACGTTTCGTGGTTGAGGCAGGTCATATAAAGGTGGGCCGATGTGGGGAGGTCGATCGAGAAGATGCTCAAGTTCGACGCCTGCACGGCAGATTCCCAAATAGCGCGACACGTCGGATTGCCACGGCATGTCCTGTCCTTCAACCTGAGCGGCACGAAACAAGGCAACCAGGACATCCTCCTCCTCGGATCGCGGTTCCGAGTCAAAGAAGCTGGCGATCGGGCGTCCGTACAGCTGGGCGAGTTTGGCGAGTTCCAGGGTGCTGACGGCTCGATTACCTGATTCGAACTGGACAATGGCAGTTCGAGGGAGGTCCAAGGTTTTGGCGACCTGCTCCTGAGTCAAACTGGCTGCGGTTCGGGCGTCCTTTAACCTGGACGCTAAGGTCATTTGATTGATGTTCATGGCGTTTCTCCCTGTTTGTGGCCGCGAATATTGGTCCGACCGTATCGGGGAGGGTGCTCCTCCATATCTTCTGATCCCATTGTTACATGATCGTATCTTTATTGCAAGCTCTTGACTCTTATGTTTGATAATCGAACATGATGATGTGGGCCAGAGCGATCTGCGATTCACGTTCAGAACTTGTTGATTTGTAAGGAAATGCGTCATGTCAAAGAAAAATGTGCATGTGGTTCCGCGCGGGAACGGATGGGCAGTGAAGCCAGAGGGAGCCGCGAAGCCGCTTTCCACTCATCGCACTCAGGGGGCTGCGTCGGATGCTGGACGCAAGGTCGCCAAGCAGAACCAGAGTGAGTTGGTGATCCACCGCCCCAACGGTCAGATTCGCGACAAGGACAGCTACGGAAACGATCCCTATCCGCCAAAGGACACAAAGCATTGATTCGGAACTGAAGCACACCAGTGATCGCGATGCACGAAACAATGCAATACAAAACTTACAGTGAAGGAGATTCCGTGCAATGATGCTGACGGACGCCCAAATGGATATCTTCGTCTCAAAGGTGCTGCACCTTGGGACCGGCAAACGCAAGGAGTTTATCGCCCAAGTCGATTACCTGATTGGGCGATTGAAAACCAAAATTACGGAAGACTCGTCCTTCAAGGTGAAGGGGTTCAAGAAAACCGGCTCGCTCGTCAAAGGAACGGTACTGAAACCTCGCGGCGAAAATGGAGTGGATGCGGACATTGCTGTGTTTCTCGATGTCTCAGCGGCGGAGAAAGACGATGTCCAGAAGTTGCACTCCATTATCTTGGACCTGCTGCTTGCGGTTTACCCGACCAAGAAGAAGGAGGACTTTCAAGTTCAACCCCGCACGCTCGGAATCCACTTTCACGACTCAGGTCTGGATGTCGACTTAGTACCGGTAATTCCAATTCCGGAGGAACCAGGTTACGGCTGGCAGCCTTCGTCGCAAAACGGCGATCCGGTGAAGACGAGCGTTCAAGGACAACTCGACTTCATCAAGAATCGGAGAGACGCCGACGATCGCTACCGCACTCTTGTTCGGCTTTTGAAGAAGTGGCGAAACGAGAAGGAACTGGACAAGTTGCGCTCTTTTGCAATTGAACTGATTGCGGCCCATCTTTACGACCGCGATGGCGCTGCAACTTCGCTGGAGGCGGGGCTTCAGAGGTTTTTTCTCTACATTGCCCAGAGCGAGCTAAAGGAGCCGATTTCGTTTCCCGAACTCGGCAAGATCAAGACCTTTCCTTCCGATGCGGTCGTGATTCTCGATCCGGTAAACAAGGAAAACAATGTGACGGCCCGGTTTAGCGACAGCGAACGAAAAGAGATCGTCGCCGCCGCAGCATCGGCATGGGAAACAATTGAGGCAGCGAGCTGGAAGAATACGAAGGGCGAGACCGTGGATCTCTGGAAAGAAATCATGGGCCGCTCATTTACTGTAGATAAGGATTGACCGATGAGCACGAGTGCTACCCAAACGACAACCTATTCAGTCGTTGATGTCCGAAAGGTCGTCGATTGTTTTGCGGCAGACTTTTCGATGAAGTCACAGGCAACGGGCCTGCGTACTCGCGAAAGTGTCGCTGAGGTTGTATTGGACTTGAAGATCTTTGCCGAAAACGGTTATTTGAGCGGCGTACAACTGATTTTGAAGGATGCCAAGGGAACCGAAATCCGTGGGACGGAATACACAGTTTCGGAAAACGCGGTCGGTTGGACATCTGATCGGCCGGGAAACAATTTGTGGCCACGAACACCTGGCGGGACGCTACAGGTGCTCGCAACAATGAATCAATCGTGGTGGGACAAGTCTGAGTCTGCGAAAGCAGATTTCATCTCACGCAATTCGATGCATGGCAGTTGGGCGAGGAACACCGATGGAACGTCGCTCGCTAATCTTAGTTCCAGCACCGGGCAGCGCTATGCGAGCAACGGCTACGGATGGCAACGCACCAACTATGGTTAAATTTGAGTTACTATGGCAGATGACACGTCAGCATTGTTTGAAATCGAAATTCCGCTTCCGGATCAGCGTCTCTCTGCGCAGGCCGAGCGACTCATTGGGTTCGATGCTCGCTACCGAAAGGTCCATCAAGATCTTCGGCTGTTGATCGATAAGGAAGGGCTTGAGCAGTGGAGTAAGAGCACCTATGGCACGAGAATCGGCTTGCTCGACTCGCTTCTTGATCGTTACCCCTTGGTTGTTTTTCATGGCGATGTGGGCACCGGAAAAACTGCAACCGCCGAAGCGGCGGCAAATGCGCTAGCAAAGGAACTTCGTCGTGATGCGATGCTTTTCAAGCTCAGCACACGGGTTCGCGGCAGTGGTAATGTTGGCCAGATGAGTATGCTCATCAACCAAGCGTTTGAAGTCGTCGCTCGGGAGGCAGGCAAGGCCAAATTGTCGTTCCTGATCATTGATGAGGCGGATTCACTGGCCGGAAGCCGTTCGATGAATCAAAGCCACCACGAGGACAAAGTTGCCGTTAATACCTTGATCCAAAAGATCGACGACTCGCGACGATTTGCTGGTCGCGTGCTTATTTTCCTTTGCACGAATCGTTTCACCGCGTTGGACCCCGCAATTGTCCGTCGCGCCGCCTATCAGGAAGAATTCCGACGCCCGACGGACTCGGAACGCCGTGAACTCTTGGACCTCGACTGTCGGGGGCTTGGACTTTCGTCCGCAGTTTTGGATGAGGTAGTACGATTGACTGGCCCGAAAGGGCAGCACGGATTGACCTACACCTTCTCCGATATCCGAACGCGGCTGTTGCCGGAGGCTTTGGCGCAGGCATATCCAGCCCGCAAGATCACGGCAGACGATTTGATCGCGGCAGTTTCCAAAGTTGCTCCTTCACCACGTATCGATGGAGTTGATGAATGAAACTGCGAGGCCGCCGAATTCACATTGTGGGAAGCGCTCACCCGGAGACTGATGAGGGTAAGCTTAAGTACGTTCATGCCCTTGTGCGTGAGCTAGTAGAAGCGCTCGCGGCCGAAGGAGCGAATTTCGTATTTCCATTTGGCAAAGAACCGTTCTTGAAGGATCGCGACGACGGGCCTGCCATCACATTCGATTGGGCGATCGCTGAGGCTGTGCATAGCGCGATGAAGTCGGGTAAAACGCAGGCAACAGGCCCAAATGGTAGACTCATTTCAACACTTGCGACATCGAAAACGGATTCGCAAATTCCGGCAGCTCGACGAGCTATCTATGACGAATTGAGAGATGCCGATGCGGTGCATATGGAGTTTCTGGAACCCGGTTGGAACGCCGGTGCAGCTCGACGCCGGCGACTGGCCGAACTGGGAGACATCTTAATTGGTATCAGTGGAGGCGAGGGCACCGAACATCTTGCAATTGAGTATTCTTCGAGAGGAAAGCCAGTCATTCCACTCGACATCAAGATCGGCGGTTCGACGGATGATGGTTCAGGCGGTGCCGGACGGCTCTTTGAAAGGGCGCTTTCAAAGCCTGGGGATTTTTTCCGGGTCGAAAATGGATCGTCTCCGGCTGACTTGCTTGATCGCACTCGAACCAGAGACGGCAACACTGATACCGCCCGAGTCGTGACTGCGGTCATGAGTCTTCTCGGATCACTGACTCCACCCGAAGTTTTCTACGTTCGGTTGCTCAACAACAAGCTTCCAGAGTTTCCAGCAGTTGAAACGTTCTTCCGAGATGTTGTTGATCCCTTTGTGACTGATCTCGGGTACAAGCCGTCTGAGATGGGAATTGGAAAGAACGAGTTTGCTTGGATGAACCAGGCGATTTTCGATTCCATCCACCGAAGCGCCGTAATCCTCGTCGATCTGACCGCACTTCGGCCAAACTGTTTTATGGAATTCGGCTTCGCACTAGGAAACAAACAGAAGGTGATCATCACTGCAAAAGAGGGAACGTCGTTTCCGTTTGACACTTCCTCGTTGGAAGCGTTTATGTGGCCGGAAACAGGCACCCCAGCCGAACGAATTGATAAATTGCGGAGACATTGGGAGCGGAACATTGATTTGCCGCCGATTGTCTCGCCTAAGGTGGCACGATGAAGCTTGAACGCTATTTTTCAGTCGATATAGAATCGTCCGGCCCAATTCCTGGCCGGTACAGCATGCTTTCGCTGGGCGCGTGTGCTGTTGATGCGCCCGACGAATCCTTTTACGTCGAGTTCAAACCCCTCTCACGGGAATGTGTTCCGGATGCTCTGCGTGTCTCGGGGTTTGATCTAGATCAGCTCGCAGCGGACGGACGAGAGCCATCGGAGGCGATGCTCGCCTTCCAGAGCTGGGTTGAAAGCACTGCTAACGGCAAGAAGCCCGTATTTGTTGGCTTCAATGCGGCGTATGACTGGCAGTTTGTGAACTGGTACTTCGAGACCTACTGTAGACGAAATCCGTTTGGGTTTGGCGCAGTGGATATCAAGTCCTACTTCATGGGATTAACCGGCAGCCCTTGGTCGGCTAGCACTTCAAGCAAACTTCCTGGGGATTTTCAACCTGATACTCCGCAGACCCACAACGCGTTAGACGATGCAAAAGCGCAAGCGTCCATGTTCACCAAGATGGTTGCGGCAGCCCGCACGAAAACTCTGACAAAGTGAGTGACTCAGGAATCTTGATGTGAGCAAAGGAAAAGGGGACGCAGCCAATAGTGTTCGGCACGCCGCTTGCCTGCTTGTGGATTGTGACGGGAGCCTGGTTGTTTGGCGAGTGGCGGAGTTCCGATGAATGGCACCGGCGGAGTGTTGGTTTTTCGGAGCGCGCAGCAGCGAACGGCCCGACACGATTGAACGCGCGGGGGCCTACGTTTTGGCAGGTCTTAATTTTTCGATGTGCCGCTCCAGCTCTTCCAGCGACGCCCAGCCGGACATAGACAGGCAGATCATTTCAAACGTCCGCTTCGTCGGCGCACGCCCGGTGTAAATCAGAATCAGCAGGCACGCGATAATTGCCAGATAAGCAC
>Ga0209491_10004683_pt1 | contig 20818 bp, 17 predicted proteins | sample BON02_FD_187213 | JGI IMG/M metagenome (GOLD analysis project Ga0209491, IMG submission 187213) | Freshwater microbial communities from Lake Bonney liftoff mats and glacier meltwater in Antarctica - BON-02 (SPAdes) (version 2) | ecosystem: Environmental > Aquatic > Freshwater > Ice > Glacier... | reverse complement strand
CGGAGAAAGAGCAATGGAAAATCTCTGCCATCAGAAATATGCTTCCAACTGGAAATTAGGTTCGATGACAGTCTAATTAGATCTTTTACTTTTTATAGGGAGAAAGCCACTTGGTGAATTGCGACGCTATGCGGGAAATAAGAATCCTGAGTCTAGCTGACTTTTACATGAGCAGCAATTATGATCCTATTTTTTGATTTAATTTCATTCTGAAATGTGTTTTAAAACATTATTTTGTCCAGAAAGTGCCAATCCTTAACCCTAATATTTATGAAGAGAAAATTATTAATCCTGCCGGCACTGCTTCTAGCCGGGATGACTTTTGCCCAAGACGTAGAACTTGATGCAATTGCAAAAATCAAAAAAGAAGGTTTAGAGAATTCTAAGGTAGAAGAGATTGCTTTTCAACTGATAGACAAAGCTGGTCCGAGGTTGAGTAATTCGGAAGGCTATGAGCGAGCAACGAAATATGCGGTGAAGCAACTCTCTGATTGGGGTTTAGAGAATTCCAAAACTGAGGCTTGGGGCGAGTTTGGACGTGGCTGGGAAATGGAGAAAAGCTATATCGCGATGACTGCGCCTTATTACATGCCTTTCATTGCCATTCCAAAAGCTTGGACAGAAAGTACCAAAGGGGAAGTTAGTGGTAAGGTGATTTTCCTTGAGATCAAAACTGATGAAGACTTTGCAAAATACAAGGGCAAACTTAAAGGGGCTATTGTTGCGATAAAGCCAACAGGTACGCAAGAGCCTACTTTTGAGGCAGATGCTGAGCGATATACAGCCGAGCAATTGCATGGTATGGAGCATCCATCGCCAAGAGCAGGAGGTGGGGCTAATTATACTCCGGAAATGATGGCCGAGTATAGGGCTGCCAGGGAATTGGGACAAAAGATTAATGAATTTATTGCAGCGGAAGGACCTGTTTTGATCATCAAGGGCGTGAATGGTCGCCATGGTACACTTTTCACCAGCAGCCCAAGAGGTTATATCAAAGATACACCAGAAGGTATTCCTGAATTGGAAACTGCTCCTGAAAACGTGAATTTGATGGCGCGTTTGAGTGAAAATGGTGTTGAAGTTGAAATAGAAGCAGAGGTTAAAACCCGCTACAGAAATGAGGATCTTCAGGGTTATAATGTGATAGCAGAGATTCCTGGTTCTGATCCCTCTTTGGAGTCAGAAATCGTAATGCTTGGTGGACACTTGGATTCTTGGCATGGAGCAAATGGAGCTACTGATAATGCAGCTGGTTGTATCGTAATGATGGAAGCCGTAAGGATTTTAAAGGCTACAGGCCTTCAGCCAAAAAGAACCGTTCGTATTGCGCTTTGGGGCGGAGAAGAACAAGGATTGCATGGCTCCAGAGGATATGTGAAAAACCATTTTGGTGATGCACAAACTAAGGAGATGAAGCCTGCGCATGAGAAAATGTCAGCTTATTACAATATTGATAATGGTACTGGAAGGATTCGTGGAATCTACCTTCAGGGGAATGTAGCGGTAGAGCCGATTTTCAATGAATGGTTTACACCACTGGATGATATTGTGGAGGATCGTACGATCACCATTAGCAACACTGGAGGAACGGATCATCAAAGTTTTGATGCGTTGAATCTGCCAGGTTTTCAGTTTATTCAGGATCCAATAGAATACCGTACGCGTACGCATCATACGAACATGGATACATTCGAGAGATTGGAGCTGGATGACTTGAAACAAATGGCAGTAGTCATCGCATCTTTTGTGTACAATACCGCACAACGAGACGAAATGCTTCCAAGAAAAGAATTGCCGAAAGTAGAGTAGTCATATGATTAATGCATCCCACAGCTAACGGTAGACTGAAGTGGACGGAATTTTAGAGTGGAGCGTTCTTTATATTGCTTTTATATCGTTACTGGCAGAAAAGCGGATATACATAAAAAATAATTAACCAAATGGAAATGGGTATAAAGCAATCCCTATCCGTTTCCATTTTGGTGAATTCTTGATTAATTGATGTTTTAGCCCTAGCCTTCAGCACTTATCTATTCCACTTACATTCAGATTTGATACTAATAACCCCTAACCTAAAAATCATATGAATTTCAAAAAATTATCAGTGCTGTGTCTTATGCTCTTGTTTGCTGGAATGACAGCCTATGCACAAAGTGACATTACAGGGAAATGGTCTGCTACTATTTCTGGGCCTCAAGGTGCGATGGATTTGATCTTTAACTATAAAGTGGATAAAGGTGTAGTCGCAGGAACAATCGGAAACGAAATGGGCGAAATTCCGTTGGAAAACGGTAAAATTGAAGGCAAAAAATTCAGCTATGACTTCTATTTTCAGGATATGAAAATTAAACACAACAGTGAGCAAATCTCTGAGGACGAAATAATGGTGAAGTCCGATAGAGGGGAAATCAAACTGACCCGCGTAAAGTACTAGTTATTAGTAATTTCCATGTGCCCTATTTTAGCAATCAAAATGCCAGAATAGGGCACTTTTTTGACCCTGAACTCAATATTATTTTGATGAAACCAACACATAAAGCTTTGATGAACTGGAGCGGAGGCAAAGATTCGGCCCTGACTCTTTACAAATTGCAGCAATCTCAAGCGTATGAAATTGCCTACTTGCTGACAAGTATCAGTCAGAAATATCAGCGCATTTCCATGCATGGCGTACGTGTAGCTCTGTTAGAAGCACAGGCAGAACGAATTGGTATTCCGTTGGTTAAAATGGAAATTCCAGATATGCCTTCGATGGAAGTATATGAGGAAACGATGCGAGAAACGCTTTTGTGTCTGAAAAATGAAGGGGTAACTTCATCAATCTTTGGGGATATTTTCTTGGAAGATTTGAGAACCTATCGCGAGAGTAAGCTGGCTGAATTAGATCTGAAAGGTGTTTTTCCGCTTTGGAATCAGCCTACCGATAGAATTATCCGCGAGTTTTTGGACTTGGGATTCAAGACGATTACGACTTGTGTGAATGAGAAGTATTTGGACAAAAGTTTTGTAGGCCGTGTGATTGACGAAGACTTTTTGAAAGATCTCCCATCGAATGTTGATCCTTGTGGAGAGAATGGTGAATTTCATACGTTCGTGTATGATGGGCCGATATACAGTAAGCCAATTGAATTTGAAAAAGGGGAGATTGTCCTAAGAAAGTACGAAGCTCCAAAAACTAAAGATGACAATGATCAGTGTTTTTCTAAAGAGAAGGAAGATCCCACTCAATATGGGTTTTGGTATTGTGATTTGATATCTATTTGAAAATTGAGTTCCAGATTCCTTTAATAAATCCTTCTTGTTTGACTTTTCTCTCTGACTCCCCCATACTGATTCCTAAGGTCATTTCCAGTTCTATTGGCTGATTAATCTCTTCCTCAATCTCAGATTTTATCTCTTCGAAATCATTTTGAGTCAAAACTTTATCTGAAAGTATGGTGACTGAAAGTCTCAACGGATTCATCTGCTTTACTTTCACTTCTCTCAATAACCCATGCGGAATCTCCTTTCCAGAAAGTTCTTGAATGATGGAGTTTTCATTTACCATCTTATTGAAGCTGAGTCCTAGCGGTAAAGCAATTGCGATCAAAATCCCGAGGCTGATCATAAGGCCTCGTTTTGCCAGCCGGAATGGAGAAAATCCCAATACCAAAAATGTCAGTGAGGCAGACATGACTATTCCTGCCAAGTTGGTTCCCAATAAGAGCATCGCACCTCCAAATACGCCCCAATCTAGCCATCTAATGCCAATTCCTGCCACAGCCAATGGTGGCACTAATGCAACAGAAATGGCAACACCAGCCAGTGTTTTGTTTATTTCTTCTTTGGAGTAAGCATATGCTCCTGCGATCCCTGAGGCAACGGCGATTCCCAAGTCAAGTAAATTTGGGCGTATTCTAGCAATTATCTGATCATTCAATACTTCCAGGGGAGTGAATGAGGTGATGAGTATTGAAAAAATAAGTCCCAATACTATTCCCCAGAATATGGTAATCATACTGTTTTTGACCAATAAGCTATCCTGACGAAGAGCTCCCATAGCTAAGGAAATAATTGGCCCCATGAGAGGCGCTAAAATCATAGCGCCAATCACAACTGGTGCTGAATCTCCAAATAGACCGAAGGTTGCAATTGTGGTGGATAAGGCCATCAAAACCAAATAGGTTGAGCTGGTTTGGGCATTTTGCTTTAATAAGGCAAACAGGTCTTTGAACTCTTCCGATGTGGCATGCCGTACCCATGGCAAATATCCATGCAATAATTCTTCTTTTAATTTACCCGTAGGAAGAGATTTGGCATTTATCTGTGCTGGGCCTTCTTTTTTCTCATCCTCCAACAGTGTCTTTCCAGGTAGTATGGCTACAGGTTTCTCGATCAGGTTTATTGTCAGCTCTTTTTCTTCACCTTCTTCCCCATCTATAGCAAAATGAATTTGTTCTTGCGAAGTGATTTTTACTTCACTGGTAGAGATGTAGCCTACAAAACTTGGGAGAGTGCTGCCATGAGTTGGGAAAAATAGGTTTTGAAGTGCAAACTGAATTAATGCGAATAAGCTTTTTGGAGCCAAAATCAGAATGTGTATCCTGCCATCATCCATGCCTGACTCCTCAATAATTCTTCGAAAAACAAAGTTACTTTCGCAGTGTGCTACGGCCAAAATACCCATTGCTGCTGTTTCAATGCTTTTCTCTTCCTCGTTACTGTCTTTATAAGTGATCCTATAAGGTTTAAGTTTTACCCTTCGAAAAAGATTGCCCAGTTGAGAAAGCCGCTGTTTGAGTCCTTCAAAAAAATTAGAAGATGTGCTGGAATATAAGATGCTCATAGAAGTGCCCACGACCAGAGAGTTCAACGCCATCTGCTCATTTACCTGCATCATATCGATTTCTGGAATCGCCTCCGCTTCTTGTATTTCTTCCCAGGCTTTTTCAAAATTAGAATTTATGCTTCGATCATTTCAGGATGTGGCAGCAGCGCTAACTTTACTTTTGTTTCAGCAAGAGTTAGGATTAGCTTTTTTAGCTGTTTATCAGAAAGAGAACATGCCAGACAATCGCTCTCTGAGTAATTAGAAGTGTTCAGATCTGAAAAAGAAACGTGTTCATCAGGTTTTGGATCAAGCCGACCTAGCAACTCTTCTAGTTTTTCCTGTTCCGTTTCCGGGTCATATACAAAAGTGATTTTCTTCATTTTAGGCTTTCAATCCGACACTAGTTTTATTCAGAATGTGCACTCATTTCTCTCAATCGATTTATGCATTCATCCAAAGATCTGTAGTGGTGATAGATTCCTTTCCAGATATTTCCTTTACCTACAGTTTTTAGCTCGGGCTGCTTATCTAATCCGCCAGAATACCAGTCCCCATTTTCGTGATCGATCAAGTAAGTATCTGTGTATTCCCACAGCTTAAAAAACTTACCATAGTAATCATGTGAATCGTCAGGATAAAGCTCAGCCATCAAAAGCAAAGCATTCATTCCCTCAGCTTGCGCCCACCAGTTTTTAGTGTCGTGCGTGATACGGAAACCATCTTTGAAATAATACCCTTCATCATAAAAACCACCTACACCTTCATCCCAGCCATTTTCAAGAGCATGATCTATCATTTTTTTGGACATTTTATGAGTAGTGCTATCATTTTTCAGACCTAAAGTTTCAGATGCCTCTATCATCAAAAATCCCGTTTCCACATCGTGACCAAAGGAAATATGGTCAAGGTTATGATGAGCCAAAATCACCTCTTCAGTAGAATCTGAGAAAGTCACTGGACTCCAATCTGAATAGAGAAAAAGAGATAAAGAACCGTTATCAGACACAATTTTATCTCTGATCAAAAGTAACATTTCTTCCAGACGATCTTTGACCAGCGAATCTGGCCAAACGTGGTAGAGTTCCGTGAAAGCTTCCAAAATGTGAATAGAGCTATTTTGGTCTTTATAGCCTAGGTCGGAAGTGGATGGGGTAGATGCAGGTCGGGAAACAGGAGTGCCATCAGGATCTAGGTGCTGGTAGTAACCTCCATTTATTGAGTCATGCGCATGCGTATCTAGCCAGTGAAAAGCTTCTTTGGCAAGTTTCAACGCCGATTCATCTCCTGATGCTCCGTAGTAAGCGGCAAGCGCAAAAATCCCAAAAGCATTCCCATAGGCGGTTTTCATAGGGTCACCGATCTGATTTCCCTGCTTATCCACCAGCCAAAAGAATCCTCCGTTTTCGAAATCCCACATTTCATCTTTCAAGAATTCATAGCCGTGTCTCGCTCCAACTTTGTAATAATCGATTTCAGGATACTTTAGCGAAGCTTTTGAATTTGTCCAAACTTGTCGGGATTGGGTTACAATCATTTTCTCCTGTTTTTCTTCAGGCTTGAAGTCGTAAGAGAAATTGCTAAGAAAGCCACCATCTACGCTGTCCATTGACTGTGGATACCATTTGTCCAGCACTTCTGTTTTGAGATGGTGCTCCATCTGATCGGCTAGGATGTTTTTATGATTTCCCTCTTTTTCAGGAGAGCGACAGGCAATAAAAAAAGGGAAAAAGAGGAGCCAAGAATATCTTAATGACATAAAGGAAAATAAATTTTAGAAAAAAGCGGATTCATTTAAATAAATCTGGACAAATGTCGTTAAATTTATGACAGTTGTTTTAGATTTAAGACGCCTGTCATGACTCAATTTACTATTTTTGATCCAGAAGTAGCTTATAACACTACTGACGATAAGTTCATAAACGATATAATCAGGCTTGTGAGGCAAGGTGTTTCATTTGAGGATTTTGATAGGTTTGCTTCAAAGAGTGCATTTTCTACTTCAGAATGGTCAGAATTTTTACACATCTCTGAGCGCACCATGCAGCGATACCAAAAAGAACAAAAGTCGTTTGATTCGTTGCAGTCAGAAAAGATAGTAGAAATAGCACTACTCCAAAAGAGAGGAGTGGAAGTATTCGGGAACAAATCAAAATTTCATAATTGGCTTGAAACACCCTGCTTAGCGTTGGGAGATTTAGAACCAAAATCTTTTTTGGACAGTAGCTTTGGTATTACTCTTTTGAAAGACGAGCTGACTAGAATCGAATACGGGGTCTTGGCATGAGAGTCTATCGCTTGAGTAAATCAAGATTCTCCAAAGACTTAACAGGCAAAGGAGCAGAATTAGCAGGTGGGAGATGGAATAGTAAAGGAAAGGCTGTGCTTTACACTAGCCAATCCAGAGCGCTTTGTACAGCAGAAATTGCCGTCCATACGCCTTTGGGGAATATCCCTACTGATTATGAATTAGTGGAAATCACAATTCCTGAGGATATTAACTTAAAGGAAATAGAAATTTCAGATTTGCCTCCAGGCTGGAAATCCATTCCTCACTCTCACGCCACGCAGGAAATTGGAGATAAATTTCTTTCAAAAAATGAGTTTTTGGTTTTCAAAGTTCCGTCAGTGGTGGTTCAGGGAGATTTTAATTTTTTGATCAATCCAGCTCATCGAAGATTCAATGAGTCAGAAATCACTTCAATTAATCAGTTTGAGTTTGATATTCGACTATTCACGAAATAGAACTATCTAGATCATTCCTCAATCAACTTCTCCAAAATCTCAATGGCCGCTTCTGAAAGAACCGTCCCAGGTCCGAAAACAGCAAAAACACCAGCATCCTTTAGAAATGCATAATCCTTAGCAGGAATCACACCACCAGCTACCACCATAATGTCAGGTCTCTCTAGTTCTTTTAGTGCATCGATCAATTGAGGTACTAATGTTTTGTGGCCAGCGGCCAAGGAGGAAGCACCCACAATATGGACGTCATTTTCAATAGCTTGCTGAGCTACTTCTTCTGGTGTTTGGAAAAGTGGCCCGATGTCCACGTCAAAGCCCATATCAGCAAACCCAGTTGCGATGATCTTTGCGCCACGGTCATGTCCATCCTGACCCATTTTGGCCACCATAATTCTAGGACGGCGACCTTCCAACTTCGCGAACTCGTCGGAAAGGATTAAGGCTTTTTGAAAGGATTCCTGATTTTTCACTTCTGCGGCATATACTCCAGTGATAGATTTGGTTTGTGCTTGATGGCGGCCAAAAGCAACTTCCATTGCATCTGAGATTTCTCCCAAAGTAGCCCTTTTTCGAGCTGAATCGATAGCCAATTCAAGTAGATTTCCCTTACCCGATTTGGATGCTTGCGTCAAGACTTCCAGACTTTTCTCCACTTCTTTCTGATTTCTGGATGCTTTCACTTTTTTCAATCTGGCAAGTTGAGATTCTCGAACGGCCTGATTGTCCACATCTCGAACTTCTATTTCAGTCGCTTTATCTACCCGATATCGATTTACACCCACAATAATATCACGTCCGCTATCTATACGTGCTTGTTTCTTTGCCGCTGCCTCTTCTATTCTAAGTTTTGGTAGACCAGCTTCTATCGCTTTAGCCATTCCGCCAAGTGCTTCTACCTCCTCAATCAAAGTCCACGCCCGCTGTACTAATTGATCTGTCAAGAACTCGACATAATGTGAACCTCCCCAAGGATCAACGACAGCTGTAACACCAGTTTCTTCCTGCAGTACCAATTGTGTGTTTCTTGCAATTCTAGCTGAAAAATCAGTAGGCAAGGCGATTGCCTCATCTAAAGAATTCGTGTGTAGTGATTGGGTATGTCCCATCACTGCTGCTAGCGCTTCGATGGCCGTTCGCGTCACATTATTGTATGGATCCTGCTCGGTAAGTGACCAGCCTGAAGTCTGGCAATGGGTTCTCAGTGCAAGGGATTTATCGGATTTTGGATTGAACTCTTTAACGATTTTTGCCCAGAGCAAGCGACCTGCCCGCATTTTGGCGATTTCCATAAAGTAGTTCATCCCAATAGCCCAGAAGAAAGACAGTCTTGGGGCGAAATTATCTATATCCAAACCTGCCTTGATACCGGTTCTTAAATACTCCAATCCATCAGCAAGTGTATATGCCAATTCTAAATCTGCCGTAGCCCCGGCTTCCTGCATGTGGTAGCCAGAAATAGAAATAGAGTTAAACTTCGGCATGCGCTCAGAAGTGTATTTGAAAATATCCGCGATGATCCGCATCGATGGCTGGGGAGGATATATGTAGGTATTGCGCACCATGAATTCCTTCAAAATATCATTCTGAATCGTGCCGCTGAGTTGTTCGGGTTTCACACCTTGCTCTTCTGCTGCGACAATATAAAAAGCTAAAATCGGAACCACAGCGCCGTTCATCGTCATGGAAACTGACATCTGATCCAGAGGAATCTGGTCGAACAATAGCTTCATGTCTTCCACAGAATCTATCGCCACACCTGCCTTACCCACATCACCAACCACTCGTGGGTGATCAGAATCATATCCTCGATGAGTAGCTAGATCAAAAGCAACTGAAAGCCCTTTTTGACCTCCAGCTAAGTTTTTTCTATAGAAGGAATTTGATTCCTCAGCGGTTGAAAATCCTGCGTATTGCCGGATCGTCCAAGCGCGCATGCTGTACATCGTGCTGTATGGACCTCGCAAATAGGGGGGTATTCCTGCAGCATAGTTCACGTGAGAAAGCTGTGCGATTTGCTTTCCATCAAAAACAGGAGGGATAGAAATCTGCTCCGGAGCTTCCCAGTTAGGCTGTTCTCCTGATTCGGAAGTCTGTATTTTAGATGATTTCCAATTTTTTATGTCTGGTCTCATGCGTTGCTCAGGATATTTTGTTCTACAAAGTATGTCGCTCGGCTTGGAAGCAATTCAAAGTCTTTCTCGAGGATTCGCTCAAAAGGAAGGTGGTTTTCCAACTTCCCCTTGGCGAGGTATTTATTTACGCCAACTTTTATGTTTGAATTTGATAAAACTTTCTTTTGAGCAGTTTCTCTCGAATATCGAATTTCCGTATGAAGCACTCGGTCTTGGAAGCTTTTTAGCCAACCTCCGTTATCTTCCAATTTCTGAAGATCTGAAATCACAGATTTCTCAATTTCCTCCTGAAGCTTTTCCAAGTAGAATGACCCAGCTGCAGGATCCATTACTTTGTCGAGATAGCTTTCTTCTTTCAGAATAGTCGAAACATTTCTGGCGATTCTTTTTTCCAAAACTGAGGCACTTTTCCCCTCGGTGGGCTTTACCCAGATTGAGTTTCCTCCTCCAAGTACTCCGGCCATCGCCTCGTAAGTCTGGCGGATAAGATTGGTATTTTTATCCAAAAGTGATTTGCTCCATCCGCTGGTGGAGGTGATGATATGAATGCTTTCCATTTCGATTTTTACACCGTAATTGCCTGCCAGCTCTACGATAAGCTTGCGTAATGCTTTTACTTTGGCGATCTCTGCAAAATGAGAATCCCCCATGGCAGTATGATAAGCCAAGTTATCAAACACTTGACTCGGAGAAATAGCTTTTTTTGAAAGTTTATCAATCAGCTCTATTACTTCGCCTAATCCGTAGGTCAGTTCCTCGATTCCCGTTGCTCCTGTATTTGCGTAGCGGGAAAAATCAATGGTCAGTGGATAAAATTCTCTAAACTCTTTGAAGTCATTTATTGCTTTAGCAGCTTGATCTATTCCCAAATTGAAATTTTCCCCACTTCGATATAGCTCATCACATGGATTCCACATGATTGCTCCGCTCAGCATATTTGGCTTCAGCGTTAAAGATTCTATCCATTCTTGGATCAAATGAAAAAACGGGGTTGTCTCTCCCGTAGGTAAAAAATTGGTTGATATAAATTCCGTATGAACTGCTTTTAGAACCTGATTTAAATTTTCTGTTCCTTCGACATGAAGTATTAAACCTTCTGCGCCATTTTGCAGTGAATGAAGAATTTCCTCATTTGTGGATTTTTCATTTTCCGGAAAAGCGGAAACCAGGTTGTTCCAGATTCGAGGAGACATTCCCGGTAGTTTTGAGTCTGGATGGAATTTGTATTCTGACGTCGGACCTTTTAAATCCTCTGCTGTATAGAAAGGCTGAATTTTGACTCTGCCCCAAAGCATGGAGATAAGTGTATCATCAAAATCTTTTCCTTTTAGATCTCTTTTTACCTGATCAATCCATTCCTCTTTGCTGGAAGGAGGAAAATTATAGAAGTCCTGATTAGTCATAGTTGGGTTTAGATTTTTACTGAATTCGAATTTCTGCGAATAAAAACCATTAGTTTATTACTAGTTCTGAAGGCTAATTGTCTTTATCAAAATTAGGAAAATGAAGGGGAAATCAAGAGTCTAAATGAATCACTTTATAATTTGGATTGTTTTGAACTTCTTTTTAGAAGACTGAATAGCAGAATACTTGCAATTTTGTCAGTGAAACAGGGCTTATATCCACTTAATCTGAATCCTTCAAACTGAAAAGGATTTTGTTGCCAAATTTCTTTTGGGTACAAAAGTATACGTGTCCAAAAGCTCAATATTTCAAGTAGAAATCCATTTTTTATTTAGGTTAATTATTATCAAATTTGACACCCTTGCACCTACTGCAAGATCATTGTTTTTCAGAAATCTTCTCTAATGAGTTCAGAAGCTAGCGCCGTTTGGAATGAATGTTTACGTGTTATCGAACAGCACGTCAATGAGCAGAGCTTTTCAACTTGGTTTAAGCCCATTAATCCTGTTAAGCTTGAAGGTACTTCGCTGACCATTCAGGTTCCAAGTCAATTCTTCTACGAATGGCTGGAGGATAATTATGTGCAGGAATTAAAAATTGCGATCAAGACTACGTTGGGGCAGAGTGGAAGATTGGAATATGCTGTGGTGGTAGATAGAGGGAATTCTTCGAATCAGCCTTATGTAGTTTCATTTCCTCAGGGAAATGCAGGGAATAATAAGAAGTCTCAAGTGCCAGTAGAGCCAGACAAGACTCCTTTTGAGATGAAATCGCTTAATGCTGAGGCATTGACGAATAGTAATCTAAACCCGACCTATACTTTTACTACTTATATAGAAGGAGATTGTAACAGACTTGCCCGTTCAGCTGGTTTTGCTGTTGCGACCAAACCTGGGATTACTTCCTTTAATCCGTTGATGGTGTACGGTGGAGTAGGATTGGGGAAAACACACTTGGTACAAGCAATCGGAAATGAGATCAAAAATGGACCGGATAATAAATTCGTGTTATATGTTTCTTCCGAGAAATTTGTGAATCAATTCATGGATTCCATCAAAGATGGTAACGTGAAAAGCTTCACCAATTTTTACATGCAAGTGGACGTGTTGATTATAGATGACATTCAGTTTTTGGCAGGAAAGGACAGAACACAAGAGATGTTCTTCCATATTTTCAATCACCTTCATCAAAGTAAGAAGCAAATAATCATGACTTCAGATTGTCCGCCTAGGGATCTGAAAGGTCTAGAGGAGCGGTTACTTTCCCGATTCAAATGGGGACTGACGGCAGATTTGCAGCTGCCGGATTTTGAAACGAGAGTAGCGATCATCCGTAGGAAAATGCAGTCTGAAGGAATTGTCATTCCTGATGATGTAGTAGAATACCTTGCCTATACGGTGGATACAAATGTTCGTGAGCTGGAAGGAATTCTTATTTCGCTTATAGCCCATGCATCACTGAATCGTGTGGAAATTAGTCTTGAACTTGGCAAGACAGTGATGAAAAACATCATCAAGGATATTGAAACGGAAGTTGGAGTTGATTTTATCCAGAAGTCTGTGTCGGAATATTATGGAATTGCCCTTGATGACTTGAAAGCAAAAACCCGTAAAAAAGAAATAGTAACGGCTCGTCAAGTTGCGATGTATTTCTGCAAGGAATTCACCAATCATTCCCTGAAATCAATAGGTTATCACTTTGGCGGTAGAGATCACTCTACCGTGATTCACGCAGTGCAAACAGTGAATGATATCATGGAAACTGATAGTTCATTCCGGAATTCTGTGCTGGAGCTGAAGAAGAAATTTAAGATGAGGTCTTATTAAAATGTAGTTATCAGCACTTATGCCAGGTGACGTATTTTCTTTGCTTGTTCGGTTGGAAGACCGATGACGGGTGACCGAAGTGTGGAATTCGCCAGTGTTAATCCAAACCTGAGATGCTTTGATATTTTACTTTCAACAAAGCAGGTAGTTGCTTTCTGCATTTTGCGCAAACTTTTCACCACTTACTTTACAGACAACCTTCGTTTTACTCATTTAACTTTTTGCCCATAGTTTCTTCAAATCTCTGAAGGAGTCTGATGTAACGTTTTTGGATGTTTTCTATAAACTTCTCCTGAGTATCAATGGCATATATTGGGTTGTATTGGATACGATCGATCACGATGTCTAGCCAAGATCTTCCATCATCGATTAATTCTGCGTGAAACGCCTCTACAGTCAAATCTCTGGATCCCGAAAACGGACCTTTTCCAATTTGTTTGAAATACTGAGTAATGACATTCAGTGCTAACTCATGAGTTTCCTCAAAATGCTTTAAAAGATCTCTGGATTGAGACTCAGTTAATTCCCCGTTTTTAGCACGTTTAGAATAGTCTGTAAGATCAACTAATGCAGCACTGAAATCTTCAAGACATTTCTCGCAGGTTTTGGTGATAGTTTTCATGGAAAGACGATTTTTAAGTTTGAATGCATTTTTTACTGGTCTGAAAGTCTATTTAAAGTACTAAAATGATTCGATATAACTAAGTTAATTAGGTTGAAAAACTTGGTTATCGCAGCGTGCAGTTCAATCTCGTCTTCCTGTGATTTTACCTCACATTATAACTTTGCATAAATGGTTGACCATTAGAAGCAACTCCCTCTAGAAGTAGTCTTCCACTGAATTTTTCCAAATATGCGCCAACCTTATTCGGATCTTTTGCGGGGTCACCGTTGATCTGAGTGATTATAAATCCTTCTTTAAATCCGAGTTCTCTGAGATAGCCGCGTGTTAATCCAGAGAGTTTGATTCCATAATCCACTCCAAATTTGTCCTTTTCAATAGTATTGATAGCTTCTAACCTGGCTCCCAAAATGGTAGAGCTGTAGAACTCGCGTTTGATTACACCATTGCCGCCTTCCAGATTCTGGAGTTGAAGGGTGGCAGATCTTTCAGTGCTGTTTCTTAGATAAGTTACTTGAAGTTGTTCTCCAGGATAGTAATAAGAGAGTGCTTCTTCAAAACTTCCTTTCCCTGTAATCGCTTGAGCACCGAGTTTGGTGATCACATCAGTGCGCTGCAAGCCAGCTCTTTCCGCTGCTCCATCTTTGACCACGTGAGTGACGATCACGCCATCAAGCGTTTTGATATTCATCTCTTCAGCTAGCTCAGGAGTGATCTCCACTGCTTCGATTCCTGGAATTGCCTTTTGCACTTCTCCATATTGAATCAAATCATTAGCTACTTTCATCGCGATATCTACCGGCACAGCAAAGCCATACCCTGTGTAGGAACCCGTTCTGGATAAGATAGCAGTATTTATCCCGACCAATTCTCCATTGACATTCACCAAAGCCCCTCCTGAGTTGCCAGGATTAATTGGTGCGTCTGTTTGGATGAAACTTTCCAACGGGAAATCTCCACCCAGGATATTGATTTAGCGCTCTTTGGCAGAAACGATCCCTGCTGTGACTGTGGAAGTAAGATTAAATGGATTTCCAACCGCCAATACCCACTCGCCAATTTTCAGATCTCGGCTACTGCCACGTTTGATTGCAGGGAGATTAGTTTCCTCAATCTTCAATACAGCGATGTCCGTATTTTTGTCCGTGCCGACTAGCTTGGCTTTGTACGTCCTTTTTTTGTGCACGACCTCAATTGTTTCCGCTCTATCAATCACGTGGTTATTGGTTACGATATAGCCATCTCCGGAGATAATCACACCAGACCCTGTACTCACCTGTTGCGATTGCGTTCCGCTACCACCAAAGAAATAATCAAACATGCTGTATCTGGTGGGATCAGTTCCGGAGAAGTTCTTTATAAAAACGACTGATTCCGTACTGTTTTCAGAAGCTTCCACAAAAGAATTGGGTGCATCAGTCGGAGAATGGCTAGCGATCGGTTGGTATTGCGAAGCAAAATTTACTTCCGTTTGATTTCTTTGGAGGAAATTATTTGGTTGCTCGGCTTCATTAAAATTGATTGAGCTCCAAACTGCAGCTCCGGCCAAGCCTGCCAGAAAGGAAACTCCGGTTGTTTTGAATAGACTGTTCATAGGTGAATCATTTATAAATTTGACGAGGGTGAAAATATTCCGTTGAATAAATTCACATTTTTTAAGCTCCGAATTGATAGAATCTCTTTCCTTTGACCTTTAATATTATGCCATTTGGCAAAAACTGACGATTTGTGCAAGGAAAAGTGAGAGCATCTTGTAATTTTGTCAGCTACTGAGAAAACTCTCCTAAACATGAGGTTTTTATTTGCTCAACAATCCAAAACTGAATGACAGAACCCAAACGCGTAGCCATTCTGGGCAGTACCGGAAGTATAGGTACTCAAACCCTAGAGGTAATTCGTCAGCATCCTAAAGAATTCGTCGTTGAGGTGCTTACCGCACAGAATAATGCGGATTTACTGATTGCGCAGGCATTGGAGTTTACTCCAAATGCAGTGGTAATCGGTAATGAGAGTCTTTATGCAAAAGTGCAGGATATCAAGGTTTTTGCAGGCATCAAAGCAATCGCCCAAGTAGTCGAGATGGATACTATTGATGTAGTCTTGACTGCATTGGTAGGCTATTCAGGTTTGATTCCTACGGTAAATGCAATTAAAGCTGGCAAACAAATAGCCTTGGCTAATAAGGAGACTTTGGTGGTAGCTGGTGAAATAATCACCGCTCTAGCCAAGGAAAACGGAGTGAACATTTATCCGGTAGATTCAGAGCATTCTGCGATTTTCCAATGCTTGATCGGTGAATTTCACAATCCAATTGAAAAAATTATCCTTACTGCATCTGGAGGGCCTTTCAGAGGAAAAGATAGAACTTTCCTAGAAACTGTCACCAGAGAACAGGCGCTCAAGCATCCTAATTGGGATATGGGTGCCAAGATCACGATTGATTCTGCTTCCCTGATGAATAAAGGGTTGGAAGTGATCGAAGCAAAATGGCTTTTTGGCTTGAAAACCGAACAGATTGATGTAGTCGTACATCATCAAAGTATCATTCATTCTATGGTGCAGTTTGAGGATGGATCTATAAAAGCACAACTCGGATTGCCAGATATGCGTATCCCAATTCAGTTTGCCCTAAGTTTTCCTGATCGATTGAAAAGTGATTTCGAGAGATTTGACTTTATGAACTACCCACAATTGACCTTTGAGCAGCCGGATTTAAAGACTTTCCAAAACCTTCAATTGGCATATGATGCACTTGCAAAAGGAGGCAATGCACCTTGTGTGCTGAATGCTGCTAATGAAATTGCAGTGGCTGCTTTCTTGACCAAAGAAGTGGGTTTTCTTGAAATGTCTGATTTGATTGGCGAAACTCTCGAAAAAGCTGAGTTTATTGCGAAGCCAAATTTGGAGGATTATGTGGAGACGGATAAGCGGGCAAGAGAAATTACTACTGAACTAATAACGAATAAAGTATAATGGATACCTTAATTATGGTGGGCCAATTACTCCTGGGGTTATCAATCCTAGTGGGTTTGCACGAGTTGGGCCACTTGCTTACCGCCAAGATGTTTGGCATGAGAGTAGAGAAATTTTCTATCGGATTTCCTCCGAAAATCGCTGGTTTTCAATGGGGTGAAACTGAATATTCGATAGGAGCGATACCATTGGGAGGATTTGTGAAAATCTCCGGAATGGTGGATGAATCCATGGATTCAGATCAAATGGCAGGAGAACCGCAGCCATGGGAATTTCGATCTAAACCAGCCTGGCAGAGGCTAATCGTGATGCTAGGTGGGATTACTGTAAATGTCGTGACAGGTATTATCATCTTTGTGATCTTGGTTTATAACAACGGTGAGACGTATTTTTCCCGTGATCAAGTAGTTCAAAATGGGATCGTATCGTTGGAAATCGGCGAATCTATCGGGTTAAAAACCGGTGATAAGATTTTGGATATCAACGGTGAAACATATCAATCTATCAATGATTTGACATCTGGTTCAGCCTTACTAAGCGAAAATGGCTACTACACCGTAGATCGTGGTGGGGAAATCATCAAAGTAGATATTCCACGAGGCTTTATCAATTCCTTTAACAGTCAGGATGCGATGAATAGCTTTGTTAATATTCGATATCCGTTTGAGCTGAAGATAGTAGATGAAGGTGGAGCAGCAGATAAAGCTGGAATCACTGCCGAGGATAAAATACTATCGGTAAATGGTGAGCCTATCACTTACTTTGATGAGCTGCAATCTGTGCTGGCAAAGCATAAGAGCCAAGAAACAGATTTTAAGTTGCTCACTAGTTCTAAAGACACCATCAATACCATGGTAGCCGTTTCTGAGGAAGGGATGATTGGCATAGCGGTGGATCCGAAAATAGAGATGGTGCAGCGCAAATATGGTTTTGCTGAATCAATCTCAAAAGGAACTAGCAAAGCATTCACAGTAGTCATTGTGAATGCAAAGGCGATGGGTAAAATGTTTACGGGAGAGGTTTCTACCAAAAACGTAAGTGGACCTATCGGAATGGCGAAGATCTACGGTGATACTTGGAACTGGTCAAAGTTCTGGACTATTACGGGTTTGATCTCAATGATTCTAGCATTTATGAACTTACTTCCGATTCCAGCTTTGGATGGAGGACATGTGATTTTCTTGCTTTACGAAATGATTTCCGGAAGAGCACCTTCTGATAGATTCTTAGAAAATTCTCAAAAAGTTGGAATGGTAATACTGCTAGCCTTGATGGTTTTTGCAATAGGAAATGATGTGCTGAAGCTGTTTACAGGCGAAGGATAATCCCTAACAATAAGAATTCAAAGCCGGGAGAGATCTCGGCTTTTTTTTTATGCTTATTGTCACATTATGTGTGAATTTAGTTCAACGTTAATTGTGTTTTTAACAATTAAAGAATTGTAGCGATGAACTTAAGAGCTTCTAAAATTCAGTCTTTACTCGCTTTACTATTTCTTTCATTCACCTCATTCGCCCAAAATGAAAAAGTAAGCAATTCCAAGTTAGTCCTAACTAATGAAACGGAAGTAAAGGGTAGGATTGAAGGAAAGTTTGACGTGGAAACTTATGATGAAATTTTATTTATTCTAATTCTGGAGAAAAGTCAGTTTATAAGCCAGTTGAAATTCAAGCTTTTGGGTTAGAGAATAAGCGATTTTTTAAGTCTGAACTAATTCCACTGCAGGATCAGCCAGTTTTCGTTCAAGTGCTGGTTTCTGGTAGTATGGACTTATATAAATGGGTAATAACTATTTCATCAATTGGGAAGGTGCTATACTGGAACTGAAAATAGTTTGATCAACCAGGACCGAAAATGGCAAGCTAGTAAATGTGAACACCAACCAGTATATCGGTGTAGTGACATTAGCTATGAATGATGCATGCGGTACTGGACTAAAGATCAAAATAGAGAAAACTAAGTTGACGGATAGGGGCTTGATCGAGTTGTTCACAGCTTATTATTACTGCAAAAATCGAGATTTTGAGGTTCACGCTTCTCAGGAGTCTTTCTTTAAGCCATCGCTTAGAATCCAAGGTGGTCTAGGCTTAATTGGTCTAGTGGAATACGAATCAAGTAAAGATGTAAACTAGAGCTTGGATAAGACCAGTTCTCCTTACATTGAATTAGGTGTTCGATTTAGTGATTTTAGGAATGCTCCAAGACTTTTGGTGCACCTTGGTTTGGGATATAAAGCAGAGAGCAATACGCTGCTTTTAGATTCTAACCTGATTTCTTTTCACCTCTTGGGCAGTGAAACGTACAAATCATCTTCCTTCCTAATCCCAATTCATCTGAGCTATATCGTATTCAAGCAAAATAGTAGTGAGATCTACACCGATGTTGGAATGACTTTTTGGATGACAAAATTCGATGCTGAAATGGGAGAATTTATTATCGATAATGGTGAGCCTATTCCACATGTGATCAATTCGGTTTTTATTGACAGAAATAAAATGGGTCTAAGTCTGAATCTAAAAGTTGGCTATAGAAATGAATTGTCCGAGAAGACTCGTTTATTAGTTGAGCTTAGGGGTGATTTCCTGATCAAAAACATGAATTTACATCCACTTATCTATTATTTGTTATACAATTATTTGTTTGGGACGTTATTTGTGGGAGTTAAGCTTTAAGCGTTTGATTACGGAAGGAAGTCTGCCATCATATCAACTTGATCTTCTTGTTTTATGAGGTGATTTCCAGACTTCCTTTTTCAGATATATTCTTGAAAAATTCTCCGAAAGTCGGGATGGTTATAGTACTTGCCTTGATGGTTTTTGAGATTGGAAACGATGTGCTAAAGCTTTTTACAGGAAAGTAAATTCTCAGAAACCTGCCATTCTGACCACTTCACCCTATTGGCATGCACCTTGACCTTTTAGGAACAACCTTCATATTTTGGAGGTTCTTCTTTTATTATTGCATAAAACCGACAGCCTAGCTGTCATTCTGTCTATATGAGCCAATTCGAAAATTCTGTGTTTCAAAACTTAATGGTCGGCGAATTTGCCGGTGAGGGAGATCTGATCCAGCTGATTACGGACGAAGAGGATGATACACTAGGAAAGGAAATTCTTGAAGAAGATATTCCGATCCTTTCAGTGAGAAACACGGTCCTTTTCCCAGGTGTAGTTATCCCGATTACTGTGGGAAGACAACGTTCGATCCGACTGGTCAAGAAAGCCCAAAAAGGAAATAAGTTGATTGGAGTTTGCGCTCAGATCAATCCAAATATCGATGATCCAGGATGGGAGGATATCTTCCAAGTAGGTACACTCGCCAAGATCATTAAAATGATTGTGCTTCCTGACGGAAACACTACCATTATTATTCAGGGGAAAAAGCGTTTCAAAATCAGTGAGCAAATCACTGATGATCCCTATTTTCTTGCTAAAGCTGAGTATCTGGAAGAGAATTTCCCGAAAAGCTCCAAGAAAATTCAGGCACTTGAAGAGTCTCTAAAAGAGTCTGCAACGCGAATTCTTCATTTGAATCCTGAGATTCCCCGAGAGGCTCAGGTTGCGTTGGACAACATCGACAATACGCCGTTTCTAACTCATTTTCTTTCATCTAATATCAATGCTCCGGTAGAAGCTAAGCAGCGTTTGCTGGAGATCAACGATGGCGTAGAGCGAGCGACTCTTTTACTTGAATTCATGATGAAGGATATCCAGATGCTGGAATTGAAATCTGAAATTCAGAAGAAAGTGCATACGGATATTGATCAGCAGCAACGTGATTATTTCCTGCGTCAGCAGATGAAGGTTCTTCAATCTGAACTAGGTGATGAAGGAACTGAAAAGGAAGTCGAAGATCTTGCTGCTCGTGGAGCGTTGAAAAAATGGTCTCCAGAAGTCAATAAGCATTTTCAGAAGGAATTGGATAAAATCCTAAGAATTAACCCTTCTGCCGCGGAATATCCTATTGCACTGAACTATGCAGAAACCATGGTGGATTTACCGTGGAATGAGTTCACTCAGGACAATTTTGACTTGAATCATGCTAAGAAGGTGTTGGACGGAGATCACTTTGGACTAGAAAAAGTAAAAGAAAGAATCATAGAATACCTTGCGGTATTGAAGTTGAAGAATGATCTGAAAGGTCCAATTCTTTGTCTTTATGGACCCCCAGGCGTGGGTAAAACCTCCTTGGGTAGGTCAGTGGCTGCTGCCTTGGGGAGAAAGTACGTGAGAATGTCTCTTGGAGGTATGCATGATGAAGCTGAGATCCGTGGTCATCGCAAAACCTATGTAGGTGCTATGCCAGGTAA
>Ga0209491_10004682_pt1 | contig 20820 bp, 22 predicted proteins | sample BON02_FD_187213 | JGI IMG/M metagenome (GOLD analysis project Ga0209491, IMG submission 187213) | Freshwater microbial communities from Lake Bonney liftoff mats and glacier meltwater in Antarctica - BON-02 (SPAdes) (version 2) | ecosystem: Environmental > Aquatic > Freshwater > Ice > Glacier... | reverse complement strand
CGGCGAGGCGTTCGACATCGAGTTCGTGGAACACACCGCTGGTGCCGAAGCCGGCGTTGTTGACCACGAGGTCGATCGGCGACTCGGTCGAGGCGATGCGTTCAACCGTCGCGGCCTGACCTTCCGCGGTGAGCAGATCGGTTTCGAGTACCTCGAAACCGTCGTACCGAGCAGCGATCTCGGCGAGTCGGTCGCCACGGCGCGCCACCAACACCGTCGGCACACCAGCCTCGCCCAACAGTCGGGCCATCTCCGCGCCGATCCCCGACGAGGCTCCGGTGACGAGAGCAGATGTGAACGGATACGTGGCCATTCCCGCAACCTAGCGGCGCCTCAGCAAACTGCCGGGGTGCCCCATACCGACACGTGTCTGGGGTCCTTGTTGGGGTGTCCACGACGTAGTCGACGGGGACTTGGGGTTGCCCGGCCGCACGCAGGGTGCCGGCGAATCGCTCGTCGGGGCCGTGCTGGAGGGCGATGTCTCCGGATGGGTTGGCGGGTTGCCTGGCACGGTTGCCTGGCACGGTTGCCTGGCACGGTTGCCTGGCACGGTTGCCTGGCACGGTTGCCTGCGTGCTATTCCGGTGTGGTGGCGCCGGGGATCGCGAACAGGTCCTGTGAATCGGCGAGAAACCGGACGCCGTCAGCATGACTCGGGGTGACGAAGTGGAACCTGTTGCAGGGGAAGCCTTCGATCCGCTGAACACGTAGGCCGGGTGCATCGCAGAGTTCGCCGACTCGAGGTGATCCAGTGCCGGGCATTCGCTTTCGTGCTCGCCCCGATGGCGGCCAATCAACTCGACGAAGCGATCGCGACGCCGTCGGCCAACGCCGCAGTGGCGTTCGACGACGGCGTCTTGGCCGACCTCGTTTTCGAGGCTGCAGCAAAGCCAGGCTCGCCGTCGCTGTTGCAGTTCACGTTGCGGGAACTGTACGAACGCCGTGTGGACGGCCGGATCGGTGTCGAACAGATGGCCGCGATCGGTTGGATCGCCGGCTCGTTCGTTCGGCGGCGGGCGAAGCGGGGTGAACTCTCCACCGAGGCGCTGGCGGTGGCCGACAGATACGTCGATGCTCGGCCACTCGTCGCCGACCGCGACCAATCGACACGTGAGCCGACAGTCGAGATCGCCCACGATGTGCTGCTCACACACTGGCCGCGATTGGCCAGATGGATCGACGACGACAACCGCTGGCTGGTGCAACTTGCACCGCTGTCCGTGTCGGCCACCCCGACGTTCTTCTCGTCGGCCCCGCCGCATGCTGGTCGCATTGTCGGGCGTGCTGGTCGTGGCGTTGGCCGCCGGTGCGGTTGCAGTGGTTCAACGTCGACGCGCTGACGACGCATCGATCGAGGGCCTGGTCGGACGAGTCGAGTCACTCCTCGCGAACCAGCGCGGCACGGCGGAGCTCCTCGCCGTGGAGGCGTTCCGGCTCGACGACAAGAGGTCAACGTTTGGGCGGCGGTTTCAAGCATCAACTCGACAGCGTCGAACGCAGATGGAAGAGGACGCTTCCGTCGTTGCGTCACCGACGGGTTGGTGGAGGTGGGTGATGCGCCGTCCGATCGCGGCCATCGTCTCGCGAAGCTCTGTGGGAAGGACCACTTCGACCTCAGGTCCGAGCGCCAGCAACTCACGCGCCGCGGCATCGTAGGAGTCGAACCGGAACGAGCCCTCGACCCACTCCGGGCGATCCGTTGTCGGCTCGGCGTGCGGGCGCGGTCGCCATCGCTCGGGTTTGCCGGTCACCAACGCACGCCGCAACGCGGCCGATGCGAGTCGGACACATCCCCTTCAGGTCCGCTCCGGTGCATCTGTCGAGAATTCAAGACACATGATGTCATGAAGGATCCGTCATGCTGCACTCTGACGGCCGCCAACGGTCCGTCGCCGCAGCGAGACTGGAGTCACCACCATGCCCGATCACGTCGAAGGAACCGGAACCCCCGACGATCCCTGGATCCTGACCGCCCCGCCCCGCCCGGCTCGTCCGAGTTCGACGCCTGGGCCGACGAGACCTTCGAGCCACCAGCGCTGATGATCCGCGTCGGCTCCACCACGCTCAGCTATCAGCTGCACTGCATCGAAGATCTCCACCCCATGCTCGTCGGCCAGGGCGACTGGATGCCGATTGGCAACGCGGACGAACAGAAAAACGCCAAGCCCGGCACCGTCGAAGCCTGGGCCCGCGCCACCGACAATCCCGTCAACGGCTGGTACGGGCAGCGCAAGGGCTACCGGGGTCGCTTCGGCAACTACGTTCCCTCGGTACCCGAGCACCTCGGCCTCGCCGAGGTCGAGCACAACGCTCGTAACAACCGCATGCGAGCGGTGAGATGATCACAGATGACGTGTCGAGAATCAGGCGGTGAAACCCGTGCCGGAGGCGCGGAGGCGAGCCTGAGCCCGGTCGCGTCCAGCGGTGGCGATCTCGATCAGCCCGTTCTCGAGGCCCTGGTCGCGCAGCGTGTGCTGGTGGCGCTCGAGCGCTTCCTTGGCACGTTCGACGTCGATGTCCTGGGCAAGTTCCGCGGTGTCCGACAGGATGGAGATCTTGGTCGGGTTGCCGCTGACTTCGACGAAACCGCGATGGATCGCGATGTCCTGCACGGTGCCGTCGGTCTGGAACACTCGCGTGTGGTTCTCGACAAGTGCACCGAGGAACGGTGCGTGGCCGGCCTGGAATGCGACCTCGCCACCGCCGAGCGTCCGGGTGATGACCATGTCGGCCTCACCCGAATACAGCACCGCCTCCGGCGACACCACTTCGACAATCAGCGGTTCTGCCATCTCAGCTCTCCTGGAGCTTCTTGGCCTTCGCGAGGACCTGCTCGACGCCGCCGACGTTCAAGAACGCCTGCTCGGGCACTTCGTCGAGGTCGCCGTTGATGATCGCCTCGAACGACTCGACGGTCTCGGCGACGGGCACGTACTCGCCCTCGAGGCCGGTGAAGACCTGGGCGACGTAGAACGGCTGTGACAAGAAACGCTCGACCTTGCGGGCCCGGTTCACGATCAGGCGGTCCTCTTCGGACAATTCGTCGAGGCCGAGGATGGCGATGATGTCCTGCAGCTCCTTGTAGCGCTGCAGTGTCTCCTGCACCCGGCGGGCAATACCGTAGTGATGCTCACCCACGACCTCGGGCGCCAGGATCGTCGACGTAGATGCCAACGGGTCCACGGCCGGGTAGATGCCGAGGGCAGCAACCTGGCGCGACAGCTCGGTGGTGGCGTCGAGGTGGGTGAAGGTGGTGAACGGCGCCGGGTCGGTGTAGTCGTCGGCAGGCACGTACACGGCCTGCAGCGACGTGATCGACCGGCCACGGGTGGAGGTGATGCGCTCTTGCAGCTGGCCCATCTCGTCGGCGAGCGTCGGCTGGTAACCCACGGCGGCGGGCATGCGGCCGAGCAACGTCGACACCTCGGAGCCCGCCTGCACGAAGCGGAAGATGTTGTCGACGAACAACAGCACGTCTTGGTTCTGGACGTCGCGGAAGTACTCGGCCATCGTGAGCGCCGACAGCGCGACGCGCAGGCGCACACCAGGCGGCTCGTCCATCTGGCCGAACACGAGGGCAGCCTTCTCGAACACGCCCGACTCGATCATCTCGAGACGGAGGTCGGTGCCTTCACGGGTGCGCTCGCCGACACCGGCGAACACCGAGACACCACCGTGCTGCGAGGCAACACGGTTGATCATCTCGGTGATGAGCACGGTCTTGCCGACGCCGGCTCCACCGAACAGGCCGATCTTGCCGCCCGCCACGTACGGGGTGAGCAGGTCGATGACCTTGATACCCGTTTCGAACATGCGAGCCGACGGCTCGAGAGCATCGAAATCGGGGGCGTCGCGGTGTATTTCCCAACGCTCCATGTCCTCGAAGCCCTCGGGGGCCTCGTCGAGCGGCTGGCCCCACACGTTCCAGATGTGGCCGAGCACCTTCTCGCCAACCGGCACCGTGATGCCGTGGCCGAGGTTACGCACGGATGCGCCGCGCACCAGGCCGTCGGTCGGCTTGAGACACACCGCACGCACACGGCTGTTGCCGAGCTGCTGGGCGACTTCGGCCATGACCGTGATGGTCTCGCCTTCGAGTTCGATGTCGAACTCGACAGCCGAGTTCAGTTCGGGCAGCGAGCCCCGTGGGAACTCGACGTCGACCACGGGGCCGGCTATGGCGACGATGCGGCCCCGCTTGAGATCGGTGCCGGTGTTGGATGTGGATTCGGTCATGGTCATGACGGTGGTTCTCCTGGTGTCGCGTGTGCGCTCAGAGGGTGGCGCCGGAGTCGGCCTGTTGAAGTTGCTGGACGATGTCGTCGCCCAGATCGAGGTACTGATGGTCGACGGAACCGGCGCCGAGAGCCTCGGCGCCGCTGACGATCTCCATGATCTCGGTGGTGATCGAGTCCTGACGGGCCCGGTTCATGATGCGGCTGAGGGATTTGATGAGTTCCTCGGCGTTGTCGGTGGCGGACTTCATCGCCCGCTGACGGAACGCGTGCTCGGATGCAGCAGCGTTGAGGAGCGCTGCGTAGACACGCGCCTCGACGTATCGCGGCAACAGCGTGTCGAGGATGGTTGCCGGATCTGGTTCGAATTCGTAGTCGCCGCCGGAACCGTCGGTGCTGCCGGCCTTGCCGTCGCCACCGGCCACGGTGTCGGCGGACAGGGGCACGAGCGGACGCAACACGATTTCCTGGTTGCCCGAGGAGATGAAACGTGTGTAGACCAATTCGACCTTGTCGACCTGGCCTGACACGAAGAGTTCGACGACGTGTTCGCCGATCTCGCGGGCGTCGCTGTACTTCGGCTGATCGGAGAAACCGTTGAACGCCGCACCCAGGTTGTACCCACGGAAGCGGAAGTATCCCTCAGCCTTGCGGCCGACGGGAATGATCGTGTACTCACGACCGGCGAGGAGGTCGGCTTTGATCTCACCCTCGGCGGCGCGCTGCACGCCGGAGTTGTATCCGCCACACAGACCACGGTCGGCTCCGATGACCACATAGCACGTGTGCTTGATCTCGTCACGCCCCGACAGCAACGGCGAGTCGGACGACGCACCGCCGGCAGCGAGATCCTTGACGACCTCGGTGATCTGCTCGGAGTACGGCACCGCAGCGGTGACGCGGGCCTGAGCCTTGACGATGCGAGACGCCGCGATGAGCTCCATGGCGCGAGTGATCTTCTTCGTCGCCCGAACGCTGCGAATGCGCTCTTTGAGGATTCGCTCCTGACCACCTGCCATCTAGATCACTCCGTTGCGAGAGTCTTGGTGGACTTGGCGTCGCCGACTTCGACGTTGTCGAGGGCGGTCGGGTCGACGTGGTAGCCGTCACCGGTCATGGTGAAGGTCTCCTTGAACGCCCCGATCGCAGCATCGAGACCGTCGGGAATGCCGCTCGACTTGATGTCGGCCAGCAGGCCGCTATGGGTCGTGCGGACGTACTCGATCAACTCTGCCTCGAAGCGGCGGACATCGACCACCGGCACGTCGTCGAGGTGACCCTTGGTGCCGGCGTAGATCACGAGCACCTGCTCTTCGACGGGCATCGGGCTGTTGAGCGGCTGCTTGAGCAGTTCGACCAGGCGGTATCCGCGCTCGAGCTGCGCTTTGGAGATCGCGTCGAGTTCGGAACCGAACGTGGCGAAGGCTTCGAGCTCACGGAATTGCGCGAGGTCGAGCTTCAACGTGCCGGCCACCGACTTCATCGACTTGATCTGCGCCGCGCCACCGACTCGCGACACCGAGATGCCCACGTCGATCGCCGGGCGCACACCCGACTTGAACAGGTTGTCCTGGAGGAAGACCTGGCCGTCGGTGATCGAGATCACGTTGGTCGGGATGAAGGCCGACACGTCGCCGGCCTTGGTCTCGATGATCGGCAGTGCGGTCAGGGAGCCGGCGCCGAGTTCGTCGGACAGCTTGGCGGCCCGCTCGAGGAGGCGGCTGTGGAGGTAGAACACGTCGCCCGGGTACGCCTCGCGGCCCGGCGGGCGGCGCAGCAGCAGCGAGATCTGACGGTAGGCGTCGGCCTGCTTGGAGAGGTCGTCGTACACCACGAGGGCGTGCTCGCCGTTGTCCATCCAGTGCTGGCCGATAGCGCAACCGGCGTACGGCGCGAGGTACTTGAACGGTGCCGGGTCGGACGCCGCTGCCACCACGACCACGGTGTAGTCGAGCGCGCCGGTCTGGCGCAGCGTGTCGACCGTCTGGGCGACGGTCGAGCTCTTCTGGCCGATCGCGACATAGATGCACTTCACCCCGAGACCCTGCTGGTTGATGATCGTGTCGATCGCCACCGTGGTCTTGCCGGTCTTGCGGTCGCCGATGATCAGCTCGCGCTGACCACGCCCGATCGGGGTCATCGCGTCGATGGCCTTGATTCCGGTCTGGAGCGGCTCGTGCACGGGCTTGCGACCCATGATGCCGGGCGCCTGGATTTCCATGCGGCGACTCTGGACGCCGGTGAGGTCGCCCTTGCCGTCGATCGGGCGACCGAGTGCGTTGACGACACGGCCGAGCATGCCGTCGCCGACGGGCATCGACAAGATGCGGCCGGTCGACTTGACGGTCTGGCCCTCTTCGATCTTGTCGACGTTGCCGAGGACGACGGCGCCGATCGAGAACTCGTCGAGGTTCAGTGCGAGACCGACGGAGCCGTCTTCGAACTCGAGGAGTTCGTTCACAGCGGCATCGGGCAGGCCGCTGACGCGAGCGATGCCGTCGCCGACTTCAGCGACGCGCCCGACGGTACGGGCCTCGAGCGAGGGCTCGAAGCCTTCGAGGTTGGATTTGAGCGCCGAGGCGATGTCGGCGGCAGAAATGGTCAGCTCAGCCATGATGGTTGTCTCTGTCCTTTTTGAGCAGTCGGCTCACAGCCGGCTCTTCAGCTGTTCGATACGGGTTCGAACGGTGTCGTCGATGACGGTGTCACCGATCGTTGCGACGATGCCGCCGACCACGGAGGGGTCGACGATCGTCTTCAGGTTGATGCTCTTGCCGGTGGCGTTCTCGAGCGCTGCCTTCAGGCGGGCGCGTTGGTCGTCGGTCAACTCGACTGCGGTGCGAACCTCCGCGACGTCGAGCTGTTTCGCACTCGAAGCACGCGCCACGAGACTGTCGACAATGGCAGGAATGTCACGGCTTCGGCCGGAGCCGACCACCATCGACACGAGTTGGATCGTGGTCGTGGTGGTCTTGCCGCCGAGCAGGTCCTCGACGATCGCCTGGCGCTTCTCGGCAGGGATGTGTTCGTCGGTCAGCGCGTTGCGCAGTGAGTCGCTCGACTCGTACGAGCGAGCGAACCGGAACAACTCGTCTTCGACCTCGTCGAGGGTGCCTTCGGCACGAGCAACTTCGAACAGTGCCCGGGCGTAGCCCTCGATCATTGCGTCACCACTCATGATGCGACTCCCTGGCTTGCACCGACTCGTGCGATGAAGTTCTCGATCAGTTCCTGTTGCGCTGCGTCGTCGAGCGTGTCTCGCACGATGGCGTCGACCGCGACGCCTGAGTGCTTGGCGATCTCGCTACGCAGCTCGTCACTGCCGCGCCCGGCGGCCGACGCGATGTCGGACTCGGCGCGCGCCTCGAGTTCTGCGATCTCGGCAGCGAGACGAGCACGACCATCGGCGAGCAGTGCATCGGCCTGGGCGTCGGCCTCGGCATGAAGTCGGGCACGCTCGGACTCGATGTCACCCTGGGCCTGACGGATACGAGTCGCTTCGGATTCTGCCGCGGTCTTCAACGCTGCGGCGTCGTCGAGCTCTTTCTGGATCCGCGCGGTGCGGTCCTTCATGCTCTTCTTGATGATCGGGCCGGCGAACTTGTAGAGCGCACCGAACACGATGATCGACGCCAACGAACCCGGGACGAGTTCCTTCAGCGGCGGAAAGATCGGGTGGATGGTGGTGTACCCCTTGTCGTCGAACGGGATTTCCTCGGCTCCCGGCAAGAGGCGCCCGGCAGCGAGGGTGGCAGCGGTGAACAGGTTCATGCCGACACTCCGTGATTCAGGGCGTCGTGGTTCAGGACATCGCCGACCGCTCGGCTCACGACGTCGCCGCTCGGGCGGCGCCCGGTGGCGAGTTCGCTGAGTCGGGCAGACACGTCGACCACAGCCGACTCGACTTGACCACGAGCTGCCTGCTTCGCTGCATCGACCTCGGCTGCGGCGGCGCTGCGCTTGTCGGCGATGCGGGCGTTGGCCGCGGTGATCTGCTCGGTGCGCTCGGCTTCGAGCGTGGAACGGGCCGTTTCGAGCCGAGCCTGGGCGTCAGAACGAACGGACGCGAGTTGCGCTTCGTACGCAGCCACATCTGCTCGAGCCGAAGTGGTCGCCTCGTCAGCCAACACCCGATCGCCTTCGATCCGGTCGTACCGCGCCGTCATACCGTCACGCACCTTGCGGAACAGGAAAAGACGCATCACGAGCGCCAGCACCACGAAGGCACCGAAACCCCAGGCCACTTCTTTCACTTCGGGGAAGATCGGGTTGAGATCGCTCTCGGGACCCTGAGCTTCCGTTCCTTCTTCGGCAGTCACGAACGTTGCACCCTGGAGGGTGACATCGAACGTGGAGCCGGAGAAGGTCACGACGGCTGTCAGCACGTCATCTCCTTACGATCTCTCGGGATGCTCGCGCTCAGGCGAACTTGAGCAGGATGAAGACCACGAAGCCGATGAGGGCCAGGGCTTCGGTGAAGGCGATGCCGAGGAACATGGTGGTACGCACCATGCCGGCAGCCTCGGGCTGGCGTGCCATTGCCTCGACGGACTTGCCGACGAGGTAGCCGATTCCGATGCCGGGGCCGATGGCCGCGAGGCCATAGGCATAGCCGGCGCCCGCTGCGGCGCTGATGTTCTTGGCGTCCGCTGCGGCGTCTGCTTGTGCGACGAGAGCGCTGAATGCTTCCATGTTGGGTTTCTCCTGTTGTGCTTTCGGTAGAGGGGAGATCGGATGTTCGGGTAGTGCGACTGGACGGCCTGGGCTCAGTGGTCCTCGGCGTGGCCCGTCGTGGAGTTGTTGATGTACACGGCGGCGAGGATGGCGAAGATGTATGCCTGGAGGAAGGCGACGAGGATCTCGAAGCCGGTCAGGAACAGCAGCATGCCGAAGGGCAGGATGCTCATCGGCACGAGGAAGATCTGCGAGGTCTCGGCGGTGAACAGCGCGTGGGTGAGCAGGCCGAAGGTGACGAGCAGGATGTGGCCGGCGAGCATGTTGGCCATGAGTCGCACCGTGAGCGAGAACGGCGTGACGATGATCGTCGAGATGAACTCGATGAGACCCACGAGCGGCTTCAGCCCCGTCGGCACTCCCGGGGGCCACAGGAGGTGGCCGAAGTAGCCGAGCCCCTGGTGCTTCAAGCCGGTGCCGATGTAGATCACCCAGACGAGCAACGCCAGCGCTAGTGGGATCGCGATACGAGCCGTGGCCGGCATCTGGATGATCGGGATCACGCCGGGGATGTTGCAGAGGAAGATGAACATGAACAGGCTCAAGAGGAACGGGGTCCACTTGAGGCCAGGCTTGCCGAGCGTCTGCATGACGACGCTCTCTTCGATGAATTCGATCGTCACCTCGGCAAGGTTGCGTACGCCGGTCGGAGCGACCAGCGGGTCGCGTCGAGCGGCGAGCAGGAACAACCCGATGCTGATCAGCGTCGCAGCGACGGCGATCAGGGCGATCTTGTTGAACGACGGGAAGATGTCCTGCCAGCGGAGGATTTCATTGATCGGCGGGAACTCGAGTCCGAACACGTGGTTTCCGTTTCAGTCGTGAGTGTGGGTGGGGCGAGAGGATGGAGCGGAGAGATGAGCGGTCAGTTGGCGGTCTTCGCAGTTGTCGGCTTGAGTCCAGGATGTGCCAGCGACAACGCGACGTACTTCATTTCCCAGAACAACAGACCAAGGTGCGTGATGATGATGGTCGATCCGAGTGCCGGAAAAGAAATCCAAGAGGCATCTTTCACCAGCCAGACGGCAAGGAAGATCAAGGCGAGGCGGATGAGGTAGCCGAACAGCGTGGCCGCCATCATCAAACCGAGCGAGATTCGAGCAGCGGTGGCAATGGAAGCAGCAGCCAGCGCGAAGTTGGCGAGCACGATGGCGATGCCGTAGGCACCGGACCAGACACCGTCCATTCCCCAGATCACACCGCATACGGCGATCAGCACCGGAGCGACGACGAGGCCACGCTTGATCATGTCCGTCGACACGGCGACCTCAGGGGCCGGACCTTCGAAGCGGGTCGTGATCAGGTCGGGCGAGTTGCGGCGGTCGCTCATGTGGCACGACTCCGATCGGCGGTCTTGGCCGTCCGCTGCGCTTCGAGTTCGTCCATCCGGTCGTCGTAGCGGTACTTCCACTTGGCGAACAGGCCGACGGCGCCGATCACCGTGAGCACGATCATGAAGATCGGCGTCGTGGCGAACAACCGGTCGAGACCGAATCCGACGCCGAAGAACAGCAGGGTGATGACCGCTGCCTCGATGCCGAGGCCGAGGCCGTCCTGCGTGTCGACGCGTGTCTGCTTGGGGAGGGGCTTCATTGATCCAAAGGGGGCGTCGAGCGAACGCTGCTGTTTGCGGCGGAGCTTGTGAACGCATGCACAACCTAGTCGCCGAAACCGACGGAGGGCAACCCTTCCATCAAATTCTCGTCGCCTCGCGCATCACGCCCTTCCCCTGCGACGGCTCAGGCCGGCGGCGGCCCCGACGGGTGGTCCTTCTCGCGTCGGCGTGCCCGGACGCTCGGGTGCAGAACGGTGTACAGCACGATCGCGAGCGCGATGATGCCGAACGGGAGATATGTGGGGTTGCGCCCGGTCATCGTCGGATACAACACGAACGCCGACAGCAGCAGCGTCCAGGTCCACAGGATCACCACGCTGCGCCGATGGCCGTGGCCGAGATTCATCAGTCGATGGTGCAGGTGACCCTTGTCGGCGGTGGCGAACGAGCGCTTGGACGACACCCGCCTCACGATGGCGAAGGCGAGGTCGAAGATCGGCACCCCGAGGATCAACAGCGGGATCGCGAGTGGGGCAAGGAAGAAGTAGGTCTGCCCGACGAACTCCTGGTTGAACGAGTCGGCTCGGCCACCGACCACGCTGGTCGCGACGGCGAGCAGCAATCCGAGCAGGAGCGCGCCACCGTCGCCCATCATGATCCGCGCCGGGTTGAAGTTGTGTGGCAGGAATCCGATACACAGACCAACAGCGATGATCGCGAGCAGCGGCCCCACGTTCAACGCGTTGAGGATGCCGCTGTCGACCAACTCCTGGCTGTACAGGAAGAACGCACCGGCACCGATGGCAACGATGCCCGCGGCAAGGCCGTCGAGGCCGTCGATCAGGTTGATCGCCTGCGTCATTCCGAGCAGCCACAGCACGGTCACGAGCGGACGCCACTCCACCGCCAGCAGGATCGGCCCGTCGAAGAACGGCAGACGGAACGCGAACATGACGACACCGAACTGCACGAGCGCCAACCCCGCGAGGACGGTTCCAGCCACTTTTGCCGGCGGTGACAAGCCGCGTATGTCGTCGACGAAGCCGACGACATAGATGATCGTGGCCGCCACGAGCACGCCGATCGGTTCGGAGTTACTGGTGAACAGCACGTCGAACGCGTCGACCATCCACGCGGTGAGCATCGCCGCGAGGAATCCGAGATACATCGCCAGCCCGCCGACGTCGGGCAACGGAGTCTGGTGCACCGTGCGGTCGTTGGGCAGGTACACCCAGCCCTGGCGGCGGGCGAGCACACCGACGAGCGGGGTGGTGGCGAACGTGACGACTGCCGCGACGGCTCCGATCAGGAGAAAGGAACCGAATTCGGGCACGGTCGTGGAGCCTACGACGGCGTCAGTTGGCCGGGTAGGCGGGGAACCGGGCGCACAGCTCGGCGACGTCCTTGCGGACGAGTTCGAGTTCGGCGGCATCGTCGCGACCGCGCAGCGCTCGGGCGATGAATCCGGCGATCAACGGCATCTCGGTTTCGGTCATGCCCTGCGTGGTCACCGACGGTGTACCGATCCGCACGCCGCTGGTCACGAACGGGCTGCGCGGGTCATCCGGGATCGTGTTCTTGTTGAGCGTGATCCCGGCCTCGTCGAGCTTGGCCTGGGCCTCTTTGCCTGTCAGTTCGGCGTCGAACGGCGTGAGGTCGACGACCATCAGGTGGATGTCGGTGCCGCCGGACACGAGCCGGAATCCCTCCTGCACCAGCGCGTCGGCGAGCGCCGACGCGTTCGCCACGACCTGATGCGCGTACACGGTGAACGACGGATCGGCGGCCTCACGGAACGCGATGGCCTTACCGGCGATGACGTGTTCGAGCGGCCCCCCCTGCCAACCGGGGAACACCGCCTTGTCGATCGCCTTCGCGTGCTCGGCCTTGCAGAGGATGGCGCCACCGCGCGGCCCGCGCAGGGTCTTGTGGGTGGTGAAGGTGACCACGTCGGCGTACGGCACCGGGTTGGGATGGGCGCCGCCGGCGACGAGCCCGGCGAGGTGGGCGATGTCGAACAGCAACAGTGCGCCGACCTCGTCGGCGATCTTCTTGAACGGCTCGGGATCGAGACGTCGCGGGTACGCGGTGGTTCCGGCGACGATCATTTTCGGGCGGTGTTCGAGCGCGAGCGAGCGAACCTCGTCCATGTCGATGCGATCCTCGGCACCGGTGCCGTAGGAGATGAAGTTGTAGAGCATCCCGCTCGCGTTGACCGGCGAGCCGTGGGTGAGGTGGCCGCCATGGTCGAGGCTGAGACCGAGCACCGTGTCGCCAGGTTGCAACAGCGCCTGGTACACGCACATGTTGGCGTTGGCGCCCGAATGCGGCTGGACGTTGGCGTGGTCGGCACCGAAGAGCGCCTTCACGCGGTCGATCGCGAGCTGTTCGATGTCATCGACGATCGCATTACCGCCGTAGTAGCGCTTGCCGGGGTAGCCCTCGGAGTACTTGTTCGTGAGCGCCGAGCCCACAGCGGCCATCACGGCAGGAGAGGTGAAGTTCTCGCTGGCGATCAACTGGATGCCGGTGGTCTGGCGTTCGACCTCGCGTTCGATGAGGTCCATCACCACGGTGTCGGGATCGGTGTCGGAGGGAAACGGCATCAGTGGTCCTTCTGGTCGAACTGTCCAACTGTCACACCGTGCCGGGCCTGGTGTGACAGTTGGTCAGAAATTGGCTTCGAGTTGGGTGAGTTGGTCGACTCGTCGGGCGTGGCGGCCGCCCTCGAAGTCGGTGGTGAGGAACGTGGCGACGATCTCCTCGGCGAGACCCTCGCCCACGACCCGGGCGCCCATCGACAGCACGTTGGCGTCGTTGTGGGCCCGTGCCATCCGGGCGGTGTACAAGCAGTTGCACAGCGCGGCGCGCACCCCACGCACCTTGTTGGCAGCGAGCTGTTCTCCCTGACCGCTGCCTCCGATCACGATGCCGCGATCGGCGTCGCCATCGCGCACGGTGCGACCCACTCCAGCGCAGATCGCCGGGTAGTCGACCGACTCGATCGAGTGCGTTCCCTGGTCGTCGACCTCGTAGCCCTGCGAGAGCAGCAGGGTCGCAAGGTGTTGCTTCAGCTCGTAGCCGGCATGGTCGGAGCCGATGGCGATACGGGTCATCGTCGTACTAGTGTAGGAGTTCGAAGACGACGCTGCGTTCACTTGGGCCACAACGGTGGTGGATTCGTATGGTGAGCAGCCGTGACAGCTCTCGATCCACGCACGCCGGTCATCATCGGCGTCGGCCAATACATTCACCGCGCCGACACCGTCGACACCGGCCTCGAACCCGTCGCACTGATGGAACGGGCGGTGCTCGCAGCTTCGGCCGACGCCGGCCTCGACGGCCCGCCCGCCGCTGAGGCAGTCCGCGTGGTGGGCCAGTTGTCGTGGCGATACGGCAACACGCCGAGGATGCTCGCCGAGCGCCTCGGCCTGTCACCGCACAGACTCGACTACACCACGATGGGCGGCAACAGCCCACAGACGCTCGTGAATTCGACGGCCCTCGACATCCAGTCGGGCTTGCTCGACATCGCCATCCTGAGCGGCGGCGAAGCCACCCGCACTCGATCGCGTGCTCGAAAAGCAGGCGTCGAACTGCCCTGGCCCAAGAGTCCCGACGGCGACGAGCCGACCATCGTCGGCGAAGACCTCGAGATGAATCTCCAAGCCGAGATCGACCGGGGCATCTACTTGCCAGTGCAGATCTACCCCATGTTCGAAACAGCGATCCGCGCCGCCGCCGGCCGCAGCATCGACGAACACCGCGACCATCTCGGCCGACTCTGGGCGAGGCTGAGCGAGGTCGCGTCACGAAACCCGTACGCATGGACCCAGGATGCCAAGACGCCCGAGGAGATCATTACGGTGGGCGACGCCAATCGGATGATCGGGCTCCCGTATCCGAAACTGATGAACTCGAACAACGACGTCGACATGGGCGCTGCGGTCATCATGTGTTCGGTCGAAGCGGCTCAGCGGCTCGGCGTGCCGGCTGATCGCTGGGTGTTCCCGCACTCGGGAAGCGACTGTCACGAACACAACTACGTCTCGCACCGCGACACGTTCTCGCGCACACCAGCAGTCGAAATAGGAGGCCGCCGGGCGCTCGAGTTCGCCGGCGTGGACATCGACGACGTGTCCGTGATCGACCTCTACTCGTGCTTCCCCGCTGCCGTGCAGCTCGGCGCCGCGTCGCTCGGGATCGACACCTCCACCCGGCAGTGGTCGCGCACCGGAGGGCTTCCGTTCGCCGGCGGGCCCTGGAACAACTACGTGATGCACGCCATCGCCACCGTTGTGACCGACCTGCGCGAGCAACCGGGCGAGTACGGCCTCGTGTGGGCCAACGGTGGCTATGCCACCAAGCACGCCTTCGGCGTGTATTCGGCCCAACCGCCGTCGGGTGCGTTCCGTCACTCGAAGCCGCAAGACGAGATCGATGCGCTCCCCCGCCGCGAGTTGGCGCTGCCCGCCGACGCCGCCGGCAGCGCGACCATCGAGGCGTACACCGTCATGTTCGATCGTGAAGGCGCCCCGGAACAGCCGATTGCGAGCTGCCTCCTCGCCGATGGCCGCCGAGCATGGGGAACCTCGACCGATCTCGATCTCGCAGCCGCGATGTGCGAGGGCGAGTGGGTCGGGCGGGCCATCGAACTCGACGCAGAGGGCGACCTGCGAACCAACTGACCTTCACTTCGCCGTACACGAGCCGGGCGATGAGTTTCCGCGCGACCTGTCCGCGCTGTGTCTCATCCCTTGCGCTCGGGGTGCCGATCCAGGTCAGCCGATGGCGTCGTTGCCGGCGAAGATGGCCTGATCGGGACAGTTGTCGGCGAGGTAGCCGAGCGTCGCCGGCGCTCGGGCCTCGGTGACGAGACTCGGGTCGGCAGCGATCACCGGAACGTTGGCCGCGAACACCTCGGTCGCGGCATCGACCGCCTCGGTGATGCCACGACCTCGAGGCGGGCTGCTGCGACAGGATCGGTGTCGGCGATCGAAGCGAACGCCAGGGCCTGGAACGAGCCGGCGAATTCGCTCCACGCTCGACAGAACGGATCCGCGCTGTCGATTCCCGGCACGCCGACGTCGGGCACCGGTTCGATCTCGACCGTGGACGGAACGACCGACACCTCGGTGCTCGGACCCACCGATGCCGTCACCGACTCCATCGTGATCGCCTCGGTCCGCGCACTCGGCGTCGAATTCGCGCCACCGACACCGTCCGGAGCTGTGCCGTCATCCGTGCATGGGACCCCGGCGATTCCGATCAGCACGACGGCGAACGCCGTCCACGCACCAGAACGATGCACGAGTCGTCGGCCTGCCCTCATCGACCCAGTCTGGCTCGTGTCATGCTCTGTCGATGACACAGCGCGTGCTGCTCGACTGCGACCCCGGCCACGACGACGCTCTGGCGATCGTGGCTGCTGCCCGCTACGCCGATCTCGTGGGCATCACGACGGTGGCTGGCAACGCCCCGTTGGAGAGAACGACGTACAACGCGCTCGTACTCCGCGACCTGCTCGGCATCGACGTACCAGTGCACTCCGGCAGTTCCCAGCCACTGCTCGGTCCGGTCGGACACGGCGCGGCGCACTCGGAGGCCGTTCACGGCGAGAGTGGCCTCGACGGCGCCGACCTGCCCGCGCCGACCACACCAATCGACAGTACCGACGCGGTCGGATTCATCATCGACACGTGCCGCACCGTCGACGACGTCTGGCTCGTGCCGGTCGGACCGCTCACCAACATCGCACTCGCGCTGCGCACCGCACCCGACATCGCCGAGCGGATCGCTGGGATCTCGCTGATGGGTGGCGGCACCTTCGGGAACCGCACGTCCACCGGCGAATTCAACATCTGGGCCGATCCCGAGGCTGCGGCGATCGTGTTCGGCTACGGCGGACCGCTCGTGATGGCCGGCCTCGACGTGACGTACCAGTTCCAGGCGACTCCCGAACGAATCGCCACGATCGAGGCGCTGCCCGGCGTGTTCGCCGCCGCGCTCGGTGACCTGCTGAGGTTCTTCAGTGACAACTACCTCTCCCGCCACGACCCGGGAACCATCCGCGGTGCCGTAGTGCACGATCCACTCGCCGTGTTCGCGCTCACCCACCCCGACCTGTTCACCCGAGCGGCTCGCCACGTGTCGATCGAGACCCGAGGCGAGCACACCCGCGGGATGACCGTGATCGACCAGCGGGCGATCACCGCACGTCCCGCTCCGAACTGCGACGTGCTGACCTCCGTCGACCACGACACCGCCTTCGACCTCCTGATCGAAGCGATCGCCCACTTCAGCCGGTAGCACCCGGTGTTCCTCATCGTTTGGGTGGCGTTCTGGGTGGGCCGGCCCACCCAGAACGTGACGCAAACGGGAATTCCGGTTCGCCTCGACGTGATGCCCGAGTCGTACTGTCGGGCCGTGCGCGCCACCGTGATGACCAACTGGGAACTCCGCGTCGACGACATCGACATGCCGATCGCCGGCCCCGGTCAGGTGTTGACCAAGGTGTTGTCGTGCGGGATCTGCGGCAGCGACCTGCACCTGCTGCGCCATGGCGAAGAATCGCGTCGGCTCTCCGACGAGCTCGCCGCCGAGAACGCCGAGGCCCGCCCGCCGGGCGACCCGACGGTGAACATGTTCGACCCGGCCGGCGACATGGTGATGGGTCACGAGTTCTGTTGCGAGGTGGTCGAGACCGGCCCCGGCGTCGAGCACCTCGCCGTCGGAGACGTCATCGTGTCGATGCCGATCGTGTTCGATGCCGCCGGCGTGCACCCGATCGGGTTCTCGAACGTCTACCCCGGCGGGTACGCCGAGTACATCGCACTCAACGAGCTCCTGGCGATCAAGGTGCCCGCCGGACTCCCCCACGAGTTGGCCGCCATGACCGAGCCACTGGCCGTCGGCGTGCACGCGGTCGCCAAGTCGAAGATCACTCCTGGCGACGCGGCCATCGTCATCGGCCTCGGACCGGTGGGCCTCGCATGCATCGCCGCGATGAAAATGCTCGGCATCGGACCGATCGTCGGCGCCGACTTCTCCCCGGCCCGCCGAGCGCTCGCCGAACAACTCGGCTGCGACGAAGTGGTCGACCCGAACGAAGAGACCGCCATCCGCGCGTGGCGACGCATCGATGGTGTCAAGCCGCTCGTGGTGTTCGAAGCCGTCGGCGTGCCCGGCATGATCGAACACACCATGCGCATGGCACCCAAGGACAGCCGCATCCTGATCGTCGGGGCCTGCATGCAGGAGGACCACATCCACCCGATACTCGGCATCGGCAAGGAACTGTCACTGCAGTTCGCGCTCGGTTACACGCCGGAGGAGTTCGCCGCGTCGCTCGACGCGATCGCCGACGAGCGCGTCGATCTGGCGCCGCTCTTGACCGGCACCGTCGGCATCGACGACATCCCTCAGGCCTTCGCCGATCTCGGCAATCCGGAAGCCCACGCCAAGATCCTCGTGCAGCCGTGACATCCAGGCGGTGGGGGTTTCCTATGGTGGGGCCGTGACCGACTCCTTCCCCCGTCAGCACGCCAGAACACAACGCTTCACGCTCGGCGAGCCGCGCAACATCGCCGTGTCACCCGACGCCAGGCGCGTGGTGTTCCTGCGCAGCGCCGGCGGGAGCGACCCGGTGAACGCATTGTGGGTGTTCGACGTCGAGACCAGCACCGAACGCCTCGTTGCCGATCCTCTCGTGCTGCTCGCAACTGGCGACGATGGGGCCGCCGACGACATCGATGATCTCCCCGCCGAGGAACGGGCGCGACGCGAGCGGGCTCGCGAGGGCGCCGGCGGCATCACCTCGTACGCCACCGACAGCAACGTCACCGTCGTCGCCTTCGCGCTCGCCGGCCGCCTGTTCGCCGGCGGGCTGGTGTCGGGACAGGCGCGGGAGTTGGCGGTCGAGGGACCGGTCTTCGATCCGCGCCCCGACCCCACCGCCCGCCGCGTGGCCTACGTCAGTGGTCGCAGCCTGCGCATCGGTGAGCTCGACGGCTCATCACGCGCCCTTGCAGGTGGCGGCGGCGCCGACCCCGAGACCGTGTCGTGGGGCGGCGCCGACTTCATCGCCGCCGAGGAGATGGGACGGTTTCGTGGGTACTGGTGGAGTCCGGACGGCACCGCGCTTGCTGTCTGCCGCGTCGACGATTCCCCGGTCGGCGAATGGGTCATCGCCGACCCCTCCCATCCCGACCGGCCGGCGCGCACGATCCGCTATCCGGCCGCTGGAGCCGCCAATGCCGACGTCACACTGCACCTGCTCGGCCTCGACGGATCGACCACCACCGTCGACTGGGACCGCGACTTCTTCCCCTACCTCGCCGCGGTCGACTGGACCGACGCCGGGCTGACCTTGCTGGTCCAAGCGCGCGACCAGCAGGGCACGATGGTGCTCGGGGTCGACACCACCGAGGCTGTTTCGCGCGGTGACACCACCGTGCTGTCACACGACTACGACGACGCCTGGGTCGAACTCGTGGCCGGAACCCCTGGCCGCCTCCCCGACGGACAGCTTGTGATGACGGGAGATCGCGATGGTGCCCGACGGCTCTTGATCGGCGGCGAGCCGGTCACCCCACCCGAGCTCCAGGTGCGCTCGGTGGTGTCGATCGCGGGCAACGAACACGAGCCGATCGTCACATTCTGCGCCAATCCGATCGACGATGGCACCCAGCTCCACGTCTGGCGGTGGACCGGCGAGGGCAACGACCTCCAGGCCATCACCTCCGAACCCGGGGTCCATGGCGCCGTCGTCGGCGGTGACACCACGGTGGTGCGAACCGCGACGCTCGACCGGGCTGGCGCGGCCACGGTGATTCGCGCCCCGAACGGCGACCACGAACTCGCGTCGCTCGCTGAAACACCGTTGGTCGTGCCGAACGTGCAGCTGCTCTCCGTCGGCGAACGCAAGCTGGCCGTGGCCGTGCTCCTCCCGCACGACTTCGATCCGGACGGCGAACCCTTGCCCGTGCTGCTCGATCCATACGGCGGGCCTCATGCACTGCGCGTCACGCGAGCCCACAACGCCTACCTCACGTCGCAGTGGTTCGCCGACCAGGGCTTCGCCGTGATCGTCGCCGACGGTCGGGGCACGCCTGGCCGTGGCAGCGAATGGGAACGCGCCGTACACGGCGACTTCGCCGGGCCCACCCTCGATGATCAGGTCGATGCGCTCCACGCCGTGGCCGAACAGGTGCCGGGGCTCGACCTCGACCGGGTGGCCATCCGCGGTTGGAGCTTCGGCGGCTACCTGGCTGCGCTCGCTGTACTACGCCGGCCCGACGTATTCCATGCCGCCATCGCCGGCGCGCCGGTCACCGAATGGCGGCTCTACGACACGCACTACACCGAGCGCTATCTCGGCGACCCGGCCAATCGCGCCGAGCAGTACGACGCCAACTCACTGCTCCCACTCGCAGCGGATCTGACCAGGCCGCTGTTGTTGATCCACGGGCTCGCCGATGACAACGTCGTCGCTGCGCACACGTTGCAGCTGTCGGCCGCACTGCTCGCTGCCGGACGCCCGCACGAAGTGCTGCCGCTCGCCGGGGTCACCCACATGACGCCCCAAGAAGAGGTGGCCGAGAACCTGCTCCTCCACCAACTCGACTTCCTCCGCCGATCGCTGTCGCCGACCCGCTCACCGATTCCCTCTCACGACTCATCGGAGCCCTCTCACGACTCATCGGAGCCCTCTCACGACTCATCGGAGGACCGCGCGTGAACCGACGTCTCGAAGACCTCTATCGCGGCGTCGCCGTGCACGCCACCGCCGACCTCGAACACCAGGCAGCCCTCGAATTGCTGGCGCTGGTGATGCTGTCGGACGACAACATCAGCGACGAGGAGGTCGAACTGCTCCGCGAGATCAGCACCGACTGGCGCGAGGAGGGCGCCACGTTCGAGCAGTTCATCCGTCCGGCGATCGAATCGGCCCGCCACGCCATCGAACGCGATCAGGTCCCGTTGTTCCTCGATGCCATCGATGGCCGCATCAGCAGCAGAGTGTTGCGATCCGCTCTGTTCTCCGCCGCCCGCGACATCGCCGGCGTCGACAATCAGCTGACACCCGACGAGGGCTCGATCGTGGCCCAGATCGGCGTCCGCTTCGGCTGAAACGACCAGGGGTCACGCGCTCACGCGCGGCGGGCAACGGCGATGCGGTCGCGGCCGCTGAGATCCGGGCGGACCTCGACGCCGACCAGTCCGGCTCGCTCGAGGACGTCCTCGACCGCTCGGCCCTGATCGGCCCCGATCTCCAGCACCAAGCTGCCGCCCGAG
>Ga0209491_10004675_pt1 | contig 20855 bp, 18 predicted proteins | sample BON02_FD_187213 | JGI IMG/M metagenome (GOLD analysis project Ga0209491, IMG submission 187213) | Freshwater microbial communities from Lake Bonney liftoff mats and glacier meltwater in Antarctica - BON-02 (SPAdes) (version 2) | ecosystem: Environmental > Aquatic > Freshwater > Ice > Glacier... | reverse complement strand
ACCCCGACGACAACTTCGCCCGCTAGCAAGACCTGCTTGATGGCTGTTTTTTTGAGCTTCAGGGCTTTATGAAATGCCGCGGCATCAAATGCTTCACTCAAGGGCTCCACACCCAGCCGGCCCAACAACTTGCGCGCTGTTGCGTGACTTTCGCTGGGTGCATAGACCACCGCGCCAAAGCGCCTGGGATCATGCAGCCGCAAAGTCCCCAGGCTGGTGTGCATGTCAAAGTGGTCATGTTTTGCCGAAGGTGGCAGGTCATTGCCAAAGCTGATGCTGCCGGACATGCCCAGATGAATCAGCAGCAAGCCTTGGCTCAAATCGACCAGTAGATATTTGCCCCGCCGCCTAATCCCCGTTACCCGCCGGCCATGCAGGTCTTGCGGTTCACAGCCCAGAGGCCAGCGCAATGGCTTGCCCATACGGATGGCGCGGATCTCGGCATTCTGGATGCGCTCAGCAAAGCTGAGGCGGGTCACTTCAACTTCAGGGAGTTCGGGCATGGGCAGGCGCAAATGGACGGGTAAATGAGGGCACTTCTATAAATTCATTTTTCGGGCGAATTGCGGCGTTGCGCGGTGCTCGAAATCCTCACGTACCTGAAGTACGTTCCGGTTCCTGCGCTCCGGGCGCCTTGCACTTCATCCCGAAAATCTGAATTTCTAGAAGTGCCCGTCCTAGAATGCTTTGATGCACAGGCACGGCACCATTTTTTGTGGTGTGATGCAACTGTATTTGCCGTTCACTCACAGGAGCCCACCCAAGTGCCTACTCAAACTAAGAAATCCTCAAAACTTGATGCGTCTGCACCTGGCGAATCAACCGGCCGGGTGATTAAAAAGTACCCGAACCGGCGGCTTTACGACACGGAGACCTCGACCTACATCACTCTCACGGATGTGCGCCAGTTGGTGATGGACAGCACGCCGTTTGTAGTGCTGGATGCCAAGACAGGGGAAGACCTGACGCGCAGCATATTGCTGCAAATCATTCTGGAAGCAGAGTCTGGCGGTGCGCCCATGTTTACCGAAGCCGTGCTGGCCAATATCATTCGCTTTTACGGCAATGCGATGCAGGGTTTTATGGGTGACTACCTTGAGAAAAACGTGCAGAGCTTTATGGACTTGCAGGTCAAAATGGCCGAGCAGTCGAAAGACCTGAGCCCCGAAAACTGGGCCCAGTTCATGAATGCCCAGTCGCCCATGATGCAGGGCATGATGGGCACTTATGTCGAGCAGTCCAAAAGTGTTTTCACGCAAATGCAGGAGCAGATGCAAAAGCAGAGTGAGCAGATGCTGTCTGCTTTCGGTTTAAAGCGCTGAGGACATCCATAAATCCAATTGCCGGGCGCATGGCCGCGTTGCGCGGTGCTCGGAATCCTCATGCACACAAGTGCATTCCGGTGTCCTGCGCTCCGCGCGCCTTGCCCTGCATCCCGCCAATTGAATTTCTGGATGCCCTCAAAAACCTTGTGTCTGAGACAATAGAGCCCATGAATGAAGTCCTTTCCCCCCCATTACCAACTACCCGCAAACCCGCGCCCCGCGTTGGCTTTGTTAGCCTGGGCTGCCCCAAGGCGCTGACTGATTCTGAATTGATCCTGACGCAGTTAAGCGCCGAGGGTTACGAGACATCGAAAACCTTTGAAGGCGCTGACTTGGTCATCGTCAACACCTGCGGCTTTATTGATGATGCCATCAAGGAAAGCTTGGACACGATTGGCGAAGCACTGGCTGCCAATGGCCGGGTCATCGTCACAGGTTGCCTGGGCGCCAAGGCGGGCGAGGGCGGCGGCAACCTGGTGCGGCAAATGCACCCCAGCGTACTGGCCGTTACTGGCCCGCACGCTACGCAGGAAGTCATGGACGCGGTGCATTTGCATCTGCCCAAGCCGCACGATCCGTTTGTTGACCTGGTGCCGAATTCGTTTGGCATTGCGGGCATCAAGCTCACGCCAAGGCATTATGCGTACCTGAAAATCAGTGAAGGCTGCAACCACCGCTGCACGTTCTGCATTATTCCTTCGATGCGCGGCGATCTGGTGTCGCGGCCTATTGGTGATGTGCTGGGTGACGCGCGGGCCCTGTTTGAAGGCGGCGTGAAGGAGCTTTTAGTCATCAGCCAGGACACCTCTGCCTATGGTGTTGACGTGAAGTACCGCACCGGTTTTTGGGACGGCAAACCGATTAAAACCCGTATGCTTGATCTGGTGCAGGCGCTTGGCGACATCGCCGAACCCTTTGGCGCTTGGGTGCGCTTGCATTACGTGTATCCGTACCCAAGTGTTGACGACATACTGCCGCTGATGGCAACCGGCAAGGTACTGCCTTACCTTGACGTGCCTTTGCAGCATAGCCACCCAGATGTACTCAAGCGCATGAAGCGCCCGGCCAGCGGCGAGAAAAACCTGGAGCGGATTGCGCGCTGGCGCGAGATTTGCCCCGAGATCGTGATTCGCAGCACCTTTATCGCGGGTTTTCCCGGTGAGACTGAAACCGAATTCGAGCACCTGCTGGACTTCATGCGTGAAGCCAAAATTGACCGTGCCGGCTGCTTTGCCTACAGCGCTGTAGAGGGTGCAACTGCCAACCACATCCCTGGCATGTTGCCGATTGAATTGCGTGAAGAGCGGCGCGCACGCTTTATGGCGGTGGCTGAGAGCGCGTCAAACCAGAAGCTGCAAAAGCGCATAGGTGCGACGATGCAGGTGCTGGTGGATTCAGCCCCGGCATTGGGCCGCAAGGGCGGTACCGGTAGGTCGTATGCCGATGCGCCCGAGATTGATGGCGTGGTGAAGTTGCTGCCGCCAGAAAAACTCAGCAAAACCATGAAGGTCGGTGAATTTACCAAGGCCCGCATCGTCGGTACGCAGGGCCATGACCTGATTGCTGTACCGATCTGATTCCATTAGCAGCGGGCAACAAAAAAGCCACCAGAAAATGGTGGCTTTTCATCCAATTTTTTTACAGATATATTGGAAATCTGGGTAATTTTGGTGCCCGGGAGAGAACTCGAATCTCCACATCTTGCGATACACGGACCTGAACCGTGCGCGTCTACCAATTCCGCCACCCGGGCACAACTAGCAGTGTACCATTACATCAATGGAGTTTTTGGGGTCAGAGCCCAAATTCACCGAGCCTTTGGCTCGCCCTCCGGGGGCGGTGCTTCGCACCGCTGCGAAATTGGTGTCTGACCCCAATAACTCCGCTTTCCAAACTCCATAAAACTTCGAAACAAGAGACTTTTATCAAAACAACTCATCAAACCAGCCGCCAAAACAGCGGCCACAATGCTGGCGCATCCGCCGGGCTCCTCGCTGAATTCGAGGGCACGGTTTCTGGCCACCGTGACGGTCATGGCTTTGTCCAGTGTGACGATGGTGCGGCCGACATTTACCTGCCGCCCAACGAGATGCGCGCTGTGCTGCACAAAGATCGTGTCAAGGCGCGTATCGTGCGGCACGACCGCAAAAATCGGCCCGAAGGCCGGGTTACCGAAATCCTTGAGCGTTCATCCAACCCCATCATCGGTCGTTTGCTGCATGAAAGCGGTGTCTGGCTGGTCGCGCCTGAAGACAAACGCTATGGCCAGGATGTCCTGATCCCCAAAAATGCCACTGGTACAGCCAAGGCCGGGCAGGTGGTGGTGGTGCAACTGACCGAGCCACCGGCGCTGTTTGGCCAGCCGGTGGGCCGCGTCAAGGAGGTGCTGGGCGAGATTGACGACCCCGGTATGGAAATTGAAATCGCCGTACGCAAATACGGCGTGCCGCATGAATTCAGCGAGGCTGCCATGGCATTGGCCCGCGCGCTGCCTGATGCCGTGCGGGCTCAAGATAAAAAAGGCCGGATTGATTTGACCGACGTACCGCTGGTCACTATCGATGGCGAAGACGCACGCGATTTTGATGATGCCGTTTATTGCGAGCCTGCCAAGGTCGGGCGGGGCAAGGGCTGGCGCTTGCTGGTGGCGATTGCCGATGTCAGCCACTATGTCGAAACCGGCAGCGCGATTGACATCGACGCTTACGACCGCGCGACCAGCGTGTATTTTCCGCGTCGCGTCATACCGATGCTGCCCGAGAAACTGTCCAACGGCCTGTGCTCGCTGAACCCGAAGGTCGAGCGCTTGTGCATGGTCTGCGACATGCTGGTCAACGCCAAGGGTGAAGTCCATGCCTACCAGTTTTACCCCGCAGTGATGTTGAGCCAGGCACGCTTTACTTATACCGAAGTTGCGGCAATCCTGGCCAACACGCGCGGCGTTGAGGCTGCGCAGCGCAAAACGCTGGTGCCGCACTTGCTGGATTTGCATGACGTGTACCAAGCATTACTGAAAGAGCGCAGCGTGCGCGGTGCCGTCGATTTTGAAACCACTGAAACACAAATCGTTTGCGACGAAGCCGGGCGCATTGAAAAAATCATTCCGCGTACCCGCAACGTGGCGCATAGGCTGATTGAAGAAGCCATGCTGGCCGCCAATGTCTGCTCGGCAGACTTTATTTCCGGCAGTAAACACGTAGGCCTGTTCCGCGTGCATGAAGGCCCGACACCCGAGAAAAAAGACATGCTGCGCAACTACCTCAAGGCGATTGGCCTGGGGATGACGATTGGTGATGAGCCGCAACCGGGTGATTTCCAGAAAATCGCCATGGCCACCAAGGATCGGCCTGATGCGCAGCAAATCCATTCAATGCTGCTGCGCTCCATGCAGCAGGCGATTTACACGCCTCTCAACAGCGGCCACTTTGGCCTGGCTTATGAGGCTTACACGCACTTCACCAGCCCGATCCGCCGCTACCCCGACTTGCTGGTACACCGCGTTATCAAGGCGGTGCTGACCAAAACGAAGTACCAGTTGCCGCTGTTGCCGACACCGGGCGAGGCCCACGCCAAGCTGTCAAAACGCCTGGCTTCGCGGATTAAAAATGTCGCTGAGCCAGACCAGAAGCCGAAAAAAATCAGTGCAGACGAGCTGGCCTGGCAGGCAGCTGGTCTGCATTGCAGTGCTAACGAGCGCCGCGCCGACGAAGCCAGCCGTGACGTGGAGGCCTGGCTTAAATGCAAGTACATGCGCGAACACTTGGGTGAAGAGTTTGGCGGCGTGGTCACTGCGGCCATGGGCTTCGGAATTTTCGTCACGCTGGACGAAATGTATGTCGAGGGCATGGTACACATCACTGAATTGGGTGGCGAATACTTCCGTTTTGACGAAGCCCGGCAAGAGCTGCGTGGCGAGCGTACCGGTATTCGCTATGCTATTGGCACACGCGTGCGCGTGCAGGTCAGCCGTGTTGACCTGGATGGTCGCAAGATTGATTTCCGTCTGGTGCATGAGGTGAACGAGGGTGGGGCATTGCAGGCGCTGACAAACCGGGCCATGAAAGACAAGACGGGTGGTCACCTGACTGAATTGCCTTCGCCGATTCAGGCCTTGAAGGCGGCGGTTAAAAAAGCTGCCACCAAAACCTTCAAGCCCGGTCGCAAGCAAGGCAAAAAGCCGCAACGCTGAAGGCTATGCTAGAGCACCATGCTGATTCGAATCCTGTCATTTCTGCTTGAAACGATTTTCTTTCTGCTGATCGGTGCATCGCTGTTGCGTGCCTGGATGAACTGGATGCGTATCAACATGCGCGCGCAGCCCGGCAGTTTTGTGATGGCCTTGACCGACTGGCTCGTCAAGCCTTTGCGCCGCGTGCTGCCTGCGCAGGTGCTCAAGTCACGCATTGACTGGGCCAGTGTGAGTGCCGCAATCCTGTTTGCGCTGATTTATGCGCTGCTGTGGAGTGTGCTGTTCGGTTGGCTGCTGGGTGCTGAGAACAGCATGCCCGACTTTGCCCCGACCGCCATCATCAGCCTTGTGGTGTTTGCGCTCAAGATGCTGATTCGCGTCGCCTTGCAAGCGATGATGCTGCTGTTGATCGGCTTTGCCATTCTGTCGTGGGTTCAACCGACATCACCCGCTCATGCATTGCTGGGGCGCTTGACCGAGCCCTTGTTGGCACCCCTGCGCCGGGTGATTCCGCCGCTTGGCGGAGTGGATTTGTCGGTGTTGGTTTTGATTCTGCTGTTGCAGGTCGGGTTGATGGTTCTGGGATGAACAGCAATCCGCCTACACCCGGAAAAGAATATCCGCTTGACTTGCTCAATGTAGAGTCGCTCGATATCGAAGCTCAGGGCATTGCGCACCGCGCCGATGGCAAGGTGGTTTTTATTGAAGGCGCGCTGCCTTACGAAGTGGTAGTTGCCAATGTCTTCCGTAAAAAAAGCACGTTTGAAAAAGCCACGTTGACGGCTATTTACCGTGAGTCGTCACAGCGTGTCACGCCGGGTTGCCCGCACTTTGGGTTGCACACCGGTGCCTGCGGCGGCTGCAAGATGCAGCATTTGCACGTCGGCGCGCAGGTGGCTGTCAAGCAGCGGGTGCTTGAAGACGCGCTGCAGCACATTGGCAAGCTCAAGCCCGAGCACCTGATGCGGCCGATTGAAGGCCCGGCCTGGGGCTATCGTTACCGCGCCCGCCTGTCGGTGCGCTACGTACGCAAGAAGGGCGTCGTACTGGTGGGCTTTCACGAGCGCAAGAGCGCTTATGTGGCTGACATGAGCGTATGCCCGGTGTTGCCGCAGCATGTCAGCGCCATGCTGCTGCCGCTGCGCGAACTTGTCGCCAGCATGGACGCGAAGGAAACCATTCCGCAAATTGAACTCGCCTGCGGCGACGACGTGACGGCCATGGTGTTGCGGCATATGGAAGCACTGAGTAACGGCGACCTGGAGCGTTTGCGCGCGTTTGCCAGGGCCCATGCAGGCGTTGGCCTGCAATGGTGGCTGCAAGCTGGCGGACTGGATAGTGTCAAGCTGCTTGACCCTGCCATGGATGTGATGGGTACGGGGCCGGTTCTGGAACTGAACTACAGCCTGCCTGAATACGGCGTGGTGATGCCTTTCAAACCGACCGACTTCACGCAGGTCAACCCCTACATCAACCAGGTGCTGGTCTCGCGCGCGCTGCGCCTGCTTGATGTACGGGCACATGAACGGGTGATTGACTGGTTTTGCGGGCTGGGCAACTTCACGCTGCCGCTGGCCACCAAGGCGCGCGAGGTGCTGGGCATTGAAGGTAGTGAGGTGCTGGTCGCCCGATCACGCCAGAATTTCGAGAAAAACAAGCCCGAAAGTCAACAAAGACAGGCGCTGACAGCTACAATTTTTGTAGCGCGCAACCTGTTTGAAATGACCCCGGCACTGCTTGCCAAAGACGGTATGGCCGACAAGTGGCTGGTTGATCCGCCACGCGAAGGTGCGTTTGAGCTGTTCAAAGCGCTGGCAGCGCTGCATCAGCAAATCGTCACCGGCGTACCTTGCGATGACGGCATTCATCAGCAAAGTTTGCAGCTAGGTAGCTGGCAGCCGCCGCAGCGCATTGTTTACGTCAGCTGCAACCCGGCAACGCTGGCGCGCGATGCGGGTGTACTGGTGCAGGGCGGTGGCTATCGCTGCACAGCAACGGGGGTGGTGAACATGTTTCCACACACAGCGCATGTGGAGAGCATTGCGGTTTTCGAGCGGGAATAAACAAAGCAAAAACCAGGTTTTGACGTTATGACCACTTGTCACGGCTCTTGTGTTTGATCAGCAGCGTGCCCGAATCACTCTGACGGGAGCGGCGCGTCTGGAATGGTTGGTGATTGTTGAAGCTCCCGCCGGGGTAGGGCTGCGCTATTTGGCAGGTCGGCCCTCGCTTGTGCCCAATGGGGCAAAAATTCTTGACGAGTCAGCCTGCCATCTAAGGGTAAACACACTTTCTGAGGACTTGATATGGTGAGATAGTAGGGCTCTTGCAGTTGAATTTTTTATCCCTAGATCACCAAGGAGCCCTCACCATGAGACGCCTGATTGCCGCTGTTGCCTGTTTGACCGTCGCCGCTTCCGCCTTTGCCGCCTACCCCGATCGTCCGGTTAAGCTGATCGTGCCATGGGCCGCGGGCGGGGACACCGACAACATCTTCCGGCCGTTTTCGCCGCTACTGCAAAAGCAGCTCGGCCAGACGGTGGTGATCGCCAACATCGGCGGCGCATCCGGCACCAAGGGTGCCAAGGAGGCCAAGGGCTCACCAGCCGACGGCTACACCCTGTACGCGGTGCACGATTACATCCACTCGACCTATTACACCGGCGTGGCGGATGTGAACTACAGCGACTTCGAGCCGATCTGCATGATCGCGACGACGCCTTCGGTGCTGACCGCGAGCCCGAAGACGCCCTGGACCGACTGGAAAGGGTTGGTTGCGGACGCCAAGGCACGCCCCGGCCAGATCACGGTCGGCGCAACGCTTGGCTCGACCAGCCACTTCTTCCCGGCTTTGGTCGAGCAGGCCGCGGGTGTCAAATTCAAGTACGTGTCCTACGAGGGCCTCGCGCCGCGCATGAATGCGATCCTCGGTGGGCATATCGACCTGACCGACTCCAACCTCACCCAAAAGGGCAAGGTCGATGCCGGCCTGTTGCGTTTCATCGCGATCGCCGCTGAAAAGCGCGACCCCGGCATGCCGAGCGTGCCGACGCTCAAGGAGCTCGGGGTGAACCTCGTGTACGACGTCAACCGCGGCATCCTGGCACCCAAGGGCACCCCGGAAGACGTGCAGGCCAAGCTCGAGTCCGCCTGCGCGGCGGCCGCCAAGGAGCCGACGTTTGTCGAGGCAATGAAGAAGCAGGGTACCCAGGCGAATTACCTCGGGCGCAAGGCGTACGGCGAGTGGCTGAAGAAGAACGACCAGCTCAACCACGACATCGCGAAAAACCTCGGCCTGCTGAAGCGCTAGCCGTATGCGGTTGAGCCGGGACGGGATCGCCGGGCTGGTCATTTTTTCGGTGAGCTCGGCGCTGTTCGTGCTGACGCTCGGGCTGAAGGCCAGCACGCTGGTTCCGATCGGCCCGGGTTTCTACCCGCGCATCGTGCTCAGCATCACCGCTTTCTTCAGCCTCTGGCTGCTGGTCGCCGACGTGCTCGCGCAGCGGCGCGCGCCGAAGGTGGCCGTTGCCTCGGCGCCAAAAGCCGGGCGACCGAACTACACGCTGGTGGCACTCAACTTCGCGCTTTTCGGCGCCTACGTGGTCGCGTTGCCGGGCCTGGGTTTCCGGATCGCGACCTTGTTCTACGTGGTGCTCGCCAATGCGCTGCTCGCACCGCCGCGCGGGCTGCGCGGCTGGGCTGGCGTGCTCGCGTTGGCCCTCGGTACGGCGTTTGTCGCGCATTGGGTGTTCGAACGCGAGCTGTTGGTGCTGCTGCCGCGCGGTCGCTGGACGGGGTTCTAGTCCGTGTACGACCTGCTGTTCGCCGCGCTCGCCAACGTTGCGCAATTCAAATACCTGTTGCCCTTGTTCCTTGGCACGCTGGCCGGGGTCATCGGCGGCGCGCTGCCTGGGGTCACAATCACCATGACCATCATCGTGGTGCTGCCGTTCACCTTCGGGCTCGATCCGCTGCAGGGACTGGTCGCGATGACCGGCGTCTACGTCGGTGGCTCGGCCGGCGGGCTGGTCACCGCGGTGCTGCTGGGCATTCCTGGCACACCCTCGGCGGTGGCGACCACCTTCGACGGCCATCCGATGGCCAAGAAAGGCGAGCCCGGCCGTGCGCTGTGGCTCGGGATCTGGGCCTCGGTCTGCGGCGGAATCCTCGGCGGCGTGTTCCTGGTCGCGGCGACCGGGCCGCTCGCGAAGTTCGCGCTCGAGTTCGGCCCGTGGGAGTTCTTTTCGCTGTTCGTGCTCGCGCTGTCGATGGTGGCGGGGCTGGTCGAATCCTCACTGCTAAAAGGTCTGGTCGCCGGCGCCCTGGGCCTGGTGGTCACAATTCTCGGCAACGACCCGGTCATGGGCCGCGAGCGTCTGACGCTCGGGATCTCGCTGCTCGAAGGCGGCATCGAATTCCTGCCGGTGCTGATCGGGGTGTTCGCGTTCGCCCAGATCATGTCCGAGGTCGAGCGCATGGGCGGCAGCCGCAAGGCGGTCGACGCCGTGGACGCCGGGGCCAGCCTCGCGATCTCGCACTTGAAGGTCCTGGGCGAGATCCTCTCGCGCCCGTTTCTGCTCTTGTGGTCCTCGCTGGTCGGCGTGCTGATTGGCGTGCTGCCGGCGATCGGCGGCAGCGCGGCCAGCATGATGGCCTACGACCAGGCGAAGAAGTTCTCTAAGCACCCAGAGCGCTTCGGCAGCGGCACACCCGAGGGCCTCATCGCCTCCGAATCCTCCAACAACGCCAACGTCGGTGGTTCGCTGGTCACGATCATGGCCTTCGGCATCCCGGGCGACGCGGTCACCGCGGTGATGCTCGGGGCGCTGACGATCCACGGCATCCAGTCCGGCCCGCTGTTCATCGTTCAGCACCCGGTCATCGCCTACGGCATCTTCGCCGCCTACCTGATTGCGCACCCGATCATGGTGTTGATCCTCGCATTCAGCGCGCGCTTCATGCTGCGCGTGGTGACGGTGCCCAAGGCCGCACTGTTCCCGGTGGTGCTGGTGCTCTGTACGGTCGGGGCCTATGCGCTCAGCAACACCGTGGGCAACGTCTACATCCTGCTCGTCTTCGGCCTGCTGGGCTACGCGATGGTGAAGACCGGCTTTCCACTCGCGCCGTTCATCCTCGGAGTCATCCTTGGCGACCAGATCGAGATCAATCTCTTGCGCGCGATCATGACCGACGCTGACCCCTGGCTGTTCCTGACCCGGCCGATCTCCGGCGGCCTGCTGGCCGCCTCGGTGGCCTCCGTGGCCTTCGCAATCTGGCAGCATCGCAGGCAGCAGGGGCGCATGGGTGCGGCGGCCGAGGCCAACGTAGACTTCTAGCGTCGCGCCCCATGGGAGAGACTGGCCCAAACGTGGGGACAGCCAGTGATCAGGCGGCTCGCAGATAGACGGGGTCATTGATCGCGAAGCCTAGATGCCAGCGCTTGAAATGGTCTGCGAGTTCGTCGTTCATGACGGCTGTGTGTACCTGCAGAAGGCGATGGGTCGACTCCGCCATGGTCGATGAAATTGGAAACTCATTGCGATGTCGGAGGCTGTAGTGCACCAGATAGTCGGTGTTGTCCCCCCAAAGAGCGAAAAAAGAGCCGTTAAGGCTCTTTTTTGTGACAGCGGCAAAGCCTTAGTCGCGCTCACCGCCAAAAATCCCCAGCAATGCCAGCAGCCCCTGGAACACGTTGAAGATGTCAAGGTACAACGCCAGCGTAGCGCTGATGTAGTTGGTCTCGCCGCCGTCCAGAATCTGCTTGAGATCGTATAGCATGTAGGCGCTGAAAATCGCAATCACGGCAACTGAAATCGCCATCATGCCCGCGGTTGAGCCGACAAACACATTGATGATGGCACCTATCATCACGACGATGGCGCCGACAAACAGCCATTTGCCCATGCCGGAAATGTCGCGCTTGATGACACTGGCAAGCGATGCCATGACAAAGAACACGCCAGCCGTGCCGCCCATGGCTGTCATGATGAGCTCAGAGCCGTTTTTAAAGCCGAGAATCATGCCAATCATGCGTGACAGCATCAGGCCCATGAAGAAGGTGAAAGCCAGCAGCACCGGCACACCGGCAGCCGAGTTTTTGGTCTTCTCGATGGCGTAAATGAAAGCAAATGCTCCGCCGAGGAACACGATTAGTCCCAAGCCGCCACCCAACGAAGTGGTGATGCCGGTGGTCAAGCCTACCCAGGCACCCAGCACCGTGGGTAGCAGGCTCAGCGCCAGCAGCCAGTAGGTGTTGCGCAGCACGCGGTTGCGTTGTTCGGGTGAGGCAACCGTGCCGTAACCAGCCGTGTTGAGTGTTTGAACGTTGTCAGTCATAAGGAGTTGTCTCCGTGGTACCAGCACATGCCGGCAAGGCTATTTTAGGGGTTAATTCTGATTTTTCAATAGTTTTTTGCTGCCTGTTTCCTACTTTTTGCAAGGATTCTCAAAGCCAATCAGCACCCCTTAGGATGCTGGAGGATGCAAAAACTTGAGTAAGCTAGTGGTTTCCAAAGCAGCTACCTTCAAAAAAATCCATGAAATCAAAAGCCGCACTTGAGTCGGCTTTTTTACGGCTGCTTGGGCTCGGTGATAAAGCCGATCTTGCGCAAACCGGCTTGCTGCGCTGCCGCCATGGCCTGCGCAACGCGCTCGTAGCGCACCGCCTTATCGCCGCGAATGTGTAGATCCGGCTGTGGGCTCTGGGCCGCTGCTGATTTGAGGCGTGGAGTCAGCTCTTCGTCCTTGATTTGCGCTCCATCCAGAAAATAAGCACCCTCTGCATTCACACTCAGTACCACGTTGGTGGGCTTGATCAGTTCGGGTTGATTGGTGGCGCGCGGTAAATCAATATTCACGGCGTGCTTCATGACTGGCACGGTGATGATGAAAATGATGAGCAGCACCAGCATGATGTCAACCATGGGGGTCATGTTGATTTCGTTCATCACGTCATCGGTGTCGTCTTGGGTTCCAAAGGCCATAGCGTTTGTCCTGTTAGCTGAAGTTTTTAATCAAGCTTTTTTGATCGGCAGCACGTTGCTTGATGCTACCGTGTCGGCAGCGGTTACCCGCGCACCGGTCACAAAGTAGGCATGCATGTCGTGGGCAAAGCGGTTGAGCTTTTGCAGCACACCTTTGTTGCCGCGTACCAGCGCGTTGTAGCCCAGCACCGCAGGAATAGCCACAGCCAGGCCCATTGCCGTCATGATGAGTGATTCGCCAATCGGGCCTGCCACTTTGTCGATGGTGGCCTGGCCTGCAGCGCCAATTGACAGCAGCGCGTGGTAGATACCCCAAACAGTGCCAAACAGGCCAACGAAAGGCGCGGTCGAGCCAACAGATGCCAGTATGGCCAGACCTGATTGCAGCTTGGACGTGAACTCGTCAATCGCGTTGCGCAAGGTGCGCGTGACCCAGTCGCTCATGTCAAGCGCATCATGCAGGTGTGCCTTGGTGTTGCGGTGGTGCAGTGTGGCCTCGCGGCCTTCAAGCGCGAGCTGGCGGAAAGGGTTAGTGGGGTCGCTGCCGAGCTTGGTCAGGCCGGTGGCAAAGTCTTCGCTGTGCCAGAAGTCTTCGGCGCTTTTGGCAATTCGCTTGAACTTGATCAGATCCAGCGTCTTGATGATGATGACCATCCACGATGCAAGTGACATGAGCAGCAGCAGCAGCGCAACGGATTTGATGACGATATCGCCTTGTGCCCAGACGTTCGCAAGGCCGAATTGGGGGTTCATGAATCAATACTCCAGTCGTCAAAAATGGGGTGTTCTGCAAGAGTAAAGAATTACTCGAGGACCCAGTTAATAGGCACGTTAAACCATATCGCCTGAGCCACGCCGCCACGTTTTCCGGGTACGTAGCGCCAGCGCATCACAGTTGCCATTGCAGCCTGGTCAAGCCTGTCAAAGCCGCTCGATGTCGCGATTTCAGCACGTTGCGGCAGGCCATCTACACCAATCAGTACGCGCACCGTTGTTTTGCCCTGCTCATTGAGGCGGCGGCTAAGTGCCGGGTACGGCGGTTTTGGATTTTGCAGGTAGCTGGCATCGCTCGATGGCAACTGGATTGCAGGCGGCGAGGGCGATGCCACAGGCGCAACTGCCATAGGCGCAACTGCCATAGGCGCAACTGCCATAGGCGCAACTGCCACAGCTGCAGCGATGGGGGCAGGGGGGGGGTGTGGTGTGGTCACGCCCGTCGGTGCATTGGCAGTATTGGAGAGGGGCTTAGGGTCTGCAATGGCCAGGGGTTGCGGCGCGGGCGCTTTGGCCTCTGCCCTTTTGACCGACTTGGGCAGTGTGGGAGGGGTTGGCGGCACCGGTGTTATCGGCGTTATCGGCGTTACCTTTGGGGCGGGTGGCTCAATAAATTGCGACAACACCTCGGCCGGAACAATAATTTCAACCGCACGCATCAGCAGACCGCTTTGCAGCGCCCAGATAAACCCGACGTGCAAGGCCACTACGGCCAGCGCAATGATGGCGTTGCGGCTTAGGTGCAAGCCTTTGCCAGGTCGGGTGGCGAGGAATAGGGTAGCGTTCATGTACGGATGGTGAAGGAGTCAGCGGGAGTCAGCACACTTTAGCGCTGCAGGTGCAATGGTAATAGCCGGGCTTGCCTCCAATTCGCACAGGCGGCAAGCTGTGCCTACATAATCTGGAGATAAAAGGTTTTGGCCGTGGGCTGGAAGTCGTGCCGTGTGCAGTGTGCGATCAACCTTGTGGCCCCATGGAGTCTCTCGAATGAATGTATCTAGCAGCCGGTCGGACTTTGGGAGCATCGGCTGCAAAAGCGCCGCAGCGGTCCATTTTTCACCGGCTTTTTGTCCCATAGCCGGGCTATGGGCCTGCAAATCCGGCAAAAACTGTCCTCGCTGGGGCTCTTTTTCGCTATCGATGCCCAAAGCCCGACAGGCTGCTAGGATCCAGCATTTTCTTCTGGGGCTGATGTTGTCAGTGACTTTGGTGGTAGTCGCACGGGCCGAGGAGGTGCGGGTTGCTGTAGCCGCCAACTTCACTGCACCCATGAGGCTCATAGCTGCCGATTTTGAAAAGAAAAGTGGCCATCAGGTCGTACTGACATTCGGCTCCACCGGCAAGTTCTACGCGCAAATCACTAATGGCGCGCCGTTCCACGTCTTTCTATCGGCGGATGAAAAAACACCTGTAAAACTTGAGAAAGAAGGCGCTGCCGTTGCCGGCTCGCGCTTTACCTATGCGACTGGCCGTTTGGTGCTGTGGTCTGCCAAGGGGGGTGTGGTTGATGACAAGGGTGATGTTCTTAAAAAGGGTAATTTTAAAAACATCGCCATCGCTGCACCCAAGCTGGCCCCGTATGGCGCAGCAGCTGTTGAAACCATGAACAAGCTGGGTCTTGCCGCTAGCCTGGAGCCTAAATTGGTTCAAGGAGAAACCATTGGTCAGGCCTTTAGTTTTGTGCAGACGGGCAATGCAGAGCTAGGCTTTGTGGCGCTGTCGCAGGTGGTTGAAACCGGCAAGATAAAATCCGGCTCTGGCTGGATAGTGCCCGAGAACCTGCATAGTCCCATCAGGCAGGATGCCGTGCTGCTGGCACGCGGCAAAGACAATAAGGCCGCCATTGCGCTGCTGGCTTATCTGAAGACTGACAGTGCCAAAACCGTGATTCGTTCATTCGGCTACGCGCCTTGAGCGGCCTGACCCACAGCTACATTTAGCCCATGCTTGACGACGCAGCCCTGCAAACCATCACGCTGACCATCAGGCTGGCGGCCACCACCACCATTATTTTGCTGCTACTGGGTACGCCGCTGGCCTGGTGGCTGGCGTGCACGCGCTCGTGGCTGAAAGGCCCGATTGGTGCGCTGGTCGCGTTGCCGTTGGTGTTGCCGCCTGTGGTGCTAGGCTTTTATTTGCTGGTGCTGATGGGGCCGCAGGGGCCAATCGGGCAACTGACACAGTCGCTTGGCCTCGGGCTTTTGCCTTTCAGCTTTACGGGGCTGGTGATTGGCTCGGTGCTGTATTCCATGCCCTTTGTGGTGCAGCCGTTGCAAAACGCATTTGAGGCGATTGGCGACAGGCCGCTGGAAGTCGCGGCAACCTTGCGCGCCTCGCCGCTTGATACCTTTTTCAGCGTCGTGCTGCCGCTGGCACGGCCCGCGTATCTGACAGCAGCCGTTATGGGCTTTGCACACACGGTTGGCGAGTTTGGCATTGTGCTGATGCTGGGCGGTAGCATCCCCGGACAAACGCGCGTGATATCGGTGCAGATTTATGACCATGTTGAGGCGCTGGAATATTCACAGGCGCACTGGTTGGCGGGTGGGCTGCTGATGTTTTCATTCTTGGTGCTGCTGGCGCTTTACACGTTGCAGCCGACGGGCCGCAAACAAAAGAGTCAAAAAGGCAAAGGCACATGAGCCGCATCACGGCAACGTTCAAGCAAACGCTGGGCAGCTTCTCGCTGGACGTGGCGCTTGACTTGCCCGGTCGTGGCGTGACGGCTATCTTTGGCGCATCAGGCGCCGGCAAGACCAGCCTGCTGCGCAGGATTGCGGGGCTGGAGCGTGCGAACGGTAGCTACCTCTCGGTCAACGGTGAGGTTTGGCAGGACGATAGCTGCGGCATCTTCATGCCCGTTTATCAACGGCCATTGGGTTATGTGTTTCAGGAGGCCAGTTTATTTTTGCACCTGACAGTGCGGCGTAATTTGGACTATGGCAGGCGGCGTGTGTCTGCTGATGCGCAGCGTGTGTCGCTCGATCAAATCATTGCGCTACTCGGCATCGAAGACCTGCTACAGCGCCAGAGCGAGACCCTCTCCGGTGGCGAGCGGCAGCGCGTGGCCATCGCGCGGGCTCTGGCCACCAGCCCCAGGCTGCTGCTGATGGACGAGCCGCTGGCCTCGCTCGACGGCCAGCGCAAGGCCGACATATTGCCTTACCTTGAACGACTGGTTGCCGAACTGGACATCCCTGTGCTTTACGTCAGCCACGCACCAGACGAGGTAGCGCGGCTGGCCGACCACTTGGTGCTGCTGGACGCTGGCCGTGTGCTGGCTTGCGGCCCCACCCGCGAGCTGATGACCCGGCTCGACTTGCCGCTGGCCCACGGCGACAGCGCAGCCGCCATCATTGATGCGCTGGTGACCCGTGTCGAAGCTGCCTACCACTTGAGCTACGCCGAATTTTCAGGCGGCAGCATCAGCCTGCTCAATCCGCTACTGAAAGTCGGCCAGCGTGTGCGGGTGCGCATACAGGCGCGTGACGTCAGCATCACACTTGCGCGCCAGCACGGCACCAGCGTGCAAAACATCTTCGCCGTCAGCGTGACCAGCCTGTCAACCGACAGTCCCGGCCAGCTTATGCTGGGGCTTGATGCGAATGGCAGCGCGCTGCTGGCCCGCATTACCCGCAAGTCAGCCGATGCGCTTGGGCTGGCACCAGGTAGCCAGGTGTTTGCCCAGGTCAAGGGCGTGGCGGTGCTGGGTTAGGCGCTATTTAGGGTTTTATTAACCTTGAAATTCCAACTTTTAAAGCAGGAATTTCAAGGTAAATTAGCCTACAATAGGCGCATGATATTACGCAACAGCTTATTGTTAAAGCTCTCTGATGCCTTGTCTTTTTGGCGTGGTGTGGTGCTGTTGGGGCCGCGTCAGGTGGGTAAAACAACGCTGGCCAGGCAATTTTTGTCTCCCGATAGCCCCAACTATTTTGATCTTGAAAATCCGCGTTCAAGAACCCGTCTGCTCGACCCTATCCAGGCGCTTGAAAATCTGCAAGGGTTGGTCGTGATTGATGAGGTGCAGCTTGCACCAGATTTGTTCCCGGTTTTGCGGGTGCTGATGGACCGCAGCAACGCAGTCGGGCAATATTTGCTGCTGGGCAGTGCCGCACCGGCTTTGTTGCGGCAAAGCAATGAGTCCTTGCTGGGGCGAGTGCGCACGATTGAAGTGACTGGTTTTAACATCGATGATGCCGCTCCCGCAGAGCGTAACAAGCTATGGCTCAGAGGCGGTTACCCACTGTCTTTTACTGCCCCAAGCGATACAAAAAGTATGGCTTGGCGCGACAGTGCAGTGCAGTCATACCTCTACACAGACCTGCCACAACTGGGTTTAAACATTGATGCCACTGCCATGCTGCGCTTCTGGAAAATGCTGGCGCACTATCACGGCCAGTTGTGGAATGCGGCTGAACCAGCCCGGTCATTGGGTGTGAGCGAAACCACGGTTCGCCGCTACCTAGACCAACTGACGCAGACCTTCATGGTACGCCAGTTGCAGCCCTGGCACACCAACCTCGGCAAGCGCCAGGTCAAGTCGCCCAAAATTTACTTTCGCGACACCGGGTTGCTGCATAACCTGATGGGCATAAACCAGCTTGAGCAACTCCGCACGCACCCGGCCTGCGGTGCGTCCTGGGAAGGCTTTGCGCTGGAGCAGGTCATTCGTCTGGCCCAGCCAGATGAGGCCTACTTTTGGGCAACCCATGCGGGCGCAGAGCTTGATTTGCTGTTGCTCAAGGGCAATCAGCGGGTGGGGGTTGAGTTCAAACACAGCAGCAACCCAAAAGTCACGCAGTCCATGCGTATTGCTGCCAACGACTTAAAGCTCGATCGCTTGTACGTGGTGTACCCCGGCGACTACCGCTATATCTTGGGTGAGGGCATTGAGGCCGTACCGCTGGATGCGTTGTTAGGCTAAGGGCACTTCTAGAAATTCAGATTTTTGGGATGAAGTGCAAGGCGCCCGGAGCGCAGCAACCGCAATGTACTTCAGGTACATGAGGATTGCGAGCATCGCGCAACGCGGCAATTCGCCCGAAAAATGAATTTATAGAAGTGCCCTTAAACCGAGATTGTCCATTAGGAGCCGACGCCCTTCATGGCTGCCGACATAGCAGCCACAAGATGGCCTGATTTCTAATGGATACCATTAGAAAAACTCAATGAAATCAACGAGATGACATGCAAGGACGAGACCGATGGCAGCCAATGACCCGTTCGACTTGAAATTCACCTCTCGCGAGGTCACTGCCTGGGGTGGCTTGGCTTTGCTCAAGCGCATGCTTGACGGTTTGGACTTCAAAGCTGCGCTGCGGGACTTGAAATTGCCCCAGCCGGGTTCCAATCGTGGCTACGCACCCGAGCAGCTCATCGAGCAGATGATCGTCAGCATTTGGTGTGGCGCAGCCCGCTTTTCCCATGCCGACATCACCCGCTTGGATGCAACCCTGGTGCGCTTATTTGACTGGGGCAAAGCGGCGGGCCACAAAGCCATCGTGCGGCTATTCCAACGCTTTGACCAAGGCAGTGCCACGCGGGTGCAATCGAGCAGCTACCGTTGGCTATTTGACAAATTAAAGCTCAAAGCCATCACGCTGGACGTGGATTCCAGCGTCATCACCCGCTGGGGTTCGCAAATGGAGGGCGCAGCCAAAGGCTATAACCCCAAGAACCACGGACGAGTCAGCCATCATCCCTTGCTGGCCTTTGTGGCGGATTGGCGCTTGGTGGCTAATTTCTGGCTACGCCCGGGCAACACCAACTCGCTGAACAATGCGCTGGGCTTTCTCCAAGAAACACTGAGTAATCTGGGCACCACGGTGGTCGGTTTGTTCAGGGCCGACAGTGGCTTCTACAACAAAGGGATCGTGGCCTTTTTAAAGGCGCGCCAGATCAACTACCTGATCAGCGCCAAGCTGACGCAGGCATTGCAGCAAGCTATTGTGGATCAATGCCAGTGGCTGCAAATAGCCCCTGGCTTGGAGGTATCAGAGTTGCAGTACACCCCGCAGGCGTGGGGCGAAGAGCTTGGAGCCCAGCGTCTGGTCGTGGTGCGCCAGCACATGAGGCGTAAAGAGGGGGGTGTTCCAGGCAAGACGTTATCGCTATTTGCCGATGATCCTGATTTACAGGGCTGGCGCTATGGGGCGATTTTGACGGACTTGAGTTTGCCCGCTGTTGAGGCGTGGCGCTTGTACCGGGGGCGAGCCGATTGCCAGAACCGCATCAAAGAGTTGAAGGCCGATTTCGGCCTGGACAGCTTCGTGCTGCGAGACTTCTGGGCCACCGAGGCCGCACTGGGGGTAACGATGCTGGCCTACAACTTGATGAGCGTGTTTCGTCATGCCGTGATGCGCCAAAACGTGCATCACACGCTGGCCACGCTGCACCACAAGGTGTTGGCAGTGGAGGCCTTCTGGGATAACCCGAAAATCAAACCTGATCGACCAACGCTGCGCGTTGCCGTGGCCCGCCAGCGACGGCGTTGGTTCGAGGGACTGTGGGCCAACGCGGGCGAACCAGTGACCCTCAAACAAGCATGAAATCTTCTAATGGACAATCTCGGTTAAATCAATACTCCAGTCGCTCGGGCCTGATCTCTTGCAGGATGGTGGTGGAGATCTCTTCAATCGACTTGGTGGTGGTGGACAGCCAGCGAATGCCTTCGCGCCGCATCATGGCCTCGGCCTCGTGGATTTCGTGACGGCAGTTGATTAGGCTGGCGTAGGTCGAGTTGGGCCTGCGCTCGTTCCGGATCTGCGCCAGGCGCTCGGGCGCGATCGTCAGGCCGAAGATTTTTTTGCGGTGCGGCACCAGCGCGGGGGGCAACTGGCGACGCTCAAAGTCTTCGGGGATCAGCGGGTAGTTGGATGCCTTTAGGCCGTACTGCATCGCCAGGTACAGCGAGGTCGGCGTTTTACCACTGCGGCTGACACCGACCAGTATCACGTCCGAGCCGGCCAGGTCTTTGGTGCTCTGGCCGTCGTCATGCGCCAGCGAGAAGTTGATGGCCTCGATCCGGGCATCGTAGGCCTTGCTTTTGGATGCATCGGAAAAGCGACCCACGCGGTGGTTGGACTTCATGCCCAGCTCGCACTCCAGCGGCGCCACAAACATGCCAAACATGTCGAGCAACATGCCGTGGCAATTGGCCTTGATGACGGCCAGTATGTCCATATTGACCAGCGTCGTGAAGACGATGGGCCGCTTGCCATCGACTGCACCCGTGTGGTTGATCTGGCGAATCGCCTGATGCGCCTTGTCCACGCTGTCGATGAAGGGCAGGCGCACGTGGCGTGCCTTCATTTCAAACTGCGCCAGGATGGCGTTGCCAAAGGTTTCGGCGGTGATGCCAGTGCCGTCAGAGATAAAAAATACGGTGCGGTTGGACATGGTGAGATTCGCTCAGCTGGTTGAAAGGCAGGGAAGGGTAGGCGCGGCAGTAGCCCCCATAAGCCCCCGTACAATGAAAAGCACTTCTATAAATTCATTTTTCAGGCAAATTGCTGCGTTGCGCGGTGCTCGCAATCCTCATGTACCTTAAGTACATTCCGGTTGCTCCGCTCCACGCGCCTT
>Ga0209491_10004673_pt1 | contig 20865 bp, 7 predicted proteins | sample BON02_FD_187213 | JGI IMG/M metagenome (GOLD analysis project Ga0209491, IMG submission 187213) | Freshwater microbial communities from Lake Bonney liftoff mats and glacier meltwater in Antarctica - BON-02 (SPAdes) (version 2) | ecosystem: Environmental > Aquatic > Freshwater > Ice > Glacier... | reverse complement strand
GGGCGCTGCGCGTTGGATTGGATGTCCCCGGGGGGTTGGGGGGCGTTCAGCGCCGACAAGGTTCAGCGCCGATCCTCGTGGGCGCCCTGCTGTTCGCCGCCTCGTGCGCCGCCGCGTCGGCCGCCGCGCTGTCGACGCCGCGCTTCGGCACGCGCGCGAGGCGGCCTCCTCGGGCTACTCGTCGGCGTCGGCGACGGGCGCGGAGAAAGAAAAGGAAAGCGAAAGATTTATTTTTCGTCGCGCGCGCCGTTTGAACAACAGGCGAAACGCGCGCGGACACACACACACACAAGCAAAAAGAGCGCCCCGGCTCTCTCACTGCTCCATGGCCACCTCGGACTTGGGCGCGGCGCTGGCGGGGCGCGAGCGCTTGCCGCCGCCGCCGCCCTCGGGCTCGGCCGACGCGCCGCCGTCCAAAGCGGCCGACTTGCGCCCGCCGCCGCCGCCCGCGCCGCCGCCGCCGCCCGCCGCCGCCGCCGCCGCCGCCTCCTCGTTCTCGCGCTCGATCAGGCGCACCAGCACGTCGCACCGCCGGCTCAGCTCCGTCGGCGTGCGGCTCTTGAAGAACCAGTCGAAGCGGAACCGCCAGTGCAGCCGGATCGCCGCCTTCAGCTCCTCCCACTGCCCGTACCCTAGAGCGTCGACGGTGCACAGCAGGAAGCGGTCCTCCTCCTCGGTGAAGGCGCGGCCCTTGGACTGTCCGTAGGCCAGGCGCAGCTCCTGCCACGGGTCGCGGTAGGCGCGCAGCTTGCGGCGGATGGCCGCCATGACGTCGGCCTGGCGCTGGATCTTCTGCTCGCCCTTCTCGATGGTCTTGAGCACGCGCTCGCGCTCGGCGTCCGGCAGGCTCGGCAGCCGCGCCCAGAACGCGCGCGCGTACCGCGCCACCTCGGCGGGCGCCTTGCCCTCGACGTCGGCGCACACGGCGTCCAGGCTGCCGCGTCCGTGGCGCTCGCAGGCGCGCACGAAGTTGTTGAAGTCCTTCTTGGACCAGGCGCCGAAGCCCTCGGCCTGGAGGCGGCGGCGCTCGTCGTACTCGGCCTCGGTCAGGGGCTCGGCGCCGTCGAGCGCGGCCGCCAGCGCGGCGGCCGCCTGCGCGTCGGCGGCGGCCTCGTCCTCGCCGCGCAGCAGCGCGGCCTCCTTGGCGCGCAGGGCCTGCTGCTCGGCCTCGGGCCGGCGCTGGAGGTGGGCGTTCTCCTTCTCGTAGAGCTCCTTGATGCGGTCCTGGTCGAAGAACTGGAAGTCGGCCATCGCCGGCACCCGGATGCCGCCGCCGCCCTTGCCGCCGCCGCCGCCGCCCTTGCCGCCGCCGCCGCCGTGCCCGCCGCCGCCGCCGTGCCCGCCCACCACGCCCCCCTTGGTCACGCCCGCCTGCCGGAAGTACTCGGCCTCGTTGTACGACCCCTGCGGCCGCTTGCGCTTGCGCTCGCCCGGGTCGGCCCAGTTCTCCGCCATGGCCGCCTTGATCACCGCCGCCGCGCCCTTCTCGCGCTCCTTCTCGTCCTCGGCCTCGGGGTCCTTGAAGTCGTAGGCAGACATGCCGCCGTCCAGAGCCAGCACTTTGGCCGCCTTGTCGGTGAACTGCTTCATCTTGTCGTTGAGCAGCGCCGTCTCGCGCTCGCCCTTTGTCAGGATCGCCTCGATGTCCGCGTCCGTGATGCTGGCCGCCTCGCTGCTGAAGACCAGCTCGGCGCCGTACCGCACCATGGACAGCAGGTCGTCCTTGTTCACCTTTGCCGCCGACGCCTTGTTGCCGTCCGCCAGGCGGCCCTGCTGGATGACAAGCGCGTCCAGCCGCAGCTTCTTGTAGGCCTTTTCGATCACCTTCTCCTCGATCGAGTGCTCCGTGCAGAAGCGGAAGACCTGGACCTCCTTCTTCTGGCCGATCCGGTGCGCACGGTCCATGGCCTGCGGGTGAGGAGTTTTTGTGTTTGTTTGTTTTTTTGTCGTTCGAAGTTTTGAGTTTTTTGTTTTCGGGGAGCGGGCGGGGGGGCGTGGGGTAGATGTTTCCTCCTCTCGACGGTCGAGCGAGCGGGGGACCGACGAGAAATGAACCAAAAACGACACACAGCCCACCATCGCGCGCGTCTCTCTCTCTCTCTCGCTCTCTCACCTGCAGGTCCATCTGGGGGTTCCAGTCGCTGTCGTACAGGACGACCACGTCCGCCGTGGCCAGGTTGATGCCCAGCCCGCCCGCGCGCGTCGACAGCAGGAAGACAAACTGCTCGCTTCCCGGCGCGTTGAAGCCGTCGATGGCCGCCTCGCGCTCCTCGCCGCCCGTGTTGCCGTCGATGCGGCAGTAGTTGTGCCCGCGCCACAGGCAGTAGTCCTCCATCACGTCGAGCATGCGCGTCATCTGCGAGAAGATCAGCACGCGCGACCCGCGCTCCTTGAGCCGCGGGAGCAGCTTGTCCAGCAGCACCATCTTGCCGCTGTTCTCGACGAGGTGGTCGCCGGCGAGGAACGGCGGGCCCGGCTCGGCGCCCTGGAACAGGTACGGGTGGTTGCAGCACTTGCGCAGCTGCATGACCACGTTGAGCAGGCGCGAGCGGTCCGCGCTCCCGTCGATGGCGGCCACGTCCTTCTGCAGGAGCGCCTTGTACCACTTGCGCTGCATCTCGGACATGCCGATTTTCAAGATGGTCTCTTTTTTGGGCGGCAGGCTGCGCTCGACGTCCGCCTTGAGGCGGCGCAGCAGGAAGGGGCGCAGGACCTTGTGCAGCTGGCCCACGACCTCGGCCTCGCGCGCGCTCTTGGCCTCGGCGTCCTCGGCGGTGGTGGTGGCCGCGGCCGCGCCGCCGCCCCCCGCCGCCGCGCCGCCGCCGCCCGAGCCGCCCGCCGCGCCGCCGCCGCCGGCCGCCGCGCCCGCCACCGCCGCCGGCTCCTCGGCGCCCGTGGCGCCAAACCACTCCTCAAACTTCTCCGACGACGAGAACACCTCAGGCAGCAGGAAGTTGAGCAGCGCCCACAGCTCGTGCAGGTTGTTCTGAAGGGGCGTGCCCGTGATCAGGAGGCGGTAGTCCGTGCGCATCAGCCGCACCACCTTGCTCAGCACGCTGTTCTCGTTCTTGATGCGGTGCGCCTCGTCGATGATGACGTACCGCCAGTGGAAGCGGCGGAAGAAGGCCTTCTCCTTGATCACCATCTCGTAGGAGGTGACCACGCAGTCGAAGGGCGGGGAGGCGCCGGCCTTGGCGCCCGGCGGGGACAGCCGCGCCTTGGTCGCCTCGCGCTGCTCGGCGTTGCCGTGGAAGCGGACCGCGTCGATGACGGGGCAGAAGCGCTTGATCTCGTTCATCCAGTTGCCCAGGGTGGATTTGGGCACGATGATCAGGTGCGGGCCGCGGATCTTGCGGAACTCGCGGAGGTAGGCCAGCAGCGAGATGGTCTGCAGCGTCTTGCCGAGGCCCTGTTATTGTTTGTTTTTTTGGGGGGGGTCGTTGGTGTTCTTTTCGTTGTTGTTGGATGGGGATGTTTTTTATCGTCGAGTTTTTTTTCTTCGTTCGGCGGGGGCGTTTGATTTCGCGAGTTTTGTTCGAGTGTAGATGGCGGGGTTGTTGGGTAGAAAGAACAAAGCCCAGCGACAGCTGGCGCACGACAGAGGAGCAGGGACGGACGCGAGAAAAAACGACAAACAGGCGGCCGCCGCCGCCGCCGCCGCCCGACGGAAAGAGCGAAAAGCCGCACACGAAAAAAGACAAAAAACAAAAACAAAAAAGAGAACAAAAGAACGCACCATCTCGTCCGCGAGGATGCCGTTGATGCCCGTGTCGTACAGGTGGATGAGCCAATTGAGGCCCTGCATCTGGTACTCGCGCAGCGTCCCCCCGGACAGGCAAGACGGCTGCACCTGCAGCCGGTGCCCCGCGCGCTCGCCGCCGTCGTCCTCGTCGCGCAGCAGCTCGGCGTCCTCGTCGGCCTCGTCGCGCGCGCGGCGGCCCTTGCCCTTGTTGCCGCCGCCGCCCTTGCCCTTCTTGCCGCCCGGCGCGGCGGCGCCGCCGCCCGCCGCGCCGCCGCCGCCGCCCGCCTCGGCGTAGGCGCCGGGCGCAAAGTGCTGGAACAGCTCGGCCTGGCGCGTGAGGAAGGCGAGCCGGTTGCGGTCGCGGCGCGCCGTCGCGCCGCCGGCGCCGGCGCCGGCCGTCTCCTCCTCCTGCATCTTCTTGAACAGCTCGGCCTTGCGCGCGGCCAGGTCCTTGAGGCGCTTCTTCTCGGCGAGGGCGACGGCCTGTGGGTGTTGTGCGTTCGGCGAGGGTTTCGAGGAAAGGGGGGGGGAGAGGAGCTCTCTTGGCTCGGCGTGCGACACAAATCGGTGATTTGAGTGCGTTTTTTGCTTTTGCTCGTGCGGGGCAAGAGGAGGTGCGCGCGCCTCTGTCTTTGTCTCTCCACGCACAGCGGTCGTCCGGGAGAGCTCGCGCGCGTGCCTGGGCATGAGCGGACGCCACGCCCCCATACCCCCCTACTAAGCGCGCGTGCCAAACAGGCGAGGAGAGAGTTCCTTCTCGCGTTTGTCCTCTTCCCCGCTCCTCCCCTGAAACCAAAACCGAGCAGACACACTCACGTCCTCCTCCTCCTCCTCCTCCGTGCCGGCCTGCTCGCTGACGGCGTCGTCGCCCGTGTCGCCCGCGTCGCGGTTAATCTCGTCCGACTCCTCGCTGTCCTCCACCTCCTCCTCGTAGGGGGTCTTCTCCTTGGACGACGCCATCGTCGCCGAGTTTTCGAGTTTTTTTTCTTCTTCGCGCGCCGGCTTGGCGCTTCGGGGGGAATTGGAGAGACGGCGCTGCCTGTGCGCCCGGGATGAGTGTTGTTTGTGTGTGTGTGTGTGTGTGTGCGGCGGTCGTCTCGGGGCGCGCGCGAGGATTAGAGCGTCCGAAAGAGGGAACGGTCGTCCTTGTATGCCGTCGCACGTCGTTCGAAAAAAAAACACGCTGGCGCAGCGGAAGGAGAAAAAGCCGCCGCCGATAGAATCGTCTGCAATCACATCCAACGTCGCTCATCCAAATCGCCACGCACCTCCATAATAGACCCTCGTCGACTTGCGACCTGCAGAGTCTCGATCGGACGCGCCAAAGGCTTTTTCCCTCTCTATCCTTTCACGGCGTTCACAGACACCAGAAACACACCCGCGATCCATGTCAGGCCGGCTCCTCCTGCTGCTGCGGCGGCAGGCCGCCCTGGTTCGGATACACGGCTGCGGTGGGCCATGCACCGCCGCCCCGAGTGCTCGACCGTTGCTGCAACTGCTGAGGCTGTCGCCGCCGGAGTGGCGGCGGGCGGCGGGCGGCGTCGGCGTCGGCGACGGCGTCGGCGGCTTTGGCAGCGGCGGCGGCGAGCAACGGCGCGCCTTTGCAGCAGCAGCGCCCGGACACTGGGGCGAGGGCAAGCCCGGCGATAGCGCCGAGCATCCCAAGGGGGCATCATCGGCTGCCGCGAACGAGGAGCAGGAGAAGGAGGGCGCCAACGCCAGCTCCAGCGTCGCCGAAGCAAAGGGCGAGGCGGACGCGGACGACGACGACGACGACGACGGCGACGGCGAGGAGGAGGAGGAGGAGGAGGAGGAGAATGAGCACACCTTGCACGAGCTGGCGGCGGGCGGCGGCGCCATGCGCGCCAACCTCGAGGCCTGGCTCGTCGCGGCCTGCCTCGACGGCACCGGCACCGGCGCCTCGACCCGCGCCCCGCCGGCCGCCGCCGCCGCCGCCGCCGCCGCCGCTTCCTCCGCCGGCTGCACCTTTTTGACGCTCGCGCCGCGCCCCCAGATCGCCGCCGCCGTGTGGGCCCAGGCCGCGCTCGCGCGCCTGACCGCGCCCATGCGCCGCGCCCTGCAGCGCCGCGGCGAGGCCCTGGTCCAGGGTGCGATCGAGCGCGACTTTTCCGCCGACGACTTTTGCGCGGGGTGTAGCGACGCCTTTCGCTCCGTTATGCGCGCCTACGGGCAGGGGCGGTGGGACCTGCTCGCGGGGATGGCGTCGCCCGCCGTGATCGCCTCCATGCGCGCGTCCTGGGCCGACCTCGCGGCGCGGCGCGGGCTCGAGCCCGTGGCCGTGGCCGCCGAGGCGCGGCGCGTGTCGCTGGCGGCGCCGAACGTGTGGCGGCGGTCGGCCGTGGCGCGGCTCGACAGGCGGAGGGCGGCGGCGCCGCTGCCGGGCGGGTGCGTGCCGTGGTGGGAGGCCGTGGCGGTCGAGGTGGAGGCGACGGTGGACGTGTCGCTGGGGCCGGCGGGCTGGCGCGAGGAGGCGCGCGCGCGGCGGCGGGAGGCGGGGGGCGGCGGCGGCGACGGGACGGCCGGGAGCGGGGCGGACGACGACGGCGAGGACGACGAGGAGGACGAGGACGGGGAGGGAAAGGACGAAGAGGCGCCGGCGCCGGTCGAGCGCTCGTCGACGCGCCGCGTGGGCTACCTCGTCTTTGCGCGGGGGCCGCTGCCGCGCTCGGCCGCGCAGGCCTTGTACTCGCCGTGGTGGCTGATCGGGTGGTACTGATCAGTAGCGTGACGGATGTGTATGCATATAATACCGCGCCGGGGTCTGCGGGAGAGGCAGGGGGGGCCCCCGCACCACGCCGGCGGGGTTTTTGGGCGGGGGGCAGCGGCGGAGAGCGCGCGCGACCGTTCGTCGAAACAAAAACTCGGACGGCGATCGATCGGGCAATCGACGGATCGCTCGTCACACAGACGTAGGGACGTCGTTCGGACGCACGCTCCCCTAGCTAGCACGCGCCTCTCCCCTCACCGGCCCGAGACGAGCCAGAATTCGTCTTTGGTGTCAGCAAAATGAAGCGCGAGAAACGAACCCGCCAGCCCATGTCCAAGGACGCTCACCTCGGGCACTCCTCGAAGGAGGATCAGAGCAGCCGGCCGGACCCGCCGCGCGAGAAGGCGCAGGCAGAGGAAGATGGCGCGGAGGACCCTGAGTCCTCCCGCGCCCATGCGCCCGCGCCCGCGCTCGCCGCGCCCGCGCCCGCGCCGCCGCCGCCGCGCTGGGTCGTCCTGCCCAACCTGCGCCGGCGCCCGGACGACGGCGCTTACCACCCGTCGGACGAGGACGACCCCGACCTCGACGCGACCGACCGGCGCCTGCTGCGCGCGCGGCGCCCGTGCGCGGGCTGCCCGCTCTCCGACTGCGGCGTCTACACGTGCCCCGCCTGCGGCGCGGGCGTGTGCGGGGGGTACTGCCTGAGGGACCACGGGTGCAAGGGGGAGGAGGAGGAGGAGCACGAGGAGGGGGGCGAGGAGGCGGGGTGGGCGGACGCCGGCGCAGAGCAGGGGATCCCGCGGCCCACGGGCGCCCTTTTGGCGCGGCTCGCCAGCATCGCCCGCGGCGGCGAGCGGTTGCGGCAGCCGGCGCCGCCGCCGCCGCCCGAGCGCGCGCTGCTGGGCCACCGCGACCCTCGGCTCGCCCGCGTCGCGCGGACGCGCGCCGCCGACGGCCCAGAGGGCGACAGCGCCGACGACAGCGACAGCGACAGCGACAGCGACGGCGACGGCGACAGCGACGGCGACGGCGGGGACGGCCGCGGCCGCGCGACGCCGCCGTCGTCCGCCTCGCCCCCCCCGTCCGTCGTCGCCGCGCTCCAGGACATGCGCCTCGCGCGGCCGGGCGGCGGCGCCGTCGGCCCGCGGCCCGCGGCCGCCGCCGAGACCTACGACCTTGCCGAGGCCTGCGGGGACGACGCCCCGAGCGACGGCCTCGACCGGCGTCTGGTCCTCGCGGGCGAGCTGCTGGCCGGCGGCCAGGCGCTCGCGGATGAGGCCGCGGACCTGCACGAGTTGGGCCTCCACGACAGCGTCCCGCGCAAGGCCTGCCTCCATCTGCTGCGCATGCAGGCCGCGGCGCTGCTCGAGGTCGTCGATGCCTGGCACCAGCAGCAGGAGCAGGGGCAGGGCCAAGGCCGCGGCCGCGGCCGCGCGCCGCCGGCCCCCGCGGACGACGACTCCTGCGCGCGCGTAGACGCGGCCGCCCTGGCGATCTTTCGCGAGCACGCCGCGGCGCAAGGCTTCGAGCCGCGGCAGGTCGGGCGGTATTTGCGCGCGTCGCGCCTCAGCTGCCGCGACCCGGACCCTCACGGCGCGCAGGGCGGCGGCGGCGGGCTCGGGCTGCCGCCGCCGCCGCCGCTGCCGTTGCCGCCGCCGCCGCTGCCCCCTCCCCAGCCCCGCCGCGCGCCCGAGGAGGGCGCTGTTGCGCGCGGTCCGGCGGCGGCGGGCCGCGCCACCCTCCCGCCGGCTTGGTGGGACGCCGCCCCCTCCCAGCCCGCCGAGCTGGCAGCCCCGCCCCCGCCGGCCAAGCCGCCCGCGCCGCTGACGGCCGCCGAGGTTGCCGGGCTCGCCCCCGCCCCGCCCGCGCTCCAGGTCCTGGAGGCGCTCGTCGCCTACTGCCAGATCGCGCGCCGGGCGTCGGGCGGGGGCCCCGTGCGCGCCCGGTTCTGGCAGCGGGGGACCGGCGCCGCTGACGGCCGCCAGGCGCGCTCGGCCGCCGTCGGCCTGGTGAACCTCTGCCCGGCGCTCGGTTGCGCCGCCGCTGCCGCCACCGCCGCCGCCGCCGCCGTTCCTTCGTCGCCCGGCGACGCGGCCCGCGGCCAGGCCCCGCCCTGGCCCGAGGTCTTGCACGAGTGCTTCCAGTCGCTCGTGGAGTCGGCGGCCGACGTCTACCGGGACGCCGGGGACCCGGGCGCCGGCGGGGACGCCGCCGACCTGCTGCTTTCCGCGGCGGCGCTCCGGGCGCTCGAGCGGGCGTGCCTCGACGCCTCGAGGCTGCTCCGGGTGGGTGGCCCGGAGGCGGCCCTGCGCGCCCTCGAGGATGCCCGGGTGCTGCTGTCGGACGTCGTGTCCGACGGCGTGCGCGCCGCGACGCAGGCGCAGCCCACCAGCGGCGCCATGTCGGGGCTCACCCGGCCGCTCATGGCCTCCCTGCATCGGGCCAAGCGGCTGCAGGCGTGGGCCGCCGCGCCGCACGCGCCGCCGCCGCCCGAGGCGCTCGCCGTGTTTGGCAGGACGGGCCGGCCGGGCGCAGAGCGTGTGGAGGCGTGGTGGCCCCTTCTCGAGAGGTCGCTGGAAGAGTTTGCGCTCCGTCTCGGCCAACTCGCTCGCGCGTGATGACCATCAGGGAGCGGACGGCGGGTCTTGGAGCGGCGGCGGCGGCGTCCGACGCACGCGCATGTGTGCCGGTCCTGAAGAGCGCCCTCAAGAGCGCTCCAGGTTCACATTGATCCAGGCCCGGACACTCTTGCGCACTAGTAGCACGTGCCTTTCTGTCATTCAGCACAGACCGATCGCGCACCAAAAAAACACGAAAGAGACGCACCACATCAGGGTAGGATCGCGCGCGCCGAGCGACCTCTCCGCCTCTTGAGCCCCTACCGCGTGGGCTCCCGCGCAGCCGGGGTGTCGCGCGCGCAGTCTCGCACGTGATCTCCGGCCCCGCGGCCGGATCGGCGTCTCGGCAAGTTTCCCCCTGTTTTTTGCTCCTCCCTCCTGAGCTTTTGGCACTGTCGCGCGTCCCCCTTGCGGATTCCCCCGGCCAGGCCGCGCGCGCGCGCGCGTCAATCGCGGCCGATCCATGCCGACGGCACGCGCGTAGTACGTGAACGCGCGGCTCGAGACCAGGCGCGAGAAGGACGAGGAGAGAGAGAGCGCGGACATCGCGCGGACATCGCAACTGACGACGGTGACGCCTCTCCTCCCTCGCTTTCGCTCTCCCCACGCGCGCGCCCCTGGCCTCTCCCCTCATCGAGGAAACTTGAGGAAAACCCATCCGCACATGGCGCCAAACACCAGCAAGGCCGGGCGCGCCGCGGCCCCCGCTCGGGCGGCGTTTGCGCCGACGCCGCCGCTCCTGCACCCGGACCTGTGCAAGGAGGCGCGGCTCGAGCTGCGCGCGGCGGCCACCGCGCTCGCCGACGGCCCCGCCAAGGGCGACATCGCGCGCGCCCTGCAGGCGGTCCACTCCGCCGCGGAGGCGCGGGCCAGGCAGCTGTGCGCCGACGCGCATGCCACCGCGAACCTGCCGGCCCCCACGCCGGCGTGGCCGCACGGTCCGCTGCCGCTCGTTGCGCTGGCCGCGCGCCTGCTCGGCGGCAAGGCGGGCCATTTCTACGCGCTGGCCGCCGCGCTCGACCGCCAGCTGCGGCGCGCGCGGCTGGCCGGCGCGCTGCCGGACTTCAGGTCCCCGGCGCCGCGCCCGCTCTCGCCCGAGGAGGAGGCCTGCGCGGCCAAGGACGCCGAGGCCGAGCAGCTCATGCGCGGCGAGGCGGACCAGGGCGGCCGCGGCCCGGCGACGCCCGGGCCGTTGGCGCTGCCGGGCCTGTGCAGGAGGGCGGCACATAAGGCCCTCTTTCAAGCGTTCACGGCCCTCGAGCTGCTGCGCGTGGCGGCCGCGGCGCTGGTGCGCGGGGGCGGGGAGTCGGCGGACCCGGGGGTGCCGCACTGGTGGGAGGCGCGGAAGCAGTGCGCGAGGCTGGCGGCCGGCGGCGGCGGCGGCGGCGGCCCCGGCGCCTCGGACTGGACGGAGGCTCCCGAGCTGCGGGCGCTGCCCCCGCCGCCCGCGCCGCCGCGGGGCAGCCGGCCGGACCCGCTCCCCGTCGCGCTGCACTCGATGCACCTGCAGCTCCTCGCCGCGCGCGCGCACGAGATCGCGGCCTGGTGCGCGCACGCGCTCGAGGCGATCCACGGCAGGGGGAGGCTCTCCGCGCCTCCGAGGTTTCCCTCGGGCGAGCTGCTGCCCGGCTCTGTGGCTGGCGTGCTGGGCGCGACTTGGGCGTTGCCCCTCGACGTGATCTCGCGGAGCACCGGGAACCGCGCGCGGCTGCTGCACTGGCTGTCGCACTGCCTCCGGCGCGGGGCGTGGGACCCTCCGGCGGCGGCGGCGGCGCCCGGCGGCGGCGGCGGCGGCGCGCTCCCGCCCTACCTGTCGCCCGAGCACGACGACCCGGCGGCCGGGCTCGTGGGGAGCGGGGCCCACTCGTCGGACGCCGTGAAGCGCGGCTTCCGGGCGCTGCAGCAGTCGGCCGGCTTCACGCTCGCGGACCTGGCGCCGGCCGGCGGCGGCGGCGGCGGCGGCGGCGGCGGCGGCGGCGGCGGCGGCGGCGGCGGCGGCGCTTCTGCGCCCGAGGCCTTCCTGGCGTGCGGGTACGCGCGCCTCGCCGACCTGTGGGACGCCTACACGGGCGACGGCGCCAGCGGCGGCGACAACGCGCGGGCCGTCCAGGAATTCGGCGTGCCGCCCCTCGGCGCCAAGGTCCGGGCCTGCGCCGTGGCGGCGCGCCGCCGCCGGGCCGAGCTCCTCGCGGCCAGGGCGCCGCCGCCGGGCCAGGCCGTCACCCGGCGCGCCGCCGCCCTCGGCCCCTTGGCGCCCTCGCGCGCCCTGTCTCGGGGCGAGGTGGTCGAGAAGGGGCTGCTGGGCGACGGCCTGGCCCGCCTGCGCAAGTCGCTCGCGCAGGCCGAGGAGCCGGCCGCGGCGCCGCCGCCCGCGGGCCTGCGCGTGACGACCGTGCACACCCTCGACGAGGCCGTGCGGGCGGTGACGGCGGCGACAGCGGCGGCGGGGGACGGGGGCGCGCCGGCCGAGGCGGCGCCGGCGGCGGCGCCGGCCGGCGGCGGCGCCGGGCAGCCGGCCCGCTCCGCCGCCGCGACCAAGGAGACGGCGCGCGAGCGCCTCCGCGACAGCAAGCGACGCCGCGACGAGGGCGAGGACCCCGCCGCCGCGGCCGCGCGCGAGCTGGTCGGGCGCCTCGGCGACTGGGCGCGCGGCAAGCTCGCGCGCGCGGGCGTCGCCGGCGCCGACCCGGACGACCCCGTCCGCCGCGCCGCGACGCTGCGCCTGCTGTCGACAACCCGCGCGCGGTCCCTGGAGGTGGCGCGGCGCGCTCTGGAGGCGCAGGTGCGCAGGCTCAGGCAGCCGGACAAGGAGTCGGGCGGCGGGGCGGGCGGCAAGCGCGCGGGCGCGGGCGCGGGCGCGGGCGCGGGCGCGGGCGCGGGCGGCCGCCGCGGCGCCGGCGCCGCCGTCGGGCCCAATCTCGCGGCCGCGTACGACCTCGACGTGCCGCTGCCGCCCGAGGTCGTGTCCCTGGGCGTCGAGGGAGGCCTCGCCCTCCTCGAGCGCCAGCTGGACGCGATGCTGCGGCCGCTCCCGGCGGGGGCGGCGGCGCACCTAGAAGGCGCGCCAGCCGACGCTGACGCCGACGCCGCCGACGCCGACGCCGACTCCGACGCCGTCGCCGAGGCCGACGCCGCCGACGCCGACGTCGCGTCGACGCACCTGAGCGGCTGCGCGTTCTGGCGCCTCTTTGTGGAGCCCCCCCTCCCCAAGCAGGACGAGGACGTGGATGAAGAGGCCCCCCCGGGGTCCGGCGCGGGCCCGTCGCGCGCGGTCGGCGTCGCGGCCCTGGACCCGGCGCCGGCCGGCCCCTACGTCTTTGGCGAGGCGCGGGGGCCCGACGGCCTCGCCGCCGCCCCGGCGCCCCCGGCCAAGAAGGCGCCCTTGGCCGACAAGGGCGGCGGCGGCGGCGAGAAGGACGCCGCCGCCGCCGCCGCCGCCCCCTCGCGGCCGCCGCCCCCGGCCGGCGACGCGCTCATGCCCGTGGCAGTCGGCGGGGGCCTCGACGCCCTCGCCTCCTCCGTCCGCGCCGCGCTGGTCGCGGCCATGGTCGACGGGGAGGCGGATCCGCGCGGCCAGGGCAGCCGCGCGCAGCAGGCGGCCGAGGCGGCCGAGCTGCTCGACGCGTGGGTAGACTCGGGCGGCGCCGCCGCCGGCCCGCCGGGCGCAGCGGGCGAGACCGGCGGCGCGGCGGCCGCCGCGCGGCCGTCGCGCCCGCCCCCGCTGCTGCCGCCTCAGGCGCGCGCGCTGGTGAGCGACCGGACCCACTTCCGCCTCGGCGCCTACTCTACGCCGCGTGGCCGGCCGGCCGCCGCCGCCGCCGCCGCCGCCGCCGCCGCCGCCGCCGCCGGCGTCGATGCTTTTTTCGCGTACATCGAGGGCATCACGACCGCCGCCGCCGCCGCCGGCGCCGACGGCTACGACTGGTTTTCCGAGGCGCTGCTGCGCAGGCACGCCGACCTCGGCGAGCCGCCCTCCTCGGCTTTCGACACGAGGAAGCCTGACTTTCCGGGCGGCAAGTTTCCGTTGTTCGCCTGGCGGCTGGCGCAACACCCCTTGGCGGCCGCGCGCGGGCTCGCGATGCTCATGTTCTCGGCCAAGCCCGCGCGGGCGAGCGCGCCGGGCGGGGAGGCCGACGCCGGCGCCGGCGCCGGCGCCGCCGCCCGCGCCGCGCGCCGCGCCGACCCGCACAGTGAGTCCGGCTGCGACGACGACCCCTTTTGGCACATCTTCTGCGACGAGACGCACCATCGGACCGTGGCTCTGGACGCGGGGCAGCTCCCCGCCGCGGCGCAGCCCAGGCTCCCGGAAGAGGCCGAATCCGTCGGTGGGCGCCAGTGGCTCGCGGAGCTGCTCGGCCCCGAGCCGGGCGCCGGCGCCGGCGCCGGCGCCGGCGCCGGCGCCGACGACGAGAGCGCCGCCATCTACGAGGGGCTCCGCCGCCGCACGGTCCACGTCCTGATGGTCGGCGAGCGGCCCTCGGCGGCCCAGGCGGCCTGCGACGCGGTCCTGGCCGCGGGCGGGCAGCGGCGCAGGGCCGCCCGCGACCGCGCCGCCGCCGCGTTTGCCGGCCACGCCGAGGACGACTGCCTGCGCGCGCTGTGGCTGCTCGACCTCGACGGCGGGCTGCGGGGCTCGCCCGCCGAGCGCGCGCTGCGCGTCCTCCTCGACGTGCCCGCCGGGGAGCCGCTCGGGCGCCGGACCCTCGAGGCCGGGGTCTTCCGCTGCGCCTCCTTCTTGGAGGGCGAGTGCGCGAGCGCGCTGGACGAGGTGCCGCCGCCGCCGGCCGCCGCCGCCGCCGACGACCCCCGCGCGGCGGCCGGGCGAGCGGCGACGCGGGCGCTGCTAGTGGCGGCGGCGCGCGCGCCGGCGCTGCACACGGCGCGCGCGGTCCTGCTGTTTGCGGTCGGCCTGCAGCTCTACGTCGGGGATCGGGCGTGGCGGGTGATCATGCACCACAGGCACGATTGGTGGCGGAAATGGACTCCTTGGGCGCAGATCGAACAGGAGGGCGCGGACGCGGGCGAGGGCGCGGGCGCGGGCGCGGGAGCGGACGTGGGCGCGGGCGCGGGCGCGGGCGCGGGCGAGAGGCGGGGCGAGGGCGGCGCTGGCGGCCGGCGAGACGGCGACGCCGCCGGTGCGCCCGAGCGCCTGGTCCTTTCCTCGGAGTTCTACGGCGCTGCGATTTCAACTCATGCCGAGAGCGTGCGTGAGGACCGGGAGCAGCAGCTGCTGGAGCAGCAGCAGCAGCAGCCGCGGCCGCGGCCGCGGCGGCGCGGGGCAGACGCCGCCCCGCCGCCCGCCCCGGAGCCCGCCGCCCAACCCTCCGCGGCCTTCGAGGCCCACCTGCTCCAGCTCGTCCTCGACGCCCCCGTCTTCCCCGCGGACGCCGACGCGGAGGACGCGCTCGCGCGCGAGGCGCGCCGCTGGCATGCCCGCGGCGCCCTGGCGCGCCGCGCGCGCGTGGCCGCCGAGCTCCGCCGGGCGCTCGACGCCGCGCTGCGCGACTGCGAAGACGCGCTGGACCGCTCGATGGCGGTGGAGGGCGGCGCGCGGCGGCGGGCGCGCGGCGGCGGCGGCGGCGGCGCGGCGGCGGCGGCGGCGGCGGGGGCGGCGACGGCGGCGCCGGCTTCGGGCCCGGGCCCGGACCCTGCCGAGGCCGCGGACGCCGCCCTCGCCGCGGCCCTCCGCGCGCTGCTGACCCGCTGCAAGGAGCTGCGCGCGTTCACCACCGATTACGCCGCCACGGCCGGCCCCTCGGCGCCGGCGCCGGCGGCGGCGTTGGCGTCGGCCGACTTTGGCCAGGCGCCCCCCGGGCTGGCCCGCGCGCTGGCCGCCCTTGACCGGCGGCGCGGCAGCGACCGCGCCGCCGCGCTCGCGATGCACGCGGCCCGCGAGCTCGCCGCGCGGCCGCGCGACCCCGCCAAGGTCTGCGGCTTGGTCGCCGAATGGCTTTTCTCGACCGACAAGGACCTGGCGCTCGCCGAGCTGATCTTTTGCCGGGCGGAGGGCGACCAGGACCGGTCGGGCCTCTACGCGCGGTCCCCGCGCGAGGCCCAGGACCTCGCGTTCGGCGTCCTGCGCGGGGGCGCGCGGCACGCGCTGTTCGCGGCGTCGCTGGCGAGCGCGCTGCTCCAGTTTGCGGTCGCCGGCGCGCGCAAGGGCGCGCCGATGCGGCCGCCTGCCGCGCTGTCCGTGCTGCGCGTCGCCTTCCTGGCCGAGACGGCGGCCCGCCTGGACGAGGAGCAGCGCCTGGAGGCCGAGCGCGCCCAGCAGGTGCTTCTGGACGAGCTCGAGGCGTCCTCGTCGTCGGCCGCCGCGGCTGCGGCCGGCAAGAGCAGCAAGGCGGCCAAGAAAAAGGCCAAGAAGAAGGAGGCAAAAAAGGCGCAGGCGCAAGCGGCCGGCGGCGCCGAGGGCGGCGCCGAGGGCGGCGGCGGCAGCGGCGGCGGCGGCGGCTCGTCGTCCGACGAGGGCAGCTTCACGATCGTGCACGCCCCCCTGGCTGGAGACTCGGACGAGTCGGAGGACGAGTTCTACGACGGCGAGGAGGGCACGGGCGCCGAGGACGAGGAGGCGCAGCTGCGCGCGCTCGCGCAGCGCCAGAGCAACCAGCCCGCCGGGGCGTCGGCGGCGGCGGCGGCCGGCAAGGGGGGCAGCGGCGGCGACGGCGCGGCCAAGGGCGGCGGCGGCGCGGCGGCGGCGGCGGCGGCGCGCGCGGGCACCAGCGGCGGCGGCGCCGGAGAGCAGCAGCAGCGCCGCCCGTCCTCCTCGTCCTCCTCGGCGGCGGCGGCGGCGGCGGCGGCCCCCGCGCGCCTCCAGGCCCCCAAGGTCGCCCCCAAGGCGTGCCTGCGTTGCGGCGAGACCACGCACTGCATGGGCAAGTGCACGAGCAGCCAGTGTGGCAGGTGCAACGCCTGGTGGCACCACCCGGCCGACTGCCCGGGCCGCGAGCGCAGCGGCGCGTGCCCGCGCTGCGGCCTGCTCAGCCACACAGAGGAGCGCCAGTGCGAGCGGTGCCACGCGTGCGGCGAGTACGGGCACACGCGCTTGTCGTCGGTGTGCGCCACGCACGCGTTCCACCGCGCCTACGTGCAGGAGACGGTGCCGGCGGCCAAGCGGCGGCGCGAGGCGGAGGACGCGCGGCGCGGCATCGCCGTCGGCGGCGGCGGCAGCGGCGGCGGCGGCGGCGGCGGCGGCGGCAGCGGCGGCGGCGGCGGCAACGGCGGCGGCGGCGGCGGCGGCGGCGGCCGGCGGCCGCAGGCGGGCGACGGCGGGCCCGCGGCCGCCGCGCAGGGCCCGGCGGAGGAGGCGCGCCGCGCGCGCCTCCTGGGCCTCGTGCGCCAGCACCTCGACGACGAGCGCCTGCCGCCCGGCCGCCTGCGCGAGGTCCTGGCGGGCGTCCTCGAGCAGGGCAAGGTGCGCGGCGCGCTGTTTGCGGCGCCGTCGGGCGAGGCCTTTGCGGCGCTCGAGGGGCCCCGCGTGCGCGTCGCGCTGTCGGGCGCGGGCGACGCGCTGCGCAAGGCGGCGGCGGCGCGCGCGCTGGCGGAGATGCAGGCCGCCGTCGAGGCCGTGCTGAACAAGGGCCTCGAGGCGGCGGCCGCGGCCGCGGCCGGGGCCGCGGCCGGGTCCGGCGACACGGCGGCGTCGGCGGCGTCGGCGGCGGCGTCGGCGTCGACGGCGTCGGTTCCAGCGGCGGCCGAGAAGCAGAGCCTGGCCGACATCCGCCGCGAGGAGCAGGAGGAGAAGCAGGCGCGCGCCAGGGCCGCCGCGGCGGCTCTGTCCGGCGGCGACGACGCGGACGAGCGCATGCTGCAGGCGGCCATCGCGGCCAGCCTCGCGCCGCAGCAGCCGCCGCAGTGGCCGCCGCCGCCGGGCGCCGAGCCCTCGGCCGGCGCGGCGTCCTCCTCGTCGTCGGCCCGCGCCGGCGCCGACCTCGCCTCCGCCACGGGCCTCGCCAACGCCGGCGGGGAGTACAACTGCTTCCTCAACGCGGTCGTGCAGTGCCTGTGGCACTGCCGCAACTTCCGCTCGGCGGTCTGCTGCCTGGAGGACCTGCGCGTGAGGAGCGCGGGCGGCGGCGGCGGCGGCGGCGGCAGCGCGGCGTCCGGCGGCCCCGCCGCCGCCGCCGCAACGCGCGCGGACGCGAGCACCGCCGTGGTGGCCGGCCTGGCGTCCCTGCTGGCGGCGCTCAGCGCCGCCGCGCTCGCGCGCGAGCGCGCCTGGCACGAGGCCTACGCGGCCAAGCTCGCCGAGCTGGGCGGCGAGGCGGCCGGCGGCGCGGCGGCAGTGGCCGCGGTGCGCGAGGCGGCCGGCCGCGCGGCGGCCGCCGCCTCGTCCGCGTCGGGCCCGGCCGACCCCGCGCAGCTGCGCTCGGCGCTCGACGCGCTCTCCGCCTCGCCCGGCGGCGGCACCTCGGCCGCCACGAGCTTCCGCCTGCGCGAGATGGCCGACCCGGCCGACCTGCTCGAGACGCTCTACCGCTGCGTCGACGAGGCCGAGCAGGCCACGCCGCGCGGCGACCTGCCCGAGGCCGCGCGCGCCGCGCTCGACGCGCCGCGCCGCCCGGGCAGCTGCGGCGTGCTGGTCGACGGCACCATGGGCGCGCGCGTGCGCGAGGCGATCGTGTGCCGCCGCGCGCCCTGCCACGGCAGGCGCTCACACGTGGTGCCCGCGCGCATCGAGCACGTGCACGTGGTCAACTCGACGAGCCTGGCGGAGCTGGCGGGGGAGCGGCGGCGCGCGGCGCTCGGCATCGAGGCGGAGGCGGCGCCGCAGGGGGCCGAGGGCCAGAAGGAGGCCGGCGGCGAGGGCGAGGGCAAGGTCGTCGGCGTCGGCGTCGGCGTCGGCGGCGGCGGCGGCGGCGGCAGCACCCCCCGGGCGGCCCCGCCGCCGCCGCTGTCGCCCGAGGCGGCGCGCCTCTTCGGCGCCCTCTTGCGCGGCGTCGTCCACCAGGACACCAAGGCTTGCGACCGTGACGAGGGCGGCTGCGGCAAGGCCCAGCCCCCCGAGCGCGCGCTCGAGCAGGACCCGCAGGCCGCCTTCTCGCTGCAGCTCGCGTGGCCGAGCGAGAACGTGACGGGCGCCGAGATCAAGAGCGCGCTCGAGGCGGTGAGCGAGGCGGTCGACCTGGCTTCGCTGTACGACGAGGTGGACGCGGAGGCGGCCGCGTCGCTCGCGCGCGAGGGCGGCCTGCTGGGCTACGTGCTGGACGGCATGCTGTGCTACTACGGGCAGCACTGGATGGCCGTGGTGCGCGAGCAGGGCAACGGCGGCGGCGGCGGCGGCAGCGGCGGCAGCGGCGGCGGCCCGGGCGCGTGGCTGCTTTTCGACGACGCGCGCGTGCTGCGCCTCGGGCACGAGTGGGCGGACGTCGTGCGCAAGTGCGTCGCCGGCCGCATCCAGCCGTCCATGCTGTTCTACAGCAAGGAGCCGGGCATGATGCTGCGCCAGATGCACGAGCAGCAGCAGCAGCAGCAGCACGAGTCCGCGGCGCCGGCGCCCTTGGGCCCGGCCCCCCCGCTCGCGCCGTCGCTCTTCGGCGGCGGCGGCGGCGGCGGCGGCATGATGATGATGCCGGCGCCGCAGGGCTTGCTGGCGGCGCCCCCCATGGGCGCGCCCACGCTGCTCGGCCGCCCGCTGGCGCCCATGCCCCCCCCGCCCGGCCTCGTGCCGACGCAGGCGCTCTTGGGCGGCGGCTTTGGCGGCGGCGCCCCCCCGCCCGCGCGCGCGCTGCCCGCGAGCCTGGCGGCCAGCGCGGCGCGGCGCAGCGCGGCGCGGCAGCAGCAGCAGCAGGCGCAGCAGCAGCAGCAGCAGCAGCTCCTGCAGCAGGCGCCGATGCTGCAGCAGCAGGCGCCGCTGCCGCTGCCGCCGCCGCTGCCGGTGCAGCAGCAGCCGCAGCCGCAGCAGCTGCAGCAGCTGCAGCAGCAGCCCGACGGCCTGGGCCTCCCCTTCGGCTTCCTGCAGGCGCAGCCGGTGGTTGCGCCCGGCTGGGCCGGCGCGCTGGACCTGTCGGGCGTGCTCGAGCAGCAGCTGCCGCCGCTGCCGCCGCAGCGCGAGCGGGGGGCGCAGCCGGGCCTCCCGCAGCAGCAGCAGCAGCAGCAGCAGCAGCAGACGCAGGAGGGGCAGTCGCTGCTGCTGCTTCGGCAGCAGCCACAGCAGCAGCAGGGGCAGGAGCAGCAGCAGCAGCGCGGGCGGGAGCAGCAGCAGCAGCGGCGCTGGCTGCAGGAGGGGCAGGGGCAGGAGCAGGCGGTGCCGCCCCCGCCGCCGCCGCCGCCGCAGCAGCAGCAGCAGCAGCAGCAGCAGCAGCAGCAGCAGGGCCGGCTGCAGGGCCGGCAGCAGCGGAGCCCTGCTCGGAGCTCCGCCGCCGCCCTCCCTCCTCCCGCTCCCCCTCCTCCCGCGCCCCCGGCGGCCGCCAAGCCCCCGTCCGGCCGCCTTTCTCCGGGCCAGGCAGCGGCGCGCGTCAGCAGCGGCGGCGGCAGCGACGGCCCGGCGGCCTCGGCCCGCAGCGGCGGCGACAGCGGCGGCGGGCGCGGGCAGCGCGCCTCCCGCGACGGGTCGGCCGGCGGCGGCGGCGGCGGCGGCGGCCCCTCCAGCGGCTGGGAGCGCCAGAAGTCGGAGGACGACGCGCGCATGATGGCCGCCGCCGCCGAGCGCGCGGCCGCGGCGGCCGCCGCCGAGCGCGCGGCGGCGGCGGCCGCGGCCAACGGCGGCGGCGGCGGCGCCGGCGCCGGCGCCCGCAGCAGCGGGGCCGGCGGCGGCAGCGGCGGCGGCAGCGGCGGCGGCAGCGGCGGCGGCAGCGGCGGCGGCAGCGGTGGTGGTCGGCGCCGCCGCGGTGGCGGTGGCGGTGGTGGTGGCGGTGGTGGTGGTGGTGGTGGCGGCGGCGGCAAGTGAGCGAGGAGAGTGGGCACGGGTCGCGCCGCCGCCGGCTTTTTTTTTTCCCGCCGCTTTCCGACGACGACCCGCGCGACTAGGCGGCACCCCCCCCCCCCACAAATCCTCTCCCTTTGTTCGTTTCTCTTTCTTCGCTCCGCTGCACGTTGGGTTTGTTTTCCGAAAGGGTCTTTGCGCACCAACAAACGACGGTTCACACGCAAAAGTAACGAGTCGAGGGCAGGTCGACGAGAGCGAGAGAGAGCGAGGCAGGCGGGGCGGGCGAGCGCCGCGGGAGCGCCGTTTGGGTCGCCGTGGCCCCGACCCTACGTAAGCGCGCCCCCGGAACGCGCACCCGCTTCTGCACAGCTCGTTCGCATCATGTAACATCACTGTACGATTACCATCTGCCCCCCTATTCTACCCACCACAGCTCCATCTCCCGCCGAATCCATCGGCGGAAAGTTTGTGTTCTCCTCCCTCCTCCCCCCCCTCTTCCTGCTCTCCTTTGGCCCGTTTGCGCGCGAGGCGCGCCGCTCAGCAACGATGATGGGCGCGTCGGCGAACAGCCCCAGGTGGTGCGTGTGCCCTCACGGGACGCGGGCGCCTGTCCAGGCCCCGCGCGATCACACACAGCGCTGAAAGAGAGCATTCGTGCTAACGCTCTTTTGCCCTCCCTCCAAACACCTCGAAAACTCGCGCAAAACAGGGCGGACGCCGACCGCGACATCTCCAAGCTGCTCGAGGACATCCCGCGCGCGACATCGGCGCCGCCCAATCTGCACGACCGGTGGGGCGTGGTGAGTAGCCCGTCCATCTGGTTCTTTTTGAGAACAACTCCCTCTCCCAACTCCCTCTCTCCCGCCTCTTTTCTCCCTCTCACCCGACACCCCCCTCCCCCCCTCCCTCC
>Ga0209491_10004669_pt1 | contig 20890 bp, 18 predicted proteins | sample BON02_FD_187213 | JGI IMG/M metagenome (GOLD analysis project Ga0209491, IMG submission 187213) | Freshwater microbial communities from Lake Bonney liftoff mats and glacier meltwater in Antarctica - BON-02 (SPAdes) (version 2) | ecosystem: Environmental > Aquatic > Freshwater > Ice > Glacier... | reverse complement strand
AGGCTGCGTCGCCAAAGACATCGTGCTGGCTATCATCGGCCGTATCGGAACCGCCGGCGGCACCGGATACACCATCGAATTTGCCGGCTCTGCGATTCGCGCGCTGAGCATGGAAGGCCGTATGACGGTCTGTAACATGGCCATCGAGGCGGGCGCGCGTGCGGGCCTGGTGGCGGTCGACCAGAAGACTATCGACTACGTCAAGGGCCGGCCATTGGCCCCTACCGGGGATGCCTGGGACCACGCAGCCGCGTATTGGAAAACGCTGCAATCGGATCCGGACGCCAAATTCGACGCCGTGGTCGACCTCGATGCGGCAACGATCGTGCCCCAGGTGACCTGGGGCACCTCGCCGGAGATGGTGCTGGGTGTGGACGGTCGCGTACCAGACCCGGACAAGGAGAAAGACGCCAGCAAACGCGACGCAATCGAACGCGCGCTGGCCTATATGGGGCTGGAACCCGGCAAAGCCTTAAGCGACATCTATGTCGACAAGGTCTTCATCGGCTCGTGTACCAATAGCCGGATCGAAGACATGCGCGAAGCCGCGGCGATTGTAAAAAAAATGGGCCGGAAGGTCGCCAAGAACGTCAAGCTGGCCATGGTGGTGCCGGGTTCCGGGCTGGTCAAGCAGCAGGCGGAGAAAGAGGGCCTGCACGAAATCTTCAAGGCCGCCGGCTTCGAATGGCGCGAGCCCGGCTGCTCCATGTGCCTGGCCATGAATGCCGATCGGCTCGAGCCGGGTGAGCGTTGCGCCTCGACCAGCAATCGCAACTTCGAAGGTCGCCAGGGTGCCGGCGGGCGGACCCACCTGGTCAGTCCCGCCATGGCTGCAGCAGCTGCCGTGCACGGCCATTTCGTCGATATCCGCAGATTCGTCTGAGCCCGGGTACGCAAACCATGAAACATTCCCTGCTTTTCGCCAGCGCGCCGTTGCTGACTGTCGCCTGTGCCGCTTGCAATAACGTGCATGGGATGGGGCAAGATCGGCAAGAGGCCAGCGAGAAGAACCACGACGTCGTCGAGAAGAAATGATGCAGAAATTTACCGTGCACAAGGGGCTGGTCGCGCCGATGGATCGCGACAACGTCGACACCGACGCGATCATTCCCAAACAGTTCCTCAAGTCGATACGAAAGACGGGATTCGGCGAGAACCTGTTCGATGCCTGGCGCTATCTGGATCCAGGCTTTCCGGGCCAGGACCCGACCAGCCGCAAGCCCAACCCCGACTTCGTGCTGAATCAGCCACGCTACGCCGGGGCCTCCATCTTGCTGGCACGCAAGAACTTCGGTTGCGGTTCGTCGCGGGAACACGCGCCATGGGCGCTGGACCAGTATGGATTTCGCGCCATCCTGGCACCGAGTTTTGCAGATATCTTCTTCAACAACAGCTTCAAGAACGGCCTGCTGCCGATCGTGCTGTCCGACGTCCAGATCGGCGCGCTGTTCGACGCGGTAGCGGCTTATCCTGGCTACAGCCTGACGGTCGATCTGGAGCGCCAGGTCATCGTGCAGCCGCAGGGCGAGGAAATCGCCTTTGACGCGCAGCCGTTTCGCAAGTACTGTCTGCTCAACGGTTTCGACGACATCGGACTGACCTTGCGTCATACCGACAAGATCAAGGCATTCGAGGCCGAACGCCTGGCTGCCAAACCCTGGCTGGCCAATACTTTTCCTTGACACAAAACACAACCATGAAGATTGCGATCCTGCCGGGCGACGGCATCGGAACAGAAATAGTTGCGCAGGCCGTCAAGGTGCTGGGAGCCCTGGACCTGAAATTCGAAATCGAAACCGCCCTGGTAGGCGGCGCCGCATACGAGGCCCACGGCCACCCGTTGCCGGAATCGACGCTGAACTTGGCCAAGCAGTCTGACGCCATCCTTTTTGGCGCCGTGGGCGACTGGAAATACGACAAGCTCGAACGTTCGCTGCGCCCGGAACAAGCCATTCTTGGCCTGCGCAAGGCCCTGGGTCTGTTTGCCAACCTGCGTCCGGCGATCTGTCATGCACCACTGGTGGATGCCTCCAGCCTCAAACCCGAACTGATCGCAGGCCTGGACCTGTTAATCATCCGCGAACTGACCGGTGACATCTACTTCGGCCAGCCGCGTGGTCGGCGCACCGCGACCGACGGGCATTTCCCCGGCAGCGAGGAGGCGTTTGACACCATGCGTTATTCGCGCCCGGAGATCGAGCGCATCGCCCATGTGGCCTTTAAGGCGGCGCGCAAGCGCGGCAAGAAGGTCACCAGCGTGGACAAGGCCAACGTGCTGGAAACATTCCAGTTCTGGAAAGATGTGGTGACAGAAGTCGGCCTCGAATACCCCGATGTCACTCTCGACCACATGTATGTCGACAACGCGGCCATGCAATTGGTCAAGGCGCCCAAGAAGTTCGACGTGGTGGTCACTGGCAACATGTTCGGTGACATCCTCAGCGACGAGGCTGCGATGCTGACCGGCTCCATCGGCATGTTGCCGTCGGCCAGCCTGAACGCCAGCAACCAGGGCCTGTACGAACCCAGCCATGGCAGCGCTCCGGACATCGCCGGCCAAGGCATTGCCAATCCGCTGGCCACCATCATGAGCGCGGCCATGATGCTGCGCTTCAGCCTGAACCAGGCCGAAGCCGCCGATCGCATCGAAGCCGCCGTAGCCCAAGTACTCGAACAAGGCCTGCGCACGGCCGATATCTACAGCGACGGTACGACCAAGGTCGGCACCGTCGAAATGGGGGATGCGGTTGTCAAGGCTTTGCGGGGTTGAGTCCCCTACAATTGCACGATGATTTCCATGGCAAACCTTCGCCCCAGCGCCGCTTTGGCGCGGCACCGTGACGGTTTGCCATCTGGCTCGTCCATTACCAAGACGACCACCATCAAAGGCTGACGCAGCCCGGTTCGTCGCGCCCTACCCGGCTGGACGAGCCGGATAGCTGAATAGCTCCACAAATTCAGTTTGACAAAGGGTGATGCAAATGCGCGGCGCAAGGAAAGTAACGGGTCTGGTCGGCTGGCGCGGCATGGTTGGCTCCGTGCTGATGGATCGTATGCAGGCCGAAGCTGACTTCGATCTGATCGAACCGATCTTCTTCTCGACCTCCAATGCCGGTGGTGACGCCCCGGCTTACGGCAAGTCCGGCGAGCGTCTTCAGGACGCGATGGACATCGCCGCACTCAAGCGCTGCGACATCATCATCACCGCCCAGGGTGGCGACTACACCAGTGCTATTTTCGGCAAGTTGCGCAGTGCAGGCTGGAACGGGCACTGGATCGACGCGGCCTCGAGTCTGCGCATGCGGGAGGACGCCGTCATCATCCTCGATCCGGTCAATTTGCCGGTGATCCAGGCCGCGATGGCCAAGGGCGGGCGCAACTGGATCGGCGGCAACTGCACCGTCAGTTGCATGCTGATGGGCGTGGGCGCGCTGTTCAAGGCCGATCTGGTCGAATGGATGAGTGCCATGACCTACCAGGCAGCCTCTGGTGGCGGCGCACAACACATGCGCGAGTTGCTGACCCAGTACGGCAGCCTGAACACCGAAGTACGCACATTGCTTGACGATCCGCACTCGGCCATTCTGGAGATAGACCGCAAGCTACTGGCACGCCAGCAGTCGATGAGTGCCGCTGAAACCGCGAATTTCGGCGTTCCGCTCGGTGGCAGCCTGATCCCCTGGATCGACAAGGATCTGGGCGACGGCATGAGCCGTGAGGAATGGAAGGGGGGCGCCGAAAGCAACAAGATCCTCGGGCGAGGCCCCGGCTTCGAGGCCGCCGCCATTCCAGTGGATGGATTCTGTGTTCGTGTGGGTGCCATGCGCTGCCACAGCCAGGCACTCACATTCAAACTGAAAAAAGACGTGCCTGTCGCTGACATCGAGGCCATGATCGCGGCCGACAACGCCTGGGCCAAGGTTGTTCCGAACAACCGCGAGGCAACGATGGCACAGCTGACCCCGGTCGCGGTCACCGGCACGATGGATATTCCGGTTGGTCGCATCCGCAAGCTGGCCATGGGCCCCGAGTATGTGGGTGCTTTCACCATCGGCGATCAACTGTTGTGGGGCGCAGCCGAACCCTTGCGGCGCATGTTGCGCATATTGCTCGAGCGCTGATCCTGCCCCATGACCATCCGGCAACACATTGCGTGCATCCCAATGCGTTGCCCTATGACAACAACCAGGCCGGTATGCAGGGAGTGCCGAGGGTGTGGAAAGATTTGAGCACTTTCTCACCTTGTCAGCCTAAAACATTGATGTTATGGTCCTTTTTAAGGTTAGAGTGTCGCGGCATCTGCACCCACATTACGCCGTCGTGGTGAAGTGCGCGAGCATCGGAGGCTACTAAATTGATCCCTAAGTCACATGGCTGGCGCAAGACCGCTGTTGCATCCTTGGTCTTTGCGCTGTTTGGCCTGCCCGCGTCATCGGCCTTCGCACTGGCACTTGGACGTATTACCGTTCAATCGGCACTGGGAGAACCGTTACGGGCCGAAATCGACATCCCGGAGATCAATGCCGACGAGGCGGGTTCGCTCAAGCCGACCATCGCTGCGCCCGGCGCCTTCCGGGCCGCCGGCCTGGAGTACAACCCGGCATTGGCCGGTATCCAGATAACGCTGCAACGGCGTGCGGACGGGCGTGCCTACATTCGCTTGGTCAGTGATCGGGCGGTATCGGAGCCCTTCGTCGACTTGATCGTGCAGGCCAGTTGGGCCAGTGGCCGAATTGTTCGCGATTACACGATCCTGCTCGACCCGCCCACGCTGCGTGCGCGGACCCCTGCAGCGCCGATCGCCCCCCAAGTCGCGGCCACGCCGGTCGCTCCGGCCCGGGTAACGCCTGCACCTGTCGCTCCTGCGGCTGCAGCAACCGCACCGGCAGCACCCGCCCGTGTTGCGGCGGCGCCGGCTCGACAGGCCCAGAACCGGCGCGTGTCTGTGCAGCGTGGCGACACCGCCAGCGAAATTGCACGCGCCAACAAGCCGGCTGAGGTGTCCCTCGACCAGATGCTGGTGGCATTGCTGCGTGCCAATCAGAACGCATTCATCAACGGCAACCTCAATCTGCTCAAGGCCGGTGCCGTTTTGACCATGCCTAGCGATGAGCAGGCGAACGCGACATCGGAGGCAGATGCCTCCCGCACGGTCATAGCCCATAGCCGCGACTTCAACGATTTCCGCAACAAGCTGGCCAGCAACGCCCCGGCACAAAAAGTTGAATCCGCCGATCGTTCTGCCGGCGGCGCGATCAAGGCCCAGGTCGAGGACAAACGCAGCACCACTGCAGTGCCCGACAAGCTGACATTGTCCAAAGGCACGGCCGATGCCAAGGCGGCCGAGGAGAAGCTTGCGCAAGCGAAAGCCGCGGAAGATGCGGCGAAACGGACGGCAGAACTGGCACGCAACGTCAAGGATCTGAGCAACATCAGCGCAGCATCGGCTGCGTCTGGCACCGCCACACCGCTGGCCGCGCCAGCGCCTGCCGCATCCGCACCGGCGGAACCTGCGGCGCCATTGACTATCACGGCCGCAACGCCATTGCCCGCTGTATCCGCGGTGGCCGAAATCACGCCAGCCGCTTCAGCAGTTCCAGCACCGGCGCCCGCAGCGGTGGCGGCACCTGCTCCGGCAGCCGAACCAGGAATGCTCGATGCATTGCTGGACAACCCCCTTGCGCCGTTGGGTGGCGGTCTGCTGATCGCATTGCTGGCCGGTCTGGGTTTTTACAAGGTTCGCCAGCGGCGTGATGCGACCGAAGTTGACAGTGCTTTCCTGGAAAGCCGCCTGCAACCAGATTCGTTTTTCGGCGCCAGCGGCGGACAACGCGTGAATACCAACGACGGTGCTGTCACCGGATCGTCCATGGTCTATTCGCCGAGCCAGCTCGATGCCGCTGACGATGTCGACCCGGTGGCAGAAGCCGACGTCTATCTGGCCTACGGGCGTGACCTGCAGGCCGAGGAAATTCTGAAAGAGGCTTTGCGCACGCATCCGGGTCGCATCGCCGTGCACCAGAAGTTGCTCAACATCTATGCCAAACGCCGGGATACGCAGGCATATGAAGGTATGGCCAAGGAAACGTTCCGCCTTGCGGGTGGAGATAGCCCGGAATGGGCCCGCATCTGCGAACAGGGGCAAGGCATAGACCCGGCCAATCCGCTGTATCGCCCTGGCAGCAACCCCGCGGCAGAAGTTTCGACGTTGGCGACCAGCCCGATGGGCGTCATGGCTGCCGGAAGCATGGCAACCCAGAAGATCGATCGGTCCGCCGAACCCGTGGAGGCACAACAATCGGCCTCGGTCGACCTCGACCTCGACCTTGATCTCGATTTTTCGCTCGACGAAGAACCGGTCAGTGCGATCGAAGAAGTCCGTCCAAGCCAACTCGAACCCACGGTCGCCATGCCATCGGTGGAGTCGCAGCCCGCCGATCTGGATGTCGACTTCGGCGTATCGACCGAATCCATGACGGTTCGCCAACCCAACATCGAGCAACCGGTTGAGTTGGCTCTGCCCGATATCGACAGTTCCGACGACACCGTTGCGCTGGGCAACGTAGACAGCGACGACTTCCGCCAACAGGCCGCCGTGAGTTTCGGCTCCACCAGCCCCTCGCCCTTGTCCCTGACCGACGAAGACGCCACCGTCACGCCGGCCGGCAGTGGCAATGCCGGCGCCGGTTTTGACCGCACGGTGCAGAGCGAGCTGACTGCATCGCAAACACCATTCAAGCCGCCGTCCGAGCCCGAGGGCGGTATGCTGGAATTCGACCTCGGCACCTTGTCGCTCGACCTGGACGCCGGCGAACCCGGATCCGAACAGATGACCTCCGAACCAGAAGACCCCCTGGGTACCAAGCTGGCGCTGGCCGAGGAGTTCGTCTCCATCGGGGATGACGATGGTGCGCGGGCCTTGATCGAAGAAGTCATCTCGGAGGCGACTGGTGACTTGAAGGCCAAGGCACAACGTGCCCTGGCCAGCCTGGGTTAAGTGCGCGCAATTCGCGCACTGACCGCTGTTCCTGTTTTGCTGGCGTGAGAATCGCGCTCGGCGTCAGTTACAACGGGCGGGCATACCAGGGCTGGCAGAGCCAGTTGTCAGGGCAGACAGTGCAGGACCAGCTGGAAAAGGCCCTGAGCCAGCTGGCTGCCCATCCGATATCGACGCTGTGCAGCGGCCGCACTGACGCGGGCGTGCATGCGCTGATGCAGGTGGCGCATTTCGATACCTCGGCCGTCCGGCGCGAGATCTCCTGGGTCCGTGGGACCAATGCCTTGCTCCCCCGCGATATCAGCGTTGAATGGGCGCGTGAGGTCCCGGCGGCATTCCACTGCCGGGCCAATGCCTTGTCGCGCCGCTATGCCTACGTGGTCTTTCAGTCGCCCGTACGTCCAAGCGTCGACCACGGACGCGTCGGTTGGGTCATGACACCACTCGATCTCGACCGGATGCGCGCCGGCGCGCAGCATCTGATCGGTGACCACGATTTTTCTTCCTTCAGGGCATCGCAGTGCCAGGCCCTGTCACCCGTCAAGCAGATGCGCAGCATCACGATCACCCAACGCGGGCCCTACTTTCGCATCGAGTTCGAGGCCAACGCCTTCCTGCACCATATGATCCGCAACATCATGGGTTGCCTGATCGCCGTCGGCGCCGGCAAGCAGCCGGCCGACTGGGTGCTCGAGGTGCTGCATGCGCGCGAACGCCGGCGTGCGGCGCCGACATTTTCGCCCGATGGCCTGTATTTCCTGGGGCCGCGCTACGACCCGCAATGGGGCCTGCCTGAGCGCGTCGCCGCGTATGATGGACTTCCATGATGGTTACGCTGCCTGGCTTGCACCGCACCCGCATCAAGATCTGCGGCCTGACCCGCGAACAGGATGTCGACGCGGCCGTGCGCGCGGGCGCCGATGCCATCGGATTCGTCCGTTATGCGCCCAGCCCCCGGGCGGTGTCGATCGAACGCGCGGTGGAACTCGCGGCTCGCCTGCCCCCGTTCGTCACGCCGGTCTTGCTCTACGTGAACGAAGATGTCGACCGGATCCGGGCCGATTGCGACCAGTTGCCCGGTGCCTTGGTGCAGTTTCATGGCGACGAAACCGAGTCGGCATGTCTGGCGGCAACCGATCATGGGGCCCGGGCCTATATGCGCGCTGCGCGCATTCCACTGGGTGTGGAAGCGGCCCTGTTCGATCTCGTAAAATACGCATCTTCATTCAAGAGCGCCAGTGCCATCCTGCTCGACGCCCATGTCGAAGGGTTTGGTGGTGGCGGCAAGGCATTCAATTGGTCACTGCTTCCTCCAAGCGTCAACTGTCACCTCGTCTTAAGTGGTGGACTCACGCCTGCAAACGTGACCGATGGCATCTTGCAGGTGCGGCCGCGTTGTAAAACGCTGGCCGTCGATGTCAGCTCCGGCGTCGAGATGTCCAAAGGCATCAAGGACGCCGGCAAGATCCATCAGTTCGTCGCTGCGGTTCGCGCAGCCGACGAGCAACTTGCAAGGTCCCCTCATGCTTACCTACCAACAACCTGATCCGACAGGCCACTTCGGAAAATACGGCGGCAGCTTCATCAGCGAAACGTTGACACTGGCCATCGAAGAGCTTCAGCAAGCCTACGCGCGCTACCAGCACGATCCGCAGTTCGTTGCCGAGTTCAAGTACGAGCTCGCCCATTTCGTCGGACGCCCCTCGCCGATCTATCACGCCGCGCGGATGAGCCGCGAACAGGGCGGTGCGCAGATCTACCTCAAGCGCGAGGATCTCAACCATACTGGCGCGCACAAGGTCAACAACACCATCGGCCAGGCCATGCTGGCCCGACGCATGGGCAAGCAGCGCATTATTGCCGAGACCGGGGCCGGCCAGCACGGCGTGGCCACCGCCACGATCTGTGCGCGTTACGGACTCGAGTGCGTGGTCTACATGGGAAGCGAGGACATCAAGCGCCAGAGCCCCAATGTCTACCGCATGCATCTGCTGGGCGCCAAAGTAGTTCCGGTTGAAAGCGGCAGCAAGACGCTGAAGGACGCGCTTAATGAGGCGATGCGCGACTGGGTTGCCAACGTGGACAACACCTTCTACATCATCGGCACGGTGGCCGGGCCACACCCCTACCCGATGATGGTGCGTGACTTCCAGAGCGTGATCGGCGAGGAGTGTCTGCGCCAGATGCCCGACATGCTGACAGATCAATCCTGTCACACGACCCAGCCCGATGCGGTAGTGGCCTGCGTCGGCGGCGGCAGCAATGCGATGGGCATCTTCTATCCCTACATCCCGCATGAAGGCACCCGGCTGATTGGTGTCGAGGCGGCAGGTGAAGGCCTGGACAGTGGTAAACATGCGGCGTCACTGCAACGCGGCAGCCCGGGCGTGCTGCACGGCAACAGGACCTACATCCTGCAAAACGACGACGGCCAAGTGACCGAAACCCACAGCATCAGCGCCGGTCTGGACTATCCCGGCGTCGGACCAGAGCACGCATGGCTCAAGGACATCGGCCGTGCCGAATATGTGGGCATCACCGATGCCGAAGCCTTGCAGGCCTTTCACTACCTGTGCCGCACCGAGGGCATCATCCCGGCACTCGAATCCAGCCATGCAGTGGCGTATGCGATGAAACTCGCCAAAACCATGCGGCCGGACCAGTCCATCCTGGTCAACCTGTCCGGACGCGGCGACAAGGATATCGGCACCGTTGCCGACCTCAGCGACGCCGAGTTCTATTGCCGTCCCAGTTGCAAGGGACAGGCCGTCAAGGGGGGGGTCAACGTGGCGACGCCCGCTACCGGAGTGCGCGTATGAGCCGCATCAAAGATGCTTTCGCCAGGCTCCAGGCAGGTCAGCGCAAGGCGCTGATTCCGTATGTGACCGCTGGATTTCCCTTCCCCGACATCACACCCGAGCTGATGCACGGCATGGTCGAAGCGGGTGCGGACGTGATCGAACTCGGTGTGCCGTTCTCCGATCCCAGCGCCGACGGCGCGGTGATCCAGAAGGCAGGCGACAAGGCACTGGCCGCGGGTATCGGAATGCGCGAGGTACTGGACATGGTTCGCGTCTTTCGCCAGAAGGACGACGCCACGCCGGTGGTGCTGATGGGTTACGCAAATCCGATTGAGCGCTACGACCAGATGCATGGGTCGACCTCGACCGACAAGGGCAGCGCATTCGTGCGCGACGCAGCAGGCGCTGGCGTGGACGGCCTGCTGATCGTCGACTACCCGCCCGAGGAATGCGACGCCTTTGCGGGCGAACTGCAGCGCAACGGCATAGATCTGATCTTCCTGCTGGCTCCCACCAGCACCGAACGGCGCATGGCCCAGGTGGCGGCGGTCGCCAGTGGCTATGTCTACTACGTGTCGCTCAAGGGTGTAACCGGCGCCGGCAATCTCGATGTAGCGGCAGTCGAAGCGATGTTGCCGCGCATCCGCCAACACGTGAAACTGCCGCTGGGCGTGGGTTTCGGCATACGTGACGCGCAGTCGGCCTGCGCCGTGGCCCGAAGCGCGGACGCCGTCGTGATCGGCAGCCGCATCATCCAGCTGATCAATGACCTGCCACGCGACCAGGTGGTTCCGGCTGCACGCGACTTCCTGCAAGGCATCCGCGGCGCACTCGATCAGCAGTCGGCACAACAGACATCGTCCACCAGGACACAGGAGTAGACCCATGAGTTGGTTAGAAAAACTGCTTCCCCCCAAGATCCAGCACACCGACCCTGCCGATCGGCGCAGCGTCCCCGAAGGCTTGTGGATCAAGTGCCCGAGCTGCGAAACGGTGCTCTACAAGACCGACCTGGAACAGAACCAGAACGTCTGCCCGACCTGTAGCCGCCACCACCGCATCGGCGCCCGTGCCCGGCTCAACATGTTCCTGGACAACGAAGGGCGCTTCGAGATCGGCCAGGAGGTGATCCCCGTCGATCCGCTGAAGTTCAAGGACAGCCGCAAGTACCCGGAGCGTCTCAAGGAAGCCATGGACAACACCGGCGAGACCGATGCGCTGGTCGTCATGGGCGGCACGGTGCACAACATCAACGTGGTGGTGGCCTGTTTTGAGTTCAACTTCATGGCCGGCAGCATGGGCTCGGTGGTCGGCGAGCGCTTCGTGCGCGGCGTGGAGACGGCGATCGAGCAGAAAACCGCCTTTGTATGCTTTACCGCGACCGGGGGCGCCCGCATGCAGGAAGGACTGCTCAGCCTGATGCAGATGGCCAAGACCAACGCCGCACTGACCCGGCTGGCCAAGAAGAGCCTTCCTTTCATCAGCATCCTGACCGACCCGACCACCGGCGGGGTCAGCGCCAGTTTCGCGTTCATGGGTGATATCGTGATCGCGGAGCCCAAGGCCTTGATCGGGTTTGCCGGTCCGCGCGTGATCGAATCCACGCTGCGCGTCACGCTGCCGGAAGGATTCCAGCGCTCGGAGTTCCTGCAGGAAAAAGGCGCGGTGGACATGGTCGTCGACCGGCGCGAACTGCGTAAGGTGGTGGCCAACGCGCTGGCCATGCTGCAGCGCCAGCCGGCCGACGCAGTCTTCTGAGCGGTCGCCGGCGGCCTGGCCGTCGGACGGCGGTCAGGCCATCATGCCCGCGAGCAAGGACTCCAGCACGATCCCGCCCACCTGTAACAGCACAAGCAGTACCAAGGGCGACAGATCGATGCCGCCCACCAGGGGCAGGATCCGGCGGATCGGCTGCAGCAGCGGCGAAACCAGGCGCGCCAGCAAGCCCATCATCGGCGAATGGGTCTGCACCCACGACAACACCGCATACACGATGACAAGCACGCTGAGCCCCGACAAGGCCAAACGCACAACGCCGAACAGCGCCAACACCAGCACATGCGCGGGGGACCCATGGCCGCCGCTCATCAGCCATAACACGGAGTACTGCGCCAGTTGGATGAGCAGCGCCGCGATCAGGCTGGCAGTGTCCAGCCGCCCGACCGCGGGGATCAGTCGCCGCAACGGCACCACCAGCCAGTCGGTCAGCGCAAATATCAGCGGCCCGATCGGGTTGCCCGAGCGCGCCGACAGTGGAACCCGGTGGTATTGCATGTACAGACGCAGCAGACACAAGCCCACCAGGAGCCCCGCGGCGATCTGCAGCAGGAAGCTGAAAATTTGATAAAACATGTGTCCGTCAAAGTGGTGCCGCACTGGCGATAATAGGAAGCTTTTGCGCCCATGGCCGCGCCTAGCGCGACATGGGTGGGCCTTTATAACGCACAACGCCGTGGCCGGGTATCCGCTCCTGCCTCGACACCTTTCTTGCAACCCTGATGACCCGACGCAGGCTGCCCCGATGACAACCGGGTGCACCGCTGTCCCACTGCCATGTCCGACCAGCCTACGACCGAACCGATTCTCGACGACAACCAACTGATTGCGGAGCGACGCGAGAAACTGCAGGTTCTGCGCGCGCGCCAGGCCCAAGGCCAGGGAGTTGCCTTCCCCAACGACTTCAAGCCGACACACACGGCCGCCCAACTGGCACAGGCCCACGCCGAGCAGTCAGCCGAAGAGCTCACAGCCCAGGCACCCATGGTCAGCATTGCCGGGCGCATGATGCTCAAGCGCGTCATGGGCAAGGCCAGCTTTGCCACCCTGCAGGACAGCACCGGCCGTATGCAGGTGTACGTCAAGGGCGAGGAAATCGGCACCGTGGCCTACGAGGACTTCAAGCACTGGGACCTGGGCGACATCGTCGCCGTACAAGGCCGCATGTTCCGTACGCGCACCGGCGAGTTGTCGATCCATGCCACGTCGCTTCGCTTGCTGGTCAAGAGCCTGCGCCCGATGCCGGACAAGTTCCATGGCATCCATGACCAGGAGGTGAAGTACCGCCAGCGTTATGTCGACCTGATGATGGACGAAACCACGCGCCAACGCTTCGTGGCACGCAGCCGCGCCGTCAGCGGGATTCGCGACTTCATGGTCGGCCATGGCTTCCTTGAGGTCGAGACGCCGATGCTGCACCCGATTCCGGGCGGTGCGAACGCCAAACCCTTTGTCACGCACCACAACGCGCTGGACCAGGAGATGTACCTGCGCATTGCGCCCGAGTTGTATCTCAAGCGCCTGATCGTCGGCGGCTTCGACCGGGTGTTCGAGATCAACCGGAGCTTTCGCAACGAGGGCATCTCGGTACGGCACAACCCCGAGTTCACCATGATGGAGTTCTACGCTGCGTACTGGAACTACCTGGATCTGATGGACTTCACCGAGCAACTCGTGCGTGACGCGGCGCAAAAGGCTGTCGGCCACTTGCAGCTCAGCTACGGCGGCAAGCCGGTCGATCTGTCCAAACCGTTCGAGCGCCTGACCATCGTGCAGGCGATCGAGAAGCACACCGATGCTGGTGCCGGCGCCCATGACGCGAACTTCCTGCGCGCCGCGCTGCGCAAGCTTGGCAAAACGGATGAGAAGGACCAACTGGGTAAGCGCAGCCTGCCCAGCCTGCAGGTGATGTATTTCGAGGAGACGGTGGAGCACTTGTTGTGGGAGCCCACCTTCATCTGCGAGCATCCGGTCGAAATCTCGCCACTGGCCCGCGCCAGTGACCAGAATCCGGAGGTCACCGAACGCTTCGAGCTCTACATCACCGGGCGCGAATTCGGCAACGGTTTCAGCGAGCTCAACGACGCCGAAGTGCAGGCTGCCAGGTTTCAGGCCCAAGTCGAGGCCAAGGAAGGCGGCGACGATGAAGCCATGTTCTACGACCACGACTTCATCCGTGCGCTTGAGTACGGCATGCCGCCGACCGGCGGTTGTGGCGTCGGTCTCGATCGCCTGATGATGCTGTTGACCGACAGTCCCAGCATCCGCGACGTGATTCTGTTTCCGGCCCTGCGGCGCGAAACACCGGTGAACTGAGCGCACGCGTAAGGCGCCTTTCCATGCGGATCCGCTCCCATCTCACCGGCCTTTCGACGAAGGCTCGGACTTGTTGGGACATGCCATGAGTTGGCGCCAATCCTGGAGGGTCGCCGCCCTGACCGCAATGCTGTGGTTATGCCCATCGGTGCATGCGCAGCAGCAAGGAACCACCACGGGGGCCGGCGCCGTCGCCCCGGCCCCCGCCACTCTTTCGAGCGACGCCAATGGGCTCAACCGACTCATCATCCGCTTCCGCTCCGCTGCCTCGGCTACGCTAGGTGTGCGGGCGCAAAGCGCCGATGCAGACCCCGCGCAGCTGATCCAGGCCCTGGGCAAGCCGCGTCGCCCATCAGCGCACTCAGACCCGTTGGTCGAACTGCGCTACCACCGCTCGGTCGCTCCCGGTACCCATGTCGCGCTGACCAAGCGGCGCATGAGCCGCGTGGAACTGTCTGCCTATGCACGCGAGCTGGAGCAGGACCCACAGGTGGCGTCGGCAGAAGTGGACGAACGGGTCACGGCGCAGTTCACACCCAACGACCCCGATTTCACGCTACGCCAGTGGAGCCTGCAATCGGTGGCCAGCGGCGCCGGCGCCGCGAACTTCGCCGCGGCCTGGGACCTGGCAACCGGCGCGGGCGTCATTGTTGCGATCCTGGATAGCGGTTTTCGGCCCCACGCAGACCTGTTCGCCAATATCCTGATCCTGGCCGGATACGACTTCATCGGTGCCGACCCGGACGGCACATTCACGACGGCCAACGACGGCGATGGCCGCGACAGCGATGCCCGCGACCCGGGTGACTGGAGTGCGCAAGGCGACTGCGCGCCATCGAATTCCAGCTGGCATGGCACCCATGTCGCCGGCATCGTGGCCGCGCAAGCGAACAACAGCCTTGGCGTGGCGGGCGCGGCCTTCAATGCCAAACTGCTGCCGGTACGGGTACTGGGCGTGTGTGGCGGTTACGTGTCAGACATTGCCGCCGGCATGCGCTGGGCCGCCGGACTGCCGGTCCCGGGCATTCCGGCCAATACCCAGATCGCCAAGGTGCTGAACATGAGCCTGGGTCGGCCCGGGAACTGCTCGCCGACCTTCCAGGATGCCGTGACCGAGGTCCGCGCCGCTGGCAGTGTCATCGTGGCAGCCGCCGGCAATGACAGTGCCATGGCCATCCTGCAACCAGCCAACTGCATTGGCGTGATCGGCGTCACCGCCCACACCATTGACGGCGACAACGCCAGTTACGCCAATATCGGCGTGGGCACAGCCATCAGCGCACCCGGCGGCGGCAACGGCGCGCGGGTCTTGGGCAGCGGAGCCCCCATCTACTCCACCAGCAATACCGGAACGACCACACCGGGGCTTGACAGCATCGAGGCCAAACGCGGCACCAGCATGGCCACCGCCCATGTTTCTGCTGTGGCCGCGCTGATGTTCCAGCGCAAACCTGCCATCACGCCCGACGAGCTTCACTCGCGCCTGATCAACGCGGCGCGGCCCCACCCCGCAGGCACTTACTGCGCCGGCCTGTTTACCTGCGGAGCCGGTCTGCTTGATGCGGCCGCGGCGGTCAGCGACGTGCTGGCCGACACTGCCCCGGTTGTCAGCGCGCGCCATGCACCTGCAGGGGTTGCGCTGGGCGGTAGCACCGTGCAGATCACAGGCACAGGTTACGCCGGACTCCTCGGCCCGGCCATTGCCTCGGTGTCTTGGACCCAGATTGCAGGAACGTCGGTGGCGCTGAGCGGCGCAAATACCCCCACCGCCTCGTTCACAGTGCCAGTGCCCGCCAGCGGCAACAGCCTGGTGTTTCGCTTCCGTGCCACCGCCCTCAACGGTCAATCGGCTTATGTCGACCTGACCGTGCTGTCGAACAACACGCCACCGCAGATGGCCGAAATTGGCTCCCTGGTGGTGGTCGAAGGCAGTCCGCTGAGTTTCACCGCCACGGCAAACGACGCGCAGGGCGACGCCATCACCTTCCACGCCAGCGCACTGCCACGGGGAGCCACTTTCGACGGCGCGAACGGCAGTTTTGTCTGGGACAAGGCCGGACCGGTTGGCAACTACACCATCGGCATCACGCCCAGCGACGGTTTGCTCAGCGGCGACACCCGCTATGTAGGCATCACGGTTGTAGCGCCCGGGTCCGGCGGCGGGGGGGGCGTGTCAGGCCCGCTCGAGCTGGGGGCACTGGCGCTGCTGCTGGCGCTCTGGTGCGGCAAGGCTGCGCTGCGCCGTCAAACGCGTATGGGCCGAATCGACCGCGCCCTACCAAAGGCGCAAAGCGCCGCGCACTGACACCACGGCGCGGCCGCCGGCCACGCCGCTCAGGGAATGAGGTCGAGCGAGCGCATATACAGGGGTTGCACCATCAGCGCATCCCAGTCGCACCCGAAGGGCTGCGGCAGCAATTCGAGCCGACGCTGTTCGCTGGCAGGTGCAGCGTGCCAGAAACCGGCCTGCATCGCCTGTGTCATGCCCTCGAGCAACTCGTCGATCGCAGTATTGTCGTCCAGACACTGGTTGCACAACAACACCAGATCGCAGCCAGCTTCCAGCGCCGCCACGGTGGCCTGGGCGTAACTGACCGGCCGGCCATCGAGCTGGCGGGCACCGGCCATGCTCAGATCGTCGCTGACAATGGCGCCGCCAAACCCGAGCCGAGTGCGCAACACGTCCTGCAGCCAGCGCGCCGAGAATCCGGCAGGCCGTGAATCCACCCGCGGGTAGACCACATGGGCGGGCATGACGCTGGCAAGGGCCGTACCGAGCCAGCCGTAAGGTGCGGCATCGGCTGCCAGGATGGCTTTTAGGCTGCGTTTGTCGACCGGCATGTCGATATGCGAGTCGGCGGCCACAAAACCATGGCCAGGAAAATGTTTTCCGCAGTTGGCCATGCCGCTTTGCAAAAGCCCTTGCATCAGGCTCTTGGCCAACACACTGACAACCGATGCGTCGCGCGCAAACGCCCGGTCGCCAATCACGCCACTGGGGCCATAGTCCAGATCGAGCACCGGCGTGAAGCTCAGGTCCACACCACAGGCACGCAGCTCTGCGCCCAGCACATAGCCACAGGCCGTTGCCGCGCGCATGGCCTGCAAGGCGTTGGCCTGCCCATCCGAGCCCGGCTTTCCCTGCCACATATCGCCGAGCACGCGCATCGGCGGAAGGTGCGTGAAACCGTCGGTCTTGAAGCGTTGCACCCGCCCGCCTTCATGGTCCACCAGAATCAACAGATCACCTCGCAGACGCTTGATCTCGCCGCACAAGGCCGTCAGTTGCTGGCGACTGGCCCAGTTGCGGGCAAACAGGATGATGCCGCCTACCAGCGGATGCTGCAGTCGGCGTTGGTCGATGGCCGACAGCTGCAGGCCGGCGATGTCGATAATCAGCGGGGCATGGGCATGCATGGTGCAATCACTTTAAAAACGGGTACCCGTTCGGGGGCTGGAAAGACCGGTCCGGACGTGGTTCAGCATCGGGTTTCGACCACACAGAAACTGGCGGCGTAGTCGGTCTCGTCCGTCACGCTGACATGGGCTTGCAGACCCTGGGACTCGAACCATTGGCGCAGTTCGCCGTGCAACACGATGCAGGGCTTGCCGGCGTTGGCATGGCCAGCGGGCAGTTTGTCGATTTCGCACAGGCGCCAGGTCATCGGCATGCGCATGCCCATACCGATCGCCTTGCTGAATGCTTCCTTGGCACTGAAACGGGTTGCCAGGTAGCGTACGCCGCGCTCCGGCCAACGCACACTGCGGGCTTGCCAGGTCGCCAGCTCACCGTCGCTGAGGATCTTGCGGGCAAAACGCTCGCCGTGTCGCTCCAGGCTGGCGCGAATGCGCCGCACGTCGCAGATGTCGGTTCCGATGCCGTAGATCATGCGCGTCCCGACGCATCGGCAACCGCGGCATCGATGCAGCGCAGGTAGTCCTGCACGGCGCCGGCATAACCGAGTTCCAGTGCGTCAGAAATCAGCGCATGACCGATCGACACCTCCTGTACCCCTGCAACTCCCTGCAGGAAATCGGTCAGGTTGTCGCGACTGAGGTCATGCCCGGCATTGATGCCGAGCCCTGCCTGGCGCGCAGCAGCGGCCGCCGCCGCGAACAGGGCAATCTGGGCCTTCTGTTCGCTCGTGCCCCAGGCCTTGGCATAGGGTTCGGTATACAACTCGACCCGGTCCGCGCCGAGCGCGTGCGCCATGGCCATGGCGGCCGGATCGGCGTCCATGAACAGGCTTACCCGCACGCCAAGCGCCTTGGCCTGCGCAATGATCGGTCGCAAGCGCTCGCCGTCCTGGGCCAGGTTCCAGCCATGATCGCTGGTGAACTGGCCTTCGCTGTCCGGCACCAGCGTGCATTGGTGTGGCCGCAGTGCCTGCACGAAACCCATCAGGTTCTGAAACGGATTGCCTTCGATGTTGAATTCCCGATCGGGCCAGCGCTGGACCAAGGCTGACAGTTCATGCGCGTCCGCACTGCGAATATGGCGTTCGTCCGGCCGCGGATGGATGGTGATGCCACTGGCGCCCTGGGTGAGACAAATGTCAGCGGCGCGGGTCAGCGACGGAATACCCAGGTGGCGGGTATTGCGCACCAGCGCGACCTTGTTCAGATTGACGGAGAGCGCAGTTTTTTTCATAACGATTGCAGGTCGATCATCATTTGCCGGGTGCGAAGCGTCGTCACGCCACAATGGTAATGGAGCAGGCTGCGCAATTGCGGCTTGAGCTCGCCGACCACGGGAGCACAGGCGCGCAAGGTGTCGGTGAAACAGGCCGAACTATCCATCGCCTGTTGCAAGATGAGCCATTGCGCGCCCGGGATGCTGGCACGCTCGCCATCCAGGCTCAGGCGCAGACCGCCTTCGGCCACCAGGTTGTAGCGCGCCTTTGCCTGCAGCCGGGCCAGCGTCATGGTCTGGATATCGAGTGCGGGCAACAGGCCGATCTCGCGCAGCAGCAGCAGTTCAAATGCTGGTCGACGAGGCCATGTCACTGGACAACATCTTCAACCGCCTGGCGCAGCGGTCGAGCAAGCCGGCCCAGCGGGTCGGGATCGAGGGTGGTGCGCAGGCCGGTGATGAGCCGGGCACCGCGCTCGAAGCTGACATAGGACCAGAGCCACTCTGTCATGACGATCAGCCGGTTGCGCAGGCTGATCAGGAAGTAGATGTGGGCGATGCCCCAGATCCACCACGCAAACCATCCCTTGAGCCGCAGGCGGCCAAACGCGATGACGGCGGTCTTGCGGCCGACCGTGGCGAGCAGGCCTCGGTCCTGATAGCGGAAGGGTGGCGGTGCGCCCTTGCCGCTGAGGCTCGCCTGGATCGCTTCGGCCACATAGGCGCCCTGCTGCTTGGCGACCGGGGCGATGCCGGGGAGTGGCTTGCCGGCAACATCATGGGCGAGAGCGGTGTCGCCGATGACGAAAATGTCGTCCATGCCGGGCGGCCGCAAATCCGCTCCGACCAACACCCGGCCAACGCGATCGCCTGCCGCGGCGAGCCAGTCGGCAGCCGGTGAGGCGGCGACCCCGGCCGCCCAGATCACCGTGCCTGCCGCCACGTTCTCGTCGCCCAGGGTGACCCCAGTCGCAGTGCAGCGCGTGACTGCCTGGCCCAGACGGACATCCACGCCCAAGCGCCGCAGCGCCCGCTCGGCATGGCGCGACAACGATTCCGGAAAGCTTGGCAGCAAGCGCGGTCCCGCCTCGACCAGCAGCACGCGTGACTGTTGCGGATCAATGTCGCGGAAATCGTCCGCCAGTGTCGAGTGCGCCAGTTCGACCACGGCGCCGGCCATCTCGACCCCGGTAGGCCCGCCGCCGACGATGACGATGGTGAGGAGCCGTTCGCGTTCTCGCGCGTCGGATTCCATCTCCGCACGCTCGAAGGCGAGTAGCAGGCGGCGGCGGATCTCCGTGGCGTCATCGATTCCTTTCAGGCCGGGCGCATGAGCGGCCCAACTGTCATGGCCGAAATAGCCATGGGTCGCCCCGGTCGCGAGCACCAGAACGTCATAGGCGATGTTGCGACCGCCCATGACGACGTGTTTGCAAACACGATCGACGCCAGTGACCGCACCCAGCAGCACGCGTGTGTTGCGCTGGTGCCGGACCAGACCTCGAATGGGCCAGGCGATGTCGGCTGGCGACAGTCCTGCGGTCGCCACCTGGTAGAGCAGCGGCTGAAACAGGTGATGGTTCTCGCGATCGATCAGGGTGATATCCACCGGCGCCTTGGCAAGCCGCGTCGCAACCGTGAGGCCGCCGAAACCGGCACCGACGATGACCACGCGGGGGCGCCAGCCGTTCGCGGTGCCGCCGGGCAAGAACTGAAGTGGGCTTTGCTCCAGGGACTGCGCAGAATGAGAGGCCATAGGTTCTTATTCACTTTCGCGGACGTCGCTAGTCGGCGCCCACAAGGCGAGCGCCGCGTTGAACTCGGCCGCATGAAATACCCTTGCGTCCGGTCCCGTTACATCGCCGACGAAGCGTCCGAGCCGAGCCGCACAGTCGAAGAAGCCCGGTGCCGGCAAGCCGTCGCGCCACTTGCTGATGACCATGGCCGCGATGAAGGGGCGGTCGGCCGCCGCGTCCTCGGCCATGGTCTGCTCCAGCGCCTCGGTGACTTGATGAATGGTGTTCGGAGGCAAGAGCAGCAGCTCTTTGGCCACCTCCCGATAGGTGATCGGTAAGCGCCGGGCGGCGAGCGCTTGAAGATGCGCGCGAAGCCGACGGGTGAGCGTTTCAGACGGGTTGTTCTCCTCGGTTGTCGCCGCAGCGGGATCTGTAGCTGTGGCAATCATGACGCTGTCCTGACGAGGTCGAGCAGACTTGGGTGATCGGTGTTGGCCAACAGGCCGAGCTTGGGCTCGGGGCAACTCGGCATCGAGGGTGCGCGCGCCGTTTGCGATAGTGATCGCTGATGCGGGAACAGGACTCATCGCGGCGGGGCTCCTGCGACGGCGCCCTTCATCGTCATCGGCTT
>Ga0209491_10004666_pt1 | contig 20898 bp, 23 predicted proteins | sample BON02_FD_187213 | JGI IMG/M metagenome (GOLD analysis project Ga0209491, IMG submission 187213) | Freshwater microbial communities from Lake Bonney liftoff mats and glacier meltwater in Antarctica - BON-02 (SPAdes) (version 2) | ecosystem: Environmental > Aquatic > Freshwater > Ice > Glacier... | reverse complement strand
AACATTTCCATGGTGATCACCTTTGATTGCTCCTGCCCAAAAAACGGGCAGAGCCAGTAAAACACCTGGGTCAATTTTGGGTCGGCACAACCTCAATAAGTGGGTCAGTTTTCGGTCGGCGTCAACATGCCACGACCGAAGCGATCATTTAGTTTATCAAGTGTGCCCATCAATGCGCTACGGTCCAACGCCTCGTCGACATCCAGCTCAGCCGCGCCCTGTCCGGCCTGAAGGTCGGCCTGCCAGCGCACCACACCGCTAGCCGAAAGCTGCTGCAGCGCCAGGCCCAGCTATAGCACGAAGGCCAGCGCGCCCAGCATCCAGGCCAGTTCCTGCCAGCGCGCCCGGCGCCAACTGCGCGCGTCGACGGTTCCGGTGTTGGCCGCAACACCGTTCATCGCGCCCCCAGCCACAGCAGCGCCAGCAAGCTCGATGGCTGCAACCACGCCAGCGTCACCACGTGCTCAACCAGCACCACGGTCACGTCGTCGTTGCTGCCGCGTTCGCGCGCCAGCGCGCACCAGCGCGCCGCGGTGTCGGCTGGCAGCGGTGTCGGTTCCGCATCGAGCAGGGCTGACAACTGCTCGGCTGGCACCACGCTGAAGAACCCGTCGGAGGCGAGCACGATGCGCTGCCTGCCGTGCAGCGCCGAATGATGAATTTGTGCTGGCAGCACCATGCCGGAGCCAACCATGTTGGCCGGCGCGTCCGCCGGCACGCCGGGCTGTGGGGTCTGCCCGCTCGCTTCGTAGGTCTGATCAGTTGAGGACCAGTCGATGACCCAATGCCCGTGACGGTAGCGGGCGGCCACCAAGCGGTAATCACCAACGCTGGCCGCCAGCCACGGCGCCGGGCGTCCAGCACTGCGACACAGCCCTGCGAACACCGCGGCACCGGTGCCCTGCCCTTCGCCCGCCAAGCGCCGGGCGATCAGGCTGTCGGCCTCCTGCAACGCCTGCTGCAGGCTTGTCTAATCCGGTGCAGCCAGAGCGGACAGGTGCCTGATCAACATCGCACTAGTGCAGTGTTGCATTCTGTTTAGAACTTAACCGGCTGTTCGCGCGAATCACCTTCTGCAGGATGTCGCGTGCGCTCTTGGTCCAGATGAACGGCTTGGGGTTGGTGTTGTGGTGAGCGACGTACTGATCGATGGCGGTGACCAGTTCCGCCACGCTGGTGAACACGCCACGGCGCAGGCGGTTCTCGGAGATGTCGCGGAAGAACCGCTCGACCATGTTCAGCCACGATGCCGAGGTGGGTGTGAAGTGCATGTTGAACCGCGGATGCTTGGTCAGCCACTCCTGCACGACCGGGTGCTTGTGCGTGGCGTAGTTGTCGCAGATCAGATGCAGCGTCTTGTCCTTGGGCGTCTCGCGCTCTATCTGGCGCAGGAACTTCAACCACTCTACGTGGGTGTGGTGCTGCTGACACTGACCGATCACTTGACCGTCCAGCACGTTGAGCGCGGCGAACAGCGTCGTGGTGCCATTGCGCTTGTAGTCGTGCGTCATGGTGGCCGCGCGACCCTTCTTCATGGGTAGCCCGGGCTGCGTGCGGTCCAGCGCCTGCACTTGGCTTTTCTCGTCGCAACACAGCACCAGCGCGTGTTCGGGCGGGGACATGTACAGGCCCACGATGTCTTCGAGTTTCTCCACGAACTTGGGGTCGCGCGAGACTTTGAAGCCGCGCACGATGTGCGGCTTCAGACCGTTGGCCTGCCAATGACGCATGACGGTGCTGGCGCTGACGCCCAACTGAGCGGCCATCTTGCGCGTGCTCCAGTGCGTGGCTGCTTCGGGCTTGCTCTGGGTGGTCAACTCCACCAGCCTTTGCACGTCCACCTTGGTCGGCGGCGCACCGCGCGGCAAGTCCCGCTCAATGCCTTCAAGACCGAATTGCACATAGCGCTCTCGCCAGCGGGAAACCTGCACGCGGCCCACGCCCAATCGCTCAGCGATGTCCTTGTTCTGCAGGCCCTGCGCGGCCAGCAACACGATGCGTGCACGCTGCGAAAGACGCACGCTCGTGCGCTTCGAACGCGCCAGCTTGATCAACTGCGCTTCCTGTTCCTCACTGAGTACAACGACCGGGGCAACTCGCAATTTCTCACTCCTATGCAAACCGAAGTAAGGCATTGGAGTGAGTCAATTCATTTAAGTTCCATCAAGAATCAAACACTACACTAGCCACCTCGCCAAGGGCACCGCCACCGACGCGGTCGGCAATCGCGAAGAAATCAGGCGGCCCGATGGCGGCAGACCTGAGGTCTGGCCGGCGGGGCGATGGGGGGTGGCCGTCGTCATGAGCGGCGTTCCCCTGGACCGAGCGGTTGACCCTGGGCCGTCCATTCCTCCAGCAGTAGCCGCGCGCCGCACTCCAGCACCTGGGGTGCCAGCTCGGCCGCAAAGCTCTTGTTCTCCAAATCCCAGAGTTGTTCAAGTGGGTGCTGGGTGGCAGCCACCAGCTGCCAGCGAGGCTGCGCCAGCAGTTCCTGTAAATCTGCGATTTGCGGCTCGTCACCATGCACCAGCAGGCACTTGAAGCGGCCGCAGGCATCTTTGATGAAGCTCTTCTCGCCGCCAAACAGGTCGTCGATCCGCACCACGTTGGAAAAGCCAGCGATGCGCTCGGCCTCCTGCTGCAGGGCCCGGGCAGCGTCGGCGCCGATCTGGCTGTCGAGAAAGGACAGCAGCAGAACCTGGCCATGCTGGCCCTTGGACTTGCTGGCGCTCCGGTAGCCTGGGCGCGCGCGCGACCAGCCGTCGTCCATACTCTGGATCAGTTTGATCACTGCGAACACGCTCAAGCCGAACGACATGCTGTCGGAAAGGTCGATCAGGTAGTTGCTGTAACTGGCCGACAGCAGCGTGATGCCGCCCAGGCTCGCCTGCAGGACGACGAAGCCCTTATTAAATACACCGCTCTTGAGCGGCCGGATGCTCAGCCACACCAGGCCCCAGATCGTCAGCAGGTTGATCGCGTAGGCGGCCCAGTTGGGCATCATGCGCAGGTAAGTGCCATGTAACGCGTCGTCCATCGCGGTGGCCAGGATTTCCCCGTCATCTTCGATCGCGGCCACCGCAGTCGCCTTAGTCTGGCCTAGGCCTGGAGCCGACAGGCTGAGCACCACGTAGGCGCCCTTGAAGCGCGCCACCACGTCCGGCTCAAGTTGGTCGCCCAACAGGTCGCTGAACGATAGCCGCGTATAGCGGCCCTTCTTGTTGCGCCAGTTCAGCGAGATCGACGCGGGCACCTTGGACAGATCCGCGCCCCCAAGTTCCGCGCTGCGCTGCACCAGTGAAGGCAGTGTGTAGCTGTCCTCGGCCCACCGCAGCGGGTACTTGCGGATGATGCCGTCGGCATCGGGCTTCTGGTTGGCCACGCCCAGGCGGCCCTGCATGGAGCCGAACATCGGCAGGATCACTGCCACGGTCTTGCCTGCCGGGTGCTTGACGCTCAGTGCCGCGCCCGTGATCTGCTCGACGCGCAGCTGGCTCTGGCCGTCGTTCTTGGGATTGAGCCGGATCAGCGGGAAGGCCACCGCCGGATTCATCAGCGCCGTCGCGTCCATGGCGGCGTCGGCATCGGGATTAGCCTTGTCCGGGTCTGACAGCATGACATTAAACAGCACCGCCTTGGCACCGTGGTCCATGATCTTCTGAAGCCCATCGGCCAGCACATCGCGCGACCAAGGCCAGCGGCCATGCTTGGGGGCCAGCGTCGCCAGTGTCCGCTCGTCAATATCGACGATCAGCACGCCCCCAGAAGGTGCCGGGCCGGAAAAGCGGTTCTTCAGCACCACGTCGTGACTGGCCTTGGGCACATCAGGCAACAACGTATTCATCACCAGCAGGTAGGTGGCGTAACCGCTCGCCAGGATGCCCAGCGCCAGGATGGCGCGGCTACCGAAGCGCCGTGAGTAATGGGCCACCAAAGAAATCGACAGCGACTTCACGTTGAAGGCGCGGTGGATCACGTTGTACAGCGGCGGCAGGTAGCTCTTGGCGAAGTCGCTCAGCATGTTGAGCGCCAGTTCCAGCAGTTTGTTCATGGTTTCTTGTGCGTGTTGAGTTGCGGCTAGGTTTCGCGCCGAAGTACCCATGCCAGTGCGAACAGGCTCAGCACCAGGATAACGACAAGCTGCGGATCGGAGCGCTGGGCCCAGATCCTGCTGGTGAAATAGGCGGCGATCAGTAACAAGGCCAGCGCCAGCAGGCGCAGCCAGAATGCGTACCTTGGCGTCGGGCGCATTGCCTGCCAGCCGGCGCTCAGCAGCAGTGGCACTGCAAGCGCGAAGGCGGACAGGCCAAGGGCATAGCCCAGGTCATCCAGGCGCAAGCCGGCACCGACGAAATGGCGGTCAATGAGCGCAAACAACGCGGCCAGGATAGCGCTGGCCAGCACTCCCTGCCAGCGCGGACTGCCCAGACGTGATTGAGCTGGGCGCTGCGTTGCCGGGCTGGCGTCGCCAGCGGGAGCCAGCCGGGCCAGGGTGTCAGCGGCTACATTAGCAGGGCCGTAGGAGCCGCAGCGGCCAGCAAGGGCGTGGACGGCAGCATTGCCGGGCGCGTGGTCAAGGCCTGTCTCAACAGCTCGAATGGTTCTGCGCAGCCTCGACAAATCGAGTCCGCGAGGGTTGGCGCTAGGCTGCACGCGCAGATTGTCGGTCTTGACATCGCCGTGGACCACGCCAAGGCGGTGGATGGACACCAGAGCGCGCACGCAGGACCGCGCCAGCTTCAGTGCTTGAGCCTCACCGGCAAACAGGGGTGCGTAGCTTCGTGCCAGCCAGTCGCGCTGTAGTTCCGGCCCGGCGTCCAGTGTGACGAGTTCGACCTGGCCCGGATTCACCTGCAGGCCACTGATCAGTACCACGTGCTCGGCGCCGTGGCCGGCCAGCAGCGTGAGCATCAGATGCTCGTGGTGAGCCCAGGACAGCCAGGCGTCGGCCTTGTGGCCAGGCGCGCTCTGCCAGACCTTGCGATAGCGCTGCGGTCCGGCCCCTTTGCCCGGTTCGCACCAGGCGCTAACCGACTGATAGGGCCCGAATTCCTGGCGCTGGATCAGTTCGCGGCGGGTCATTGCAGGCTGGAGTGCTGGCTCGATGGACTGGGGTAATACGTCAAGCCCAGCCAAGGATGCCGCTGGAGCCGGAACCCTCCGGCCAAGCCGACGCTACCCGCCGCCTTGCACGGAACTGCTTGCTGGATGCGGTCTTGGCGATCTGCTGGCATGGACTTGACGGCCGTACTTTAGTACTGCAACCCGAAAATATCGAAACGTGAAAGCGCGTCTTCGCACCCATGGCGGCGTTGCAGTCCTTGCGAGGGCGTACAGCCTTCGCTGCGGCTTGCGCCTTGCCCTGGGCGTGAATCCATCACTTTCATTTCGTTCCGCTACTTCCGGGTTGCAGTACTAGCCGGCCTCAAAGCGCCTGGATGAATTTCTGGAAGCGCGCGGCGCGCGCCGGGTTCGGCTTGCCTTCATTCGGCCGCGGTAGCTTGTCGATACCAGACTGCAGCAGCATATCCAGCCGCTCTGAGGGCGAGGGATGGGTGGAGAACAGCAATTCTGCACGCGGGTCGTCGCCCTTGAGGCGCTGCAGTTTCTCCAGCACACCGATGGCGGCGGCCGGGTCGTAGCCAGCCCGTGTCATGAACTCCACGCCTAGACGGTCGGCTTCGAACTCGGCGGTCTTGTCGAGACCGCGCGCGTAGATCTGTCCGCTAGCCTGGGCCAGCTTGGCGGTGTCGCTGTCCTGGATCACCGCCTGCAGGCCCTTGGTGGCCTGCTCGGCCAAACGCTGACGCTGCACCACCTGGTAGTGGTGGCGGCGCACCACGTGTGCCATCTCATGCGCGACGATAAAGGCCATCTCGTCCTCGTTGGCCAGCGTTTTTAGCAGACCAGCCGAAAGCATAACGTAGCCGCCAGGCATCGCGAAGGCGTTGATCGAGTCGGACTTGATGACGCCGAAGTGCCACTTGTAGTTCGCGCCCGCGTAGGGCGCCAGCGCCATGCCCAGCAGGTTGGCGTACTGCTGCACTGCATCGTTGGGTAGTAAGGACGCGGCGCCAAGAACCTGAGCCACAGCGGCCTTGCCGACCTTTTCCTCGTCGGTCTGGGCCCAGGCGGTGGCAGCGCCCACCAGAGCCAGGGCAAACAGTCCGCGAAGCAGCGATTTACCAGTCATCGTCGCCTTTCTTCTTTGCGGCGCCGACGCCGCCGGCATTGACTGCTCCTGCGGATGCAGGAGCCACTGGCGCAGACCGCGGCGCGGTCAGCTGGACGCGGTCGGCGACTGCGGTTACACCGCCAGCCACCAGGAAGGCCTGCGCCGCTTGGGGCTGCACCACCAGGGCCTCAAGCTTGGCTGCCTCATCGAAGTTGGGCTTGCCGTTGAGTAGATCCTTGGCCGATAGGCCGCGCACCGCCGAAGTGGCGACAATATTACCGGTGCCCAGTCGGCCGGTGTCAATGGCGGTGGTGCCGCCAGTGGCGCCGGCGAAATTGATGGCCGAAACCTTGAGCCAGCCAGTCTTGCCGCCGGCATCGACCTCAACCCAGAAACCTTGCCGCTTGAGCGGCTTGACGGGCGTACCGGCCTTGAGCTTGGCCGCGACCTGCTGACCGTCGGGTTTATCGGACAGGGCGACATCCTCACGCACGCTCTGGGCCAGGACGGGCGAGAGCTTGGCCAGCGCCAGCAGGCATGAAATGGTCACGACCTGCGCAAGGTTGTCAGTATTCAACACCGAAGATCCTGATGGTCATGTCACTGGAACGGATGTAGGCCGGCTTAAGCAGTTGCGTCGACGGATCGCCGGCCGCGCGTTCGGTCGGCGAGGCCAGGCGGGGCGGGGCGGCGGCAAGCGCGGGTGCCGTAGCGGCTGCCGACAGCGGAGCCACCACCACCCGGCAAATGGGCTTTTGCATCGGCGCGCGCATCACCACCTCGACCTCGCGGCCACGTACGACCGAGGACATCATGGTGAACCCGGTAATGCCGGCCTCCAGCGACTTTCCGGGCGCGGGATCGAAGTTGCACAGCGCACGCGCGGCCTCCCGCATGGCCCGCGTGGCCTGTAGGTCCTCGCTGACCTCGCGTGACCCGCGTAGCGGGCCGGTGGCACTGGCGTACACCCACGACGAAGTCGTCACCGCGCTATTGCGACCGAGGCGCGCTCGCACCTCGTCGGGTACCTGCGTCCAAGCCGGCTGGGCCAGCATGGCCAGCACGACCAGCGTCAGTGCAGGCACTGCACCATGCATTGCCTTCATCGGCAACAGATCAAAAGTCTCTCGCAACTTTGCCCTGCCCGCTGTAGGTATCCGCCTTGCGGGGTTCGGCCGCACGCGCAGCTGGGGCGGCCACTGCGCCGCCACCGCCGCTAGCTCCGGGGGTCGCTGCCGCTTGCACTTTAAACCCACTGGCCTGGTTGAGCTTTGCCAAGTGGGCAGCGATCTTGGCCGAGTCGACCTTCCACTGGACGACCACACCCACCACAGGACTGTCGCTGGCCGGGTGCTTAGTTTCCCACGTGAAAGCCTCAGTCATACCACTGATGGGCAATGCGGCACCCACGGCTTTGATACTGCGCTGGAAGGAGCTCTCGTCCTGGTAGCGAGTGGACTCGTCGGTGAAAACAGTCGATACCTCGGCATCAAGCAGCCCACGATTGGTCTCCACCGCCTCGCCCATGAACGATCGGATCAGGCCGAAAGAACGGGTCTTGGCGACCTCGTAGGCGATGTCGATGCTCTGTTGGTTTTTGGTGCGCGGCTGGGCCTGCGAATAGGCAAGCAAAACGTACTCACCCCTTTCGTCTCGCACCAGTTGGGTGCCATAGGTCGTCAACAGGGTGCGTTTGTCGTCGGGGATGTGCTCGGCAATCGTCTTGCCCGGCTCGCCCTTGGCGATCAGATCCCAATGGTTGGTGACAATCGCGTCGGCGATCGCATGCAACTTCTCAGACCACACTGTCACGATGCCGACCTGCCCCTGGCCAGAGCTGGGGTTTTGCTCGAACGACGCCATAACCTTGATGCCGGTGCAGCGGGCCGCCGCCACGGTCGCCACCATATTTTTGAACGACTGGGTATTGGCCACTTCCTTGGCCGCCTGCTGGTCCACTGGCTTGGACGGATCCAGACCCTTCTTGCGCAGTTCCTCCGCCATCTTCATTCCTATCAGCTTTTCACCATAAAGAGCAGCAGTCTGGATGAACTGTGGCATGCCTGCCTTGCTTTTGACATCGGTGTTGAGCGCCTGGGCCACCTTGGCGGCGCCTTCCTGCGCCATGCCCTCGCGCTTGAGTTGCTCTGCATCCGCCTTCGCACGCTCGGCTGGCGGTTGCGTGGTGTCTGCGATAGCCTCGGTGGCCACTACCGTCTTCTGGAATTCCGCGCACTGGGCCTTGGCATTGAGCATGGCCTTGCCGAAGGCGGCGATGCGCGCGTTGACAAAATTCGGGTCGGACGCCGGCGCGGCGATGACACTGGTGGCGAAGTCGATCAGGACGGTGCGGCCGCGCTCGTCCTTCTTACTGTCCTTGATACCTTGCAAACCCTGCTCTTTGATGAATTTATCCATGCGCGAACGCACTGTCTCTGAGCCCGATATGCTGTTTGGTAATTCGACCAGAGGTCTCTGCTCGAGTTCAATCTTGCCGTCCTGGGACCAGACCGGACTGAGGGGAGCTATTAGCAGCGTGGTGCCCAGCAGCAGGTGCAGGGCTAGGTTAGGTTTAGTCTTCAGCTTCACGATTTCTCCTTTGGATGGTTACCAGTCTTCGTTGTCTTTTTTTGCTTTGCCGCCCGCAGCGCCCACCGGGGGGCTCATGCCGGGCAAGACCTGCAGCATCACTTGGACGTTAAGCGCCGCCACGGATTCGTCGGGCAAAACGCGGGCCAGCATAGCACCCGGCTTGATCGGTACCGGCAGTCTGCCAGCCACCACCCTGGCAGTGGCGGTGCGGTCGGTGACGCTGGTCACCTCAACGCGTGCAACTTCGCGTTCCTCCTGTCCCAGCGACTCCTTGGTGTAGGGATCAAAAAGGTTCTGGCCCAGGCTGACTAGACGGTATACCCGGCCGATTTGCACGGTGTCGCCGCCCTGGTTGAAGGTCACCTCGTTAGCGCTGCCGCCGACCACCGCAATCGGGTAGATGGCCGTGCTGATCACTTGTCCGATGTCGGCTCCGATGTCCGCCGCGTACTGCGACAGCGTCATGCCTGAGGGCAAGCGGCCAGGGTTGACGTAGGTCTGGGCAAACTTGATTTGCCCGGTGGCGATGTCGATCACGCGCACGTCGATCGAAGCCGGCGCGCTGCTGCGTATCACCACCCGACCGGTGATGCGCTGCTGCTGCCTCTCCTGCGGGTCAAATTCTTTCAGCGCGGCCAGCACCATGTAATCAGCGCCCACGCGCATGCCGATCTTCACCGTTTCCTCGATGGGGGCGTTGCGCGAATTCACCCGCTTCAGCTCACGGTTGCCAGAATCCGTGTAGCGCCGGTCGATCATGGCGAACTTGCGCGACTGCGTGAGGTAGGCCTCCAGCGCCGAAGACACGCTTTCGGCGAACTCCGCGCCGTCCAGACGTCTGGCGGCCGCGCCGACCACTGTCAGCGGCAGCACCGCGAGCTTGAGCCGCTTGAGTTGCTCAGAAGGCTTGTAGCTGGGAATGACTGCCTTGATCTTGACAAAGGCCCGATCCGTTCCCGGGCTGGCGCCCGATTCGAGCACAACGTAAGATTTGATCACGCCGCGGGTAATGCGTTCGATGTTCTGCTTGAAGTTTTCCTCGAATTTGGTCGTGCCGCCGCTGGTGATCTCGCTCATCGACAGCGAAGTGGCGGTGGAGAGCTTGATCCCACCGACCTGAGCGATTGCGTTCTCGATAGCGTCAATGGTCGCCTTCGAAGGATCGCCGCCGTTGCCGGTGGCGACGACCTCGCGGTAGACGATCTGGGCCTGTGCAGCGGAAAGCATCGATAGCAACAGCAGGGCTGCAGCCAGCCAACGGTGGCGCCAAGCGGACAGGCCGTACAAACTGGGCATCACTTGAGGTTCAACTGGTTGACCACCACGTCGGCCGCCAGCTTGGCGGCGTTGGCCAGGGCGGCACGGCCGGCGTCGTTAAGCTTCTCGGCACGACCGCTAAAAGTGCGGTTGGCTGATCCGATGCTGCGGGCGAAGCGGCCGCTGAGGTCATAGACCGTGATGTTCATGTTGCCAGTAGCCAGCCACAGACCGGTATTGGGATCCTGGCGGTAGCCGTCCACGTCAATGGACGCGAGGATGAACTTGCTGAGCTGGCAGTCCTTGATCTTCTTGAACGTGTCGTTGCGCACATTGGCCGGTAGTTGACCGTTCTCGGAATCGGCGTACATCTTAGAGAAAGGGTCGTTGTCGGAAACGCCGCAGTTGCTCACCAGTTCTTCCCAGGGAACGGTGCTGATGCGGTTGTTGGTCAGCGTCTCGCCCACGCGGTTCTGCAAGTCGTCGATGTTGGGCCAGGCCACGTACTTGATGCGGTCGCGCTTCTGCTCCTGCGACCCGCCAGTGACAGTCTTGGCGCTCTGCGTCACCGATACCGCGTCAGCCGAGGCATCGGCCGAGCCCGTCTTGTTGCTGGCCGATGCGTCGGCGCTGGCGGCCGAGCCGCTGGTACCTACGCTGGACTCGGCCCGCTTGGTGAGCTTGGTGTCAAACGAGACCTGTGAGTCGGCCACGCGGGCCATCACCAGGAAAGCGATGTCGTCCTGAGCCGTGGCCTTGCCGCCGCCACCTGCCTGGGCCTGGCCGCGCAGGCGGCTATCTACGATGGACTCGTTGACTGTGGCCTTGATGCTGGCCGTGCAGATGGACGAAAAGCCGGAACTGCACTTCTCGTCAATCACATTGACGTCAACGACGATGCTATCGATGTCGGCCAGCAACGCCTTCTCGTTGGCCATCACGTTGTCGAGCTTGGCTCCCTGTAACGATCCAAGGTAGTTCTTCCATGCCGATATCTTGGCCGCGGCGACGGCCGCCTCCTTGCTGTTGCCGTTGCCCTGCCCTCGGACAAATTTTTGCTGAGCCAAGGCCAAACCGACGCTGGCCACAAGGGCGACGGCGAGCAGGCCGTGCAGCAGGCGGGGGATGAGCTTTTGAGTCTTCATTTGAGTCTTCATGGTTGCGTGGGGGGGGGGTTAGGCGCGCGTCTTAGCGCAAAGTTCAAGGAGCCGAGGCAGCGCCGGGGCGACGAAGCTGAGCCTGACTTCGGCCTCGGCCAGGAGTTGTTCGTTGCGCGTGGCCATGCCACGCAATAGATTGGAAAGGGTGCGGCTGATCAAGCGGTCGAACATCACTAGGTCACGCTCGGACGTGTCGTCCTCGCGCACGTCCAGTGCCATCCGATCCTCGCCGGTGGTCTGCGCCACCACGTTCAGCAGCCTCTTGTCGGGCAGACTGGAGAACTCGTCGAAGATACTCAGTCGGAGCACCACCGTGCGGCGCACGATGGTGACGCCCCTCTGGCTACTCTGGGTTATCGTCTTGTCGAGGTCGCGCAGCACCACCTCGAAGCGCAGGTCGGCATCGGGAATGGTGATCAACTGCTGGGCGGCCAGCTCTTCGCTGAACTTGACAGCGTAACGCTTGGCCAGCGCGTCGTTCTCCTGAAACGGCAGCAGCGGGATGTTGAGGTTGTCGCACAGCGACGAACTGGTGGTAAAACCCAGTAGCTCCGCGTTGAGCACCTTTTGGATGCGATACGCCGCCAGCTTGTCCGCTGCGTCCTTGTGGATCGAAGACTTGGTCAGGCGTGCGAAGAAGTTGCTGCTGAAGCCCTGGTCCCATTTGTTGAACCGTTTGAGGAACTCGGCGAAGGCGGCCGCATAGCTCTGGTAAGCCTCGCGCATGTAGCCGATGGCGCGCCCGCGCACGTCGCGCAGGTCACCACCGGGCCGCTCCATGCGCAGCATAAAGGGGAAAGACGAAACAATGCGCCAGCCGGAGCTCTTGTCAAATCCCAACACCAAACCGACGCCGGACATGAACACCATCAGCGTGTTGGCGTTCTCGCCGTCTTTTTCGATCCGAGCACCGACTGCGGTTTCGAAATCGTGGGCAAAGCCCAGCAACAGATCTTCGCCAAATTCAACCTTGTCCTTGAACTGCACCTGCGTCTTCAGACCGTCCAACTGTTTCTTCAGCGGCTCGCGCATGAAGGCGAAGGCCTGCGAATCGCTGAGGTTTAGGTTGCCCGGTAAGCGGCGCACGAATTCACGCGTGAGATCGTAGCGGGCTTGGCCGCTACTGCCATTAAGCCCAAAGCCAGTCCATACCGGCGGGGCACGCGGCCGCAGCTTTTCGATGGCTGGCTGTGCCTGCCCCATCGGGGGCAGGGTTGACGCGCCCAGCCAGTACAATAGGCGGCGCCGGGTCTGGGGCAAGCCCGGTGCCAACGTCAGTCCTTGTACTTGTTTTGTACGTCCGCGACCATGGTCTCCGACTTCTTGATGTCCGGCTTTGCAACGTCCTTGGCTCGCATGGCCTGCTCCCATTTCGCCGACAGCATGCAGCTCTGGATCAGCGCGTTATTGGCCTGGGTGAGGGCCGGCAGCGGGGCTGCCATCTTGACTATGTCGCCGCCAAAGTTGGCGAGCATCATCTGCATGAGCTCGCCAAAGGACTGGGCGATAATACCTTGTGCTGCCAGTCGGTTCTCGTGTGCCTCAGACAACATGATCTTTTGCTTCGCATCCAGGCCGCTCACCTGCGAGATCATCTTGATCTGGGCCGAGTGCACCTCGGGGCTGACATCCTCGAACATCGGTTTCTCGCCGGCCTTGGTGGCGCGCAGTGACTGCAGGGTCGCGATCTGGCCGATCAGCGCGTTGCCGCCCTGCGTCGTTTTGATGATGCCGTTGCCGATCCGGATCGACTCTGCGTTGTAGCGTTCGGCCTCCGCGTACATGCGGCCGACGCGGGTGTTGGGTAGCTGGCGCGCGTACGCCTGCTGTGCCTGCTCGATCTGCATGCCCATCCGCGCTGGCTCCTGCCACTGCTGGCGGAAGGGCATGTTCGGCTCGTTGTTGTAGATATCCTTGGCCGTCGCCGCATGGATCAGTTCGTAGTTCTGCGTGTCGAACTCCTTCTTAATGCCGTCGCCCTGACTGTAACTTGCGCGCAGGCCGCCCGCCGAAACCAGGTCACCCAGCGCCTGATGCAGGTCTTTCTTGCCGTACTCGCCGTATGCGGCCATGCGGGCGCGGAATACCAGAGCGGTGAAGTGCTCGGAACGGGAGGCCTGCTGAAACAGGGTCCACCAGCGGTCTTTGTTGATTGAAAGCTCGGGCGCCTGCAGATGCAGAAAGGTAAGTGCCATCAGAGCATCGGCCTGCTCCTGCTGATCTGAAGATCGGGAAATTTGGATCAGGGCTGCGAGCGTATCGGGTTCCGGAAACGCCAGAAAGGTGTCATAAATGGCCCGCACCTTCTTGGTCTCAAATGACGCTTGGAAGAATCCGGCACTTGGGAAAGTTTTACTGATAGCAACTTTTCGCAGTGCCTTATAAAAATCATTCTGCAGTAATTCCAAGTCAGGGATGTTGAATTCGCTGGCGATTATTTGGGTGTCCACCTTCATGGAACCAAGTGCCCCTGCCTGCACGCTACACCACTGACTACTAGGCATGAGTCCGCCCGATCGCCTGCTATTTGAAGCGCCAGTCGGGCCAGCCGGGCTAGTCGGGCCAGTTGCGCCAGTCGGAAGTGCCTTCTGCAATTGCTGCAAAAGGTTGCCAAACTGAGCATGGGCAACTTGAGACATGCCGCCGATTAATATCGACAGGAGAACTGATAAACCTAGTGATTTCTTGTTTTTCATTACCGAAAACTCTTTTTAAAGTTGATAAGTTGTACCATTGATTTTATGAAGTTACACAATTTTTCCATAGGGTTTTTCCCTAAAAGAGTCCGGTAATGAACGAGCCGATTCAAGGGAGATCGAGTGCAACCCGCAAACCGACAGCGTTCCCGCGTCGGGTCTCTCCCGCCTTGCCGCGGTAGGCGCTGCGGCCGAATTTGTCCGGCAAATCCCAGCTACCGCCGCGAATGACCCGGCTGGTGCAGATCAGTGGGGCGAACAGTCCACCAGGCTCGGGTTGGGATGGCGTCCCGCAATCCTGCACCCACTCCATAACATTGCCGTACACGTCATACAAGCCCCGGCCATTGGCTGAGAAACTGCCTACGGGTGCGGTCCATGCGTGGCCATCGCTGCAGGAGGCCAGTGGCCACTGTGGCTGGATCTTACGCAGTGATTGGTCAGTCACATTGGCACCGCTGCAGACCTCAGCGGGCTGGCCGAGCAAAGCCGAGCTGCCTGGAGCGAGCTGAACCACCCCGAGTACCCGACACTTAAAGTGGCTGGCGCACTCCAGGATGAACAAGCAGGACTCATGCCCGTACCGCGCATCTTTGATGGCTATGTGGAACTGCTGGCCAGAGTCTCCAGCACGGGCCTGATTCACCTGGAGCGCAATCGTTACTGCGTGCCGACCGAGTACGCCCACAGCGCGGTCAGCTTGCGCATCTACCCGGACCGGATAGCCGCCATCGCCCACGGCGTGTGGGTAGCGAGCCACAGCCGCAGCTTTGAGCGCAGCCAGACCTTCTACGACTGGCAGCACTACATCAGTCTGCTCGAGCGCAAACCCGGCGGCTTGCGCAACGGCGCACCCTTTGAAGAGATGCCGCAAGCGCTCAAGCAACTCCAGGCGATATTGCTGCGCCGCGGAGGCGGCGACAGTGTGATGGCGCAAGTGCTGGCCGCCTTCCCACTGCACGGCCTGGATGCTGTGCTGGTAGCGACCGAGTTGGCGCTAGAAGCTGGCAAGCCTAGCGGTGAACATGTCTTGAACGTCCTGGCACGGCTGAAGGGCAGCGAACCCAGCGCCAATCTGAGCCAGGCCATGGCCACCGAGTTGCTGCATTGGCCGCTCAAACTGCAAACAGAGCCTGCGGCGAATGTGGGCCGCTACGACCAGCTTCGTGCAGGCCAGACGACAACAGCAAAGGAGGCATCACTATGAGCAGCCAGATCATTGCCAGCCTGAAGCAATTCAAACTGCACGGCATGGCCGCCAGCTTCCCGGAGGTAGCAGCTCAGGCGCGCCATACCGAGTTCAACCCCGAGAGCTTTATGCACCAGCTCATTCAAAGCGAGTCCGCCGAACCTTCGGTGCGATCAACGGCTTACCAAATGGGCGCTGCGCGGTTTCCTGCACATCGTGACTCAGCAGGCTTTGCGTTTGAGCAAGCCAGCGTTGATGAAGCGTTGGTACGCAGCCTGCACAGCGGGCAGTTCACGATGGCTGCACACAACGCGGTGTTCATTGGTGGGCCGGGCACCGGCAAGACGCATCTGGCCACGGCCATTGGCGTGGAGGCGATCCAAAAGCATGGCAAACGGGTGCGTTTCTTCTCGACGGTGGCACTGGTCAATGCCCTGGAGCTGGAGAAAGCGCACGGCAAGGCGGGCCAGATTGCGCTGAAGTTGATGTACGTTGACTTAGTGGTTCTTGACGAGCTGGGGTACTTGCCCTTTAGCCAGGCCGGCGGCGCCTTGTTGTTTCACCTGCTCTTCAAGCTGTACGAGCACACCAGCGTGGTGATCACCACCAACCTGAGCTTCTCGGAATGGTCGGCCGTGTTTATTGATGCCAAAGTGACCACGGCGCTGCTGGACCGGCTAACCCATCACTGCCACATCGTGTAAACCGGCAACGAAGCCTACCGATTCCGGCACAGCTCCATGGCTGAGAAGACGCGCATCAAGGCCAGTGAAAGCGAGAGCAAAGGTAGCACATCGGTGCCTACAACGCAGGAGGCCTACGAGCCGTTCTGAGGGCGACGAAGCAGGGGGAAATCCGCTACGGGCTACGCCCTTCACTCATTTCCCTCTGCTTGCAATCAAAAACACGGAGGCACGAGAAAACCAGCTATTTGGTACACCTATTCACAACTGCTGATTCAAAAACCAGCAACCTGCCCTGGGTCAATATTAGATCGGCAGGGTGGGTCAATATTTAATCGGCGCCGACAAAGGAACTATAACGTCCATGGCGATACCCCGATGGCACTGAACGTCGGCATTGCCAGCCCGGCGTTGGCCGCCCTGCACAAAGCGTCTCGCGTCACCACCAGCGCATACATTACCGCCTGTAACCCGCGCAGCCAACCCCTTGCTCTGGCCATCAATATCGAGCGTCAGGCCGCGCTTGCCCAAGAACTGAAGTCACGAGGCTTGACTTTCATAGACGGCGTCGGACAGCACCCCACTGCCAAGGAGTGGCCTGGCGAGGCGAGCTTCCTCGTGCTGGATCTGTCGTTGGAGGCTGCGAAAGTACTGGGTGCGCAGTAGGAACAACATGCGATTATCTGGTGCGGCCCTGACGCGGTGCAGCAGTTGATTCTGCTTAGATAGCTGATTCTGGCTGGTCAGCTAACTGAAAAGTCGAGGGCTTGGCGATGACGACACCGGAGCAAATGGCCAGGCTGGCCGACGGACCTGACGTAGAAAAGTTTTTCCAGATTCACTCTCCAAATAAATTTCAATTTGATGCGGCGATGCAAAACTCCAGCGCATCCATGACCTTTGAATAAATTCCAGGGCACTTTTCCTCACGCGGGCCAGCAATGTTCAGCGTGGCGAAGTTTCCATGAATGAGCCATGTATTGATTTGGAACGACGCTTCTTCAGTTGACGCAATATCAAGCTGGATAACCAGGTGCGGCTTCTTAAATGACTCAGCAAACCGTACCGTGGCCAGCGTGCCGCCGTCAATTGCGCCGATGTTGAATATCAGGGTGGCGTCGCTGCCCGCCACATTGAGCTTTGTGCGCTGGCGGTATCCAGCAGATTCGGTCTCCTGAAGTTGGTAGACGAGATCGAGCGGACCGTCGCTGGCCAGGCGGCCCTTCGGACACCACCCGCCATGCGCAATGTTATGGCGTAGCGCCCAATCCAGCGCCGCGCGATCGGCACCCGTTTGCCCACCAGAAACAATTTTTTTGGGTATCCACGCTTGAATATTTAACTTGGTCATTAAATGGCGATCAGCTCTCGGGCTCGAATGCCAATAATGTTGGCCCTGGATATTCCGTACTGCCTCGCCATTGCGCTCACAGACTCACCACGGTCCAACTCATTAAGAATTGACCGGCGCTGCTCAGGCGTCGTTTTGCTGGGTCGTCCGAGCACCTTGCCTTCGGCCTTTGCCCGCTGCAGTCCGGCCTGCGTCCGTTCAACCAGGAGATCGCGCTCCATCTCTGCCACAGCTGCCAACATGGTCAGAAGCAGTTTCCCAGCTGCCGAGGTGAGATCAGTGCTGCCAAGCTGAAGGACGATGACTTTCACTTTTCGCTCGCCGAGCAGCCGGATCGTTTGCATCACATCGATGGCATCACGGCCAAGACGATCCAGCTTCGACACCACGAGAGTTTCACCTTTGCGAATTTTGGAGAGGAGGCTGCCAAACTCTGGCCTCTGCATGGCGCAGGTCTTGCCACTGATTCCTTCGTCGGCGAACCAATACTCGTCTTCAATCAAATAGCCCGTCTGCGCCAGCTCATGGCGCTGATTTGCAGAAGTCTGTTGATTGGTTGAAACCCGGCCGTAGGCAAAAACTGCTGACATGTCGATTCCTTGTAGTGTTAGAAAACGGTGTCAGAATAGCCGAGATGTTAGATAAAGTAAAGGCTAATTTATCAACACCCAATATACATTACACGATGGGTGTCGGAAAACGGTCGATTTCCACCAGGAGAGGACGTTGAATAAGGCTCTGTTGTACTGATTGTTTGGAAGTCAGCCATCGACATTCACCCTCACTCGCGCCAGTCGCCGGCAGGTTCGCTTCGGTTGGTGATGTACGGGCGGATTTTTCAGGGTTTGGTCGTACTGCGCCTGAACTCCCAGGGTTCAACTGGGTCAGCATCACGCCATAGACCGCGCTTTTCGGATCGGGCTGCATTTTCAGCCGCCTCGTACAGCCTTCGGTCGTTGGGTGACTGCTCGCCCTGATACTTCCGATAGAACCACGCCATGCCGCGCTCGAGCTGCACCATGTTGGCATCCCGCCCGTTGACCAGCACCTTACCGATTCGCCGCCCATATCGGTCTACCTTGCTTGTCTCCACGTTCACGGTCTTGTCGAAAGTCAGGTCAGACAGTGATTCTTTGGAGCGATTGCCGAATGGTTGCTTTTTCTCTGGCGCATCAATACCGGCCAGGCGGATTTTGTGCTGCACCTTGTTGGCATCCAGCACGGTGATGGTGTCGCCGTCAGCAACGCCCACAACTCGGCCTGTGATCGTTTCGGCATGGGCGGTGAGGGCCAGCGTGAACAGGAGGGCTGCGAACCATTTTACTTGCAAACTCAGTCCGTAACCAAAATTAATACGCCTATCGCAACAAGAGTGAGCGACATGGGCGTCCATTCCAGTATCCGATGTAGTCCCACCCAGTCAGTTGGCACAATTGCCCATTTGACACCAAGCCATTGAAGTGCAGAAACAACTGACACAGAATTCCAAATATCGTGTCTCAAATATTCATAAATCTGCCAGCCAACTATTCCTATTGGCCCAAGAAAAAATCCAAGCATGAAAATCGCGAAAGCAATTTCGTTTGTATCTTTATCGTCTGAATTTGACATATTTTGGCCAATGTGAAATCAGTATTTTTGTCTGTGTAGATCATCCCAGTGGCTTCTGATCTGACCCACGCGGGATGCCCATGAAGCCGCGCACGATCCAGCCGACGGCCCAGGTGGTGGACCATCTCACTTTGGCTTCCAGACACGGGCCGCAGCTTGGGCGTTGGCGCGTTGCACTGGTGACAAGCGGCGCTCCACAAGATCACGGTTTTTTACCGCATCTTGACCCCCCTGTGCACTGGCCAGCAGCCACCAGAAATAAGCCATTTGCTCGTCCTTAGGCACGCCTTGGCCCTTAGCATACATCACGCCCAGTTTGAACTGCGCCATGACATCCCCCTGCTCGGCCAGCTTTTTAAACCGGTTAAGGTTTATATCTCAGTCATACCTGCCACCCTACTTGAGTTAAGTTATCTTCAGATCAATCAGGTGGCCCCGAAGGTCGTGCGTTCAAGCCATGCAATAACCCCGTAGATGTGTCCATATTTGCACTTTTTGGAATACCTACTACTTCTTATTTTTTGATGCAACCAGTTTTCCTACTTTTATACTAATTTTTGCCCAATCTTGAGTATCAACATCTTCTAGCCAGCTGTAATCAACGTTAGGATCTAATTCCTTGGTTGATACAGTTGCAAAAATAGATTTACTTTTTTCGAAACGAATTAATTGAGTATGGCCAGTGAAGCCATCAATAATCACTGATGCAAATATGTCATCGCAATTGTGTGCCATGCAAGCATTCATGACGATAAAGCGCCCATTCGTGACGGATGAAGAACCCGGACCACTCATTGCATTTCTGTATTCTCGAAATTCTTCGGGCTTCACAAACTTTAGTATCTCGGATCTGGCAGAAGAATTTCCCATAAAGTTATCAGGATGTTCACTAATGAACTGCTCGAACTCTTTTTTAAATCGCGAATCGATATAGTCGCCCTGAATGACGAAGTTGCGAGTTGATGCGATTAAATCCCCAAGATCATTTTCTCGGCCATCAAAAAAATTTCGTATGACGCTGCGCTTTATTTTTTTCCCATCAAACCAAAAGTCATAAGTTGTGATTTTCCCTTTTGGTCCATAAAAACTAGTTCCAACCTTTGTTATTCGAAGTCCATCATTTCCAAAAAATACGATGTAAGTATCATCGAATGAATTGCATATTGTTCCGCCGCAATTGGTTTCTACAATAGCAATTTTCGCATTAGATGCAGAAGGGAACGCTGCACGTATATGGACACGTGAGTCGCATGCATTGGTGCTGAACCAGTTACCTTCTTTTCCGATTTCCAATCGCTTATAAGCGCATTCCTCTTTCAGTCGTTGGTATGGTGGAAGTTTCTTATCTGAAACAATGACTGCCATTTCCCCATTTTCAAATCGAACTTTTTCGATGGTCTCATATTTTCCTGCAGAATTCCATGAGAAATCTGGCTTTGCACCTGTTTGGGTTAGTGCAATGCTCGGCAGAAGAAAAATAGTTATAAAAGTCAATAGAAATTTGATTTTCATGATTTATAATTAATAAGTTGACTTTTAGATGTGTTGAATCGCTGATGCTACTCTTCAATAATTTTTTTCACTCTTCCGTAGTCTTCACTCAATATAAATAAGTTAAATTATTTAAAAGTATTACGACATTTTTCCAAGTCTTTACTAATTTGATTTAGCGTCAAATACTTGAACATTCGCATCCCTACCTCTTGCGCTGTCGTAATAATTTCTCTTGTATCCACTTCCGGGTTCGGGAGTGCCATAAACGTCTCCCTGTAGCGGTCTGCAAAATCATAACCTTTTGAATACCCTTTTTCAAATGCTCTTTCATTGGATATATTCAAATCTGCCGTCATCAAGATATTTGCAAATTCGTGATTAAGACATGATTGCAAATATAACTTTGAAATGCCCGGATTGGGGCTTGCAGATGCGTTGAGGGATACGCATAGCAAGAGTGTTGAGGTGATGACGATTGATGCGATAGTTTTCATGGTGTCGCCTTGCTGGATTTCGCGGCGGGTTTGAGGATCCAGTTGCGCATGGCGGCTTGGGCTTCGGCGCGTTGCGCTGGCGACAAGGCCTGCTCCACAATATCACGGTTTTTTACCGCATCTTGATCCCCCTGTGCGCTGGACAGTAGCAACCAGAAATAAGCTGATTGGTCGTCCTTGGGCACGCCGTGGCCGT
>Ga0209491_10004663_pt1 | contig 20901 bp, 15 predicted proteins | sample BON02_FD_187213 | JGI IMG/M metagenome (GOLD analysis project Ga0209491, IMG submission 187213) | Freshwater microbial communities from Lake Bonney liftoff mats and glacier meltwater in Antarctica - BON-02 (SPAdes) (version 2) | ecosystem: Environmental > Aquatic > Freshwater > Ice > Glacier... | reverse complement strand
GATCCATTGGTAGCGGATTTAGAAAGTGGGGGGGTCGATTTATCGACAAGGAACCCACAATTACCGCTTTCACAGCACAGTAAAACAATTGTACTGGATCCTAAGCTTCCTAAACGTTACAGGTTCGCTTTTAAAGCAGGTTTGCTAACTTATTATTCTTGCCAATGTGAAATATCACAAGCAAGCTTATGGGTCCTCGAGAAATTTAGGAAGTATCATTTAGTTAGCGTTGTCATTTCCAAGCAAAAACTTGATCCGCGGTACGGGGGCTATAATAAACCCAACCACATTCTCCGAATTTATTTTAAGTTGAACCGCAAACTTGACACCCGGAATGTGAATTTTTTCGATATACCTTCTGTGGTATCAAAATCTTCATACCACCCGGTTGTTATGACCGACTTTAGTAATGAAAGAAGTTCTGATGCTTTTAGGCGCAAAAGTGATGACCATAATGAGGTAATTCAGCGTTTGTTAAGTTACCACGCAGGTTGTTTAAGCGATGGGACCACGTTATTTGTTAGCCGTAACATAAGGAAGGGACCGTTAATGCAGGTTGACCAATTTACAAATCAGGCGATAGCGCTGCGTAAAAAGCGTGCTTTAAAGGTTTTACGTAAGAAAGAATTAAAGTATCCGTTGTTAAAAAATTGTCCGCCTTTCCGGTTCAAATCCAGATCAGGTGTGCTTACGTACCATAATTGTCACATGCATCTCTATACGTTTGTTGAGTTGATAAAAAAAAAACTTTCTCATTGTGTCATAAGTAATTTGGTTGTACTGTTCGTTAGTTCGAGTGCTAAAAGCGACTTGCCGCCAGAACTCGGGCTGAAATTTTTTAAAAGCGATTTGCCACTTCATTCACCAGAACCGTACAAAACGCTGGTTTACTTTACTTTAAAGAAAGCGTTGGATACAAAAAACTTAAGGTATTTTGACCTTGAGGGTAGCAACAGATCTGATCAGAGTGAAGAAGAAAAGCTGTATTATCATCGTCCTAATATAACTTACAAGCTCCGCAATTATCCAAAAACAATCCGTTGTTTGTCAAATGATGAAGTTCATCAGGATATAGTGGATCATTTACTAAAATTCTATAAATCTGATGGTACGACTGTGTTTGCAAACCTTTTCCTTAGTTCTAAATTAAGTAGTAAGTATCCATCTTAAGGCCAATTTGAATGCCATACGGAATATTAAGGCTAAAGTCAATCGGCTTAATTTAACAGTTTTACTTCTTTTTCGCCGGATCGAAATTGTTTTCAGTTATTTTCAATTAATCATGTTTATTTTTATTATCAGCATTTTATTAAAAATTTTAGCCATTATTGTACCTTTACTTATTTCCGTCGCTTATTTTACTTTAGCGGAACGAAAAATTATGGGTTCTATTCAAAGAAGAAAAGGTCCAAACGTAATAGGTTATTTAGGTTTATTGCAGCCGCTGGCAGATGGTTTAAAATTATTCGTGAAAGAAACTATTCTACCCAGCAATGCAAATTTAAATATATTTTTATTAGCTCCTATGTTAACTTTTGTTTTAAGTTTAATGGGTTGGGCTGTCATTCCATTTTCTAGTGGTACTGTTATAGGAGATATCAATGTGGGCATATTATATTTGTTTGCTATTTCATCTTTAAGTGTTTATGGGATTATCACGTCTGGTTGGTCAAGTAACTCCAAGTACCCTTTTTTAGGCGCGCTAAGATCCACTGCTCAAATGGTTTCATATGAAGTTTCTATTGGCTTCATTATTGTCACCGTTGTCGTTTGCGCAGGTTCGTTTAATTTGACTGAAATAGTTTTAGCACAAAAGAATATATGGTTTATTGTTCCTTTATTACCAATGTTTATCATGTTTTCTATATCTGCATTAGCAGAAACAAATCGTCACCCATTTGATTTACCTGAAGCTGAAGCTGAACTTGTTTCCGGCTATAACGTCGAGTACTCTGCCATGGGTTTTGCGTTATTTTTTTTAGGCGAGTACGCAAATATGTTACTGATGAGCGCTTTAACTACAATACTGTTTTTAGGAGGTTGGTTACCGCCATTTGATATCCTTATATTCACGGCAATACCTAGCACAGTTTGGTTCAGTTTTAAAATGTGCATAGGTGTTACTTTTTTTATTGTAATGCGTGCAGCTTTACCTAGATTTAGATATGATCAATTAATGGCATTAGGGTGGAAAGTCTTTCTCCCCCTGTCTTTAAGCTGGTTATTTTTAACCGTCTCACTTTTAATTACGTTTAATTGGTTACCAGCATAAGTAAAATAAATTTAATTTTTCTAATACTTAAAATACGGTTTTACTCAATCTAGCTAACCAAAATTTATGATTTAAAAAGTTTAATAAAAGCTATTTAAATTATACTAGTACCGCAAAAAGATACAATTCCTTTTGTTTTCAACAATTAAATATTATGTTAGAATCTATTTTATTTTACGCTTTTTCTCTTTTAGTAGTAACATCCTCGGCTATGGTAATTACTGTTAAAAACCCGGTTCATTCAGTTTTGTTTTTGATTTTAAGTTTCATAAGTGCATCGATACTTTTACTTTTGTTAGAAGTAGAATTCATTTCGTTAATATTCATAGTTGTATATGTAGGTGCTATTGCAGTTTTATTTTTATTCGTTGTTATGATGTTAGACATTAAAATAACTGATTTAAATCGGAACCTTTTAAAATATTTTCCAATAGGAAGTTTTTTAGGCCTTGCTTTTTTAGTAGAAATCCTACTCATTTTAACAGAAATTTTAGAAAGCAATCCTTATTTTTTTGAAAGTTATTCATATCTTGATTGGGTAAGCAAAGTAGATTACCTCACAAATATTGAGACGCTGGGCCAAGTCTTATACACTTCTTTGTTTCCATATTTTTTAATAGCGGGTATTATTCTTTTAGTTTCTATGTTAGGCGCTGTTGTTTTAACATTAACTTTTTCTAAAAACTATAGAAATCAATCAATCTTTCGACAAACCTCTAGGAGTTTTCGTAAATCGTCATATGTACTATCAAAAAAACCTTAGATAGCATATTTATTTAGTCATACCCGAAACCTTACTGAACTCGCATGTAATCCTAAATAAAGCTAGAAATACTACGCAAGTGGGAAACATGGTCTTTTTATTACAAGTAATTTTAGCTTTACCGTATTTTAAATAATTTTATACAAAAACAAGTTTAAGCGCAACAGTTTCTGCAAATTCACCCTTAAAAAAATTTAATAAAAGCTGTTTATACTTTACTAGACCCTAAAAGCATTTTTAAAAAACCTTCAAAAATAAATTGTAACAACGCAATTAATTTTTGTAATTTATACGAAGTCGTTGTACAAGATATGACTTTATTTTTACAGTAAAATATGTTTTATATTTATCTTTCAAATTTATTAATAAACACTTTTATAAAGCAGTTTTTTTAAGAGATTCTTTTTATTTAGATATATTAATCTGTTTACGATGAGTTTGATCCTGGCTCAGGATGAACGCTAGTAGTATGCTTTACACATGCGAGTTGAACGAAAAAAAATTCGTAGCGAACGGGTGAGTAACACGTGGGAATCTGCTTTTTAGATTGGGACAAGTACGTTCTTTACATAATAAGAAGTATAAGTACAAATACCAAATAACCAAAGAATAAATTTGCTAAAAAATGAGCCTGCGTAAGATTAGGTAGTTGGTAGGGTATAAGCCTACCAAGCCTGCGATCTTTAGCTGGTCTGAGAGGATGATCAGCCACACTGGAACTGAGACAAGGTCCAGGCTCTATTGTGAGCCAGCAGTGAGGAATATTGGACAATGGACGAAAGTTTGATCCAGCAATACTACATGAATGATGACGGCTGATTTGGTTGTAAAGTTCTTTCATTGAGGATGATAATGACCGTACTCAAAGAAGCAGTCCCGGCTAATCTCGTGCCAGCAGCCGCGGTAATACGGGAGGGGCAAGCGTTATCCGGAATAATTGGGCGTAAAGGGTTCGTAGGTCGTATCGCAAGTTGTAAGCGAAAACCTAAAGCTTAACTTTAGGAATGCTCTCAAAACTACTGTACTAGAATCTAAAAGAGAATAGTGGAATTTCACATGGAGAGGTGGAATTCAAAGATATGTGAAGGAACATCAAAAGCGAAAGCAACTGTTTGGTTTAGAATTGACACTGAGGAACGAAAGCATGGGGAGCAAACAGGATTAGATACCCTGGTAGTCCATGCCGTAAACGATGAGTGCTCGGACTCAGAAATTTTTGGGTCCTTAGTTAACACGGTAAGCACTCCGCCTGAGGAGTATAACCGCAAGGTTGGAACTCAAAGGAATTGACGGGGGCCGATACAAGTGGTGGAACATGTTATTTAATGCGATAATACGCGCGGAACCTTACCAGCCCTTGACATATAATGAAAGTTTTAGAAATAATACTATATTTTCTTTTTGAAAAACATTAATACAGGTGTTGCATGGCTGTCGTCAGCTCGTGTCGTGAGATGTTTGGTTAAGTCCTTTAACGAGCGCAACCCTTATCCTTTAGTTGCTATTTTAATTTTAAAATTGGAAGCACTTTAAAGAAACTGCCGATGACAAATGGGAGGAAGGTGAGGATGACGTCAAGTCTTCATGGCCCTTATGGGCTGGGCTATAAACGTGTTACAATGGTAACTACAATAAGCAGCAATAATGAAAATTGGAGCAAATCTTAAAAAGTTATCTTAGTTCGGATCGTAGGCTGAAACTCGTCTACGTGAAGTTGGAATCACTAGTAATCGCAAATCAGAACGTTGCGGTGAATGCGTACCTCGGCCTTGTACACACCGCCCGTCACATGCAAGAAGTTAGTTCTGCTTGAAGTGTTTTATTTAATTTTGTAAAAATGGTTTATTTGTGCAGCGGAGCCAGCAGTAATCTTTTTGACAAAAAAAATATTCACCATGGAGGAATTTATAACCTGTATGAAGTCGTAACAAGGTAGTCGTACGGGAACGTGCGGCTGGAATATATTAAAAAACGAAAGTTAGGTTATATTTTTTAATTTATTTATTATACAATAAATGAGTTAGACCAGGCATTAAAAGAATGCCTAGGTATTAAAATTTAAATAGGCGTTTTTAAAATGAAATTTAACAAGGAGTATTTTGTACTGTAAGATATGTTAATACCTATTATGGAAGACCACTTCTGTTTCTAGAAGATTATTTTACAACAGTAAAATAATGAAAGAAGGTGAACTGAAACATCTAAGTAACCTATAAAAAATCAACCGAGATATCGTTAGTAGTGGCGAACGAAAGTGATAATAGACTAGAAAGAGGCCGATTTAATCGAATTATTGATTAGCTAAAAAAGGTATAAGCCCTGTAGATAAAAAGAGCATCTTTTACAAAAAAGTAAAACAACACACGTGTTACGTTGTTTGAATATTGGGGGACCACCCTCAAAGTCTAAATAAGATTTTAATAATCGATAGTGTACAAGTACCGTAAGGGAAAGGTGAAAAAGAATTTGCGAATTTCCTATTTTTTACGAATAATAAAAAGTTGTAAGAACCTGAAATTTAATGCCGACAATCTGTTGAAGCTTTAAAAAGTTACAGCGTACCTTTTGCATAATGGATCAACTAATTTATTCAAGTGGCAAGCTTAAGCTAAATAAGCGTAGGCGAAGAAAAAACATGTATAAAATTTGCATAAAAGTCTCTTAAATAAAACCCGAAACTGAGTGATCTAATCATGAACAGGTTGAAGATTGAATGGTAACATTCGTTGAAGGACCGAACCCGTGTATGTGGAAAAATACTGGGACGATTTGTGAATAGGAGTGAAAGGCTAATCAAACTCAGAGATAGCTGGTTTTCTGCGAAATCTATTTAAGTAGAGCGTTCGATACTTTTTTTTGGGGTAGAGCACTTAATGAACTAGGGGGGTGTAAAGCTTTACTGAATTCAATTAAACTCCGAATACGAAAAAAATAATGTCGAGCAGACAGACTTTGGGTGCTAAGATCCAGAGTCGAGAGGGAAACAGCCCAGACTGTTTGTTAAGGTCCCCAAAAATATTTAAGTGAGTAAGAAAGTGAAAAAATCGATACAGCCAGTAGGTAGGCTTGGAAGCAGCCATCTTTTAAAGAAAGCGTAACAGCTCACTGGTCTAGTTTTTTTGCATCGAAAATGTACAGGGGCTCAAAATATTTACCGAAGCAACAGACTTTTTAAAAGTGGTAGCAGAACATTCTGTACGTTGATGAAGGTATCCGGTGACGTGTACTGAAAATATCAGAAGCGAAAATGTTGATATGAGTAGCGATAAACAATGTGTGAAAAACATTGTCGTCGAAAATCCAAGGTTTTTGGGGGAAGGCTAATCCTCCCCGTAGAATTTGTATAAATTCACATAAACGGCCCCTAAGAAAAAAACGAAAGTTGTATTCAATGGGATGACGGATTATCCGTCTTTATTAATTAGTGACAAAGTGTGCATTTAAATATTATTTTATGATGATAATAATATTTTCATAACATTTTCAGGAAATAGCTTTTAAATAGAAACCGTACTGTAAACCGACACAGGTGGGTGGGTTGAGTAAACTAAGACGCTTGAAAGAACTATGTTGAAGGAACTCGGCAAAATGACTTCGTAACTTCGGGATAAGAAGTGACCTTTTTCAATTTTTTTATTAAGTAAAAATACGTAAAAGGCCGACACAAAATCGGGGGTGGCGACTGTTTAGTAAAAACACAGGTCTCTGCTAACTCGTAAGAGGACGTATAGGGACTGATACCTGCCCGGTGCTGTAAGGTTAACGGGAGAAGTTTTGGCTTCAAACTTAAGCCCCAGTAAACGGCGGCCGTAACTCTGACGGTCCTAAGGTAGCGAAATTCCTTGGCAACTAATTATTGTCCTGCATGAATGGTATAACGACTGCCCTACTGTCTCCAGCATAGATTCAGTGAAATTGAAATGCCCGTGAAGATGCGGGCTACCTACAGCTAGACGGAAAGACCCCGTGCACCTTTACTATAGGTATGCATTGCAGTAAAGAAATTTATGTGTAGAATAGGTGGGAGCTAAATATTATTATGATGTAACGTTATCGTAATTTGAAAGCATTTTTGAAATACCACCCTTAAATTTTTTTGCAGCTCATTTTTTTTAAGACATTGTATATTGGGTAGTTTGACTGGGGCGGTCGCCTCCTAAATAGTAACGGAGGCGTACGAAGGTAAGCTCAAATCGGCATATATCGATTGCAGAGCACAATAGTACAAGCTTGCTTGACTGTAAGATTGACAAATCGAGCAGGGACGAAAGTCGGTTATAGTGATCCGGCGATTCTTTGTGGAAGGGTCGTCGCTCAACGGATAAAAGGTACGCCGGGGATAACAGGCTTATGATCCCCTAGAGACCTTATCGACGGGATCGTTTGGCACCTCGATGTCTGATCTGCACATCCTGGGGCTGAAGGCGGTCCCAAGGGTTAGGCTGTTCGCCTAATAATGTGCAACGTGATCTGGGTTTAGAACGTCGTGAGACAGTTTGGTCCCTATCTACTGTGGGCGCCGAAAAATTGAGAGGATTAAACCTTAGTACGAGAGGACCGGGAAAAGTAAATCTCTGGTTTACCAGTTGTCATATCAATGGCACCGCTGGGTAGCTACATTTATAATAGATAATCGCTGAAAGCATCTAAGTGAGAAACTAACCTCAAGATAAGTTTTTTTAACGAGACCGTAATAGATTATTACATTGATAGGCTTAATGTGCAAAGATCGCAAGATTTTTAGCTTATAAGTACTAATAGTTTCTAACTAAACAAATATTAATATTTTAACTTTATTTTAACAAATAATAAATAAATCTATTTTTTTCATTTCAAAAACTTAATTATAATGTCAATGTCAATTACAATACTTATTTTATTAGTTCTAGGAAGTATAACAGTTAATTTTGACTTATCGTTTATTGCGGCAGATGTTGCTGAAGCATGGGGGGTAAGTTTTCAAGATCCCGCAACACCAATTATGGAAGGTATCATAGACTTTCATGATCACTTAATGTTTTTTCTTACAGCTATCGCTGTTTTCATCACTTGGGTTATTGGTCGATGTTTAGCTTTTTATAACGAAGACGTTAATAAAAAAGCTCAAATGTTCACTCATTCTACTTCTTTAGAAATTGTGTGGACCATAGTACCTGCGTTAATTTTGCTAGTTATTGCCGTTCCTTCATTTGCTTTATTATTTTCTTTAGATGAACAACTTGCACCTGCTTTTACTTTAAAAGTAGTCGGTCATCAATGGTATTGGAGTTATGAATATTCGGATCATTATGCATTAAAAGGCTTAAACTTTGATTCATATATGTTGCCTACTGACGATTTAGTTATAGGTAATCTTAGACTTCTCGAAGTTGATAACAGAATCGTTTTACCTACAGATACACATATCAGAATAATCGTTACCGCTGCTGATGTTTTACATAGTTGGGCTGTTCCTTCGTTTGGCATAAAAGTAGACGCTTGCCCTGGAAGACTAAATCAGTGTTCATTATATGTAAAACGAGAAGGTGTTTATTACGGACAATGCAGTGAAATATGTGGAGTAAATCATGGATTTATGCCTATTGTAGTAAGAGCTGTAAATGAAGAAAGATTTTTTTCTTGGTTGAATAGTCAAATAAATATTGAAGATTAAAAGTAATTTTAAATAGTATTTACTGTTTTTGCAGTTATGTTGATAATCTTTAAAATGATTCATAAAAATTTGATTTTATTGCGGAATAGAGCAGACAGGTAGCTCGTCAGGCTCATGATCTGAAAGTCGTTGGTTCAAATCCAACTTCCGCAAATTACTTTTAGATAATTTTTTTATTTAAGGTGGAATGTCGCCAAGTGGTAAGGCTACCGTTTTTGGTACGGTCATACATAGGTTCGAATCCTTTTATTCCAAAAATATTTTTATTGGGAACATAACTCAATTGGTAGAGTGCATGCTTTGCACGCATGAAGTTATCGGTTCAAGTCCGATTGTTTCCATATTGGTACTTATAGTAACAATCATATTTTAAATAAAGTTTAACCATTATGTTCAATACTGAAAATATCATTTTATATCTTTTAGCTTCCCCGCTTTTTGGAGTTCTTGTTTTACTACAAACACCTTCATGGAATATCAAATTATTACGTTTTCAAGCGTTACTAGTCTCTTCAGGGGTTTTTTTACTATCGCTTTTTTTATGGGTATGGTTTGATAAATCTACAGTAAAATTTCAGTTTGTAGATCAGGTGTTTTGGGTTCCATCGTTAAATTTAAATTTAGTTGTAGGGATTGACGGCATCTCACTGTTTTTAGTTATTTTAACTACGCTGTTAATTCCATTATGTATTTTAGCAAGTTGGGTGGGTATTAAAACAAATGTTAAAGAGTATCTAATAGCCTTTTTAATAATGGAATTTTTTTTAATAGGAGTCTTTTGTGTTTTAGATTTGCTTTTATTTTACATTTTTTTTGAAAGTGTCCTTATCCCTATGTTTTTAATTATAGGTATCTGGGGTTCTAGAGAAAGAAAAATCCGCGCGTCTTACTTCTTTTTTTTATACACGTTATTAGGATCAGTTTTAATGTTGTTAGGCATTTTATACATTTACACGCTTGTTGGAACTACGGATTACGAAACGTTATCGGCTTTCTCTTTTTCTCCTACTGAGCAAAAAGTTTTGTGGTTAACCTTTTTTGCTTCATTTGCAACCAAAGTTCCCATGTTGCCTATGCATATATGGTTGCCTGAAGCACACGTGGAAGCGCCTACTGCTGGATCTGTGATTTTAGCAGGCGTTTTATTAAAATTGGGTACTTACGGATTCATTAGATTTTCACTTCCTTTATTCCCAGAAGCAAGTCTTTATTTCACGCCCCTTGTTTACGCAATGGCAGCTATGGGTGTTGTCTACGCCTCATTAACAGCTATTCGTCAAACAGATTTAAAACGAATTATTGCTTATACTTCTGTTGCGCACATGAATTTAGTGATAGTTGGGTTATTCAGTTTTAACGTAATAGGCGTTGAAGGCGCTTTATTACAGAGCTTAAGTCATGGTTTTGTTGCGAGCGCACTGTTTTTAGTAATTGGTGTAATCTATGATCGACATCATACTCGAATGTTAAAATATTATGGTGGATTAGTACACGTCATGCCGCTATTTAGTTTAATTTTTCTGGTATTTACTATGGCGAATATAGCATTACCAGGAACAAGTAGTTTTGTAGGTGAGTTACTAATTCTTACAGGCGCTTATAAAACAAATACCACAATTACGTTTATTGTTGCTACTGGGATGATTTTTGGCGGAGGTTACTCACTTTGGTTGTTCAATAGAATAGTTTATGGCAATTTAAAAATTCAATACTTAAGCCAATTCTGCGATGTAGAAAAGCGAGAATTTTTTGTTTTTTTACCCCTTTTATTTGGGACTTTTTTTATAGGCATTTATCCAGAGATTTTTTTAGATATAATGCATATTAGTGTAAATAATTTGATAGATCAAATCAGACCTACTTTTTAAAGGAGGTTTTACTAGTCCCTATCGTCTAGAGGTTAGGACGTTACCCTTTCACGGTAGCAACACGGGTTCAAAACCCGTTGGGGATAATAATAAGTAGTTTTACTATGACGCTCAAAAAAAGTGAATTAATACGAAAAATAAAAAATTTTACAATAAATTTTGGACCACAGCATCCCGCAGCTCATGGTGTATTACGATTAGTACTTGAGTTAAATGGGGAAGTTGTTGAACGAGCAGATCCACATATCGGTCTTTTACATAGAGGAACTGAAAAATTAATTGAATACAAAACATATACGCAAGCGCTACCTTATTTTGACCGTTTAGATTATGTTTCTATGATGGCGCAAGAACAAACTTATTCTTTGGGAGTAGAGAAACTTTTATTTTGCGACGTACCTTTACGTGCTCAATATATAAGAATCCTTTTTGGGGAAATCACTCGTATATTAAATCATCTTTTGGCTGTTGGTTGTCACGCTATGGATGTTGGTGCAATGACACCGTTTTTATGGGCTTTTGAAGAACGTGAAAAGTTAATGGAATTCTACGAAAGAGTTTCAGGAGCACGTATGCATGCAGCTTATATTCGACCAGGCGGCGTAAGTTTAGATTTACCCATCGGTCTTCTTGATGACATTTTAATTTTTAGTAATCAATTTACTGTAAGAATTGATGAGATGGAAGAAATGTTAACGAGTAATAGAATATGGAAACAGCGGTTAGTTGATATAGGTATTGTTTCAGCGAAAGATGCGTTTGATTGGGGTTTCAGTGGCGTTATGTTACGCGGTTCTGGCGTTGCCTGGGATTTACGTAAAGCTCAACCTTATGACAATTATGATAAAATTGACTTTAACGTTCCTGTTGGAACCAATGGTGACTGCTACGATCGTTATCTAGTAAGAATTGGAGAAATGCGAGAATCTCTAGTAATAATTAACCAGTGTTTAAATAAAATACCAGAAGGTCCTATTAAGTTGGAAGATCATAAGATTACTCAACCTCCTCGTGCGCACATAAAACAATCAATGGAAGCATTAATTAGTCATTTCAAATTATATACAGAAGGAGTTCTTGTTTCGGTGGGGGAAACTTATACGGCCACTGAAGCTCCGAAAGGAGAATTCGGAATTTACTTGATATCTAATGGCACAAATAGGCCTTATAGATGTAAAATTAAAGCACCAGGTTTTGGCCACTTACAAGCATTAGATTTTATGGCTAAAGGTCATATGATTGCTGATGTCGTAACGATTATTGGGACTCAAGATATTGTTTTTGGTGAGGTAGACAGGTAAACTTTTGCTTATAAATGTCAAACAAAACAACAATTAATACAGTTTTTAAAGCTATATTTATTTAAAAGAGTCGATCACCTTTTAAGCTTATGCAAGTAGCAACGCAAATGAGTAAACAATTATTTATAATAAAAAAAAGTAAGCAGTCCTTTATTCTATCAGATGGCAGTAGCTATTATGATTACGCAACATCTTTAAAAAATAAAAGCAAATATACGCTTGTAAGCCAAGATTTTAACAATCATTTTTTTTGGGTCAAACATATTAAACACACGGATTTGAGCGAAAATGTCAGACTTTTAAAATTTCGTACTAAATATACAAGAAATTAAAAAAGCACAAATTAGAGTATAGATTTCAACAAACGATTACTTAATGAATCAACGCTTATTTTTTAAATACGCAAAAGCTTTAAATAACTTTATTCCAGTTCAAAATATTCAAGTATTTAACCATGAAATAATGCTAGTCGTTGAAGCTAACAAAATTAAACCTGTCCTTTTTTTTTTGAGAGACAACACTAACTGCCAGTATAAAATTCTTTCTGCAATCTCTGGCGCGGATTATCCAGAACAAAACAAAAGGTTTGAAATTATATATGAACTTTTAAGCATACGATATAATAGTCGCTTAAGAATAAAAATTTATGTAAATGAATTAACATCAGTTGAATCAAGTGCTCTTGTTTATAGCGCATCTAATTGGTGGGAACGTGAAATTTGGGATTTATTTGGCGTTTTTTTTACGGATCACCCGGATTTACGTCGTATTTTAACCGATTACGGATTTGAAGGTTTTCCTCTTCGGAAAGATTTTCCACTGAGCGGTTACGTAGAAGTTCGTTATGACGAACGTCAAAAACGTGTTATGTGCGAACCTTTAGAATTCGCGCAAGAGTTTAGAACTTTTGATTTTACGAGTCCGTGGAATGAAACGTCTAAAGTTGAAAGCTAGTTATTTCATTTGTAAAAGTTGTAGATTAAACAAGACACCTTTTTTTTTAATTTTTTTTAATAATAATGACACGTATTCGACTAAATAAAAATTATTTATTGGCTATTTTAAATAACCACGTTATTGATTATCCCACTCCTATTAATTTAACTTATGCATGGAGTTTTGGTTCAACCGCAGGACTTTGTTTAGTTCTTCAAATTTTAACAGGAATTTTTTTGGCGATGCATTATACTCCGCATATTTCTTTAGCGTTTACTAGCGTTGAGCACATTATGAGAGATGTGAATAACGGGTGGTTAATTCGTTACATGCACGCAAATGGAGCGTCAATGTTCTTTATTGTCGTTTACGCGCACATTTTCCGAGGTTTGTATTATGGTTCATATATGTATCCGAGAGAATTGCTATGGTGCTCTGGAGTTTTAATTTTTATTTTAATGATGGCAACGGCTTTTATGGGCTATGTACTTCCATGGGGCCAAATGAGTTTTTGGGGAGCCACTGTAATAACGAATTTGGCATCTGCAATTCCTTTTGTTGGCAACTCGATCGTAGAATGGTTATGGGGGGGTTTCTCTGTTGACAATGCTACTTTAAACAGATTCTTTAGTTTGCACTTTTTATTACCCTTTTTAATTGCAGGTCTTACTATTATTCATTTAGCATTGCTACACGAACACGGATCAAATAATCCATTAGGTATTGAAAGTACAGTAGATAAAATCTCATTTTATCCGTATTTCTATGTAAAAGATTTATTAGCTTTTTTTGGTTTTATTTTACTTTTTGCAGGATTCGTCTTTTATTTTCCCAATTTAATGGGCCACCCTGATAATTATATTCCAGCAAATCCTATGGTTACACCAGCACATATTGTTCCAGAATGGTACTTTTTACGTGCGTCGTTTAGGTTGCACATTCCTTGTAGTATTTATCGAACTATGCGTCTAGCTGTTATTGACGTTAAACCAACTAACTCATCCGAAGTAATTTAATTACTCAGCCCGATAAAGTGGCTTTTTAGCTAGCATTTAATTTGGTAAGTTCAAAAGAATAGGAAAGTTCAGCATGTTAGTAAAAGAATTTTTATTGCAACATTTCTGCATTATAAGAAAAATTCCGAGGTATCGTGATCATGCATATTCAGTTTTTAGATGGGTAATTGTACTTTCCTTATAGTTTAATTTCGATAACTATATCACGTTTATCAATAGTCTTTGGTAAAAAACTACTTGAAACGGCGAAACGTGCATCTTTGCCAAATAGGCACCACAAAAAAATTATGTTGAAGTTACAAAGGTTATTAATTTACCTTTAGATAGGAGTGTGTCAATAAACTCGAGATTACCTAAGGTTTGTAAAAGCTAAGGTGACAGAGACTTCATAGTAGTAAATAAAATCATCAATAGATTTAAACGCGAAGGAGGTCAGCTTATACTTTATTAATTATTTTTTATGAAAACGCTGTTATTTTATTACAAAAAAAAGACCTATTTAATATTGTTGAAAATATATAATTTAGTTTACGTTTACCGCAAATTAAATTAGTTATTATATTCTAAAATAATATGAATAATGAGAAAATGTAATTAAGCAACAAGCCAATTTTATTAAATAAAATCGGTTGCAACAATAAAAACGATATCCAAATTTAGCGTGTTTAAAATTGAATTCGTTTAAATGAACGTTAGAAATCAAATTTATGATACGATGTTAAACATAAAAAAAACATGTTGCTGTTTTCATATAAAACTTATGTAAGATAAGGAGAGAGCTCAGTGCGGTTAAAACCGCACGCTGAGTTCGGAAGAGAGTTGTTGGTCATCTCGGTGTTAACGGTGTTTGATAATGTTATCAAAATTGAGGACTTATTTCTTATCTTATCGTTTTATGCTATTTTACGATCTATCCCAGATAAATTAGGTGGTGTTGCAGCAATGGGCGGAGCTTTAGTTATTCTATTTGCCATTCCATTTATTAATACGTCAGAAATTAGAAGTTCACAATTTAGACCACTGTTTCGAGGTTTTTTTTGGCTACTAGTCATTGATTTTTTAATTTTAGGATGGATTGGTCAAAAACCCGTTGAAACCCCATTTATTGAAGTGGGCCAATTAGCTACTGTATTTTATTTTGTATTTTTTATGGTATTAATTCCATTTTTAGGCACTTTTGAGTCTTATCTTATCAGAATAAAAACTGATAAGTAACATTTAGTTTGAAATTATAGTATTTTTTATAGTAACAAAATTTTTTCTCGTTTTTATTATAAAGAAGCTTTTAACGCTTTTTTAAAAAGTTTCAAAAATTTATGTACTTAACTCTAATTTTCTTACCATTAATGGGATCAATAACTGCAGGTTTGTTTGGCAGAAAAATCGGGTCGAAGGGCTCTTGTATTATTACAGTAAGTTGTTTAATACTAACGTGTTGTTTATCTTTTATCGCTTTTTATGAAGTGGCTTTAGCTGGTAGTCCAGTATATATTAAATTAATACCGTGGATAGATGTAGAATTATTTAATGTCGATTGGGGCTTTTTATTTGACACTTTGACTGTAGTTATGTGTTGCGTTGTTACGTTTGTTTCATCATTGGTACATGTATATTCAACTGAGTACATGGCTCATGACCCACATATACCACGATTTATGTCTTATTTATCTCTATTTACTTTTTTTATGCTTATTCTAGTAACTGCTGATAATTATGTTCAAATGTTCGTTGGTTGGGAAGGCGTTGGCTTATGTTCTTATTTATTAATTAATTTTTGGTACACAAGGATTCAAGCAAACAAAGCGGCTATTAAAGCAATGATAGTTAACCGAATTGGTGATTTTGGGTTAGCTTTAGGTATTTTAACTATTTTCGTTAAGTATCAATCGGTGGACTATGCCACTGTTTTTTCTATAACTCCGCAATTCGTTGGTCAAACATTTAATTTCTTAAATTTTGAAGTCGGCTTTTTAACAATCGTTGGTGTTTTACTATTTATAGGTTCAGTAGGTAAGTCAGCACAAATCGGCTTACATACCTGGTTACCCGACGCAATGGAAGGCCCTACCCCCGTTTCGGCTTTAATTCATGCTGCTACTATGGTAACGGCGGGCGTTTTTTTATTAGCTCGAAGTTCACCGTTGTTTGAATATGCACCAAACGCTTTAGTTATCATTACAATTATGGGTGCCATGACCGCATTCTTTGCGGCAACCGTAGGTCTCCTACAAAATGATTTAAAACGAGTTATAGCATATTCTACTTGTAGTCAGCTAGGATATATGATCTTTGCTTGTGGCTTGTCAAATTATTCTGTTGGGGTATTTCATTTAGCCAATCACGCCTTTTTTAAAGCTTTATTGTTTTTAGGCGCAGGTTCTGTTATCCACGCAGTTGCCGATGAACAGGATATGAGAAAAATGGGTGGTTTGCGTAAGTTAGTTCCTTTTACTTATTCTGTTATGATGACAGGTTCATTAGCTTTAATGGGCTTTCCATTTTTAACAGGGTTTTATTCAAAAGATGTCATTTTAGAAGTAGCCTATGGTAAATATACGCTTTTTGGCCATTTTGCATATCTATTGGGGTCTTTAGCTGCTTTTTTTACGGCTTTTTATTCTATTAGACTCGCACATCTGACATTTTTATCAGAACCTAATGGCTACAAGCCTGTAATAACTCAAGCGCATGATTCACCAATCAGAATGGTGTTACCATTAGCCATTCTAACTATTCCAAGTATCTTTATTGGGTACTTTGCTAAAGATATGACGATTGGTATGGGTAGTGATTTTTGGGGTAACTCTATTTATGTTCTACCAAAGAATATGAATATTATTGATGCGGAATTTATACCCCATATTTGGAAAGTTCTTCCCACATGTTTAAGTATTTTTGGCGCAGTTTTATCTTTTTTTATGTATACTTTCGGTAAAAATATCATGTATAAAATAAAAATGTCTCGGTTTGGGAATAAATTTTATAACTTTTTAAATAAAAAGTGGTTCTTCGATAAATTGTACACTGAATTTATTATTCAATCTTTTTTATCTTTCAGTTACCATATAAGTTACAAAACAATAGACAGGGGTATTATTGAAGTTTTGGGTCCTATGGGTCTTTCTAATTTAGTGTCTAAAAAAGCTTATAATTTACATAAATTACAAACAGGTTTTTTATACCATTATGCGTTTTCGATGCTTGTGGGAACAACCGTTTTGGTAGGCATATTACAATTAGGTGGAACTATTTTCAATTTCATGGATTATCGATTGTTAGGTATTTTTTTAATTACAATGTTTTTTTAAAAAACTTTTGTTCAAAATCAAAAGAAATCGTTAAAAATATTTGGTTATAAAATTTTTTAAAATATCTGCAGGTATCGATTAATGGTAAGTTGTCTGCCTTCCAAGCAGAGGATAGGAGTTCGATTCTCCTTACCTGCATACGTGTACCTTTTAAAATAATTTTAAAACGAAACTTGTCAAGTAAAATCATGATTTTTTCACAAAATACTCTATATAACTGGTGCTCTCGCTGGTTATTTTCAACTAATCATAAAGATATAGGTACTTTATACCTACTTTTTGGAGCATTTTCAGGAGTCGCCGGAACTACGTTATCTGTTTTAATTCGTTTAGAATTAGCACAACCCGGCAGCCAAATTCTTGCAGGCAATAATCAGTTATACAACGTAATCGTAACAGGACATGCCATCGTAATGATTTTTTTTATGGTAATGCCTACTTTAATCGGAGGCTTTGGTAATTGGTTCGTTCCTCTTATGATTGGAGCGCCGGATATGGCTTTTCCAAGAATGAACAATATTAGTTTTTGGTTACTACCTCCTTCATTAGTTTTACTGCTGAGTTCTACCTTAGTAGAAGCAGGAGCAGGTACTGGCTGGACTGTGTACCCTCCGTTATCTAGCGTTCAAGCCCATTCAGGACCTTCAGTGGATTTAGCTATTTTCAGCTTACACTTATCCGGAGCATCGTCAATTTTAGGAGCGATCAATTTTATCACCACTATATTTAATATGAGAGCTCCGGGTTTAACTATGCACAGATTACCTTTATTCGTTTGGGCAGTACTTATTACAGCATTCTTACTACTATTATCATTACCTGTTTTAGCTGGAGCAATCACTATGTTGTTAACGGATAGAAATTTTAATACCACTTTTTTTGATCCTGCTGGCGGGGGAGATCCCGTATTGTACCAACACCTTTTTTGGTTGTGCGCTCAAGAAGCAAAATGTTAGTAAGTGACGGGAATAATATTTAATTTAATATCCCGCTCAAAGAAGCTTACCTATCACGTAAAAAGCGTGAAGGGACCAGAGCATGCAATAACTTTGAGAAAAGAATATTAAAAGTAATCGATGCAATGGAATGACACACAGAACATAAGCTCACCAATACTTTATGAACGAAGTATCCGTTCGAACCATGCGGACACTGATAAATATTGTTCATTTCCGACTGCAATAGCAGGTAAAGCCATCTATGAAACCAATAATTTTCGAAACAGTCCGATTTGGCCTGTAAATGAAATATACATTTATAACCAATTATACTGAAATAGTCACACATTTTGAACTTAAGCAAGGCCCAAACAAGTTTGTCCATTCGACAACTAAAGTCTATACATAAGAAGACAGACGGGCTGGAGATTTGGGATAGTGCTATAAAACTAAGTAAACAATTCATCTAATTGTATACAAAAATAATAAAAGTTTATAGGAACCTCAATAGCCTATTTTTTGATCCAAAACTAAAAGCGCTACAAGATAAGCATTTGTGCTTTTAAATATCGTAAATTTTATATTGGTTTTAATTTGATTCTTTTATAAATTTGTTTATAAGTAAACTAATACTTATATACATGTATTCAAAATAATACAATTAAAACAAAACCAATTCCTTTATTTTCATACAAATAATATATTAAATATCATATGTTAAAAATCACATACGAAAGCTTAATTACTTATGACCATTTGATTGCGGCATTAAAAAAAACGAAAACTGAATTTAATAAAGAAGAAAAAATTAAAGAAAACTTTTCAGAAACTTCCTTAAAAAAACTTCAAAACTCATTAAAGTTGCAAACATATCAACCAAACCCAATGGAAACAGTAACGGTTCTTAAATGTAATAAAAGAGGATTGGATTTATTTGCTAAAGCCAGCCAATGTGATAATATAGTTAAAGCAGCTATATTGCTTAAACTTGAGCCAATTTTGGCAGATAGTTTTTCGCCTTATTTATTTAACTCTAAGTCCGAAAACGATCATCGTGATGTTTTGTATGAAATTAAACATAAATGGCAAAATGTAACTTGGTTTATTAATACTGACGCTTCAAAGCATTTTACGGTTTTAAGCCATAAAATTTTATTAGAAAAACTTTATGAATATTGCGATCAAGCAACCGTTGAATTAATTATCAAATTAATGAAAAGTGGCTATTTGTCATTGTCCACAAATAAAATAACGAGTAAACATAGCATCAAAGCACCTCAAAAGTCACTTTCACAAATACTCCATGATTTTTATTTAAAAGCATTTGATGAGTTTATGGAAAGCCATTTGTTAAAAAAGTGGGGTATGGAAAAAAAATTTCATTTTGTTGAAAATCACCGAAACTTGAACGTTTTCAATCTAGTAGACAAACTAACATTAAAAACTTATTTTGAACTTAAAAATCCACTTGGTAAAATTAAACGAGATCGGTGGATATTTGAAAATCGTTTTTTAACAGATCTTAATGATAATAAACTTTGTCGATTAAGCTATATTCGATATGGTAACAATTTTCTCATTGGTGTGTGCGGAACAAGAAGCGAAGCAGCTTTAATACAAGAAAGAGCCTTCAATTTTTTACAGCATGAGCTGAAATTGGGTTTAAGCATAAAAAAATCCGAATTATATCATTCAAGTAGTAGAAATATTTTTTTTCTTGGGTATAATATACGTCATGCTCCAAATAAAAAAACAATAATCAAAAAAAGTTCCATTGAACATCAGGTCACAGAGTGCCAAAACTCAGAGATCAATCACATTATACTTAAAGCCCCAATTGCAAAAATTTTGATTCAGGCTGTACAAAAAAAATACGCTATTAAGCAAAACAATGGTCTTTTTAGAGCAACTTCACAAAAGGCAGTTGCACATTTACCTGAAAAAGAAATAATAAACCACTATTCAAGTATTATTTGCACAATTATTCAGTACTATTCATACGTAAACACACGTAGTGATTTGTGGCGTATCGTTTCTTTGTATAGAAAATCTTGCGCATTGACTTTAGCTAACAAATTAGGGTTAAGAACGGCTAAACAAGTATTTAAAAAATTCGGTTCTACGATAGAAGTTAAAGTGGCATTTAACAAAAAAACGACAAAATTATACTATCCTAAATCTTTAAGAACTAAAACTAACTTTTAAAAAGAAAATTAAATATAAACGAAACTTTCTACATATTTAACAAGCAAATTAAGCTATTTTTTTTGTAACGTTTATAGCTCAATTGGATAGAGCGTCGGATTTCGGTCCCGACGGTTATAGGTTCAACTCCTATTAAACGTAATAAATTAATTTTTTAAAGTCACGAAAAACTTAACCTGTTTTTTAAGATATTTGAAGCGTTTTAGTTTTAAAATAAAATGATTTTTTATAATGCATAAGCAATGCAACTTTATTAATATAAACGGAACATTCACTTAAATAGGTAATTATGAATTAAAGATCCTCCCAGAATTTTTTTTTCTCTGCACGTTTACCGTGTACCAATGATACGTAAACGATATAAAAAAATAAAATTCCAGATATTGCGGATAAATATGAACCAAATGAAGCTATTGCATTAAATCCTGCATAAGCGTCGGGATAATCCGGAATTCTTCTTGGCATACCTGCTAATCCTAAAAAATGCATAGGAAAGAAGGTTAAATTTACTCCTACGAAGAATGTCCAAAAATGAATTTGGCCTAAAACTTCAGGGTACTCTACACCAGTTATTTTGCTGAACCAAAAATAAATACCAGCTAGCATAGAAAAAACGGCTCCCATGCTTAGAACATAATGAA
>Ga0209491_10004659_pt1 | contig 20915 bp, 21 predicted proteins | sample BON02_FD_187213 | JGI IMG/M metagenome (GOLD analysis project Ga0209491, IMG submission 187213) | Freshwater microbial communities from Lake Bonney liftoff mats and glacier meltwater in Antarctica - BON-02 (SPAdes) (version 2) | ecosystem: Environmental > Aquatic > Freshwater > Ice > Glacier... | reverse complement strand
ATTGGTATATCCATGAAATTAAGTAATTTCAATGTGGTTTATTAACATGAAGAGCCGTGTGAAGGGAGACTTTCACGCACGGTTCCGTGGGAACGTGGGGGTGAAATTCCCCTGCGTGACCCGATTAGCGTTCAGCAAAAAAATGAGAATAATTCTACTTTTAATATTTACATTTCTACTACAGACGAGTTGTTCTGAAAAGAACGACTGCGAAAATCGATTTGAATTTATTTCCTGTAGTAATGATTCAATTCCAATCTTGAATATTGATATCACACAACATTCTGATATAATCCGTACAGAGATGAATAAATTATACGGAACTGATTTATGCAAAAAATGCTCTTGGGTTGATTTTAAGTTGCCTTTTACAATTGAAGGTGAAAAAGGGTATTTAAAAGTTATGGCAGATTTTGATACTCCAATCTGTAATAATTGTCCAATTCCTATGAGACTAAGACATTATTTCTATATAACGATTAATCAAAGAAATCAATTATTAGTTGAAGGAGAATTAATAAAACTTGATTCTTTACAATTGAAAATAGAAAATTATTTAGCCAAAGTTGGGATTGATGAAATGGCTCCAGAAAATTTTGAACAAGTAAACTTTAAAATATTTTTAAGTGAAAATACTGATATTGGTTTTTTAAATTCTGTTCTGACTTCTTTACACCTTTCACATATTGCATTCGTTGAGTCCGAAATACAAAATGATGGAATAGATTTTTGCAAAATAACAAGAATAGATATTGAAAAACTGAAAGAAAAATATCCACTTAGAATTGAGTTTGACTTAGGGAAACAAAGCAAATATTCTGAAATGATAAAACAAAATTTTGAGAATAGAAATCGTTAAATAGAATAAAAAGCCGAAACGCTAACAATGGCTATAATTAATACGGGTTTCGGTGCTTAACGCAAAGTTTAGTGCTTTTAACCAAGTCCGCCAAATCTTTTGATTTGGCTTTAAAATGAAAAGATAAAACAAAATAAAAAGTTTTGGCTAAGTGCTTAATCGAAAGTTAACTACTTTTAATTCCCGCACTAACCATAGCCTAAACGTTATGGTGCATAGTAAAAACGGCACGACAAAAAAATCAATATGGAGAAATTTGAATTAACAGGCGGAGCAAGAATTGGAATGGCAAAAGCCACTTGGCCATTTGCAACATTGAAAGTAAGTAAAGACAAACTTGAATTAAACGCTTCAATTGTTGGAAATCTTGTATTCCAGCCAAAAGACATTATTTCAATTGAAACTTACACTATGATTCCATTACTCGGACAAGGAATAAAAATAAATCATAGAGTTGCAAATTATAACAGCAAGGTTGTTTTCTGGACGTTTAAAGATCCTTCAACTGTGGTAAATCAAATTAGACAAACAGGTTTTTTGGAAAATATTGACAGCAGAGTTTCTGACACTGACGCATTAATTATCCAACAACAACAAGCAGGTGGTTTTCCAATTAAAAAATCTTTTGCCATTGGAGTAATTATCTTATGGAACATATTGCTTGTCTCAGACTTTATAAAATTTTCAGCATCTAACAAAAAAGGAATGCCATTAGGAAATGGAGCAATAATCGCACTTGCGACACTCTTTTTATTATCAGTTCTTTCATTAATTTCAAAAGACTTCAGTCAGCTAATTTTAAAAGAAGGAAAATCTATAAGGGACATAAATAAGTTTCTTTATTTGCTGATTTTCATAAGTGGTTTTATGTTATTGGGAATATTGACTTTTTAAAACGTATGACAAAAACTACACACCATAACAGCACCTACAAAAAATTGGCGGTTCAGTGGTTAATTGATCCCGATAGTTATCGGGATTGTGCTTCGTAGCAATCCCGATAGCTATCGGGAGTGGTGGCAGACAGTTTAGTGCTTCGATCCCGATAGCTATCGGGACGCCAACTTCTTGTAGCCGCAAACCGTTACCACGCATAGGGTCGGACGACGTCTCCGAATACAATGACATGAGAAATGAAAAACATTAAGACAAGAACAATATTTAGAGTCCTTTCCATTTTATCTTATTGTTTCATAATGCTTAACGGACAAATGATTGCATTACCGTTTATCTTTTTTATTGTTTTTACGATGTTCGGTTCAGAAGGCGCCCTGACAGCATTTACTTCTATTTCCAGTTTTGCTGGACTACTATTGTTACTTTATTTGCTAAGGTTTAAAAAATCAAGACTCATTATCCTCATTGAACTTGGTGTTTTTATTCTACTTTGTGCTCCTTTAATCGACAGACTTACCTCGGTTCCAATAGAATTATTTAATTATTCGCTCTTTATTATTCCTGTCGTAAGTTTCGTGACTTGCTATTTCTTATCACTTATTTTTTCTCTCAAGGAAATAAAAAAAATAACCTCGAACGATGGAATCGGGCCGAGGTTATGCAGTTTATCGGGATAATCCTACAGATCGTAGCGATTGCCCTAACAATCAAAGGATCCGCATTGCCGCTTTTGTGGCTAATGTTCTGGATCAAACTCTAATCACGTCCCCCTATTAGCAGTAGGGGGGCGTTTTCTTTTTCAAATGTAATCAGTTTCAGAATCTTTCCAAAATCTGCCCCTTTAATAGATTATCGATATCCAGCTGCTCCACGATGGATTTGATATAGGTATAATCAGATGGCTCGCCATTGGGGCCGAGGTCTTCTGATACTTCGAAGCTGTCTGCAGTTGCCAGTTGATTGGCAATAGCAGATTTAGTGGATGGGCGCTCCTTGTTAATGCGTGCATCTAGCTTTTCCTCTGATGTTCAGCTCTGTACTTGGGTCATTCAATTTCCTATTTTTTGTCTGTATCGGCTGAAACTGAAGTTCTGAATCGCACAAATAGATAAGCCATCGGTTGAGTAAACGCCTGTTTGTCCGATTAAAACAGACGTCTTGTTTCCTTTACCCATGTATTTTTTGGCTATGACTACCATTGAAGCATTCGAACAAATGATACATATCCGAGGAATTCATAATCAGCTTGGAACTTATTGAAGCTATGTGACGCGGATAAGAATGGATTTAAAAGCTGGCAAGGTTAGCCTTGATCGGATGGAGGAACTTCTTCGGAAGGAGGGTTGGAAGAAGTAATTCTTTTTAGAATCCGGTTGCTCAGAATTTTGATTGAATAAAGCAAGGTATATTCCAAACAAAGTGTCACTAGGAGTAGCGGTACCGGGGTAAATTGATTTATATAGTTATGGAAAATAAAGAGAGGTAGTAAAAAGATAATAGCAAACACAATGACAAATAATCCTATCTCCGTTAGTCGCCTTATCATCATTAGCTCACCATTGAGAATCTCAAAATCTGCTCTTCTAATTTATTCCAACTGTGTGTAACGGCCATTTTTCTTTGCTTCTTTCTTTTGCGCTAAAAGGTGTTAAGACGAAGTAACGCACACCATGGCGGAAATGAAAGAATTTTTTTCACAAAAAAGCCCTTCCCATTACAGAAAAGGCTCTATATAATGGCATTTAGGAATTAAAGCCAGCCTTCATCGGCAAAGCTTGCGAAGGAAGTGCTTGTTAAACAAAACGACCGCTTCAAACACATCATAGGGAGCTACGATGTTCTGCTCACCATGTCGTAGATATTGGCTGAGGCATTGCGGAAATACTTCCTATTTGAACGCGCCAAAAAAGAATGAGAATCAACAAAGTTGAAACAGAATTCTCATTGCTAGGCTAAGCGCCAGCAATAAACCGTCCCTTCCTGCGCTAAAATCGAGCGACAGTCGCTCGATTTTTAGGCAAGTGAAGTATTAGGTCCTTGCTAATGAGTAGGAATTATATTTGAGAATGAGTCGTGTTAAAGAATGCTGACTTTCTTGCGAATAATGCCTTCTTCGGTTTGAATTTCAACCCAATAAATGCCGGGTTTTATTCCTTCCGTTAATACAAGTTCTGTTTGATTTGTATCGTTTGTGAAACTCCTAGATAGGAATTCTTGTCCATTGATATTAATTAATCGTACGGATTGAATGAAGCTGTTTGATTCAATTATAAGCCTCTTGTGAGCTGGGTTCGGATATACCTTTGTATTCGATTCTATGGATTCAATGCCAACACCTGGCGTCTTAATTATTTCAAAATAGGAATCACTTTCATCCTTCTCTGAAGCATTGGCGGCATTTACAATTCTTACCTTACAGGTTTTAGAAGAAACAGGAGGAATTATCCAAGCATAGGTATAGAGTGTTGCATCTACATTGCTCGCTATATTATTCCAGCTTACTCCACCGTCGATTGTAAAGTCAATATTAACTTTATTTATCCCTGTAGAAAACCAAGTGACATTAAAGGTAGTTCCAGAACTTAACTGATTACCCCCATTAGGGTTGGTCAATTGAATGGTGGAGTTTGATGTTGATTTATGATGATAAATTTTAAAGTTATCAATGAATATATTATCTCCATAATCACTAATACCCTTTACCATAATTTTAAAGGAAACAGAAGAACCAGAACCTGCGAGACTGAGCTTAGAGCGGAAGATGAAACTCACCCAACCACTTTGAGAACTTGGGGTTTTATTATACACTCTATAAATTGTGGCAGGCCCATTTACAGTTTGACCAGCAGCATTCTGAAAATACAATTCAATTCGGTCATTTTTAGTTGAGTAAGAAGTACCTCGGTATATATCAAAAGTAAAGTATACTGAATCATCCGTTCCTGGATTATTTACCGTTAATAGCGGTGAAAGTAGTTCGGCTGAACAACCAGGATTGGCATCAAAACTTTCAAATATGGCAGATTTTGAACCTTCAGACGCGGTACTTGATGCAATCTTCCAAGGATATCCCGAACAGGTACCAGAAGTAGTCCAGTCGGTGGTGGACTCAAAGCTTTCACTAAGGATTTCAACATCTTGCGCTTGGCTGGTTCCAAAACCAATCAAAAACATCGTCAATAAAGTGCAAAAATATTTCATAGCTGTAATTATTGCAGCAAAGATAATATTTAGTTAATTGATTTCAATTAGTTTTAGTCGAACGAGCTAATCATACGCATACTCCATCTTAATCGAAGGAACCCAAAAAGGATGGTGAAACCATTGGGTAGTATAGATGGTGTCCGACCATATTAATCTGCCACGAATAAGTACCTTTTCTATCTCCGTATCGTTCTTTGGTTCTCGACCATTCAAACGGTATGAAACAAGGCGATTATTCACATAAGCATAGGGTTCTATTAGCAAATAATAAAAGCCACTATCCGAATTTGAACGTAGATTCAATTCAGTCAAATTGACTTTAGCTCCTTCTATAAGCACCTGCTTTCCCAGAAGCAAATGTTGTTCATAGTTTATCTCACGCTGCAGACTTATTCGAAATTTTAATGAATCATAGCCCCCCCTACTTGAAAGTTGAATGCTATGTATGTTAACCGTATTTCCCTTCAAATGAAGTCGAATGGCAAGTATATCCCCGGGTTCAAAAGGCATTGCCGTCTTATTTGCATTTCGCAGCTTGAATTTTGCCGTATGGGGTAATACACGCGTTGCTACTTCAGAAAATGTAGTTGACACTCCTTGAAGTAGCAATAAAACGGTATCGGATCTATAGTCAACCTTATAGAGTTCCAGCTTATAGCCAATATGACTAATCCGCAAGGAATCACCCTGTTCGGCGAATAAGGGACTTAGATTTATAGTACCCAAACTATCAGCAATCATCAAATGACCACTGCTAAGATTTTCAATATGTGCAAAGGAGAGTTTTACTCCATCATTTCCTGAAAGAGCCATAATCTGACTTTGGCTCTTTGACTGCGTGTAGACCAAGAAAAACAGCAGGAAAAAAACTGATTTATGAATCAGCTTTCTATACGTAATTAGGATGTATTGAAAAAAGGAGATGCCATTGCTGACACCTCCTAATATGAACCTAATTTTCCCCACGATAATTAAGGACTTTTTTGGACGGTTTCAGTGAGCGTACCAGTTAAGGTATGAATCACCACCGAATAATAACCGGCAGATTCTGAGGAAATATTGACTGTTTCAATTGCCGAAAAACCAGATGTTTTGGAATAAACGATGCTCGATTCATTTATATTGATGACTTCAATTTGCGTGACATTGGTATAAATACCTGTCAAATCGATGCTAAAGTTTCCTGTTGTTGGATTGGGATAAATGGTCAGAGCACAGGTATTCAAATAAACCGATGCCTGTGCCTCTACAACAGTTAAGGTAGGAGCAGGAACCGGACATGGGTCATCCACCAGATTTTCCCAACTCGATTGATAGCTATACCCCGCTAACTCAAGACGGTATTCGACCGCTTCTTGAAATTCAGAAGGATTTGCTTCTAAAAAAACAGCGTCTGTCCAACCAGCCTTAATTCCCGAATGACCCGATTCTCGGAGTTGACCCATAACTGTTGCCACTTGTGCATAACTAGGTCCTTCCGGAAGTGGAGGTCTCTGTGATAAAGGCAAATCGCAGGAGCCAACCCATGAAAACGATACGGTACCACAACCTCCCCATAACCAACTCGAACCAGTCATAGATTGAGAATAGCTGCATTGTCCACCAGGGAGAGGAGTGGGCACAGGTGCCCCAACCCAGCTCCAACTACAGCTAAAAATTTCAGTAAACCACTTGGGTAATGCTTGTGTTTCAGTAAAAACGGAGCTTGTAATGAACAAGCTCAGAATCAAAATTGCCTTTTTTATAATGGTATTTATTAGATTTAATTGTTTGCTTAGAATGCCTCTCCCCCGGGATGGCAATTAAAATCGAGCGCGATTACGTTATTTAGCTCTCCTATTGAGTGCGCAAATCCCAATACTTCGATTTTGCCTTTTCACCAAAATGCTCATCCATACAATGCGAGCTCTTCCTCTAGCTCCGAAACGGGTGCATTTGGACTAATAAGTCGATGGATATATTCACCGGTTAATAAGTGTATACGGCTTAATGCCTCCAGTGCATCATCAATACTAGCTGCCTCGTAGGAGCCTAATTCACTGACTCCTTTTATTTGAATCATTTCTAGGTATTCATTTTCTAACCCATGCTTTCGGAAAATGAGACTGTGACCCTCATCTTCGATGCACAAACTTTGATGGCGTATACCTCCCACATGCTCTGTTCGTTTAGAAATTTTCATAGCTTTCAACTTTAAATGGTCCATTTTATCGTTCAATAAATGCCTCTCGCATTTATTTGAGCGTTCAATATAGTACTATTCTGTTCAATAATGTATATTTTTGTTCACTCTATGAACACTAAATGTCCGCACTATTGTCCATAAGTGACGCGTACTTCGTATGCATGGACCCAAAACACCATGGTGCGATTTTAAATACAGCGATGAATTCTGCAGGAGTGGGTGTAGCTGAATTAGCACGTCGGATGAAAATGAGCCGTACAACCTTGTACAAAAAGCTCGATCAAGAAGTTTTGGATTTTTATGAGTTGCTGCGTTTTGGGAAAGCGTTAAACTATGATTTCGCCCAAGACATCCCTGAAATCAGCATGTATAAAGACCATCTCCAAACCATTGCAGATGGAGAGGAGGAATATTCGAGCAGGGGGAAAATCGAATTGGATGAATGCCGAAAGTCGCTCGGACATTATAAAGACGAGGCCTATAAATTGGCCAAGGAACTTAATATTTGGAAAGACAAATACATTCAGGTTGTCGAAGAGTTAAATGCCTTAAGGAATAGCACCAAAGGGTAGATTTAGTGGCGGTTCAAAGGCATATTAATTTGCATCCTAGCCTTCCAACATCTGTTTTACCTCATTTAATTTCATGAGGGCCTCGATGGGGGTTAGTGTGTTTACATCCACCGCATTGATATGTTCAATGACTTCTTTGAGTTTTGGGTCTTCCATTTGGAACATGGATAATTGAATAGTGTCTGCCACCCTTTTCAAGGTTTTTCTACCACTTATTTCAGAACGATCAGCCTCGAGGCGGGCGAGGATAGATTCGGCGCGGGCGAGCACTTTAGCAGGTACACCAGCCATACGTGCTACATGAATTCCAAAACTGTGCTCACTGCCTCCGGGTTTCATCTTGCGAAGGAAAAGAATATTGCCGTCTGTTTCCTTCACGCTTACATGGTAATTGACCACCCCTTCCATCTTGGCCTCCAGCTCATTCAACTCATGGTAATGGGTGGCAAACATGGTTTTGGGCTTTTCGTTGTGCGCGGCAATAAACTCGGAAATCGACCAGGCCAGAGAAACGCCATCATAAGTGGATGTTCCTCTTCCAATTTCATCCAATAAAATTAAACTGCGGGCGCTAAGGTTATTTAGAATTGAAGCCGTTTCCATCATCTCCACCATAAAGGTCGATTCGCCGCCAGAAAGGTTGTCGGAAGCTCCTACCCGGGTAAAGACCTTATCAACCAAGCCAATTATGGCCTTTTTTGCAGGCACAAAACACCCCATTTGGGCCATGATTACCGACAGCGCTGTTTGACGAAGAATAGCCGATTTACCCGACATATTCGGTCCGGTTAATATGATGAGCTGCTGCGAGCTATTATTGAGGTATAAGTCATTCGGAATATAGTTCTCTCCTGGTTTGAGTTTGCGCTCAATCACGGGGTGACGGCATTCCAAGAGACTCAATTCATGGTCTTCAGTAATTATTGGCTTCGAATAATTATGTTCTTTGGCTAGGCGACTAAAGCAGAGCAAACAATCTAAACGTGCCAAGAGCTGGGCATTTGCTTGTAATTCGGAGATGAATTTGGAAGCATATACCAACACTTCTTGATAGAGCTTATTTTCGAGAGCACTGATCTTGTCTTCCGCTCCCATGATTTTCTCTTCATAGGTTTTGAGTTCCTCGGTGATATAGCGTTCTGCATTCACCAAAGTCTGCTTGCGAATCCACTCGGTAGGGACTTTATCCTTATGGGTATTGCTTACTTCCAAATAGTAACCGAACACATTATTAAAGGCAATCTTCAAAGATGTAATCCCCGTTAGTTGGCTTTCACGCTTTTGGATGGATGCGAGGTAGTCTTTTCCGTTATAGGCGATTTCTCTTAATTCATCGAGCTCCTTATTTACTCCTTTTTTGATCACCTCCCCTTTTCCAATATTTACCGGCGCTTCATCATTCAGTTGTTCGGAGAGTTGCTTCAATAAATCAGAACAAGGATTGAGCTGCTTGGCCAAATCCATAAAGGAGGTCTGCTTGCCCGCATTTAGAATCTCCGTAATCGGTCCAATAGCTGTCAATGATTTCTTGAGTTGAATCATTTCCCTTGGGTTCGCCTTATTGAGTGCAATCTTTGAAAGGAGTCGTTCTAAGTCACCAATTTCATTCAACTGAGCAGCCAAGGCATCCGCACTTTTGGTATCGAAGACCAATTGTTCCACCATGTCCAATCGTTTATCTATCGCTGCTTTCTCTCTAAGTGGCATCAAGAGCCACTTGCGCAGGAGTCGCGAGCCCATGGGGGTGATATTCTTGTCGAGGATATCTAAGAGGCTAGTTCCACCTTCTTGGGCCGTAGAAATGAGTTCTAGGTTGCGAATGGTAAATCGGTCGAGCCAAACATAATTCACCTGATCAAGGCGCGCTAAGCCAGTTATATGCGCAATGGCCGTATGATGCGTCGCCTCTAAATAATGCAAACAGGCTCCAGCTGCAATAGCTCCTAAGGCCAAGTCCTGAACGCCAAAACCTTTGAGCGACTTCACATTAAAATGGGAGTTTAACTTTTCTTTGCTAAAATCCTGTCCAAAGACCCATTCGTCTAATGCATAAGTATACCAGGACTCCCCAAAAATTTGGGAGAAATCATTTTTAAACTTTTTATTGATGAGAATCTCGGTCGGAGCAAGACTTTGCAGCAATTTATCTGCCGCATCAGCCAGTCCTTCCGCCACAAAAAACTCACCGGTAGATATATCCAAGAAGGCCAATCCGAAGCGTCCTTTTTCCTGATGCATGGCGCAGAGGAAATTGTTTTTACGTGCATCGAGCACCTTATCGTTATAGGAAACGCCTGGAGTTACCAATTCTGTAACTCCGCGCTTAACGATGCCTTTGGTCATTTTGGGGTCTTCGAGCTGATCACAAATAGCCACACGTTGACCGGCGCGCACCAACTTAGGTAAATAGGTATCTAAGGAATGATGCGGAAATCCAGCTAGTTCAACCTCAGTAGCCGAACCACTGCCCCGCTTGGTAAGTACGATTCCAAGAATCTTAGAGGCCGTTATGGCATCTTCGCCAAAAGTCTCATAAAAGTCGCCTACCCTGAAAAGCAATAAAGCTCCCGGGTATTTTGTCTTAATTTGCGCGTATTGGCGCATTAACGGAGTTTCAGTAGATTTTTTAGTCAAAGTATAGATATGCCCCGCAAATTAAAGAATATCGAGTTAAACCGTCTTAGTACGGAAGCATTCAAAAATGCACAAAAATCCCCAGCTGTGCTTGTATTAAATGATATCCGCAGTATGAGCAACGTGGGTTCCCTCTTCCGCACGGGTGATGCATTTCGCGTGGAAAAGATTTGTCTCTGCGGCATTACTGGTCGCCCTCCTCACAAAGAAATCCGCAAAACTGCCCTTGGCGCCGAAGAATCTGTGGCGTGGGAAGGCTATGAAAGCGCCTTGGAATGTATTCGTGATTACCACAAATTGGGCTATGAAATTCTGGCATTGGAACAAACGACAAACAGCGTTGACATCCGCGAATGGGAAATCACTGAGAAACCCTTTGTGCTTGTACTGGGCAATGAAGTAGATGGTGTAAGTGATGAAGTCCTCGCCGAGTGTGATGGGGTATTGGAAATTCCGCAGTATGGCACAAAACACTCGTTCAATGTGGCTGTGTCTGGGGGGATTGCGCTTTGGGAGCTTCTTTCGAGGCGGTTGGGGTGAGAAAGAGTTGTGTGCTTTTTTTTTACATGAGTCACCGCTTTCTTACCCCTAGGACTTTTTTATTTCAAAAACTAAGCACTCTCTCCTTTTGACGCGATAATTCTGCTCGGCTTAAAAAAGGAGGCGCGGAGCCGCAATAGTGGGGCTGGCGCGAGAATAGGAGGCGCAAAAAAAGGCATGAAAGGAAACTCTGCTTTTCAAAGGTATTCGCTGAATACTACGTATTTGAACAAGCAAAAAAGGAACGGAGAACGACCGAATTGAAACGGGATTTTGATTTATACGAGTAATAGTCAGGAAATAACCACTCCTTGGAGAGTTAAAAATGAAAATGGTGAAGGAGATTTAACGGTTTAGCTCATTGGGCCGCAGAATTTAATCGTAGTGGTATAATTGCGGTGAGTCATGTTTTTTTAATTCGAGTTAACCTCTGTAGAAAATTTTCTGCCCGTACCAATTTCTGGGTTCCTGAGCCTGTCATCTTTAATAAATCATAAATAAAAAAAGCTCCAAGTCCCAGGATAACCGTGGAGCTTGGAGCTTAATTTTTTATTGTAATTTACCTTCAGGTTCCTTATTCGATGATAAAGAACTGTACACGGCGGTTCGCTTGAAGCGCCATTGGGTCTGTTCCTTTTGCAATAGGCACTTTCTCCCCGTTTGATTGAATCTCAAGGATTGAAGGATCAACGCCAAAGCTTTCTACCAATACATTCTTCACTGCTTGAGCACGCTCGAGAGCAAGTTTCTGATTCAAATTTTCAGATCCGCGGTAATCTGCATTTCCAATAATCAAGATTTTTACATTTGGAGTGTGTTTGATAGCTTCCGCAATGTTTTGAAGATCTACATAATGAATTGGCTTGATGCTCTTATTGCCTGTTTCAAACAGAATGGCAGGCATGTATCCAATACCGCCGCCGCCAGCACCTAGTCCACCTTTAGGAGCCAATTTACGCGCCAACTCTTTGGTCATAATTGGAATACCTTGATGGTTTACTAAATAGCTTGAATCGGTATTAGGAGAGATGTCTAATACGTTTGGAACGCCATCATGATCATCATCAGCTGCAACACCCGCTTCATTCCCTTGGGCACCTTTAGGGGAGTTTGGCTCCATGTCTCTAATATCTGGAACTCCATCGCCATCTGAATCAACAGCTTGTCCGTTTCCATAAACCATGGCTCCTTCTGGAGTGGTATTGTCTTTATCAAAATAATCAGCTACGCCGTCGCCATCTTGGTCGCCGCTTAATGCATCTACTTTTTTCTCTACTTTGGCAATGTCTTCATAAATAGCTTCTACTGGATTGATCCAATCAACATGCTCTTTTCCTTTTTTACCTAATTTGAAGGTAGCGGTTAGTTGGAGCATATTCACCATGTCATTCTTCATATTTCCAGAACTATTATACTGAAGAACATCCACCAAGTCAGAGCCAACAAATCGCATATTATATTCTAAGCCAAGCGCCATGTTCTTTCCAACGTTATAACGCATTCCGGCAGAATAAGCGAAACTCAAAACCACTTCAGAAAAAGTTCCTGTCTGTTCTGTATTGGTTAAATCCGTTTTAAGGATGTAAGTGCTCGTGGCATCATTGCCCATTACACCGAAACCTCCTGCAACATAAAAATTAGTTTTTTTGGCTTTTCTTAAATACGAGATATTTCCGAAAGTAATCACAGCTTGAGCCTGAGCTTCCCAGAAATTATTGGTAAAATCGTATTTACTATACGGACGCCCATCTTGGAATTCTGAGCCGTTTAATTGACCATAATTTCCAAGAACCCGAATACCCAGCGTATGGGAAAAAGAATATTGTGCGGTGAGACCCGCAGCATAACCTAAGCCTAGTCCTTGGGCATCACCAGTAACGAAAGTCCCTCCGGCTTGCAAGCCAAACATCCATCTCTTCGTATCTTTATTCGGAAAGATCTCTTTTTTCTTTTGGGCCATTGCTGGCGTCGCAAGCAAGGCTGCTAAACTAAATATTAACAGTTTTTTCATATAGGATTTGTGGTTAAAGTTTCAAATTTACTTCTGCGCTATTCAAAAAGTATGGAGACGGGTCCCAAATCGGAATACCCATCAGACAACTGATTAATTATTTGGGTTGAATCCAATTGAAGAAGGTACTGAACCATGTATTGATTTCTTTCTTGAGTGAAGCCTTTTGTTTTAATTAAAGCCTTCATCTTATACACCTTTTCCAAGCTTTTTTCAAGCCCTGCTTCTTGCAAGGTAAAAATTTCCTTATCAATTTTTTTAATAATTTTATCTGTTTGGTTAAAAGAATCCGCTAATGGTTTAGCAACTGAGGGTTGAATCGACGCCGCTTTTCCAATTATTTTATCCTTTAATTCATGCAATTCTTTTAATTCATCTTTCAGGCTAACAAGCCCTTCTTTACTGCGTTCCAAGGCCATTACTCTAAGTAAATCCTCCGACAAAAACAGGTCATTTATATGCAGACTCATCTTCTCCAAAAATCCTTGAACTTTCGGTCCAATAATAAATATAGATTTTCTGTTCTCAAGGATTGGAAAAGGCACAGAAAAATGGTCAAATACCCCTTTTAGCTGCATCCAATATGTCAATTCACCCGGTCCGCCGATATAGGCAATATTGGGTAAAATCACTTCTTGATAAACGGGACGTAAAACGACATTCGCCGATAAATCAGCCACCTTATTCGGTAACCAAGTATCAATATCATTCAGGTTTCCTAAAAGTTCGCCACTTAAGGTTTGAATGCTTCCATTCTTACTCTCAAGTCGCTCTCTTCCTTTCGTTCCTGAATAGAATAAATTAATTTCTCTCGGATGAACTTGCAAGCCATATGACTCTCCGAGTTTATCACTTACGCGGTGTACTTCTTCTTTGCTACTCTCCGCAACTAACTCTTCTCGCAAAATGGGAATAAAGTCTTTTTTCAGATGAACATCATCTGGATCCAAAATCACCAAACCAAACTCTTGGAAGAAGGAATGAACGAGTCTCCTCGTGGCTTGTGCAAAACTCTTTTCTTCCGAATACGCCATTTTAAATAGCACCTCAAAACGTTTCCATTCCTCTTGCTTGCTAAAAAGCTCAGCTATCTCATCGGTCAAGGCAGGTAGTCCATCCAAGCCTAAACGACCTACCGGTCCAGGAAAGGGAGCTTTATTGTCCCAAACAAACTCGTGGTTGAACAGTTCCACATGATTGACCTCTTCGAAATCATGGTCTTCAGTGGCCATCCAAAAAACTGGAACAAAATTCTTTTCAGGGTATAATTTCTTCAAACGTTTTGCTAAAGAAATGGTACTCACGATTTTCCAATAGACATACATTGGCCCAAGGAATATATGAATTTGCTGTCCTGTTGTAAGCGTGAAAGTTGAATCCGCTAAAAGCAGGTCGAGATTCTTTGAAACAGCCTCCCCTAGCTCAATATTTTGGTATTGGCGACGTAGGCAAGCGACCAAATTCTGCCTATCCGGAGTATGTTTCTCACGAATAGCGATTTGTTTTTGGAAACCTTCTTCGTTCGGCCAAAAGGAAATAAATGGGGAAAGTTCCTGTTTTTCAGACAGGTAATCGAGCATTAGCTTAGAATAAAGCCCGCTCTGTTCAGCGCCAAGTGCTTGAAAGTGCATGGGCACTAAATTACAATATCTCCGTAGAGGTCGAAGGCACTTGCGCTATTTATTTTCACATTTGCAAAATCGCCCAAACGAACAAACTGATTGGTCTTATCTACCAATACTTCATTGTCTACTTCTGGTGAATCAAATTCAGAGCGTCCTACAAAATGACCGCCTTCCACGCGATCAAATAAGACTTTATAAGTATTCCCTACTTTGTTCTCATTTAATTCCAAGGAAATAGACTCTTGAAGCTCCATCAATTCAGCAGCGCGAGCATCTTTCACTTCTTCTGGAACATCATTTTCCAAGCTTCCAGCATGGGTATTCTCTTCATGCGAATAGGTGAAAACGCCCAAACGTTCGAACTTGAATTCTTGAATGAATTCTTTCAAATCTTCGAAGTCTTGTTCGGTCTCTCCCGGGTGTCCAACCAACATGGTCGTGCGAATGGCAATGCCTGGAACCTGCGAACGAATTTCACGAATCAGCTCTTCAGTGCGTCTGCGGGTAATTCCACGGCGCATAATTTTAAGCATATTATCGCTCGCATGTTGCAATGGAATATCGAGGTAATTGCAAATATTATCGCGCTCAGCCATCACCTTTAAGGCATCCATCGGAAACTTACTTGGATAGGCATAATGCAAACGAATCCACTCTAAACCTTCTATATCCGAAAGTGCTTCTAATAAGCTGGCCAGTTTCCGTTCACCATATAGGTCGATTCCGTAATAGGTCAAATCCTGGGCAATGAGCAGAATTTCTTTGGTTCCGTTTTTCACCAGATGGGAAGCTTCCTTTACCAATTGTTCAATGGGTTTGGAAACATGTCCGCCGCGCATCAATGGAATGGCACAGAATGCACAAGGACGATCACATCCTTCTGAAATCTTCATATAAGCATAATGCGTTGGAGTAGTGATTAATCGCTCTCCGATGAGCTCATGCTTGTAGTCGGCGCCGAGCGTATTCAGCAAACGAGGCAACTCAAGGGTTCCAAACCAAGCATCTACCTCAGGGATTTCGGTCTCTAAGTCTTCTTTATACCTGTGCGATAAACAACCCGTCACGTAAACACGGTCGACTTCTCCTTTTTCTTTGCGCTCTACTTGCTCAAGGATGGTATTGATGGATTCAGTTTTCGCATTATCAATAAAGCCACAGGTATTGATGATGATCACATTAGCGTCGTCTTTTTCGGCCTCATGAGTCACCGCCAACTCATTTGCTTTAAGTTGCGACATCATTACTTCTGAATCGACTAAATTTTTTGAACAGCCGAGTGTAATGATATTGATTTTATCGGTTTTAAGATTTCTTACTTTCACTGGAAAATGGATTAATTAGAAAATAGCGAATCGATAAACTCGTATTTATTAAATACTTGCAAGTCTTCAATTCCTTCTCCTACCCCAATATAGCGAACGGGAGTTTTGAATTGTTCAGATACTCCAATAACCACTCCGCCTTTGGCCGTGCCGTCTAGTTTGGTTAAGGCCAAGGCATTTACCTCCGTAGCTGCCGTAAACTGTCGTGCTTGTTCAAAAGCATTTTGTCCGGTTGATGCATCGAGCACCAAGAGTACCTCATGCGGTGCATTTGGCACCACCTTTTGCATGACCCGTTTGATTTTACCCAACTCGTTCATGAGGTTTACTTTATTATGAAGACGTCCTGCTGTATCAATGATACATACATCTGCCCCTTGATTTTTTGCTGCCTGAACTGCTTCAAATGCCACGGAAGCGGGGTCGGCGTTCATGCCTTTTTCGATAACTTCCACTCCGGCACGTTGTCCCCAAATTTTTAACTGCTCTACGGCAGCGGCGCGGAAGGTATCTGCTGCACCAAGCACTACTTTATACCCTTTGGCCTTGAATTGATGCGCCATTTTACCAATGGTAGTAGTTTTTCCGACGCCATTCACGCCAACGACCATAATCACATAGGGTTTTACACCAGCAGGAACATGGAATTCGCGACTGAGGGTATCGTCTTGTTCAGGTAATAGGTCGGCAATTTCCTCTTTGAGCATGGTATTCAATTCCGATTCACCCAGGTATTTGTCTATTTGCACGCGTTTTTCAATACGCTCAATAATTTTCAGGGTGGTTTCGATGCCTACATCTGAAGTCACTAAAATATCTTCTAGTTCATCAAGAAAGTCATCATCAATACTAGATCTTCCGGCCAGGGCCTTTCCAATTTTACCCAAAAGAGTGGACTTGGTTTTCTCTAAACCTTGATCCAGCTTCTCTTTTTTGTCGCGCGAAAATATTTTATCAAAAAAACCCATGTATCGACCGATTAAAAACAAAAAAAGCTTCCTGCACTAACAGGAAGCTCTAAAAATTCTTTTACGCTAAATTATGCTTTGAATGCATCTTTCGCTACTTCAGCTGGAACCATTTCTTCTTTAAAAGTATAGGCTCCTGACTTTGGCGATCTTACTGCTTTGATAATGCGGGTCCATTCTTTTCCGGCACCTGCTTTTTTCAGCGTTGCTACTACCTTCTTAGCCATGACTATTTAATTTCTTTGTGAATAGTATATCTCTTCAATACTGGGTTGAATTTTTTTAATTCCAAACGCTCAGTAGTGTTTCTCTTATTTTTGGTGGTAATGTAACGGGACATTCCCGACATGCCTGAGTTTTTATGCTCAGTGCACTCCATAATTACCTGTACGCGGTTACCTTTCTTGGCCATTGCTTCTTCTTAATTAAATTGTACCGGTTTTCTCCCATTTTCTAAGGCAGGCATAAATACCTTTCTTATTAATGGTTCTCATCGCTGAAGTAGATACTTTCAGAACGATCCAACGGTCTTCTTCTGGAATATAAAACTTCTTTACTTGCAAGTTTGGATTGAACCTCCGTAGGGTTTTCGCGTTCGAAAAACTTACGTGATGCCCAACCATCGCTTTCTTGCCTGTTAAATCACACACTCTTGACATGTTATTTCTGTTAAAAGGACTGCAAAGATAGTATGATTTCCCACACTGACAAAGCCTGCCTAAAATATTTTCATTAAAATTCAAGGCTATTAAAGGCAAAGGGCAAAAGGTTCTTTAATCCCCTCGCCTTCCAGACGACTTCTTTGCCCAATAAAAGGAGTTCAAGTTGCTCACCAAAACGCTGTTCATATTCGTGTAAAGCCTGTAAACATGCACCACAAGGAGCTGCTGGTTCTGCTAATACTGCCAGGTTTAAATGGGATGCGGCAATGGCCATTCTTAGTGGAGCAATCTGCGGATAATTGGCTCCAGCAAAAAACAATACCACCCTTTCGGCACATAATCCGCTCGGATACGCGGCGTTTTCTTGATTATTGCCCGTAAGAATCACCTTATTGCTCAATTCAAGTGCTGCTCCAACTAAAAACTTAGAGTAAGGAGCGTAGGCATCTAAGCGAACCTTCTCTGCTATGGCACTTAGTTGACGCTCTTCGTTGCTCAGTTCATCATAAGAGAGAACTTCCACTTCCACACTGCGTAATATTCTTCTCTGCATATGCTTATAATCTATACTGAAACAATAGATTTGCTCCATGGCATCCATTTTACTATTCGGCGCCGGGAAGTCGGCAAGTTACCTAATTCGCTATTTTTTAGAAAAGGCCGATGAGAATAATTACGAACTTCATATTTGCGACCCCATAGCAGAACAAGTAAAACAATTTTACGAATCCGCTGCTTTGCATTGTCATAATCTGAGCATTGAAGATACTGACGCCTGCGGCGCTTTAATTAAAAAGGCCGATATCGTCATTTCATTGCTGCCTGCATTTTTGCATGAAAAGGCTGCCCATCTGTGCTTAGAGTATGGAAAAAACTTGGTAACCGCTTCCTATGAAGATGACAAAATGCGTGCTTTGGACCAAGCCGTAAAAGACCGTGGCCTTTGTTTTATGAATGAAGCAGGACTTGATCCAGGCATCGACCATATGTCGGCCATGCAGCTCATTCATGGCTTAAAAGATAAAGGTGCAGAAATATTTTCCTTCGAATCATTTGCTGGCGGACTCATTGCCCCTGAGCATGATACCAACCCCTGGCATTATAAATTGAGCTGGAACCCACGCAATGTCGTTTTGGCTGGAGCAGGCTCTTCGGCTCGTTACCGCGATAAGCATGAGCTCCGTTTTGTATCCTATCCGCAGCTATTTCAGCGTATTCGTCCGTTTGAGCATAGAAAATATGGGCAATTTGAAGGTTACCCTAACCGCGATTCCTTAAGTTATCAGGAGCAATATGGTTTACACGGTATTCGCACCTTGTTACGCGGGACTTTGCGTAAACCTGGATTTTCTAGTAGCTGGAATGTGTTTGTTCAAATAGGATTAACGGATGATAGCTATCAATTAGACCTTGGCGATTATTGCAGCGGCCGTAACTTTATCAATTGCTTTTTGCCTTTCCGAAACAATAAAACCATTGAAGAAAAACTCATGATGGTGCCCGGCTTGGTTTGTTTTGACGAAGACTTGGCCCGCATCAAGTTTCTTGGCTTATTCTCGAATGAGTATATGCTTCCGCGCACCAAGGGTACTCCTGCTCAAATCTTACAAGCCATTTTGGAAGAAAAATGGAAGCTCGAACCCAATGACCGTGATTTGATTGTGATGATTCACCGTTTTGGATACCTACTCGACGGCAAGGAAAAATGGGTAGAAAGTAGCCTCGCTATTGAAGGTGAAGACTCCCGTTATACGGCTATGGCTAAAACCGTGGGATTGTCTGTTGCGCTATGTGCAGAGGAAATCTTACATGGACGATACCACGTTCCAGGTGTCCATATCCCTACGCAATCCGCACTCTACACACCTGTATTAGCGCGTCTTGAAGAACTTGGAGTACATTTTATTGAACGAGAAATTCATCCATAATTAAGGCATTAATCCATTTATTTTTCACTCTCTTCTCTCTACGTTAAAATCTGTATGAATTTTAAGGAGACTATGATATCGACGTAATTGGCGATTTGTATTTTTATGAAACACTAGCCAAAACATTAGTTTTCAAGGGGAAGACATCGGAAATGGCAAACACGTACTATGGAAAGATCTCAGGTTTCTTAGTGACTCCAATCTAGTTGATGTTCGCTATACCACTATTCAAGACAACCGCATTGCCGTTTCAGGACATAGTTTAGGCGTAAAAGGCAATGTATTCCTGAATAATATTATAGCCCTTCATCTAATCAATAGAGTACCCAATAGAGACCTTTGGATGAAGGATTCTTCTGTGACCTGAACTATTTTCAATCCAATAGTCAAGCCATTCGCGCGAAAGAAAGCCATATCAGCTCTATAGAAATACTTTTGAAAATAACTCGCTGGCCGTGTTGGTTACGCCACAAACAAACTCGGTTCCTGCGCTTGCCGGAAGCAGTCTACAAAGTCTCGACATGCGCTATACTATTTTCAATAATACCAACGGTCTTTATACCAATACTTCTCCAAGTAATCTTAACCTCTTTCTAAACTATATAATCGCAACGAAAGCAGACATTGAAAGCGAATTAATTGATGGAAGTGATAGCCTCAAGTTTTGGACGTATAAACTATACCGTGAGTGGGGACACATCTGTAAGCGGCGATACACTCTTGGTAAAGAAAATAGAGGATGTTATTAAGCACAATAACTACGATTCTATAGCTATTGCTGGAACAGAATTTATCATTAATCTGTGTTACCTGCGTTCAGGTAATCCCCTGAATATTAAAAATCAAGAAGTACTAGAAACGCTTGTTTACCCTAATCCGTTTGAACGGAGTATTGCCATTCGATGGCAAAATAATGAGACCTATAAAATGCGGCTATTTAGAGTCTGTCCATACTATCGGGAGTCTGAGCTAGAAAGTTCGATAGCGGACTTTATAGACAGACTCTATTTAGAGCTTGTCCATAATATCAAGAGTCTGAGCTTGAAAGTTCGATATAACCTGTCCTGAGCCTGCCGAAGGGAGGCGCGTGACGGACCAAAAAGCGCAGTTTACCCTTGTAAATGAGCATTTTTGGGACAAGCGCAACGCAGCAAGCGGACTTTATAGACAGACTCTATTTAATGCCATGGGCAAGAATAAAAACTGTCTTTATATTACTCACAGAGCTCACCAGTCCACCTCGAATTGGGACATCTTCCACATGGTATCTATTTGATTCATCTTCAAAATGAACCAGGTTCCAAAACCATTCGGATTGTTAAAAACTAGTCCGTCAAACTTTCAGATAGTTGAAGAATGAGACGGAGGAAACCTCAACAATCGAGTAGGAAGATAGCGAAAAAAGATAATTTTCGCTACCTGTCCTCTCACACCACCGTGCATGCTCTCGCACACGGCGGTTTCACTTGGATTTGAATCGTACGACATTGGCAAGCAACGAGTAC
>Ga0209491_10004656_pt1 | contig 20928 bp, 34 predicted proteins | sample BON02_FD_187213 | JGI IMG/M metagenome (GOLD analysis project Ga0209491, IMG submission 187213) | Freshwater microbial communities from Lake Bonney liftoff mats and glacier meltwater in Antarctica - BON-02 (SPAdes) (version 2) | ecosystem: Environmental > Aquatic > Freshwater > Ice > Glacier... | reverse complement strand
GAAAAGGATAAAAAGTATAGTCACACACTATCTTTGTGATTTCAAATATACACACTGATCAACATTTGTTGTAAATTTACTTTTCAAAAAATATAGAGAAAAACAACACATGTGTCGCAACCGTCACTCAACTCACATGCTGGAAAATACGGGACCCTTTTTACTGTATGCTTTTTTGTATATAAAACTAATTTCAAAAATAAATATTGGTATGTGTGTGTGTATTTTGATTTTACGAAAAACAAAGATAGTGTGTGACTATACTTTTTATCCTTTTCCGAAAACAGCAAGTGAATACACACCTACATCGGATTTTGTTATATCGTAATTAATAAATAACTACGTTATGCTCTGTAATTTTACATCATTTATTGATTTGTTGTATTTTTATTATAATTAATTTGTGGAAATACTACACGCTCAGCATATCTGTGAATGACCGTTCTGCATTGTTAGTTGTCGCTTCAGTTTCGTATAATACTCCAAAACTATGACGTTTACTACGTCTATTAATAATACCCGATATTATTAAAATGTATAAAAACATTGTTGTTGTACTGGGTGGATTTCGTAAAGGGAAAACTACACTTATAAAAGATATAATAAAAATAAATCGGACCCGATGTTCCACTGAACCATATGAATATTTTATTAATTGGGAACCAGATAATTTGGGGATAGATAACTGTAATTATCATTCGGAATTTAATAAAGATGTAATTAAAAATATTGGAGATAATGGTCTCGTAGTAGATTGCGTATACCACACACCTTTATATAAGAACAAAGAACTAAGAAAATTATTTTTTAGAAAAAGAAATAGTATTATTTTAAGTCAAATTTTTTTTACTGATTTACTACAAGATATGAGACCCCATGTTGTATTTTATTTTGTTTTAAGTGGGTATGGTCACATCGAAAATCGTAGACATTACCGAAAAATATTTTATAAATTTTTTGATACGTTTGAAGAATTTAAAGAAGTTTTAGACACATTACAACCTTATGATTTTTTCCTAGTTAACATGATAGAAAATAGTTACTCTATTTGTAAGAAAACACATAACGGTTAATAGCAAAACAATCATTTACGGGTGTGTTGAGCGTGTAGATATTTATTACGGTATAGGTGTGTAAACCTTTGCTGTTTTAGGAAAACGATAAAAATACACACACTGATCAACATTTATTTTTCAAACAATTCCCTAAAATCAAATTCTTCATCCATAAAATCGTCGTTCATAAAATTGTCATCCATAATAAAACCATACACACTAATATCCCGTTGGTAATAATAAAGTTGGGTCATAATTATACGGTAGTTTAATCTTTTATATTCGCGTTCTTCGTCTGTAAGGACATATTCTAAAACAACAACATCGTCATTAAAAGTAACCATTTTCTTACACATACTCTTATAAAGACCTAATGTTTAAAATATTTTATATTTAGTTTTAAAATATTTATAATAATAAATGAATGAAGAAGTTGTTATTGGTATTAATGCATGTATGGCAAACATACCACCCAAACCACTAAATAAAAACAAAGGATATTCAGCAGTATTTGACAAAGTATTATATTGGAAGAGTGGTGCAAAAGGAGACATAACAATATCATTTAATCCAAACCAGGGAGCTAAATCTGCATTAGGTAGTGGTAGTAATAATTCAAAACCATCAATGAATCTTGCATGGGTTGATCCTCCCCCAAATAATATTGAAATGGATGGTTATACCTTTAATTTTGATATACTAGACGAACATAGAAATGGTTGTGCTACTTCCAATTGTAGTGCTGGACAAAAAGGCACATTTACTAATGGGGTTTCGGCGACATGTATAATTGATGGACTGTTTTGCGATAATAACTTTATACCTGGTGGTGTTATTGTTCATGAATTTGGTCATGCGTTAGGTCTGTATCATGAACATCAAAATTATTTAGGTGGTAATCCAATTAAATATGATTTGGATGGGGTTACGCTATTCGCTTTACAACAAATGAATCGTGGAAGTGAATGCATACAACAATATTGTGAAAAAATGTGTTATAATAATGATATAAGACCATATTTTTGTAATAATTCGTGTGATAAAAATATAACCCCATCCGATTCTTGTATAGTAAAATGGAATGATGCTAAGCAATTCGCAAATACTAATGTACTGAGCGTTTATGACTGCCCCAATGGGAGAGATAGTTGTAGATATGATGGCTCTAATTTTGATCCAGATTCTATAATGATTTATAAAGTTGGTGATTATATGATTAAAGAAGATGAACAGGGTATAAGAAATAATCCAACCAAAGAGAATTATGAATTCTCCAATACAGACAAGACTGTATTAGCAAACATGTATCCATTGGACAGTACCAATAAACCCACATTAACGATTACATTCTTAGATGGAGAGGATTGGAAACAATATTGGGTGAAAAAAGTAGTTATGGAAAGCATTCAACCATACGTTGGTATAAATTTTGTCTTTAACGTGTCTGATAACCCAACAACATCATCACCAACGGCAACAGGTGGTGGTAATAATGATAACAACAACACCAGCCAAGAAATAATATCTTTTTTTGAAAAAATAAAGGATTTTATCATCGATTTTGTCAAAAATAATATGTTAATAAGTATTATTATTTTAGTTATTATTTTATTAAGCATTTTATTTGTTATTTTTAAATAATTAGATAGAGTTCATTCTAAATCTTGGAGATTGGAAATTAACAACAACATCTTCTTCTACGGGGTTGGTAATTTCAATTATATTCCATATTAGTATTGTTATAAATATGATTATTACGAATATATATGCTAAATTAATATAAAAAGTACCTGAACTTTTTTTATCTTTTTTAGAGAATAATTTTGAAATAGCGTTTAATATTTCTCCAACCATAAACATTATACCTATAGACAATACAAACGACACGACAGCTTGTAAAAACATTCCAGGATACATAATTTGACCCCTTGGAAGAGATACACCTTGATTCCACATATTTTCGTCCGGGAATGAAGATTTGATTATGGGTAATATTATCGATTTGTTGAATGTATTTATTACATCAGAAACTAGGAATACAATAACTAAACCCAGTGATAGTTGTGATAATGAAGATCCATAAAAATTTTTCAGTCTTACATAAACTGTATTATTTATTCCTACATATTGAGAATAGATGTAGTATCCTACAAATAATACCGTTAATGATACAATTAATATTATTGATATAGTAGCATCTGTTTTTACTTCACTTGTATCCTTAATGAGTATTTCATCATCTGTCGGCAACGAACTCATATAACTTACTTAATCATAATATTTTAAAATTATACTAATCTTCAACTTCTTGATCTCTAATTATAAGACTATTAATAGTTGTGTTATAACGACATTCAAAACACTTTTTACACATCCTATTTCCATCATTAAATACAACTAAAGCGTCATTTTCACATTCATACTCATAATCTGCATATAACCGAGAAATCAATTTACCAGGTTTTTGTTTTTTTGTTTCATTATTTTCCCAAAATATAATAGTATCCTTAGTTTCTATATTTTCCATTACAATAGTAGATATATTGTGCTCCTTAATTATAAATGTTGATTTATTATAAATATATTCAAGGGAATAAAAATCACCATTAACCATATGATTTATTGAAGTTGGTATATATTTAGTTTTTACAACCATAGAACAAATATCCACCTCCCCAACTTCAACAGATTTAACACCATTAGGATTATAATATAAATAGTCAATATAATGTTTTTTACAAAAACCTTCATACTTACCAGTAAAAGTACACATACGATTAGTATTAGTAATCCAATGACACTTAACCAACGCAGATTTACACCTAGCCTGATGATAAATTAAATCAGAATTAGAATACAATTTAAGTGTACACCCATAACAATTATATGTTGGTCTTTCAGTACAATTATTGACATGTTTCTTCAAAATTTTGAGTGTACGGAATGAATTGTTACAAAAAGTACATTCAAAATCACCACATGTTTCTGTTTTCTTATGTTCGATTAGTTTTTCTTTAGAATCATATTCTGAATCACAATATTCACATTCATAAATTCTAATCGAAGACATTGTTTATTTAATTAGAATATGATTCTAAACCTTAAATAAGTTATATTATATATAACACAGGCTATAATTAACAATTTTAGTATATTTTCCGTTACTTTTATTCGGATGAGTTTTCATTGTGGATAATATTTGTTGTGGTATAACTTTTCCAAATGAAGATCCTCTACTACTATATATATCATTAAATTGTTGTAATGTACTATGTAATTTATTAAGTAAATTTCCAGTTGGTAGTATAAAGTATATTTATTCAATCAATTTAAAATAATAAAAGAATAAAAAAGTAAAAATGATTAAAATTAAAGTAGAGACACACGAGATTATACATTATAATGCAAATGGAAGAAAGGTAACGAAATGGACAGGTATTACTATTCCTAGAGGAGGTGACATTATTACTAAGATATTATTCAAGTCAGATAAATTTAAGATTAAATTACCACCTGGAGATATTTCTGATAAAAATATACTTCCGTTTGTAATTCCATTTTTGGATTCATATAAACCTGCTAATTTTGATATTACTACTAGTCAAGAATTTCTAAATAAAAATAACAAATATAATTGGAATGATTGTGTAGATTTAAAAAGAGATTCGTCAGATACTTTTAAAACAGATATTTATATTCCAGTTGTAGGTTTACAGTATTCTGAACTTATACTAATATTTGACCAAAAGAAAGGTACATTTATCCCCGACGAAGTAGAGATTATATACGATAATATTAAGGATAATATAGAACGTCGTAATATAGCAATATCGACTCATATTTTTTATGATAAGAATAACAACACAATTAATATATATCGTAGTGTACTATCTAATTTTTTTCATAAAGATATGAGCATTGAATCAATAAAACTATTTTTGGCTAACAATGGAAATCACGGAATATTTTATATTTACAAACCTTTTAATATGAAAGAAATACACACCTTTTAAACAATTTAAAGACTATTATATTTTATTATAAACGTATATTGTTTTTGTTAAAATAATCAAATTTTAAAATACCCTAAGGTTTAGTAAGATAAAGGGGTATTAATAAACGGTAAGTAAATGGATCCTGTAAATGTTGCAAGTATTTTGGGAGACGATGTGCTTAAGGTAATCTATTCAATGGGTGCTTACACCAAGGAGCAGCTTATCCAAAAAGTTTCAGCCAAGGTGATCCAGAAATGGTATCTCAAGAAAATTGACGAATACAATGAAGAAGAAACGTGTTTCAACATCTCAGATGCTTTCAAAAATAATAAGTCTAAGAGTATTCGTTTGATCAACAGAGAATACAACACTCAAATGCTTATGGACTACCCAGCATTTGCACAAAACAAAGTAGGTATCCAAGAGCCCTTTTCAGGTACTAAGCGCAGCGACGTCATCAAGTGGATGGTGGAAAACATGAACGGTTCCCAACTCAGTTACGTAGGATTCTAAGAATTAACAAATTTTAAAATACCCTACCGCATCAGCGGATTTGTGGGTAAATAAGGAATACTTAGTGAAATAAATCAAACTTTGTGAAATTATCAAACTTTGTGAAATTATCAAATTTTAAAGTACCCTAGCGCATCAGCTGATTTATGGGTAAATAATGAATACTTAGTGAAATAAATCAAACTTTGTGAAATTATCAAATTTTAAAGTACCCTAGCGCATCAGCTGATTTATGGGTAAATAATGAATACTTAGTGAAATAAATCAAACTTTGTGAAATTATCAAATTTTAAAATACACTAGTGCTTTGGCACTTAATAGGGTAAATAAGGAATACTTAGTGAAATAAATCAAACTTTGTGAAATTATCAAATTTTAAAATACCCTAGTGCTTTGGCACTTATATGGGTAAATAAGGAATACTTAGTGAAATAAATCAAACTTTGTGAAATTATCAAATTTTAAAATACCCTAGTGCTTTGGCACTTAATAGGGTAAGTAAAGAAGATAATAGTTTGAAGCAAGCAAAAAACCAAAAAAACCAAAAACAAAAATTTTGAAAATGGCTGCTATTGACATGGACAACATTCTGATCAACGGTGGTGATGACAACGATGACGAGCTTTTGTTTGGTGCTGACAGCGAAAAAAGCGACAGTGACAGCGACAGCAGCGACAGCGACAGCGACAGCGACGAAGAGGAAGAGGAAGTCGAAGAGGAAGACGAAGACGAAGAGGAAGACGAAGAGGAAGTCGAAGAGGTCGTGGAGGAAGTCGAAGACGAAAAGGAAGACGAAAAGGAAGACGACAACGAAGAGGAAGAGGAAGTTGTGGTTGAGAAGGTTTTGTGCCATGGCAAGAAGAAGAACGGAGACAGTTGCAACTTCAAGCCGAAGAAGAACAACGGTGGATTCTGCAAAATCCATACTCCGAAAATTGTCGACAGTGATGACGAGGTGATGGAGCCCAAGGTTGTGGCGGTCAAGGTTGTGGCTGGCAAGTGTGGGGGTGTCAAGAAGGATGGAGAACCTTGTATGTTCAAGGCTTGCGAAGATGGTTTCTGCAAGCGCCACTCTCCCGGAAAGGTTGTGAGCCCCAAGGTGAAGGCGGCCAAGATGGTCAAGGAGGTTCGCGATTGGGGTGAGTGGGAGGATGTTGATTCCGACTGCGAAGAGGACCCCGACTTTGACTACCAGTACGAAGAGGTTTGGGTTGAGTGTTGAAGAAGATAAATAAATAGATTAACAAATTAACAAATTTTAAAATACCCTACCGCATCAGCGGATTTATGGGTACGTAAAGAATATAACCAAGTAACCAAGTTTAATAACCAAGTAACCAAGTAAATCCAAACAACATGTTTAGCAGCCAACAAGAGTGGGTTCCCAAGGATGGTGTTTACTGGGCGGACGTTGGTGAGTTTGGGTTGGTGTCTGGTAGCCGTCTTCCCAACCGCCACTATTATGATTTGCAAAACATGATGAAGAAAGTTGACAATAACGAGTTGGATCCAATTGATCAACTCTTCAAGATCCAAGGAAAGCCTTCTGGAAAGCCCCTCCCCATTAACAAAAAGTAGATTAACAAATAAACATTTTAAAACACCCCAACGCGTAAGCGTTTATATGGGTACGTAAAGAATCTGAGATGTTGTGTTACGACGAATGCGATTGCGAAGCACCAATCATTTGTGTTGAAGTTTCTAATGTTACTTGTTTCATTGACAGTGATCTACAACATGGGTTGGGGCTAAAAGGAACTCTTGAGATCTGTATGGAATGTAAGAGCGTGAAAAACTTTATGAAAGAGGTGGAAAAGAAAGTGAAACCGATCACAGACAAAAAGAAAAAGGAGGCCCGAATGGAGGAACTTGTTGACAATGACGAACTCACCGAAGAAGAGAAAAAAGAGCTGAAAAAGTTGGAAGACGAAGGAATATAAAATTAGCAAAAATTAGATTACCCTAGTGCCTTGGCACTTAACAGGGTACATAAAGAAGATAATAGTTTTAAGAAAGCAATAAATCAATAAACAAAATGACTTGCACCCCCTGCTATGTGACCGGGTTTGTCCCCAAGGATGGTGTGTTCTGGGCAGACATGGACGATGACGAGCCGGTAACCAGCGAAGTAGACGTTATCGATGACCTGTTCAAGGAAACAACCGACTGGGAGAAAATAAAGATGCGTGTGAAAATCAACAACCAACTTGTTGAGATTAAACGGAAATACAAGGAAAGGGTGGAGTTTGCTGAGAAACTCAAGAAATGGGGGTTGGTGGGAATTAGCGTGAATTAAATAATAATAAATATTAATACCCGTGCTTTGGCACATAATTGGGTTAACAACTGCCACAGATTACAACATAAAATGGGTTCTTCAAAGCTAGTTTTGCTTTCTAATTCATTCAAGAAAACCCTTAAAATTAACGGGAAAAGGATTTCCGCACAGTTTATTATTCGTGGAATTAAGGATGGTGAATTTTATTTTGAAATTTCAGATATAGATTTCTCTAAAATTACTAATCGTTTCACTATTGAGCAATGGGAAAATTATCTAGGAATTAGTCTTAAATCTTAATCAATTATTTTAATCAAAAGACTTTGGTCTTCTTATAGGTAAGTAAAAATATCAAAGTCTTTTAAAATGTCTGGGTTTATTTCTAACGAGTTTATGGAAATTGTACGTGATATGTTGGTTGGTAATAAGGAATACCATATGAAGAACTTTCTCAAATGCATTAATGAGATGAATGAATATAAGGCTTTCCAAATGAAAATGTCAGAAATGATGTATTCTATATTTGAATTTGAAGATTATTTTTCGAATCTTAACACCCTCCCATCGGGAATAGTAGCTTTAAGAAACGTTGATCGTGTCATGTCCGACTTTGAGAATACCCACAAATAAAATATTCAAAATTAAAAAAACCCTACCGCATCAGCGGATTTATAGGTACACAAAGAATATATAGTTTTAAAAAGCCATTAAAAATGCCCGAAATTACCTACGACACCTCCATGCGCCCTCCCATTGACAAAAATGTGTTGATGGTAGACCTGATAGAGGAAGAACACAAGATAGATAACATCTATAACCACGAGAACAATGGGAAATTGATTGAGTTGATCAATTACTACGGGAACAAGGTGGACGACGACATGATGAATGGGAATTACGAAAGTGAACATATGAAGTTGTTTACTATCCTCCTTTCCATCCAAGACGGTAAAATATATTATTAAACATAAATAAAAAAATATCTATTGTGCTTCGGCACATAATAGGTTACCCAACTAATATATATTATTCCATGAAATAATTTTAATTGTAGATCACGGTAACACTATTAATACAAACAATACAAACACGTTAAGGATATTAATAATTAATTAAATATAAATAGCGTTAAGTTCAACCACAATAATAATAAAATGTATGACGAAATGTTTCACAATGAATTAGAAAGGCAGATGGTTCAATATCGCGATAGATTGAGACTTTCATTTTTTTTATACATTCTATTTATAATATTTTGTTTTATAATCCAATCAGGTTATTTAAATACTACACCTCCTAATGGGTTAAAATACAATAAATACAATTACATTAAAAGAATCAATATTACATATTAAAATATCTATTGTGCTTCGGCACATAATAGGTTACCCAACTAATATATATCAGGATGGTTAAGTTTTGTGAGACTGTCCTTATTTTTACCTACGTTCTTACCGATAATGAACTAGAGTATAAGAAAATATCTTATTTTAATACATCTATTATGACAAAGATGTACAGGGACGAAATAAAGGAGGAGGGGTGTATTATAGAGGATCTGTTTGACGAGGAATTTGTTTGACGAGGAATTTGTTTGACGAGGAATAAAAAGTCTTTAGAGACTTGTATGGGTGGGTACTCACAATTATAAACCAAAAAATATGAACAATATCTCCATTGAATTCGAAGAAAGCAAAATAGATTTAGAAGATGAACTAGACGAATGTGAAATTAACTTTAACTCTTGTATGAAACAGTTGTTGCTATACAAAGAGTTTTTTAACAACCAATTTTTGGGGTACTCTCATTCGGATGACCAAGACCAAAACATGAATCCTGTAATGTTTACAATACTTTGGGGATTAGGTGATTAGTTTAACAAATTAACAAATTTTAACAAACCCTACTGCGTCAGCGGATTTAAGGGTACGTAAAATCAATCTTCATCCTAATAACAATGGATATAGAAAATAAGAAAAAGGTTGTATATTTAAAGTATCTTATAAATATTCGTAAAATTATTAAGTGTGAAATATTCCCTGGACTAAATACCGACATAGTTTCGAATATATTAAGCTATTGTGTGTTTAGAGATACTTATTTTCATGAAAATGAAATCCCAAATCACTTAAAAAATTATTATTTCAAGAATAAGAATAAGAAATCGAAAATGTGTAACAAAAGAAGCCGAATGCAATTTATTGAAGATTAAATACCTACCCAATCCTTTAGAGGTTTAATAGGGTACGTAAAGACAATCAATAACTGCAGTACCTTTTACTTAATTAATCAATTTCATAAACAAATATTGTGAAACTCATAAATTATAACAATGAATACCAAGCAATCGAAAACCATGTATAGCGTGTCCAACCTCGAAGGAACCTATGATGATCTGACTATTTGGTTCAACGAAATGTTGGCTGGTAATAAGAAAACCATCGAAAAGCACGAACTTATTCAATTTCTTGCTTCCAAGAACCGCGTACCACTCGCAATTTTGAAGAAGAATAAAACACCTCGCAAGTCTAACGACCAGTGTTGTGCGAGAAATCTGAAAGAATTTACCCAGTGCAAGAACGAATCAAGTGATTCCAAAAGCATGTTTTGTAAAGTTCATACAACACACCCACCCAAATGGACAATGGATGATAAGATTTGCGACATTGAATTGTTTCTAAACTCTGAAAAGGAGAATAAGATTCGTATAGTCAAAGAAGTCAAGGAAGCCAAGAAGGCCGCCAAGAAGGCCGCCAAGAAAGCCGCCAAGAAAGCCGCCAAACTGGCAGAAGAAGATATTACATCAGATGATGACAATCTTGATACAGATTCTACAGAGTCTGATGAAATAGAAAACAAGTGTGGCGAAAGTAGTGACGATAATTCTGTAAAACATGATTTGGTGAATTTGGGTGTACCACGCCGTGGACGCAAGAAAATGGTCGCGAAAAAGGCACTAATCGAAGTGGACAGTTTTTCAGATATTGATTTTAACTAATAATTTAATTTTAACAATTTTTAAAATACCCTACCGCATCAGCGGATTTATGAGTACATAAAGGAAGATCTGTTAATCCAAAATACTTTACGATGACAAGTCCTTCATCACCAATTAAAACTATGAAGATAAGTTTTGATGAACGACATTCAACTATTATATCCGGAAATGAAAAGGAACAATATAAATGTGTTACACCAGATTCTCTTAAACGAATTAGAATCAAGTATAACACAAATACGACAAACCAAAATGATAACCAAAATGATATGTATGTTGATGCATTGATTGAAGCAATGGAACAACTTAATATACTTGGGTTTGACAATGATGGTGATACAATTATGAAAGTTTAATAAAAAATAATAATAAAAAAAACCTTCGGGTTTAAATAAACCGGATAACAACTGAATAACTTATTTAAAATGCGTTATTCGGTTCCTACGTTTTCAGATGTTTCTAAAAGATTGTATTGTAGCGGTGAAATTATTCACGGTCTGAGAATTAATAATTATGAATTTGATATTAATATTATTAAGATTATTAGACACAAACACGTAGATTCTTTCTCAACTTATATTTATTCTATTAATAATAACGACAATTACAATAATATAAATGAAATGTTGTATCCACTTACACACGTTAAATTGAAATTATTAATTGACGGGATACTTAATTAATTAACACGTAAGTGTTTAATAAGGTACGTTTATTTAGTGTTTAATAAGGTACGTTTATTTTTTCTTTGGGTTGGAAGATTCTATAAGCTTACCGACTACCCATATAAGTGGAGAAAACATAAAAAATATTAAGAAATTTATAAATCCTATAAGGGTTTTCTTCTCACCCTTTTTATTTCCAAATCTAATAGGATATCTAATAGACGTTAACCAAAAGAAAAATGCAAGTATTACAATAATTACAACCAACGCACCAGGACTTATAACAAATCCATCAGATTCTACACCGAAATGTTCAGATACGCCGAAATATTCGGTTACTTCCTTAATCCCATTCTTATATTCTTCAACTTTATGTTTTATAGTATTCATTATATTACATAAATATTTTAAATTAAACGTTTTAAAAAATTAAACAATCATAAAATGTATAATTAATAAACCATCAAGAGCAGCATCTACAACACTCTCATTAACAATTGTAATAGTAAATAAATTATTACCAGGTGTTACAATAAGTGATGGAAATCCATTAGTTCCTATAATACCTCCATATGACGCAATAGTTGCAACTATAACACTATTTTCTGAACAAAAAGTATTCTGGACTGTTATAGAATCCGATGAACCGGATGCAGTGTCCACACTACTAACTGTTATTATACCTGCCGCAGTATTCATAACACCAACGACACTAACATCTATTAGCGTTATATTTCCCTTGTCAAGCAATATTCTATCAGAGAATACGGCCGAGTATTTAGCATCCGATAGAATAAGAGGTCCTTGTGGGCTAGGTAAAGAAGCCATTTAATACATACTGTAAATATTTAAATTAATAATAAAAATGATTTATTTAGTAGATTCCGCACAAAGTTACATATGCGAAATGCCAGGAGAATTTGATACAAGCTTACCACTCATACTTAAAATAGAATACGCTAAAAACGGTGGAAATGGAGGAAACCTGGCATTACGATTAGATTACGCAATCGTTACACCAGGAAATGTTATAGGAACTCCAGCAGGAACTCCGTCGGGAACGGTTGGTGCTACAACGGGTATTTTGGTAACACCAGTCCCAACACTTTCGAACACCGTTGGTGTTTATGAGTTTTCTATAAATATAAATTCATATGTATCATCTACAGATAGTCTGTGGCTACAAGTATCGCGCCTTGGGTCTAGTAGCGCTTTAGATACATACGACGCTTCAATATACTTATATAGATGGACCCTAAAGTATAAATCATGGAGCGTTGGTGGATACTAATATAAAGATTTGGATGATGTTAATATATAACGATGAGTCTAAATTATATTACAATCCTTTTAGAAAATGAAAAAGATCCCGAAAATAGAAAAAATCTAATTAAAACTATCGCACTGATTAAAGAATACGAAACCAAGAATGTCCCAGACACCAAAGGTGTTACCGAAACCAAGAATGTCACCGATGTTAAGTTAGAGAATGATTAATTAAAAAGTGTTAGTGAAATCCATTAAATTTATTAATAATATTTATTTAAAATATTTATTATTATTAAATGGGTAGTGTTTATTCTGTATTATTCTGGATAACTGGTATAATCCAAACATTAATAGCTACGTTCTTCTTATTTACTTATGGTGAAAATGTTGTTAAAAACGATTTAGTTTTAAAACTAATTTTAGGTTTCTTAATGTTAGTATCGTTGGTATTTGGATTATTCGTCGCAAATAAAAGACCGGGCGATTGTGAAACCGATTGTGATCCCGAGACAAATAAAATACCGGACGATTGTGATCCCGAGACAAATAAAAGACCGGACGATTGTGAAACCGACACATATAATCAAGTTTTTAAGAATCTTTTAGTAATTGTATCATTTTTATTTATAGGTGCATTGTATCGTTTCGATATTTTAGAATTTAATATGGTTTTTAGTATAATCGTATTAGCATCTATTATAATTTTGTATATCTTTTATTCAATAAATTTAAATAATATTTCATGCATGTGTGATAAAGATATTGGTAATAATTTAGATACTACTAAAATACTATTTGGTGTTGCTGGTATTATTCAGTTTGTTATCTATGTATTATTCCTAATACCTCGTTTTGGAAATTTTTTAAAAACTAGTTCAAATTTAAAATCAATAGTTGGAATATCGTTGGTAATATCATTAATATTGGGACTAGTTGCTGCTAATAGAAAACCACCTGAATGTGAATTAGAAGGCCGTGATTTCAAAAACACTCAATACGTTATGAATACTGTAGCAATTGTATCTTTTTTATCTATAAACTTGTTGTATAGATTTAATGTAATACAATCATACCTTAAATTAAAAATTTTTATTACAATAATCCTAGTACTGTGTTCAATATTATATTGCGTATACGCAACAAATGTTAATGGTATCATATGTTTATATGATTAAAATAGTAATAGCGGTGGTGGTTCTGAAAATACTAATACTAATCAGATATTGTTTGGTGTTTCTGGATTAATACTATTAATTACTTATTCTGTGTTTTTATATACACCAATTGAAGATTTTATTAAAGTAAGTGGTACTGCAGTTATTGATTTAGATGCAATACTTATCGTAGCATTGACGATATCCACAGTCTTGGGACTAGTTGGTGCAAATTTAAAACCATCAAAATGTGATTCAGCAAGTTGTTCGTTTTTATCTACTCAAATTATTATGAATATTGCTGTTGTTTTAACAGTTATTATAATCCTCGTTTTATATTATAAGAATATATTAGAAAATAGTACTTTCAGAATAGGTTTGAGCTCTGGTGTATTGGTCTTTTTAACAGTCATATTTATTGTCTACTCTACGGATTTTAGAGGTGTCATTTGTATGTGTGACTGTGTCCAAAATAACGTTATTACTAATTGTGATGAAGTAACTTGTGATAAATTAGAAACGTGTGCATGCATTGTTTAATGTTCTGAATATATAATAACATTGTCGTTATTTATGGATTGTTGTGACGATTCAATTATTTGATTTAGTGCTATTTTGGGGTCTACTATATTATCGTCTGGCTTGTGTGTACTTAAAATTAGATTCGAATTAACGGCACTTGTATTTAATTTTTCAATTTTATTTAAGAATTTTCTCCAACATTCTGAATGATCTGTGTATATTTTATATTTCCCCGAAAGAGATAGAAATGACCATCCTTCTGTAACTAGTGATTCTTTAACTGTCGCGTAGGTGTAATATTTCTTACTTATTTGTGTTAGTTCTGCTAAAGAATTTGTTAGTGTAACTGCCAAACTTACACTGAATGTTACGTAGTACAGTGTTTGTGATGTTACTGAACGATTAGAAATTTCATTGTCTAGTGTTAGTAGTGCTGGTATAATAATACTTCCAATTGTAACTATTATTCTTGAACTATTATGAAGTAGGTTACTATATTTGTATTTTTTTCTGTAATAACGATACATATTTAAGAATCTTTGTCTTATTATGAGCTTGGACCTACCGGTCAGACTACAAGTTTTTAATACTTCTGTAAATGCTTCTGGAAATTGTCTTTTGTCTTCGTTGTTTCCGTTCCACTGAACTCCATCTAGAGTGTTGTCCATTGATTGTAAGTTTGGCATTTCAATAATAGTTTCCTCATTGTTCATTATACTATTATACTTCATTTTTAAAATCCCTAGTTGTTAATTTATTCATTAATTTACATACTTCCGAAAAAAAACAACTGCTTTTGGGTATTAGTCCATTTGAACCACTCTCCCTAATTTTTGGTAATATTTCAGAAGGAGTATAACTACCCGATATAGAAACTATAGCTCCGTTATAATTATATTCCCTAATTCTCCTAATGCATTGTGTACCTGTAAAACTATCTGGTCCTAAATTTTCATCCATGAGTATTAATCCATAGGTTGACTTATTCTCAATAATATCTTTTAAAATTTCACTAGATTTAGAAAAAGTTTTATATACAACATTTCTCCCTTCGTCTATGATTGAACTCTTGATCTTAAATTTCTTAATTTTGTTTATAAATGTCATCCTTACAATTGGGTCGTCGTCTATTATTACTATATCTGCTGTTGAATATGGTATATACATACTTGAAGTGTCTGTTAGTGGTATGAAATCACCTTTGCTTTGTAAATTATTATTTGTTGTTGGTGAAAAATAATATTTAGTATTATTGAATCCATCCATGGTTTGACTTAATTAATATTAATAAATATTTTTATTGTTAATAAATATTAAATATATATAAAAAATAATAATAATGATATATTAAGAAATGGATTCTAACAATCCTACATTACCGAAAGGTAAATATAAACCAGACTTTGATTTTAAAAAAATTCAAATTAATGATGTAGGAAGATATAGTATTACAAGACCCTATGAAGCTAAACAAATAATAGTTATAATTAAGGAAACTTTAAAATTAATAAATATTAAATCAGAAAATTGTATTATTACTGACGGAACGTCGGGTGTTGGTGGTGATACTATACATTTTTCAAAATATTTCAAATTTGTTAATGCTGTTGATATTTTAGAAGAGAATACAGAATTATTGAGGAATAATTGTGAAATGTTTGGTATAACCAATGTAAATATTATTCATGCCGATTTCGTTAATGTAATAGATAAAATAAAACAAGATATTTTATATATAGATCCCCCGTGGGGTGGAATTGGTTATAAAGATAAAGATAAAGTGGAACTTATGATGTCTGGTATACCTATCCACCAAATTTTGAAAAAGTTAAATAGCGCCAAGTCACCACTTATTTTTATAAAACTTCCCCTAAATGCAGATATGTCAAATTTAAATGTCAAAAAAACATATACTATCCTTAATAAGAAAAACATACCAAGTTTTTATATAGTACATAGCGAAGCACTATGAAGCCGAAGGCGATTACATAGCGAAGCACTATGAAGCCGAAGGCGATTACACAGCGACCGAAGCCTAAAATTAAAAGATAAGTTAACAATTTAATTGGTTACATTTTAATTTTAATTTACCAATTTGTTTGACAATATCTAATTTATCACATTTATCACATTTATCGCATAAATGTTTAATGTATTCAGGTTTAAAATTATTATTAGGATCTTTTAAACTATTATTTAATTTTATTAACCTGAATGTATTTTTACGAATAAGTTTTATAGCTTTATTTTTAACTTCCTCACTATTACTAATAATAAAACGTAAATCGTTAATAATTTGATTATAATGTTCTTTAGATTTTAAAAATTCTATGTGGACTATATATTCTTCAATTTCTTCAGGATCAGATTCGGGATCATCATACAATTCTTGTAATAATTCATCATAATCATTTATTTCATTGTTTATATATTTCGTCATGAAATCTCCCGACATTCGTCTATAATATTCTTCATATTGATTCAACAAATAGTAATTATCATTTATAGAATCATTTAGATTTTCGTACAGTTTCTCTATATCTAAATATATAATATTATCAACAACAATCCTAGGAACATCTTTTTCTATAACCTCGAATTTAGTATCTATTATATCATTTATAATATTATTATGTTCTAATTTACACCCATATATAACGTTAACCGTCCCCCTTTCAGACCTAATTAATGATTGTTTATAACATTCTACGCTATCACCAAATACACTTTTTAATTTACCCTTTACTGTATCTATAGTTTCAAACCTAGAATCTATAATTATATCCCAATCATAAGATTCAATGTTTTTTAAAATATAAGATAATGCCTTACCACCAAATACATAATATTTATCTCCTAGGAGACTTAAAAATTGTTTTATTTTATTATACATTATAACTACCCAACATATTAAATTAATTAAAATATCCAATTAGTCCATAATGATCACTCAGATTATTCTTAATGACTATGGATTTAACTGGTGTAAGTTCATTATAATATATTCTATCGGGTCTAGAATTAAACTTTTCAGATTCAAATGTATTTTCTGACCCAATTTCGGTAAAATTAAAACCTTCATATCCTTCAAAAAAATTGAAATCACCCATTAGTAAAAAACAATTACCCGACAATTTATTATCCAACAACTTAATGATTTCCGAACAATTAGACATGTTATTTTTCCTAGTCAACTCTAAATGTGTTGTAGCTAATGTTATTCCTTCGAATCTATAAATAGTTAATCCTCTAATATTGGGAGAAGAAGTAAAACCAATATATTCTTCACAAATTGGTTTAGTTATACTAAATAACATTTCTCCATACATTCTATTAAATTCTACCTTTCTATCAACGGAACAGTACCATTTACTTAACGTTTCTCTAATAATATCATATGATCCATATTTAACTTCTTGTAAAGCTATGAAATCTGGATTTTCGAGTTTGATTATATTTAAAATACCTTCAAGTCTTGAATCATAGTCACACCCTTCGGACCATACGTTATAGGTTAATACTTTCATGTTTACCATTAATTTTAATACCTATTTACAGACTAAAGACTTAAGGTTAAATTATTTTTGAAAATATGTGCCCAACAATCTATTTAAGGTTAATATACTATTAAATAGTATTATATTAACCTTATATAAATTAATAATGAATTCAAAATTAACACACAATGGTTATTCTGTACCTAACAATTCCAAAACATTGGCAGATATTAAGAAAGATCTTGTTGTTAAACCATTTGCTTTACCCGATTATGATTTTAATAATAAGCCATTTCCTGTATACAGAAGAAGTGAAAAATTCATATATCTACCAAAATATTATGGTATAGAGAAATATGGACAACCTAAAATCACAAACGAACGAGAAGGACATAACATTTCAATAGAATTCAAAGGAACATTAAGAGAAACACAATTATCCATATCAAAAAATGTAATAGAAACATTAAATACAAAGGGATCTACCGTATTGTCAATCCCCTGTGGTTCGGGAAAAACTATTCTGGGATTGTATATAGCATCGAAAATTGCTAAAAAAACATTAGTCATAGTCCATAAAGAATTCCTACTAAACCAATGGATTGAACGAATTCACCAATTCCTACCAACAGCACGCGTTGGAAGAATTCAACAAAATATCATCGACATAGAAGATAAAGATATTGTAATAGCTATGTTACAATCAATTACGGTTAGAAAAGAAGGATATCCAACCGAAACTTTTGATTCGTTTGGTATAACACTTATAGACGAATGCCATAGAATATGTTCTAAAACATTCAGCAAAGCACTATTTCAGATAAGTACATCCAAAATGTTAGGATTGTCAGCAACACCAGATCGTAAAGATGGATTATCTAAAGTTCTATGTTGGTTTCTGGGAGAATTTACTGTACCCAATATTCAAAAAGATGAACTATCACCAGAAATTAGAACAGTTGTTGCAGAATATATAAACCCACCAACAATTACTTATAATATGTTAGGAAAAGTTAATCTACCAGGACTTGTAACATCTATTTCGTTGGACCCAACAAGAAATCTTCAAATTATTAAGGAAATAATTGAATCTAATAAACAAGGCAGATACATATTGGTTCTTTCGGAACGTAGACAACAATGTACAGATCTTTTAAACTTGTTACCGAATAATGTTTCTGGGGGATTGTACGTTGGTGGTATGAAGTCGGCTGATTTGGATATTAGTAATACCAAGGATGTTGTTTTTGCGACTTATAGTATGGCCAATGAAGGTTATGACAACAGTAGACTTGACACTTTAATTATGGCAACGGGTAGAAGTGATATAGAACAAGCGTGTGGCCGCATACTTCGAAAAAAAAATTTGAATACACCACTAATAATAGATTTTCAAGATGAAATCGAGGGATTGTGTGGACAGGCTAAAAAAAGAGAATGCTATTATCGTAAAAAAAAGTATAAATTTTTAAATGGAAAGAAAAATAATAAAGATAAAACCGACGATATGAAAACATTTATGTTTTTAGAAGATTGACAATTTACAAAAATAATTTAATTAAAGATTGATTTCTAAAAAAAATATTGTTAAATATTAGATATGGTTCAATTAAAACCACCAATATGTTATATATCAAATGACCGACCATTATGCATGCAGGTTATTAAAAATATACACGAACTAAGGTCCCAATCTATGTATGCAGAAGAAATGGAACGTAAGATAGATCAAAAAATCATATTATTAAAGGGTTGGATGTCGGATGATCTAAAACCACCCAACAAAGATACAATGCTTGAAAAATTTGGGTTTTGGAGTAACGATACTGGTTGGGAAAGATTGCTTAAATTATCTCAACTTAAAAAGGACATAGATACTTTAAAAGTTGAAATAGAAGGAGAGGTAGAGTTTAAAGAAGATCTAAAATTTAAAGATGTTATAAATATGTTAAAATACGACGATATAGCACAAAAAGTTATAGCTAATATTTTACCAGGACAGGAGGTTTCATTAACAGATATAGCATCTAGTATATCTAGTGACAGAAAATATGTTCCAAGGGAGAATAGTTTCGGAATAAAAATACCCTTTATTAAATCCAAACAACTTAACAAACTTAACAAACCTAAACAAATGAGTAAATCAAGTGGTCCCAAAACAGTCGAAGAGGGTAAATTAACCGGAATGTCTTTACAGTTAACAAAACAAAGAAATATTGTTCAGAAAAGTATAGGGAAGGCTATATTAGATTCCGTTATGGATGAATCGAGAAATGTAAAGTTACAGAATAAACAATTTGATCTAGATCTTGAAAATTTGGATAATGATTTGCAAACATTGGAACTTACTTACAAAAACCAAAAAAACAATATAATTGGACAACAGGGAGTTTTTAAACATCTTCAGAAAAGAAATATATCTAGTATTTCGGAAGAAGTAAAAAAAGACTACGCTAGATGGAAAAAAGTTTTAACCCCTAAAACATTAACCAACCTTATTAAATTTTCAAATCTTAATTCTCAATATTTATCAAAACTAAATGAATTAGAATCTAACGATCCGACCGAATCTAATCTGATTAGGTTAGTAACTTTTTTCAGCAACAATAGTACCATAAAAAAAGATGAATATAGACTTAGGGAAATAAAAAAGATAAATGAAGAGATTAAGGACTTGGTTGAATTCAAAGATCAGTGGGGTTTATATTATGAGGAAATACGCAGAATATTATTCTTCTTATTTTCAGACAGACCCGAAACCGTGAAAAATGGTATATTTGAAATATCAAGCAAACTACCAGACCTTAAACCGACAATGTTTATGGAAGACGCAAAGATAAAATCAAAAAGACAACAAGACGTCGATAAGCTAAAGGCTCATATTGCCGAAGTCAAAGAATCAAATCTAACACAAGAACAAAAAGATTATTATATAAATGACGCGGTTAAACAAATAACGGGAGTTGGTGGGGATTTAAGCGA
>Ga0209491_10004649_pt1 | contig 20954 bp, 13 predicted proteins | sample BON02_FD_187213 | JGI IMG/M metagenome (GOLD analysis project Ga0209491, IMG submission 187213) | Freshwater microbial communities from Lake Bonney liftoff mats and glacier meltwater in Antarctica - BON-02 (SPAdes) (version 2) | ecosystem: Environmental > Aquatic > Freshwater > Ice > Glacier... | reverse complement strand
CCACGTCTTTGTCGCGTCGCACCCGGGCGTCCTCCCCGCCCTCCTGCGCGACCTGCTCGCGGAGCGCAAGCGCGCCAAGCGCGCCATGGCCACCGCCGAGACGCCCGAGCTGCGCGCACTCTTCAACGCGCGCCAGCTCGCGCTCAAGATCTCGTGCAACTCGGTCTACGGCTTCACCAGCGCCACGCGGCGCGGCATGTACCCCGACCTCGCGATCGCCGACTCGGTCACCTGCCGGGGGCGGCAGATGATCCAAAAAACGGTCGAGATCGTCGAGAGCTTCATGCCGTGCTTCATCTACGGCTACACGGACTCGGTCATGATCCGCTTCCACGACACCGGCGTCACCAAGGAGGCCGCCTTTGAGCTGGGCGAGCGGGCCTCGGCGCACGTGAGCGCCCAGTTCCGCGAGGACGTCTCGCTCGAGATGGAAAAGGTCTACATGCCGTTTCTCTTGATTGCTAAGAAGCGCTACGCGGGGCTCATGTATACCCCCGACAGCGCGGGTGTGGTCCGGCTCGAGAAGATGGACGCCAAGGGGGTCGAGCTCGTGCGCCGCGACAACTGCGTGTTCGCGAAGCGGGTGTACGAGCAGGTGCTCCGCCCGCTCCTCTACGAGTGCGACCCACCCTCGCCGTCTCCAACCTGCGCGCCAACCTCGAGGCGCTCGTCGCCAACGCGGTCGACCTCCAAGAGTTTGTCTTGACCAAGCAGCTCAAGAAGCGCGAGAGCTGCGTCAACCAGATGCAGTCGCACCTCCTGGTTGCGGAGAAGATCACCGCGCGCTCCAATGGCGCGCTCGTGCCGCAGTGGGGCGACCGGTTGCCCTTTTACATCGCCGAGGGCGCCAGCAACAAGATCTCGATGCTCGCCGAGGATCCGACCTGGGGCCGCGACCACGCCGTCCCCCCCGACCGCCTCTACTACCTCACCAACCAGATCGTGCGACCCGTGGGCAGGCTGTTCCAGGCCTTTCGCCCCGAGGTGCGCGATGCGGTGACCGCCCTCTTCGAGTCGGCCAAGCTGCGCCTCGGGGTGCAGCGGGATGGACAGACGGCCTCCATTCGAGACTTTCTGACGCCGCGCGCAGTGCCCGAACCGGACGGAGCCGCACCCGACCACGGGCCACCGGACCCATGCGCAGGCCCGCCCGTCGCGCTCGCGCCGCCCAGGTCACTTGCCGATGCACTGGGCGAAGCGCCACTCGCACGGCGCCCCTCGCGCCCACCCCCGCGACGACCCGCGCTCGCCATCGGGAAGCGGCTACGCCCCCCGGTCCGCCCCCCTGTCCGCCCCAGTGTCCGGTCCCCGTCCGAACAGTCGACGTAATTGAGAAAGGCGTTTGCTCACACCCGGTAGAACAGGTGGCGCGGGTTAAGCCGGTGCCCCGGCTCGGCGTATTTGCTCGACGAGGTGTCACAACTTCCCGTGCGAAGGTTTGAGTGGAGAGCCATGCGCCCGCGGCGGGGAACGGGTTTGCAACAGAGCTCACCGTCATCGAGGAAAGTTTTGAGGGGGTGGGGCGGAGAGGGCCGCCGTGTGTTTGCTCGGAAAGGCGTCACGTACTACATAATTCGCGGGGCGGGTGCCCCGGCTCGGGGGGGTGGATCGGCAACGTCACATCCTGCAAAAAAATAGCTGGGGGACGGTGCCCACGCTCCGAGTGGTTGGTCGGATAGGTGTCACGCCCGACCGGCAGCTGTGGCAGGGGGACGTGCACCGCGTGGGATAGGACGTGCAACGGGTTGATCCCATGGAGCTACGCGCTATCCTCGGAGGGGGTTCGGGTAAACCTAACCCTCTTCCTCGGGGGGCGGCTCTTCCTCAGAGGGCGGCTCTTCCTCGGAGGGCGGCTCTTCCTCGGAGGGCGGCTCTTCTTCATAGGACTGCGGCTCGCCCCCGGTGCCGACCCCATTGTGGCCACTGGACACGCCTGTAGGTGGGTCTGGCATGCGGACGGGCCCCGTGGCAGTTCCACTGCGTCGCGCGCGGGGCACACCGGCCGCCGAAGGGCGCTGAGACTCGTCCAACGATGGGACATTGGCCATCTTGACCGGTACATTGGTCATCTTGACCGGTACATTGGCCATCTTGACCGGGACATTGGCCACCTTGACCCGGGGCTCGGCCTCGTCCTCGTCCTCGTCCTCGTCACAGGCCTCCGTCGCCGGTGTCCGCGTCGCGATCGGAGGGGCGCTCCCACTGCAATACGACCGATTGGCGTGCGCCTGGCCCGTGAGCAAGGCGCCGAGCGCGTGGGCCCAGTCCCCGTCGCCAATGGGATCGATGAGGGACGACGGGTCGGCGGCGGCCTCGAGTTGCTGCGCAAAGCCGGCCTGCCGCAGCTGCCGCGCGAGCCGCGCGCCGGCGGCAGTGCGGTAGAGCTCTTGCATGTCGCTGCCCGTGCACCCGTCGGTGCCGCGGAGCAAGAGCGCCCGCGCGCGATCGGACAGTCCGCGCACCGCCTTGGGCTCGCGCTGCAAGAGCAGCTCGAGGATGCGGACGCGGTCCGAGGCGCCCGGCTTTCCGATGTGGTACACTTTGGGCAGGCAACGCTTGACGGCCGGGTCCAGCAGGGCCAGGTTGTTGGTTGACCCGATGACGACCACCGCGTCCGAGGCCTGCAACGAGTCCATGTTGCCCAGGAACTCCGTCTTGAGGCCGTACGAGGCACTGCTCTCGGCGGCGGACCGCTCTCGCATCAACCCGTCGATCTCATCGAAGAAGAGCACGCACGGCTGGGCCTTGAGCGCGAGCGAGAAGGCGGCGCGCAGCAACTTGCTCGACTCGCCGTAGTACTTGTCTTCCATCGCGGCCACGGTCACCGTCAGCAGGTTGGCACCGGCCTCCGCGGCGAGTGCGCGCGCCAGCATCGTCTTGCCAGTGCCCGGGGGGCCAACCAGCGTGACGCCCCGGCTGGGCGCGAGGCACGGGTGCGACCCGAAAAAGGCACGGGGGTGCGACAGCGGCACGACGATCGCAGACACCAGGTCGGACTTCACGAGGTCCAGCCCCCCCACGTCGCGCAGGCGCTCGGGCACGAACGCCGGCGCCACCAGGCAACTGCTCAGCTGCGCCTCGTGCGGCGACAGGCGGCCGCGCAGCGTTGGGAGCGCGGGGCTCACCGGGCCGTCGCGACGCTCCCCCGTGCCCATCAGACGCTCCGCCACCTTCCACGTGCCGCGGCTCACTAGCTGCCAGACCACCCCCGCCAGTATGGCGACCAGCCAGCGCAGCATGACCCGGCGCAGCCCGCTCGCCACCGTGGCAAGCTGGGTCGCAGCCATCGCCGTCTCCCTTGTCGCCCACCGGAAAGCATTCTCCACCCCGTGAACGTGTTCAGGTACGCGGCGCCGGGCGCCGATCCACCCACGGGCACCGCTCTGCGGTGGCAACCTCTATCAGTTTCAAGAGGTCCGCCTTCCGGCCGGCGGTATCCGCAGACACGGCAAAGTATGCCACGACGATTCGCAGCTCGCCGATGGTGAGCCGACTGAGCGAGTCGTTTTTGATCGAACAAAAAGGGATCGGGTGCTTCATCGCCGCGGCCCGGACCCGCTCTACATCGGTTAACCCCGCGTCACAGGCTGGCGCCCAACCCATAGACAGACTCCACAGTATGCGACGCAGGGTGCTCTTACTGAAACGGTGGAAGGGAAGGTCGCTGGCGCGCGGTGGCATTGCCAAGGGCCGCGAGGAGAGCGGACGCACCGGCACCACTCGCGGCACGGGCGGGCTGATGTTACTCGGCTTCGATTGAATCGGACGCCGTTTGAGCGTAGAGGGAGTCGCGGGGCTTGGTTGCACAGAGAAACCGGATGACCGAGCGATGGGACCCATTGTTTCGACCCAGAACCGCCGAGTTATGAGCGCCATGGTTCATACACCAACCCCATTTTATCGCGCCAGTCCACCGCTCGTGCACCGCTGTGCGATGGCAACCTTTACCCGTTTCAAGAGGTCCGACTTCTGGTTATCGGTATCCGCCGACACGGCAAAGTACGCAACGACGAGTCGCAGGTCGTCGGCGGATAGCTTCGCGAGCGAGTCGTTGCTGATCGAGCAAAAGTTGATTGGGAGCTGCCCCGCCGCGGCCCGGACCAGCTCGACGAGCCTGGGCTTGCCAGTCTCTGGCGCGGGCTCGCCCAGATCACGCATTATGCGCTGCAGGGTGTCGCGCGTGAAACGGGGGAAGGGCAGGTCGCGGGCGCGCGGCGGCGTTGGCCGGGCTGTGAGGGGGCCAGGTGCACCGGCCCCACTCGCGGCCCCGGTGGGGCACCCGTACTTGGAAACGGACGAGAAAGGAGCTCGACCAGCTCGGTGTGCGTGCGTGGGATGGGCACGCCACTCCCCGCCCGCACCCGGGCCATTTCTTCAAGGACGGGGAGGGAGAGCGCCCCCAGGCTCGTCGCGTCCGCAACCGCCGATGACGCCAATAGCGCCAAGAGCCCTTGGCGCGTACGGGGGATTGGCACGCCCTTCCCAAGTCGTCCACGGGCAATGGCACATAGGGTCGGCATGTCGAGAACCGGCGACGCAGGTGCGGCCCCGAGGATACGAAGCTCGCGGGTGAACTGGTCAGTTGGCTGGCTCCCAGGCATAGTGATTTCAAGTTCGACTACGAGAGCGTCCACGGCCCCCCGGAATGTAGTGCGCAGAGCATGCGCGAGTCGCACGCGGTCAATGGTGCCAAATACGAGCCCGCGCAAGAAGGATCGCAATTTTTGCAATAGACCCATCTTGGCTATCAGGCGATCGATAGGTGCCGCGTAGGCGTATCGGCGTCCCAGATCGATAGTGGCCACTTTCACCGAACGGTGAAGTTTATCCGCACCTCCGAGTATGGTAAGTTCCTCGGCGGTTCCGAGCAGCAAGTAATAGACCGATCCGTATAATGTATGTAACTGCGGGGCGAGGATAAGGGCAACGCTTAGGGCGAAAGGCGCAAGCACCAACTGAACGACAATTGCGAACACATAGTACCTGTCAAACCCACATAGGCGGGCAATTACCCCATCCGCTGGGTTGAGTTGGCCGTCGAGTAGATCCGGATAATCGACGGCGGCGCGACGCTCGCAGCGGCCGACCAGGTTGAACGGGTCGGTCAAGATGCTCATCCCCCGGAAAGAACGATCCGGGGTGGTCGGCATCGCAGCCTTGATCATTGCCAGGACCTGTGCTTCGGATGCATCCGACGTCAATTGGAGCCACGATTCCAACACGAGCCCGGCAATTACATACTCCATTCGGGTAGGAACGTACCCCGGGTCCGGTAGCGAAATCGCATTCATCCCTCGCAGTACGGTTCCATGGGCGGCGCAGCTTTGCATACGCGCCTGCATATCCGTGCTGTCACCGTTGGTCCAGTCGTGTACTTCCAGTTCAGCGAAACCTTGGGTCGTGTACTCTGTCGTTTTGATCCTCTCTGATGCCTTGCCAACTAACAAAGTCAACTCTAAACGAATGCCAGCCTCGGTACGCGTCAATTTGATAGTGAAGTTGGTACGTGCCAACAGTCCTACCATTTGATTGGATGTATACACGCCAAATATGGGGTTTTCAACTTTACGCAACCAGACTTCGAACTTCTTATTGCCACGAAACCTGGCAATCGTCGATGCGCCGAGTAGCTTCTGCACTTGACCGGTTGCCGATGGCCCCACGCCGACCGGGTGCTCTACGCGCGCCGTTACGGCGTTAGTCGAAGAAGCTATCCATGTTAATAGTTGGTTGCCATGTATTCTGGAATCGTCCCCCAGTTTTTTTATCCGACGGAGTATCCCGCGAAATAACAGGAGTGGATATGACATCACTCCGGCGTTGAGTCCCAAGACCCCAGGAGAATTATTACAATGAGTACGGGATGAACCCATGTCGGTATCAACCGCCGCAATCCGTCCGCCATCGAAATGAGCGCCTGCACCCCTTGAAGGCCAGATGTTATCCCACTTGCGACATCGGTGGAATAATCCATTATGAAATTCACCACCATTTCCTCGGTTACCTCCAACCCGTGCTGAACTTTCGCAATTGATTGGAGTATGACAGACCCCTTGTCGTATAACAAACTTGCTACGGAAGCATCTTGGTTGACTAAGCTCGCTAACATCGATGCTTTATCAATTTTGAACACAGACTCCTTGTCGTATAACGCACTTGCTACGGAAGCATCTTGGTTGGCTAAGCTCGCTAACATCGATGCTTTATCAACTTTGAACAGTGAAGCAAATGTACTTTTATACAATGGGTTCAAATGGTTGGCAATGTGACCCGGGTCGAATTCGGGTTCCACCTCGATTAGAATTAGCGTCAGTGCGTCGCTGTAGCGGAAGCGTTCAGCGTCGGTATACAGTAACTCTTCCACGGGTGACTCTTCCATCGGGGGGTTAGGGTTAAGGGTTAAGGGGTTAACCTTAACCCTGGGCGACTTGATCGCATCGTAGGGCAAGCGCAACCCATTCTTGCGTTTCTGACCGTTACGCCGTAGCGGATGGATTGTAGTCGGAGTCCTGCTGGGTTGCGCGAGTACATCGGAAGGTCGGACGAGATCCATGGTTTGGATCCCGAAACGACGAGTGGAGAGCGCCTCTATTCATATACTGAACCATTTTATTTACATCGGCACACGTGACCACCACCCCCGCCTATGGGGTGGGGGTGCATTGGCGCCACGTCGTGCACATCCCCACGTGGGACCCCCGGGCGCCAATGCGCCAGCGTGCCGTTATTCCCACGTGGCAAACCCATGGGGTTTCTCATACCCGGGCGACGGCAATGGGCCGCAGACTGGGATCACTCGCGCCGCGGCCGCCGCGCGTGGCGCCCGCCAGGTGGTCACTCTCGTGGGCGCGCACGTACGCCGCCATGCGCTTACGATAGTACTGGCGCATGTCAGGCTCGACGTTGCGTCGTTCGAGCTCGCGGGCCAGGCGCTCGCCGCATCGCACGTCGACGGACGACCCGACCGGGGAGGACGCCGTCGGGCCCGCCGCCGTGGCGAGATTCACGAAGCGGAGGGCACCGCCCGCAAACCGCGGTGGAGGGGGACGCTGCGTGGGCTGGGGCGTATGCGCAGCCGGTGCAGCGGCCGGCGTCCCACTGCGGGGATTGGGCACCATCGCTCGCGCGGGGGGGGCAATCGCTGGCGGAGTGGGGACCGCCGCTCGCGGAACGTCGGCCGGCGCCGCGCTCGGCGCCGCGTCGGCCCCTTGCACGTGCCGCGCATTGGGGATCGCCGCTCGCGGAGCGTTGGCCGGCGCCGCCTCGGCCCCTTGCACGTGCCGCGCATTGGGGATCGCCGCTCGCGGGGCGTCGGCCGGAGCTGCGTCGGCCCCGGGGGCCACCGCGGCTCGCGCATTGGGAACGGCGCGGCGCAGCGGGGTCGGCGCGGGTAGGGCGGGGGGGCCAGGCGGCGCGGGCAGCAATGGCGCCACCCGGGCGGAGGCCGTCAGCGCGTCGCGCGGGAGCGGCGCGGCGGACGGGAGCATCGGGACCCTGGGCGCGGGCGACAATGGCGACACTCGGGCGGAGGTAATCGGGAGCGCGTCGCGGTGGACCGGCCGCGCGCAGGGCGGATCGCCCCCGGACGGGCCGGGGCGGTGGGCCGGCGCCAGGGGCCAGAGCGAGACGGCGAGCACCGCGAGCACCGCGAGCACCGCGAGCATGAGCATGGTCTCGCACGCGCGGGGCGGAGGCGACGCGCGCATGCCCGGCGCGCACAGCGGGCCGGTGTACTACTACTACCGCCACAAAAGGGTGCGCGGCGAGTCGACCCGGCGACCGCGGCCGGGTCGGAAATTTATATCCACGCGTAGGGGCAAACCACCTCCGACATGCTTCCTCCGATCAAGCGCCCCGCCGCCGCTGTCCACGGGCCAGCCAAAGATATGCACAAACCGTATGCGTTGGCACGGCGGACCGAGCTAGAGGTCAGACCCCAGCCCATGCAGATCTCGAGGGAATCGCGGCACTGCCATGGCGCTCCTAGTGAATGGGGCACGTTCGCAACCAGTGACGCCGTCTACTCGCACCCCAAGGTGGCGTGGTGAGTGGGGGTCGCCAACGCCGGGCGCCGCCACGCGGGGTGGCGGGAGGGGGTGCCACTTTCGATGGATGGTGCAGGTGTGACGGGGCCGGGGCGTGCGATAACGCATGCTCACGGGGGCACAGTAGGGGGCGCGCCTTGTACGCGATGTTCCCAAATGGCCGGCGCATGCATGCCGGTGGGCGGCGGGCCACTCCGCAAGGAGGACCGTGCCGCCATCGCGCGTTTCAACGGCATGAAGAACGCCATGGTTGACCCGGCGCTTCGACCGGCGAGGTCGTCCTGCCATACTCGGAGGGTCAGGCTCCAACCCACGCGACTCCGCCGTGGGAAACTTTTCTCGCTCGGTCGGTTCGCGCCACGTGCACAACGAGCGCAGGCGGCTGCTCCAGAAATGTGAAACACGATGAACCTCCACGCGACATCCCCCGCGGCTACCTGCCGTGACCCCTGCGCGGCGCGGGTGCCACGTGCGGCAGCACGTAGTTCGCGAGTCAGATTACTCCGTCGGGGCCGCCCCCGCGTCGAACATCGGCCGGAGCGGAAACCCCGCGCTAGGGACACATGCGGGTGAGCTTCCTCCTGACGTTTGACATGGCGCATGTGGATGCGCGGAGCGACCGCGTCGCCGGGGCGGTCGCCCCCCGACTCGAGCGCGCTGTAGCGAAGGGTCCCGCTCCAGCCTTGGACGGGGGCGCGCCACTCGGACGCGGTGCACTCGACGCGGCGCTGCAAACGCGTTACGCCGCCGCACGCCGGTCGGAGGACGCGGATGTGACAATCGGGTTGACCGCAACCGGGGCATGGGGCGGGGACCTGGCGCTCCGTGACCCGTGTGCCGTGTGCATCGCCACGCGCCACGGCGAGCTCTCGTCGCGGCGCGGCTTCGCGCTGACCCGCCCACCGCCCCCCCCGTCCCCATCGTCCGCAACCGAGCCAGTGGCACGGGGCCGCGGGGCACCCCGCAACCGGGCCGGGGCCCGCGCGCATTGCATTGCCTTCCTGGCGCGGGTGCCGCCACGGGTGCGCGCGGCATGTGCCACCCTTCGCTTGAAGTTACGCCTGGGACCCCCCGTGGTACCGACTCGCGTCTCACGTGGGTCCCCGCGGGGGTATCCGGCCGTCCCCGCGCCGAAGCGCCCCTTGTGCCAACGGCCGGTGGACAGCACCACCGGGCTGGCGCGCGCGGCCGAGATCCGCCACGGCTGCAGTGTATGCGCCGCGGCAGTGCCGAGCGGCGACTGGTACTGCAACGGCTGTTGCCTCCACCCCCGCGGCCTGGCGTTTCAACACGTCCCAGTAATGGTGTGTTCGCAGACGCAGACCCACCCGTAGGCCTTGGTGGCATTGGCCACTCTGTCTGCGCGTGACACCACGTTCTGCAACTTTGACCGCGCGGCGTACAATTTCCAGTACCATCGTACCATCATCGATCCACACCGAAGAGGTCGGGCGACCGGGGATACCCTGGTATGCACGCGACTTGCACACCCACTCCCCAGACTGAACCCGAGTCGAGGCATGCGAGCGCATTCAGCGTGCACCCAAGCCTGGGTGCAGTTTTGGTCGGCCTCGTACTTGGATTGGCGGTGCTCCAAGGCACGCATTGCGTCACGCCATTGCGCGGCGGGCGCGGTGAGACGAGCGGGAGAGGGCGTGTGGGTGGTTGACCGACATCGCACAGGACGAATCGACCCCCGCAGGGTGCGCGAGCGCAGACGGGGAGCGAGTTCCGCGCGGAGAGCTCATTTTTTTGCTCTGGTCATGAGAAGCGCTACTAGCAAACTCGATGGCCGGGCGCGACGGAGGCAGCCTGTTGCAGACGGTGTGCTTCCAGACGTGCGACGCGCTGCGCCGCGACGACGCGCGTGCCACCTTCGCCTTCGACATGCACGGCGACCGCCCCCACGGCAAGCCACAAAAAGTCATGCTCGGCTCGCTCGAGTTTCCCGTGGTGCAGTACAGCGTCGAAGCGGCGTGGTCGCGCCTCTACTTTTGCGAGGACGTGCGCGTCGACGAGCAGAGCCGCGCCATCGTCCTCTCCGAGGGGTCTCTGCGCACCGGCACCCGCGGCGAGGCGACCCTGCTCCTACCCGTGCACCTCAACCCGATCGAGCGCATGCACGCGCACGAGGGGCGCGCCGTCATCCGGTGCCGGTACCCGCATGGGCTCTGGCATGGCGCGCGCTCGACGCTGGCGCTCTACGACGCGTTTGGGGGGTGCGCGTGGCTGCTCCTCTCGTCACAGGGGGCCGTCCGCGTCTTGCCCGCCCAGGCGCAGTACGTCTCCGAGACCGAGTTCTCGCTGCCGCTCGAGCTCGCTCCCGTGGCGACGTGAAGCGGGGCCGGTGCGGCGAGCGAGGTCGGAGCCGAGGCCAGGGCCGGGGCCGGGGCCGAGGATGGGAGCGCGACCCGGGGCGAGGCCTCGGTGCATGGGTTCCTGCATGTGAATGGCCTGCTGTCGCCGCGCGCGCTCTGCGACGTGCTCACGCGCATGCTGCACGCGGCGCGGGCCGCCGGCGCACTGCTCGGGCACTACTCGCTGGCGTTTGACGCCCGCAGCGCGCGCGTCACCCTGTCGGTCGCCAACCTCGGGGAGGTGGGCGAGATGTCGGTCCACTTCGAAGGGGACGCGCTCGTGGAGCGCCTCGGGTTCTCGCCCGGGTTGACTCGCGTGATGCGCGGACCGGGCCGGGGTTCGGCCGTCGCCTCGACCGCCGCGGCCGCGGCCGCCGCTGCGCCGGCCGTCGCCAACGAGTGGCTCGGCGGGCTCTTCGGCGGGTTCGAGTACGTCGAGCTGCCGTGCGGCTGGTACACGCCGACGCACCGGCCCATGGCCACCGGACAGCCCTTGCGACTGCCCGGCGAGCTCGACGCGCGCCTGAACCGCTTCACCTTCTTGCCGGGCGCCAACGGCGCGGGGGACGGGGTGTGCCTCGTCTTCCGGGACGCGCACGGCCGGACGCACGCCGCGCAGGCGCCATGTGGGATCTACAACCCCCTGAGCATCGCGCGCGCCATCGAGGGCGCGATGAACGCGGCCTCGCTGCTGCCCGCCGGCACCCGGTTCCGCTTTGCGTTCGACGAGCGCGACGGGTGCTTTCACGTGGCGTGCACCGCGGCGGCGCCAGGCGCGGCGCCAGGCGCGGTGCCCACTCCGAGCAACTTCGCCCTGCTCTGCTCGCACCCCGCGTGCTCGGACGTGACGCGGCTGGGCTTTGCGCGCACCGACTACGCGGGCTACGCCTCGTACGCCTCGGAGCCGGTGCATGTGCCGCGCCTCGAGTGGCCGCACGTCGCACTGTCCGACGGGGCGGGGGGCACGCGATTCCCGAGCAACCTCTACCGCGCCTCGGAGGTCGGGCCCACCAAGCGGATCGCGTTCGACGCCAACGGCAAGCCGACCCTCGTCGGCCTCATCCAGCGCTACGACCAGGACCAGCGACTGCTCGTGCTCGCCGTGCACATGGGCGGCGCGCCGTTTGCACCAGGCGCCCAGCAGGGGGGCGTCCTCACGCTCATCTCGCTCGCACGCGACGCCGATACAGCTGAGGCCGAGGCCGAGGCCACCCCGGCCCAGCCGCGGCGCGCGGCGACGCCCTTCGCCACCGGCGAGCGGCTCCTCCTCGCGGTCGCCCAGGCGCCCCCGCGCGCGGGGCCGCCGCACCTCCTCACGCTCTACGCGCCCGACTTCGGCTGGGGCGCGCACGTCGGCGGTGCGGTCGGCGTCGAGCTCGCCCAGGGGCCCTTCAACCTCTGCCTCCTCGAGTCGCTGCCGAAGAGCATCGGAGGCCGCCGCCTCGGCTTTCCCAACGCCGTCGTGCAGTGGGGCGTCGATGGCACGCTGCTCGTGCACGGTGGGTGCCTCCGAGTGGCGCCGTTCGTCGCACCGCACGTGCACGCCATGGACCGGCCCGACTACGTCCTCGTGTACCTTGAGACGGGCAAGCCCGGCACGGCCCTCCTCCACCGCGCCGGGGGACCCGTAACGGCGCCATTCGCAAAGATCATCCTCTACCCCCTCTTCCGAGAGGAGCGCATGGTCCCGCGCGAGACGACCCTCACGTCGGGCGAATCGCTCTCGCAGATGGTTTTGCGGTTCGAGAACCCCGACGGGGTGCCCTACCACTTCCACGGCGCGGACTTTTCATTCACTCTCAACTTTATATACTGAGCGCGCGCGCTCATCCCCAGTCCGCCTCGAATGCGAGCCGGTCGCGCGCGGCCCATGTGCCGCCTGGCGAGCAGCCAGTGACCCCCGCCCGCTCGTGCCAGTAGAGGGCCACGTGTCGCACCCGGGCGAGGTCGCGGGCAGCGACCCAGCCGCGCCCGCGAGCTTGCACGGCGAGCCGGGTGCGGCCATGTGCGCCAAACAAATCGAGGCGCCACCGCAGCACTGGCAGTGGCAGTGGCCCTGGCGGCAGCCCTGGCAGCGGCCCCTCGCCCGCGAGGAAGGACACCGAGCGCGCCCTGGCCATGAGCGGCTCGACGAGCGCGGCGCAATGGGCAACGGCGTCGCAGTCGGACGCATACGCGCACTCCTCCGACCACCGGGCAGCGGCGGGTAGCTCCGCGGCGCAGCAACGGGCCACTTGGCCGGTGCAGCGCGCGGCGGAGGCACCGAATGGGATGAGCGCCACGCCGCCGTGGCCGACATTTGTCGACCGGCCCAGGGCCGGGCGGGGCACGACCCGCAGTCGCACTACGCGCAGGACGAATTTGACCCAGACCCCAAGGTCACGCGCCCCGATAAATTGATACGGACAGTTCACGCGCCTCTGCCGAGCCCCGGATGGGTCCGATTGCGGTCGACCAGGACGGGGCCGACGCATCGGCCATTCAGGGGCTGGGGTCGGGGCGGGGCACGCGAGCTTGAGTACCGACCGCAACAAAACATATGGTTCATACCAGGGGTCGCTATGAAAGGCTCGATCCGGGCTGAGGTATTGCAATCCATCTTGAGAGGATTGTCGATCGCACAAGCGTTGGCATGGGATCGCGCCATTGCTACCCTGCTTGACCCTTGCCGCGGCCCACTGTGGTGCACGCCGCCCCCTCTCACACGCGCACCGGCGCGCCGCAATGAGGCACGCTCGGCGAGGGCGTCCATGCCGGCGTTGCCGAGGAACCATTTTCCGATCTGCTTGAGCACCGCCACCTTGGACTTGAAGCCGCGCGCGGCCATCAAGTGGGTAACGGCATTGTCTGGGTGGTATGGCAGCGGCGCGAAAAGCGCCCGCGGCGCGACTGAGAACGAGTCATTGGAGGGCGGCAGCGCCCAGCGGTCGTAGGTGATACGCGTTCGCGTTGCGTTGATCCAGGGCACGCGTAGCTCTGTCGAGACGGCCAAGCGCCGGAAGATCTCCCGTTTCCGCCGATGCTCCCTGTATTCTGGCTGGGTTGCCCACTCGACCCCCGCCGCCTTGTACCGGTGCCTTGCCTCCCAGCGGAATGTGCTGGACAGCCAGCTGCGGTTGCGGAGCACAGCGGACACTACGGCGTCGTCGAGGATCGTCTGGTCATCCGAGTTTGCGTAATAGGGCGGCTCGGCGTAGTGGACGAGCTTGGCGACGGTTTCGGGGTAGTGCTGGAGGAGCTGGACACGCCACGCCACCTCGTCGATGATGTCCCTCGTCTGCCTCGAGCCGGGCCGCGCGTACACCAGGCCGGCGTTGCAAATTCCCCTGTCGCGTATGGTGATGAGCGACGAAGGCATGGACCGCAGGACCGGGAATGGGTCGCGGTTCCACACGGTGTCCGTGTCGGCCTGGATCACGGAAAACCCATGGAACACGAGCCGCGAGAGGTAGGCCTTCTTCACATAGTGGAAACGGAACCGCCAATCCCAAAACTTTTGCACCGTGATCGAGTCCGATGGCGCAACGCGAAGCACGCGAGACGACCAGTAGCACGAATATCCGTGGAACGTGTCGCACGTCTCGGCCGAGTCGGCGAGAAGGAGAATGTGCTGGCCAAGCCCGACGGCATCGAGCGAAGCCATGGCGTTGAGGGCCATGTCGACCGAGGAAGGCATCGGACCCGATCGCAAGCATCACGAGCTCCCACACCATCACCCCGGTGGCATCGTTCACCGCTGTGCGCGCCACGCCCGATGCGGCGCGCTCCAGTGCATACGGGGCCTCGAGGTCGCCGAACATCGAGTCGGTGGTAGGCAGAGGCTTGCCGAGCGGCGCGCTGGCCATTCGAGGTGTCGGCAGCCGTGCGACCCCGGCCGCGGACGTTGGCAACATTGCACCCGGTGACGCCATTCTCCCCCTGGGCGCGCGGCCGGCCTTCGGTGACGGCGCACTCGCGCTGTAGAACCAATCTGACTGGCGCCACTGGTTTAGGGTTAGGGTTAACCCGTCGTCGGTTTATTCCCGTGCGCGGCGAAGACCCTGTTGCCCGTTGCACCGCACAGGGTGGCGCACCCTGAAGGGTGTGGCGCATGCGCAGAGCGGGACGAGGGTTGACACCGGGCACGTTGGACACATCGGACACACCATGCCTCGGACACCTTGGACACGTCGGACACATTAAACACGTCGACATACATCGGACACCTTGGACACGTTGGGCACGACACACCCGGGGCCCAGGTGGCCATGGTTCACGGGTCGGCGTGCGAGGCCGCGAGCGCCACGAGGCCGTGTGCCCCCGCGCACTCCCGGGTGCACCGAGTGCCAGGCCGATGGTGTGCTGCGCGATGTGCTCGTGCACCTGGCCGCGGCGCATGGCTTGCCATCGACCCACGCTGGTGATGACAGCGCCCATGTGTTACTGGTCGGCGCGTGCGGGACTGACTGGAAGAGTCCAACGGGCAAGGTCAGGCGCCTCAGGCGGGTGAGCGTACGGGTTACTCACTTCGCTTGTCCACGCCTACCATTGCACCGGCAGCCACGTGGCAACCCCTGGGGGGCCGGCGGTGGGCGCCGCTACCTGGGCGGCCACGGGCGCCACGGGCGCGTCCGTGGCCACAGCGGCCGCGGCCGCGGCCACGAGCGCAGCCACCGACTCGGGTGCCTCGACCCCCACCACGTTGGAAAACGTGGCCTGCGCCGACGAGCGGTTGTCGAGGGTTAACCCGACGCGCACCGCGAGCTCTCGTGCAAACGGCTTCTTGGGGAAGCCACCGCTGAAGAGGCCATCGCCGAGCGCGACGATGCGCTTGAGCTGCGTGGGTGGCAGGACACCCGCAGCGGCGGCCGCCTCGGCGGCGGCTCGGCGACGTCGGTTGTCGACCGGCCTCGTCTCCCAGATGCGGTCGGCCAGGCGCGCGAGCGCGCTCATCCGCTTGCGCGCCTCGCGCCACTTGTGCACCGGCCGCATGTGGCCCAGGAGGCGCGGGGGGAGGAGCTCGGCGCGCCCGAGCATACCGGCGAGGTAGGTGCCAAAGCTCCCGAGGTTGGCGGTCTTCTTGCGGCCCCTGTCATCCGCCTCGCGCCATCTCCGGTAAACCCGCTCCTCCCCCTCGTGGCCCTTGTCGTCGGCCTCGCACCATCTCCGGTACACTGGATCGGCGCGACGCGCCGCGGCCTCCCGCTCCACCCCCTCCTTGCGCCCGGACGCCTCCTCCCACTTGGCCTTGTCCATCGAGAAGAAGGCGCCCTCGGTTGTGGTCAGGTAGGTGGCCAGTGCGCCCGGGTCGCCGCACATGGACAAGGGCGCGGTCGCGGCCTGCACCGCGACGCGCTTCCTGGGGTCGATCGCCACGAGCTCGACGTCGCGGCCCTCCGGCACGAAGAGGTCGTTGCGCCACTGGTGGGAGCGGTAGACCCCGGCGTCCACAGCCGTGGCGTCGATCCGCGCAGCGGGCGCGGGCCAACCGTACCCCGCTGCGGGCAGCGCGTCGATGTTGGCGGCCTTGACGTGCGCCGTGCTCTTGAAGGTGACGCACATCTTGACGCCGTCGGTGGAGAGGCGCATCGGCTCCCAGTGGTCGCCGTTCTTGCCCTTCAAGTGCTTTATATCGACGAGGGCGAGAAAGAGCTGCGACTTGCGGGCCTTGTGCGCCACGACGGCCTCGAGCGCCAGGTTCCTCTCGATCTGCAGGGCCACCTTCGCCTCCTCGGCCGGGTCCTCCCCTGCCCCGGCATCTGGAAGGCTGTACGGACTCAACCGGTCCAGGTCCTTGGTCAGCCCGTGTTCCGCGCAGTGGGCCTTGTAGACCTTGGTGGCCGCGGCAAAGACTTCCTGGAGCCGAGGCCCAACGTCGAGGAGCGCCCGGAACCGTCGCGCGGTGTCGGCGCATTCGTCGTTCATCCCATCGTACAGGTTCTCCTCGAACGGCCCGTCGGCGTCGCCGTGTCGGCCAACCTCCTTTGAGACCCAGCCGAAGAAGGCACGGAGCGCGGTCAGCTCGAAGTGCACCACGGGCCGCCCTAGGCTCTGCACAGGCAGGAGGGAGAAGGCCTTGGGCATCGTGATCTTCGCCACGCGCCACTTCTTGAGACGCGCCTCCTTTGAGGCTCGGACCGCTGCCGCCGCCGCCACCACCGGCGCTGCCACCGAAGCCGCTGGCGTGTCGGTGTGCTGCACGTGGTTGGCGTCGCCCACTGCTCTGCCCAGAGCGAGTACCGCCGTGCGTGGACGAGCACGCCCGCCAGCGTCCGTTTCTTGAAGGGCGTGTCATAGTAGGGCTGGAGCGTGGCCTTCTCCTCATTGGCAATGACCATGGCGAGAGCTGCAACCTCGTTGCCCAGTTCCGCCGTGGCCACGGCACCGACTTCGCCCTTGACAAACTTGAGCATGTGCGCGACGTTGCCCTTCTTGGTGTCGGGGTGAATATTGCCACGCGCATGTAGCTGGTCGGCAGTCAGCCGCTGGAGCATGTACAGGTAGATGCGCTTGGCCTCGAAGCCGCCGCCGCCGGCCTTGCCCTGGATGTGCAGCAACGCCACGCGCTGCATCTCGAGCGTGGTGTTCTCGGTCAAGGCGAACGGCAGCGGCCGAGGCACTCCGTCTCCGACAAAGTATTTGCTCGGGGAGGTGGCAGGTCCTGCAGAAAGTAGTTCCGGTGGTGACACTCCATCCCCGACAAAGTGTTTGCTCGGGGAAGGGCAGGTCCCGCAGAAAGTAGTTCCGGGGGTGACACTCCGTCCCCGACAAAGCATTTGCTGGGGGGGGTGGCAGGTCCCGCAGAAAGTATTTCCTGGGCTGACACTCCGTCTCCGACAAAGTATTTGCTCGGGAAGGTTGCAGGTCCTGCAGAAAGTCGTTCCGGGGCTCACGCTCCGTCCCCGACAAAGTGTTTGCTCGGGGAAGTAGCAGGTCCTGCAGTAAGTAGTTCCGGGGCTGACACTCTGTCCCCGACAAAGTATTTGCTCGGGGAAGTGACAGGTCATTCAGAAAGTAGTTCCGGGGCTGACACTCCGTCCCCGACAAAGTATTTGCTCGGGAAGGTTGCAGGTCCTGCAGAAAGTCGTTCCGGGGCTCACGCTCCATCCCTGACAAAGAAGTTCCAGGGCTGACACTCCGTCCCCGACAAAGTGTTTCCTCGGGGAAGTGGCAGGTCCTGCGGAAAGTGGTTCCGGGGCTGACACTCCGTCCCCGACAAAGTATTTGCTCGGGGAAGTGACAGGTCATTCAGAAAGTAGTTCCGGGGCTGACACTCCGTCCCCGACAAAGTATTTGCTTGGGAAGGTGGCAGGTCCTGCAGAAAGTTGTTCCGGGGCTCACGCTCCGTCCCCGACAAAGTAGTTTCAGGGCTGACACTCCGTCACCGACAAAGTATTTTCTGGGGGAGGTGGCAGGTCCTGCAGAAAGTAGTTCCGGGGCTGACACTCCGTCTCCAACAAAGTTTTTTCTCGGGGAAGTGGCAGTTCCTGCAAAAAGTAGTTCGGGTGGTGACGCTCCGTCCCCGACAAAGTATTTGTTCGGGGAAGTGGCAGGTCCTGCAGAAAGTAGTTCCGGTGGTGACGCTCCGTCCCCGACAAAGTATTTGCTCGGGGAGGTGGCAGGTCCTGCAGAAAGTAGTTCCGGGGCTGGCACTCCGTCTCCGACAAAGTATTTTCTCGGGGAGGTGGCAGGTCCTGCAGAAAGTAGTTCCGGTGGTGACGCTCCATCCCCGACAAAGTGTTTGCTTGGGGAAGTGGCAGGTCCTGCAGAATGTAGTTTCCGGGGCTGACGCTCCGTCCCCGGCAAAGTTGTTCCGGGGATGACACTTTGTCCCCGACAAAGTGATTGCGGTGGGAGGTGGCAGGTCCTGCAGAGAGTAGTTCCGGGGCTGGCACTCCGTCTCCGACAAAGTATTTTCTCGGGGAGGTGGCAGGTCCTGCAGAAAGTAACCCTGGTGGTGACGCTCCGTCCCCGACAGTGTTTGCTCGGGGAAGTGGCAGGTCCTGCGGAAAGTAGTTCCGGGGCTGACACTCCGTCTCCGACAAAGTATTTTCTCGGGGAGGTGGCAGGTCCTGCAGAAAGTAGTTCCGGGGCTGACACTCCGTCCCCGACAAAGTATTTTCTCGGGGAGGTGGCAGGCCCTGCAGAAAGTAGCTCCGGTGGTGACGCTCCGTCCCCGACAAAGTGTTGCTTGGGGAAGTGTGCTGGTCCTGCAGAAAGTAGTTCCGGGGCTGAGACTCCGTCTCCGACAAAGTATTTTCTCGGGGAGGTGGCAGGTCCTGCAGAAAGTAGTTCCGGGGCTGACACTCCGTCTCCGACAAAGTATTTTCTCGGGGAGGTGGCAGGTCCTGCAGAAAGTAGCTCCGGTGGTGACGCTCCGTCCCCGACAAAGTGTTTGCTCGGGGAAGTGGCAGGTCCTGCAGAAAGTAGTTCTGGGGCTGACGCTCCGTCCTGTCAAAGTAGTTTCGGGGATGACACTCTGTCTCCTCCAAAGTATTTGCGATGGGAGGTGGCAGGCCCTGCAGAGAGTAGTTCCGAGGCTGACACTCAGTCTCCGACAAAGTATTTTCTTGGAGAGGTGGCAGGTCCTGCAGAAAGTAGTTCCGGGGCTGACACTCCGTCTCTGACAAAGTATTTTTTTGGGGAGGTGGCAGGTCCTGCAGAAAGTAGTTTCGGTGGTGGCGCTCCGTCCCCGACAAAGTGTTTGCTTGGGGAAGTGTTAGGTCCTGCAGAAAGTAGTTCCGGGGCTGACTCTCCGTCCCGGCAAAGTAGCTCTGGGGATGACACTCCGTCCCCGACAAAGTATTTGCGGTGGGAGATGGCATGTCTTGCAGAGAGTAGTTCCGGGGCTGACACTCCGTCTCCGACAAAGTATTTTCTCGGGGAGGTGGCAGGTCCTGCAGAAAGTAGTTCCGGGGCTGACACTCCGTCCCCGACAAAGTATTTGCTCGGGGAGGTGGCAGGTCCTGCAGAAAGTAGTTCCAGGGCTGACACTCCGTCCACGACAAAGTATTTGCTCGGGGAGGTGGCAGGTCCTGCAGAAAGTAGTTCCGGGGCTGACACTCCGTCTCCAACAAAGTTTTTTCTCGGGGAAGTAGCAGGTCCTGCAAAAAGTAGTTCGGGTGGTGACGCTCCGTCCCCGACAAAGTATTTGTTGGGGGAAGTGGCAGGTCCTGCAGAAAGTAGTTCCGGTGGTGACGCTCCGTCCCCAACAAAGTATTTGCTCGAGGAGGTGGCAGGTCCTGCAGAAAGTAGTTCCGGGGCTGGCACTCCGTCTCCGACAAAGTATTTTCTCGGGGAGGTGGCAGGTCCTGCAGAAAGTAGTTCCGGTGGTGACGCTCCATCCCCGACAAAGTGTTTGCTTGGGGAAGTGGCAGGTCCTGCAGAATGTAGTTTCCGGGGCTGACGCTCCGTCCCCGGCAAAGTTGTTCCGGGGATGACACTTTGTCCCCGACAAAGTGATTGCGGTGGGAGGTGGCAGGTCCTGCAGAGAGTAGTTCCGGGGCTGGCACTCCGTCTCCGACAAAGTATTTTCTCGGGGAGGTGGCAGGTCCTGCAGAAAGTAACCCTGGTGGTGACGCTCCGTCCCCGACAGTGTTTGCTCGGGGAAGTGGCAGGTCCTGCGGAAAGTAGTTCCGGGGCTGACACTCCGTCTCCGACAAAGTATTTTCTCGGGGAGGTGGCAGGTCCTGCAGAAAGTAGTTCCGGGGCTGACACTCCGTCCCCGACAAAGTATTTTCTCGGGGAGGTGGCAGGCCCTGCAGAAAGTAGCTCCGGTGGTGACGCTCCGTCCCCGACAAAGTGTTGCTTGGGGAAGTGTGCTGGTCCTGCAGAAAGTAGTTCCGGGGCTGAGACTCCGTCTCCGACAAAGTATTTTCTCGGGGAGGTGGCAGGTCCTGCAGAAAGTAGTTCCGGGGCTGACACTCCGTCTCCGACAAAGTATTTTCTCGGGGAGGTGGCAGGTCCTGCAGAAAGTAGCTCCGGTGGTGACGCTCCGTCCCCGACAAAGTGTTTGCTCGGGGAAGTGGCAGGTCCTGCAGAAAGTAGTTCTGGGGCTGACGCTCCGTCCTGTCAAAGTAGTTTCGGGGATGACACTCTGTCTCCTCCAAAGTATTTGCGATGGGAGGTGGCAGGCCCTGCAGAGAGTAGTTCCGAGGCTGACACTCAGTCTCCGACAAAGTATTTTCTTGGAGAGGTGGCAGGTCCTGCAGAAAGTAGTTCCGGGGCTGACACTCCGTCTCTGACAAAGTATTTTTTTGGGGAGGTGGCAGGTCCTGCAGAAAGTAGTTTCGGTGGTGGCGCTCCGTCCCCGACAAAGTGTTTGCTTGGGGAAGTGTTAGGTCCTGCAGAAAGTAGTTCCGGGGCTGACTCTCCGTCCCGGCAAAGTAGCTCTGGGGATGACACTCCGTCCCCGACAAAGTATTTGCGGTGGGAGATGGCATGTCTTGCAGAGAGTAGTTCCGGGGCTGACACTCCGTCTCCGACAAAGTATTTTCTCGGGGAGGTGGCAGGTCCTGCAGAAAGTAGTTCCGGGGCTGACACTCCGTCCCCGACAAAGTATTTGCTCGGGGAG
>Ga0209491_10004648_pt1 | contig 20956 bp, 16 predicted proteins | sample BON02_FD_187213 | JGI IMG/M metagenome (GOLD analysis project Ga0209491, IMG submission 187213) | Freshwater microbial communities from Lake Bonney liftoff mats and glacier meltwater in Antarctica - BON-02 (SPAdes) (version 2) | ecosystem: Environmental > Aquatic > Freshwater > Ice > Glacier... | reverse complement strand
GTCAGTCAGGGCGGATATACAGTCCCCGTCAATGGTCGCCCAGAGTACATGCGATCGGCTGGTGAGGCTAGCTTACAACGGTTGGGAGTAGAGACGATCGACTGATACTATCAACACCGTGTCGATTCGCATCCACCGATCGAAGCAACAATCGGCGCGATGGCAGCATTAGTTAAAGAAGGTAAGGTGCGGTTTCTAGGACTCTCAGAGGGATGCTCATGCGGTACATCCGTTGGCGTAGCCTACCGTAGGTAATTGCTGCTTTGCAAAGCGAGTATTCGCTCTGGAGCCGCGATGTCGAGGCGGAAATCTTGCCGACTTGCCGCGAACTCCAGATCGGATTTGTGCCTTGGAGTCCACTCGGACGGGGCTTTCTGACTGGGCAAGTCAAAACTTTTGATGATTTGGATGCAATTAATTGGCGACGCGTCTCGCTGCGATTTCAAGGCGAGGATTTTGGGTGCAATTTGGATTTGGTGGCTCAGGTACAGGCAATGGCTGACGCTAAAAATTGGACTCCCGCTCAGTTAGCGATCGCGTGGTTACGACAACAAGGCGATGATATCGTGCCGATTCCTGGTACTAAGCGCGTTTCAGATCTGCTCGATCGCCTGGGCGCGGTGGATGTCAAATTAACAGTGACAGAACTCGATCGGATCGATACTATTCTGCCCAAAGGAGCCGCATCAGGCGATCGCGATCCCACCTCCATGATGCAAATGGTCAATCTTTAGTCATAACTCTAATTTATGCCCACAACTAGCACAGAATTTATCGGTTGGTTTGACTGGAGTACCGCACTCAGTACAAAACCGCTTTTGACTGGCGGTTGTGTCCATATTTAATTCTAGATTGCCCATTTTCATCGACATGGGCTGCATGTTCATCTGCATATTCCCCATTTGCATCGGTGGTATCGGTTTGATGCCAGTGGCGGTAGAACTAGAACTAGTGCTAGTCGTAGATTGACTTGCGCCGTGACTGCTTTGCATATTCATACTATTACCCTGAATCTGGATGAGGGATTCGCCACTGGGGGTGGTGACTTTGAGGATACCCCCCGTCGGAGTCATCGACATCTCTGGGGGTACCAGCCAAATACCTGTGGTGAAACTATTGCTCGTGCGCTGTTGCTGTCCTGCGCTAGTATGCAAAATAGTTACCACAGTTTGTGCCCCCTCATTGTCTACAGAGATCTGATGTCCGGTGCCTAATTCCCAGTGATATATCATAAGCCACTTGAAGATTGAACTAGTTGTGATTATTTAACCATTGATTAGTCTAGGTTAATCGATTGATAGTATTTTCGATCGAACACTCCAAAAAGATCGTGTCACAATAGTAACAAACACTTGGTGAGTTGAATAGGTAAAGGTAAATCACAATGGTACTACTAACCGATCGAATTCAAAAACGTTTGACCATGCAGGTTGAAGATATTGCTGTCAATACGACCGCAATTCGATCGTTGGATTGGGAGCGCGACAGGTTTGATATTGAATTTGGGCTGCAAAATGGCACTACCTACAACTCCTTTATCATTCGGGGCGATCGGCTAGCATTAGTAGATACCTCCCACGAGAAATTTCGCCAGTTGTACCTGGAAACGCTCAAGGGACAGATCGATCCCAGTCAGATCGACTATTTGATTATCAGTCATACCGAACCCGATCATAGTGGCTTAGTGCGAGACGTATTGGCTCTAGCTCCGGATGTCACTGTCGTGGGTAGTAAGGTGGCGATTCAATTCCTCGAAAACTTCGTCCATCAACCTTTTACCAAATTAATCGTTAAAAATGGCGATGTCCTAGACTTGGGACAGGGACATGAAATCGAATTTGTGATTGCGCCGAACTTGCATTGGCCCGATACGATCTTTAGCTTCGATCGCGGTACTCAGATCCTGTACACTTGCGATGCCTTTGGGATGCACTATTGCTCCGACGCGGTATTCGATGAAGATTTAGGCAAAATCGAGCCAGACTATCGGTTCTATTATGAATGCTTGATGGCACCGAATGCGCGATCGGTATTATCCGCGCTCAAACGGATGGGCGAACTCCCTACCGTCGGGACAATTGCCACCGGACACGGACCCCTATTGCGCCACAACGTCGGCGAACTCGTCCAACGGTATCAAGACTGGTCGCAACTCAAAGCCAAAGCAGAAACCAGCGTAGCCGTCTTCTACGTCGCCGATTATGGTTATAGTGACAGGCTTTCCCAAGCATTGGCGCGTGGGATTACCAAAACAGGTGTCGCCGTCGAGATGATGGATCTCAAATCCGCCGACCCTCAAGAAGTCCAAGAACTAGTCGGACGAAGTGCCGGCATTGCGATCGGGATGCCGCCAGGATCCGGTAAAATTGCGGCATTAGCTCTAGCAGCGATCGGGACTATTCTCGTAGCAGCCAAAAATAAACAAACGATCGGGTTATTTGAATCCTACGGCGGCGACGATGAGCCTGTAGACCCCTTAGTCAGCAAAATTCGCGAAATCGGCGTGAGTATCGCTTTCCCAGCCATCCGCGTCAAAGAAACCCCTACCGAAGCGATTTATCAACAGTGCGAAGAAGCCGGAACCGACCTAGGACAACTGCTGACCAAGGATAAAGCCATCAAACAGATGAAATCCCTAGATTCCGACCTCGATAAAGCCCTCGGACGGATTAGCGGCGGCTTGTATATTATTACCGCCAAAAAAGGAGACTTTAGTAGTGCGATGTTAGCCTCATGGGTGACACAGGCGAGCTTTGAACCCTTGGGATTGACCATAGCAGTATCCAACGATCGTGCGATCGACTCATTGATGCAGGTTGGGGATAAATTTGTGTTGAATATGCTCGAAGAGGGGAATTATCAGACCCTCATGCGGCACTTTTTGAAACGATTTGCACCTGGGGCGGACAGGTTTGAGGGCGTAAAGACTCAAGCGGCGGCAAATGGTAGTCCGATCTTGCAGGATGCGCTGGCGTATATCGAGTGTGAGGTGGTGAGTCGGCTGGCTTGCGGCGATCATCATGTGGTGTATGCGACGGTGGATACCGGACGGGTGGCGAAGGTGGAGGGGTTGACGGCGGTGCATCATCGGCGGGTGGGGAATCATTATTGACGCGGAGGGCGCAGAGATAGGGGAGAACGCAGAGAGGGGGGTATACGCGGAGGGCGCAGAGTGAGGGGAGAACGCAGAGAGGTGGCTAGTGGGGTGGAATCTGGAGGGGCTTATGGATGAGAATGAGATTTCGGGGAAGATCATTGGTTGTGCGATCGATATTCATCGGGAGTTGGGACCAGGATTATTGGAGTCGGCTTATCAGGCTTGTCTATTTTATGAGCTAGTCCAAGCTGGATTGAAAGTCGAGCAGCAAAAACCATTACCTCTGGTTTATAAAGAAGTCCATCTCAAATGTAGTTATCGCATCGATTTACTCGTAGAAGAGCGAATTATCGTCGAACTAAAAACCGTTGAATCCCTACACTCCCTGCACACCAAACAACTACTCACCTATCTCCGTCTCGCCAACTGCAAACTCGGCTTACTCATCAACTTCAACGTCCCCCAACTCACCCAAGGCATCAAAAGAATCGTCAACAACCTCTAGAATACCCACCCCACTAGCCCCCTCTCTGCGTTCTCCCCTCACTCTGCGCCCTCCGCGAAACTATGAACCCCCGCGATCTCCAACCCTACCCCATTGCCCCCGATACCACCGTCCTCCGTTCCCGCACCTGGGATCGACTCAAATTTGAGATCGAGTACGGACTAGCACGCGGTACTACCGCCAACTCCTTCATCATCAAAGGCGACACCACAGCCCTCATCGACCCCCCTGGCTCCTCCTTTACCGACGCATTTATCACCGGATTGGACAAACGATTTAATGTCAAGTTAATCGAATATGTTATCCTCGGACACATCAATCCCAATCGCGGCGAAACCCTCAAGAAGTTACTAGAATTAGCCCCGCAAATTACCTTTGTCTGTTCCAATCCCGCCGCGGTCGCTCTCCCTGCTATTCTCGGACGAGAGGATCTCAAAATTATCGCGATCAAGGGTGGGGATTCGATCGATCTGGGTCAGGGACACGTCCTCAAGTTTATGCTCGCACCTACTCCCCGTTGGCCCGATCGATTATTAACTTACGATCCCAAAACTCAAATTCTCTATACTGATAAACTCTTCGGTTGTCATGTCTGCGGCGACCAAGTATTTGATGAAGGATGGGAATCTTACTCGGAGGATCGTCGCTATTATTTCGACTGTTTGATGGCTCCAGCCGCTAAACAAATTAGCTCGACTTTGGACAGGATTTCTGAGTATCCGATTAGTCTCTATGCTACCGGACATGGGCCACTGGTTAAGTATGGTTTGACTGAATTGACCAATCTCTATCAACAGTGGAGTAAAGTACATAGTAGTCAGTCACTTACTGTCGCGCTGATTTATGCTTCGGCTTATGGCAATACGGCGACGGTTGCTCAAGCGATCGCCTCAGGAATTACTAAGGCTGGTGTGGGTGTAGAATCAATTAACTGTGAATTTGTCGAACCTGCGGAAATTAAGGCAGCATTAGAACGATGTGCTGGATTTATTATCGGTTCGCCTACGCTCGGCGGACACGCACCGACACCGATTCAAACAGCTTTAGGTGTCATTTTATCATCTGCCCAGAAGACTAAATTAGCTGGTGTATTTGGCTCGTTTGGTTGGAGTGGGGAAGCGATCGATCTTTTAGAGACAAAGCTCAAAGATGCTGGCTATAAGCTTGGATTTGAACCGATTCGGGTGAAGTTTAAACCGACGGAGATGACGCTCAAACAATGCGAGGAAACAGGGACGGATTTTGCTCAAGCTGTGAAGAAAGCCAAAAAAGCAAGTATTCCCAAAGCGAAGATCGGGGAAGCGACAACAGATCGCGTCGAGCAAGCTGTCGGGCGAATTGTCGGTTCGATGACGATTGTGACTACTCAGCAGGGCGATTTGTCCGGTGCGATGTTGGCTTCTTGGGTATCTCAAGCCACATTTAATCCGCCTGGTTTAACTATAGCAGTCGCCAAAGAACGCGCGATCGAATCGCTCATGCACCAGGATGGTAAGTTCGTCCTGAATATTCTCGAACAGGGCAAACATGTCCCCTTGATGAAGCAATTTCTTAAACCATTTGCACCTGGAGAAGATCGGTTTGTAGGGGTGAATATGGAGACAGCAAATAATGGTTGTCCAATTCTTACCGATAGTTTAGCTTATCTAGAATGCAATGTTCAAAGTCGAATGGAATGCGGCGATCATTGGTTAATTTATGCAACTATAGATACTGGAAAAGTATTCAATCCTACCGGAGTCACCGCAGTTCATCATCGTAAATCAGGTACCCACTATTAAAGAGCAGCCGGAGTCTATCACAGCAGATCTAGCAATCCTAAATAGATGTAGGGTCAGCCATTTGCGATCGGTTGTGGAGTCCTCCACCATTAGAATGGTTGGGGAGCGATCGTGGGTATTGCCGCTCTGATGGGGAATTGGATCCAGATTAGACGTTGAGGGGATAGCTATTTCATGGTTCCCACAAACCGATCGGTTAGCGCAAGCTGGGAAGGGAGTAGAATGACTACTAGCATGTACTCGTTCGCTTCACCCGATCGTCAAGAACTAATGATTCAGATCCATACCCAACCATTACAGGCTCAACAGTGGTTGGAGCGATATCGCGGCAAATTGCCAGTATTTGCTTGTGTGCTGGGATTTACAGATACTTGTCTGATTCCAGGGATTTCCGCAGCGGGTAAAACTCCTGAAGATCGCCAGTATACAGCGATCGCGGATGCCGAATTTTTGGCTGATGGGGTTAGTATACAGCCCGATTATCCTTTACCCCCACTGATTGCTGGTGCGTCGCCTGTTTATATTTCCCGGGCGATTGTCGCCACGTTGGATCTACCTCTGTATATCTTCAATGCTGGTTTGCCCACACCGCCAACTGTTCCCCATCTAGATTTAGATGGCATCCCTGCGGCTTGTCTGACTACGGGTGCAGCATTACCTCTAGCTACTGTCGAACGGCTTTATCAACGCGGCTCGATCTGGGGTGAAAAATTAGCCGCTGTTGCTGGTGCCGATAGTTACCTCATCATCGGGGAATGTGTTGTGGGTGGTACGACTACCGCACTGAGCTTACTGATGGGTTTGGGGATTGATGCGGTGGGCAAAGTCAATAGCAGTCATCCGGTTTGCAATCATCAGCAGAAAGCTCAGATCGCCAGTCGTGGATTAGCACACTTAAATTTACCCCTATCGCCCTTAGAATTGGTAGCAGCCATCGGCGATCCAATGCAAATTGTCGTGGCTGGGATGGCGATCGCCGCCAGTCGAACCTGTGGTGTATTACTCGCTGGGGGGACGCAAATGTTGGCTGTAGCAGCTCTAATTCAAGCGATCGGGGTAGTTGATAAAGGTTTGGAAATTAACACGGCACAGATCGTCGTCGGGACGACTGCCTGGGTAGCTAACGATCGATCTGGGGCGACTGTCGCCCTAGCTCACTTGATTCCTCAGATCCCGCTCATCTCTACCCAGTTAAGTTTTGCCACTTCCCAATATCCCCAATTGCAAGTCTACGAGCAAGGATTTGTCAAAGAAGGAGTCGGTGCAGGGGGACTAGCGATCGCGGCTAGTTTATACAAAGAGTGGGGACAGAGCCAAATATTGGACTCGATCGAGCAATTATTAGCAGCAAGTTTAGCGATCGAGAAACTTAGATAAATAACGTCAGTTAGGGCCAAGAATAACCCAGAGACTTCACTCTCGGCTCATGAGCTAAAGCACTTTTTCTGAAGAATTCAACTAATCCAGATCGCCCAAATTCTCCAGTAATAATTCTACCTGTTCTCGCTGCTCGGACAAAAAATTCTCACACTGTTGCAAAGATTCCACCGCTACCGCAAACTGACTGAATACTTCAGTTAACTCCAACTCCCCTCCTTCAATCGCCGCTAATATTTCCTCCACTCGTTCCACCGTTTGCTCGTAGTTCCATTGATGCTTTTTTGCCACCATCGATTTCGATTACCCTTAATTTTGCCTGACCTTGACTAAATTGAACCGATAATTCTGCCCCGAGAACTAACACATCGGTATCGCGGACGATCTCGCCATTGTTTTGCCGTACTAGTGCGTAGCCCCGCTGCAATACCAAGCGCGGATCGAGGGCTTGACACCTTTCTCGCAGGTGTAATTGTTCTGTGTGTGCAGATTGCAATTTTCCAGTTATTGCGCGTCTGAGCCGTTGCTGAAGACCTTTGAGGCGATCTGCTGCTAGCTCCAATTGTCGATCTGGTTTGATGCGTTCGCACCTGATTCGTAATTGACTTAACTGGTTCTGTCGAGCGATTAGCACACTCTGAATCGTAGCGCGAACTGAACGGATTCGCTCCAAATGGTCGTCTACTAAATCTTCAATGTCGGGAACGACGATCGTTGCTGCGGCGGTTGGTGTTGCCGCTCGAATATCTGCGGCTAGATCTGCCAGGGATTCATCCCGCTCGTGTCCGATGCCGGTAACGATGGGAATCGGACATTGGGCAATAGCTCGAACTACGATTTCACTATTGAAGCAGCTCAAATCCTCGGTTGCGCCACCACCTCTAGCTAGAATTAACACCTCTGCTCGACCGTCGAGTACGACACGCGCGATCGCCCGTTCGATCGATTTAGGTGCTGTTTCACCCTGAACTGTGGCTGGAGATAGCAATACCAGCACCCCAGGATAGCGAGATAACAGCGTCTTCTGAATATCGCCCCACGCCGCCGCCGTCGATGATGTGACTACCGCGATGGTCTGGGGATGAGTGGGTAACGGTTGTTTTCGGTCTAAGTCGAATAAACCTGCTGCTGATAACCTGTGTCTAATCTGCTGCAATCGGAGGGCTTGTAATCCCTCACCCAGTGGTAGCACCTGCTGTACCTGAAACTGATATTTTCCATGTGGGGCGTAAACTGAGATGTTGCCAAAGGCGAGTACCTGTGTCCCAACTTGGGGCTTTGTTGCCAACGCTGGAATTTGGTTCTTCCATACCACTGCCGGAAGAGCAGCTTTTCCCAACTTGTCTTTGAGGGTGAAGTAGATCCCAGATGGATGAAAGCTGGCACTCGAAACTTCACCACTCACCCATACCTGTCGCAGTTGAGGGGTTGCAAGTAAAGCTTGTTCGATGTATCTAGTCAATTGGTCGATGGAAATTGAATCTAGATCTGGATATAAAGTATCGTCGATCGGATTATTTGGCATGATGAAGCAGGAATTATCGTTCGCGTGTCGTTAGACGACGCGCAAGCTGCGAGTTATTTTTTAATTCTAATTCTATTTCGATCGATACCGTAAAATGATCTGAGGATGATTACCTACTTAAAGCAGGTGATAATTAAAGAGTTAATTTACTATTTAGATCGATCTAAAATTGAAGATATGTTAAATACTTGTGAGCTAGCTGTCAACGGAACTTTAATGCGAGGATTAGAATTAAATGATAATTTACAACAGGTTGGAGCAGTATTTATCCAAGAAACTTTAACAGCCCCAGTTTACCGTTTGTGGTCGATTGGCGATCGTCATCCAGCGATGATGAGGGTAAGTGAGGGCGGAAAATCGATCGCCATAGAAATCTGGTCATTACCTTTAGTTGGACTAGTTCAAATTCTCCAACAAGAACCCGCTGGTTTATGTATTGGTAAGATTAAATTAGTAGACGATCGCGAATTATTAGGCGTTCTTGGTGAATCTTTTTTATGTGAAGGAAAGCAAGAAATTACTAATTTTGGTGGTTGGCGCAATTATCTTAAATCTTCAGAAAAATCTCAGAGTAATTTGCTGTAGAAATAATTGCTACAATCTAAATTTATACCGAGCCTAAACTTTCTGTACCATATTGACGGAGTAAATCCATCAATTCATCGCGATAATCTTGAAAAATAGCATGACGTTTGATAGCAGCAGATCGATCTGCTAAATTAATAGTCATCTCTGTTTTAACTGTACCAGGGCGAGAACTGAGTACGAAGATCCGATTAGAGAGAAATACTGCTTCTTCAACATCATGAGTAATTGAAAGAATCGTAATCTTAGTACGTTGCCATAGATCGATAATAAATTCGTGCATCGACTCCTTGGTGTGAATATCTAACGCCCCAAAAGGTTCGTCCATTAATAATATTTTAGGTTCGCATACTAAGGCGCGCGCGATTGCTACTCGTTGTTTCATCCCTCCAGACAATTGGTTGGGTAAAGAGCGAGCAAAATCACTCAAACCGACAACATTGAGATAGTAACTAGCGCGTTCTCGTCGTTCTCGTTTGGATACGCCCTGAAGTTTGAGTCCGAATTCGGTATTTTCTTGGACACTCATCCAAGGATACAACGTATAATTCTGAAATACCATGCCGCGATCGGGACTAGGCCCTTTTACAGGTACGCCGCCAATCCGAATTTCTCCACAGCTCGGCAGATCGAGTCCCGCAATTTGACGCAAGAGGGTGGATTTCCCCGAACCAGAGGCACCTACGACGCAGACAAATTCACCCTGTGCGATGTTGATATTAATATTTTTGAGTACGGTTAGATTTCCATTTTGAGTATCGAACTGTTTCGATAGATTATCGATTTGTAAAAACATCTAATTTTCGCTCGTGGTAACTTGAGTTTTAGTTGGCGAAGCTAGGAAATATTACCAGATTGTAACATTAACTAGCTAGTCTAGATCGATAGCAAAACGATCGAATTTTGCGATGAGATCGCTACTTATAGATACTAATTATTTTTAGACCATTTAAAGCAAACTCTGATGATATATTGAAATAATAAGTCTAAAACTAGACCGATCGCTCCAATCACAATAATACCGACAAAAATTTCATCAGTTTTGAGAAATCTGCCAGCTACACTAATTCTACGACCCAATCCTTCTGTAGCAGCAATTAGTTCGGCAATGATGACTAATTGCCATGCCGCAGCTAAATTGATCCGACAAGCATCTAAGATACCTGGAATAACATGGGGAAAAATCACCATCAATAGAGTTTGTAATCGATTTCCGCCGAGGATATAGGTCGCTTCGATTAAATCCTTGGATACGAATTTTACTGTATCCATTACCATCAGAGTATTGAAGAAAAATGTACCGATAAAAATTAGGATAATTTTTGGTGCCTCCTCAATACCTTGATACAGGATTAGTAGGGGAATAAAAGCTGGTGCGGGCATATAGCGCATTAAACCAAATAATGGTTCTAATAATGCCCGAATACTACGAAAACTCCCCATCAGAATACCTACAGGAATCGCAAATGCGGCGGAGAGTGAAAAGCCAACTCCTACCCGCCATAAACTAGCGATCGTATCTTGTTGTAGCTCTCCCGTTCCCCACAATCTCTGTGCGGCGATAATTACAGAATAAGGTGAGGGTAGAAACTTCGGATCGATCGATCCGAACGTTGTGATACCCCACCATAATATTAGTGGCAAACCGATCGACATACCACTCAGTATCCAACTGAGCGGCTGGGGAATATCTTCGATCAGTCGCCAAAATACCGATGGACGTAAAGACGATCGATTGCCCTGACTCAATGAGTCTTGAAGGTCGTTATTTTTTGGTTTTAGCAGCATAAGCTTTGACAAATCTATCGTCAAATATTTTAGTTAAATCTGGTTTAGTCTTCGCTAATCCTACTTCACTTAAAAACTCGCTCATTTTTACAGCCGCATATGGTAGCGAAGTCATATCATTACCAGCTTGAAAGGCTTTGAGATTTTCTGCGACAGTAAAGATTCGCGTTCCTTGCGCGTATTCTTTATACTCACTATCGCTGACTCCAGCCCTTTTTACTAATATTTTATTAGCGGTATCAGGATTAGCTTTAATATAGTCTAAAGTAGCAAACCAACTATCGACCGTTGCTTGCACTTTATCCGGATGTTCATTAATGAATTTCCGGCTGAAAACTAAATGATCGGAAATCGAACCAGGAAAATCTTTGGAACTAAATAACTCTCTACTTCCTGCCTGTTTTAGGGCTTGAGTAGTAAAGGGCGCGAATACAGCCACGCCATCTACTTGTCCTGCGGCAAAAGCAGCAGCAGCCTTACCAGTTTCTAATGGTACAAACTTAATATCTTTAGCAGTTAATCCCGCTTTTTTTAATCCTTGCAGTAACAGAAAATGATCGACAGTACCTTCCTCAGCGGCAATCTTTTTACCTTTGAGATCGGCAACAGATTTAATATTTTTACTAACGATAACTTTATCGTTACCTGTTGAGTTGTCATTAGTTAATACCACTACCTGATCTGCACCCCCAGAGATCGAAGCGATCGTGTCTCCCAAGGTTTGACTATTAGCATCTATTCTGCCAGCATTGAGGGCAGAAATTGAATCTAAATAGCCATCAAACCATTTTAAATCTACCGATACTTTATTCATATCAAAGATTTTTTGGTCTTGGGAAACTTGCCAAGGAAACCATCCCGGCCAAGCACTAAAGCCTAATCTAACATCTGCTTTAGCACCTGGATTGCTACAACTAATCGTCAGAAATAAAGCTGACGTAAATAATAAACAAGTAGATAATAACGCTCGGTGTCGCATGAAAATCCACACTAATTTGTTTTAAAGTCATCTGAATATTGACTGCCTAAATTATGCCCAGTCAATTTACTGAATCTACAATTTTTGGCTAGTCTAGCAGCATAGTAAACAAAACTACCAACATTATCACTTGATAAAATGTATCTAAGAATACATTTTTATGAGTTTAACGATCGAGTCTAATCAATCTCTAGGCGAACAGAGGTATCATCGGATACTTTTGTCGATCCATTGAAAAAATGTTCGATCGACCAGTCCATTTTTTGCGTTCGATCTGCTATGATTCATCTAGGAGCGTTGAAAAAATTAAATATTAAGTCAGGATCGCTTCTAGGGTTCCGATCGAACATTATCGATGACTGGTCCGAGAGAAGCAACCGATTGGAAGTATATTTGTACGACTAATTCGGTCACACGGCGGGATAAAAGCCCGGGAGAACCACTTCAGCTTTGCTGCGGCACTCCTCGGCGATCGATACTACCCAAACCGCGACCAAATTACGTACCCAATCTAGAAAAATTGTGATGACTACTATCGCTTCACATCCAGGGATCGAACCAAGTTTAGTGCTAGTCGATGAAAAGTTACCAGGCGGTGACTACTGGCACGGAATTATTAAACGGGGTAATACGCTCCGCATCACTGACTTAGCTGGCTCGCACGGGGTTGCTCTAGTCTGCTACAATGCCGACAATCCGATCGAACGGCTGAATGTCGCCGATACAGCCAAAATCCAGTTCAATGCTTTCCTGAAACAGGGGATGGTAATGTATTCGGATATGGGCAGAATACTATACTCGATTACTACCGATACGTCTGGCTGTCATGACTTAATTTGTGGTTGTAGTAATGCTGCAAGTAATATCGCGAAATATGGCGATGGTGACTTTCACAACTCGCGCAATAACTTCCTCAAAGCATTGGGTAAACGGGGATTAACTCGCAAAGATTTGATGCCAAATGTTAATCTATTCAGTCGTGTTGCGGTATCGCCCGATGGGGATTTACAATACGATCGTACTTGCGAACAAGCGGGTAGTTATATCGATTTACGAGCAGAGATGAATATCCTCGCGGTCGTGTCCAATTGTCCTCATGTTTTGCATTCGAGTACTAAATACAATCCTCAACCGATTCAATTAACGATCTGGAAATCTCCAGCACCGACGGCTGAAGATGTTTGTCGGACGGCGAATCCTGAAGTCGTGCGAGGATTTATCAATACGGATGCGCTATTTGTACAGGATTAATCGATTTTTAATTAATTAGTAGGGTGGGCACTGCCCACCAGCTAGATTTCAATCTGTACACTGAGAATATTTGCAACGATCTATTTAGATGACATAATTGTGAATTAATTAGTGGGTTGGGCGGGTTTGAATTAAATCTTTAGTGCATACGTAATTAATAGCATAAACCAGCCCCTAAAGATTTATACAATCGATCTCACATCTATTAACATCATTACCCTAATAAAATAAACATGATTTCTACAATTTCCCATCCCACACTCGATCCGGATCAGGCTATTTATGATGAAGTAATCCCAGCGCGTCAACCTTGGTCGCGAGTAGTCAAATCCGGTCAAATTCTCCGCATTATCGACCTTCAGGGTAATCAAGCAGTCGATACTTTATTCTATAACGCTCACGATCCATCCGAGCGATATAGTGCCCCTGATACGATCGTTCGTCAAGGCAATATCTTTATCACTACTGGCACCAAAATTATTTCCAATGAAGGGAATGTAATGATGACAGTTATTAATGATACCTGCGGTCGTCATGATACCGTCGGCGGTGCGTGCAGTATGGAGAGTAATTCGGTTCGCTATGGATTACACAAAAAACATCTCCACGCTTGTGCGGAAAACTACTTATTAGAGTTGAGTAAGTATGAGATGAATAAGCGAGATTTGGTGAGTAATATTAATTTCTATATGAATGTGCCTGTCAGTGCCGATGGCAGTTTGGAAATCGTCGATGGTATTTCTGAAGCAGGGAAGATTGTCGAGCTACAAGCTGAGATGGATGTGATGGTATTAATCTCCAACTGTCCCCAGGTAAATAATCCCTGTAATGCCTATCACCCCACGCCAATTCGATTGGTGATTTGGGACAAGCCATAACTTAGTTGAAAGCGGTCGAGTTTAATCGATTGATTGCCGATCGAAAGCAGTAATAAATCGACTCAGATGAGCTACATTAGTAGTTGCAACGAGCGTCTTTAGCCAGAGTTGACAAGCCAGCGGAATACCTTTGGCTTTGGGATTTGTGACCATTCCCAGTGAGCCAGATTCTAGTCCAATCAGGCGAGTCATGGAAACAAGGGGCGATCTGATAAGCGATCTTCATCGAGAGCAGTTTTCAAGAAGCCCCAAGCTTGCTGATGTTCGGTAGCATCTTCATTCTCGTCCAGCCAAGAATCCAAAAGGTCGATTGCGGCTTGATTCTTCTGCGCTTGCCCTAGATCGTGAATATGATGAGGTACACAAATTTCAAATTCATGATAAATACGGTCTAGTCTTTCGGTAAGTTCTGATATTATTAATGATACTTTCTCACCTGTACTAATCGATATTTACTCATGACGATCGATCGAATCCTGATTGCCAATCGCGGCGAAATCGCCTGTAGAATCATCCGTACCCTCGATCGATTAAATATCCAATCGATCGCCGTATATTCCGAGATCGATCGTCATACACCGCATGTAAATATGGCTACAGAATCATTCTGTATTGGTAAAGCCACCGCTGCTGAAAGTTATTTACAAGCCGATCGCATCTTACAAATCGCTCAGGAAAATCGCGTCCAAGCCATCCATCCCGGCTATGGGTTCTTGAGTGAAAATGCCGAATTTGCGACAGCTTGTGAAGCCGCCAAAATTAACTTTATCGGCCCGACACCAGCTCAATTACAACAATTTGGACTCAAGCATACTGCTAGATCGATCGCGGCGAATAATGGTATTCCCATGTTAACCGGTAGCGATCTACTTCAGAGCCAATCTCAAGCAGAAACGATCGCGTCTCAGATTGGTTATCCAGTCATGCTCAAAAGTACGGCTGGGGGTGGAGGAATTGGCATGGAAATATGTCAAGAGCGTAGTAGTTTAGCAGCAGCATTCGATCGAGTCGATCGATTGAGCAAGCAGAATTTTAGTCAAGGTGGGATCTTCCTAGAGCGTTATCTACCCCGCGCCAGACATATTGAAGTTCAGATCTTTGGTGATGGGAACGGGAATATAATTGCTTTAGGAGAACGTGATTGTTCGCTCCAACGGCGCAATCAAAAGGTAGTCGAAGAAACCCCCGCTCCAGGTATCGATGAAAACTTGCGATCTCAACTATATATAGCCGCTGTAAAATTGGGCAAAGCTGTCAACTATCGATCGGCTGGTACAGTAGAATTTATCGTCGATGCCGATAGTCAGGAATTCTACTTTTTGGAGGTAAATACTCGTCTCCAAGTCGAACATGGCGTGACGGAATTGGTCAGTGGTATCGATTTAGTTGAATGGATGGTACGGTTAGCAGCCGGAGCAGATCTCGATTTAGCTAACTACAACTATCAACCCCAAGGACATGCAATTCAAGTCCGAATTTATGCCGAAGATCCCCATCACAATTTCCAGCCGAGTGCCGGCTTGCTGACAGCGGTAAATTTCCCCGAATACGTGCGTGTCGATAGTTGGATTGCCGCAGGTACAGAAGTCACACCTTACTACGATCCGTTATTAGCAAAGGTTTTGGTGCATGGCAGAGATCGAGATACGGCAATTTCGCAACTTCAAACTACTCTAACTAATACCACGATCGCCGGAATTGAAACTAATCTCGATTACTTATTTCAAGCTATTTCTCATCCTGAATATCAAGCGGGAAACGTCCATACTCAGTTTTTAAATACCTTAAATTATCAACCACGATCGATCGATATTCTCGATCCTGGGATCCAGACTACCATTCAAGATTATCCAGGGCGGATCGGTTACTGGGATGTCGGCGTACCACCATCTGGTCCGATCGACCATTTAGCATTTAGACTGGGGAACCGACTTTTAAATAACCCTCCAGATGCCGCTGGATTGGAGTGTACGGTGTCGGGGCCAAAAATTCGCTTCAATTGCGATCGAGCGATTTGTTTGACGGGAGCGCAGATGACAGCCACTCTCAACGGTGCACCCGTGCCTTGGTGGACGGTTATTCAGGTCAAGAAAGATAGTGTTTTAAAGCTATCCAGCATTACTGGAAATGGCTATCGAAGCTATCTGACGCTTGCTGGCGGCTTTGATGTACCCGACTATCTCGGTAGCAAAGCCACCTTTACACTCGGTCAATTTGGCGGGCATGGGGGGCGAACACTCCGCACTGGCGATGTCATACATCTCAATGATTCACCTGAAAATATTACCCTGGCAAGTCTAGATCCCGATCTAATTCCTACCTACACGAATTGCTGGGAAATCGGAGTAATTTATGGTCCCCACGGTGCGCCGGACTTCTTTACCCCTGCGGATATCGAGATGTTTTTCGCAACAGATTGGGAAATCCACCATAATTCAGCGCGAACGGGAATTAGATTAATCGGGCCAAAACCAGAGTGGGCGCGAACTGATGGCGGTGAAGCAGGATTGCACCCATCAAATATCCACGATAATGCCTATGCGATCGGGACTGTAGACTTTACTGGGGATATGCCGATTATTCTCGCCCATGATGGCCCTAGTTTAGGGGGTTTTGTCTGTCCCGCCACGATCGTTCAAGCGGAATTATGGAAAATTGGTCAACTCAAACCAGGCGATAAAGTCCGGTTTCAACCAATCTCGATCGAGTCAGCACACGCACTAGAATTAGCACAAGATCGAGAGATCGAGTTGCTCACGCCACAACCCAGATCTCCGCAGGAATATTATTTACCAGAGACAGCATCAATTGCTGGAAATAACCAAACTATCTACCGTCGCTCGGGCGATCGATATCTATTGATAGAATACGGTGAATTAGTCCTCGATCTCAATCTCCGGTTTCGGATTCACGCCTTAATGGAATGGCTCAAAGCCAATCCGATCGAAGGAATTGTCGATCTCACACCAGGAATTCGATCGCTTCAAATTCATTATGATAGTCGCATCTTGCCCGATCGAGAATTACTCGACTACCTCACCACCGCCGAATCAAACTTACCAACTATCGATCGATTAACCGTACCTACACGGATCGTCCATTTACCCCTATCTTGGGATGATGATTCGACTCGAATCGCGATCGATAAGTATATCCAGTCCGTTCGCGCCGATGCACCTTGGTGTCCGAGTAATATCGAATTTATTCGCCGGATTAATGGTTTAGATTCAGTTGAATCCGTCCGCGAAATTGTCTTTGCTGCCAGTTACTTAGTCTTAGGATTAGGTGATGTTTATTTAGGTGCGCCAGTCGCTACTCCGATCGATCCGCGCCACCGTCTGGTGACTACTAAATACAACCCCGCACGAACTTGGACACCCGAAAACGCCGTCGGCATTGGCGGAGCTTATATGTGTATTTATGGGATGGAAGGGCCTGGTGGTTATCAATTTGTCGGTCGCACCGTCCCAATTTGGAATCGTTATCGGCAGACGGCTGATTTTACTAAACCGTGGTTGTTACGCTTCTTCGACCAAATTAGATATTTCCCCGTTTCTCCACCAGAATTATTACAATATCGCGAAGACCTCATTTATGGACGGGTAAAATTAGAGATTGAAGAAACAACTTTTAGCCTAGCAGAATATCAGCAATTCTTAACTGATAATGCTGATGATATTACCATATTTAAAAATAAACAACAAGTCGCCTTTCAAGCTGAACGAACCGCCTGGGAAGTAGCCGGAGAATTTACCAGACAATCGATTGAACTAGAAATAGCACCTCCGATCCCAACGCTAGATCTTCCGCCCAATAGTACGCCAATTACCGCTCATTTAACAGCCAACGTGTGGCAGGTTTTAGTGAAGCCAGGAGATGTAGTAAAAACGGGCGATAAACTGGTAATCCTAGAGGCTATGAAAATGGAAATGACGATCGAAGCTGAAGCTGGAGGATCGATCGAAGTTGTCTATTGTACGCCTGGACAAATGGTATCTGCTGGACAAGTTTTATTAGCATTTAGAGACTGTTAGACGACAATGACATTGAATAAAATCTAGTAAGTAGGTAGACCCCACCAGCTCCAAAGTTGAGCCACGGCAGTCTCACAATTGCAATGCAGCGGACTCACGAGAGTCGCTAGTAGGGGTACAAAGATTGTTCGCCGCCGCTGATTAACACCGTTAGGTGTAAGTATTGGTCATCTGGGTCATCATTTGCTACGATCGACCTCTAGATCGAAACCACCGCACAAATAACTTTTCCCCTTCAATCCAGATAAATATCAGTAAGCTACAACCAAAACAGACTCCCAGTTCAAATAAACTCAAGGGATGGGTGCCAAAGAACGATCGCAATGGAGCGATGTAAACTACCGCCAACTGCAATAAAATCGTGCCCAGAATCGCCCACAACAATAGTGGATTGCTAAATAGATTAATTTCGATGACGAGTTGATTGACAGAGCGCACGGCTAAAGCGTGACCCATTTGGGCGATACAGAGCGTGGTAAAGACGATCGTTTTCCAGGTATCAGGATCGCCAGGATAACCGACAGCATGGGTACGATCGAAAGCCCATTTCATCAACCCGATCGTCACAACTCCAAAAACTAGTCCAATCCTGATGATATATGCACCCAAACCTCTCGCAAAAATACTTTCACTCGGCTGAAAAGGTGGTCGCTGCATCACATCTGGCTCTCCTGGTTCCAAAGCGAGAGCAACAGCGGGAATCCCATCTGTGACTAGATTCATCCACAGGATTTGGAGCGGGGAGAGCGGGACACCACCCAAACCCAGCAGCGGAGCAGCAGCGATGGTGAGGATTTCACCGATATTACTACCGAGAATATATTTAATAAACCGGCGAATATTGGTGTAGACAATCCGCCCTTCTTCAACTGCGGCGACGATCGAATTAAAATTATCATCTAGCAGCACCATATCGCTAGCTTCTTTACTGACATCAGTGCCCGTAATTCCCATTGCTACGCCGATATCTGCTTGTTTCAATGCTGGGGCATCATTTACGCCGTCCCCGGTCATAGCGACTAATTCGCCCTGTTGTTGCAAGGCTTTGACGATGCGTAATTTATGTTCGGGGGCAACACGGGCATAGACGCTGACTCTATTGATTGTTTGTGCCAAAGTTGGATCGTCCATCTGGGCGATTTCATTGCCGCTCACTACTTGGCTGTCAGTCTGGGTGATGCCTAAAGCGATGCCAATCGCCATCGCTGTCAGGGGATGATCGCCGGTAATCATCATCGTCCGAATCCCCGCAGTTTTACAGGTATCCACAGCAGCACGAACTTCGGGACGTGGGGCATCGAGCATTCCGACTAAACCGACCCAAATTAACTCTGATTCGGCTTCATCTGCGTCAGGAAGGTGGGGGAAATATCGATAGGCAAAACCTAAGACTCTCAGCCCTTGACTTGCTAGACTGGCGTTTTGGGAGCGGATTTTTTGCCGATCGTGCTCAGTTAATTCAGCATACCGATCTTCGCCGAGAGTATGGGTAGATCGATCGAGGATCGATTCGGGCGATCCTTTGGCGAATAATAGGTAATATGGGGACTGCTCGCAGATGACACTCATTCGTTGCCTATCGCTATCGAATGGATATTCTTGAATGCGCGGATAATTCTGGGCTGTTGCTTCAATTCCCGCTTTGTGGGCGAGTACTAATAAAGCTCCCTCGGTTGGATCTCCCAAAATTTGCCACTGATTGTCGGTATACTGCAACACCGCATCATTGCAGAGGGCGCAGCCCCAGAGTAAACCTTTTAAAGCTGGATCTGCGAGTGGCTCAACCGATCTACCATTAAGTTGAAAATCACCGGTAGGAATGTAGCCCTCACCCCCAATCTGATATTCAGCCGTCAAAGTAGCCACCTGTTGTGCCACCATTTTATTCTGGGTTAATGTACCTGTTTTGTCAGAACAAATTATCGTCACCCCGCCGAGCGTCTCCACCGCAGGGAGTTTGCGGATCAGGGCTTGGCGTTTTACCATCCGCTGGGTACCCATTGCGAGAGTGATGGTAATGACGGCGGGTAATCCTTCGGGTACAATTGCTACTGCGACACTCAGGGATGTTTTGACTAATCCTGTGAAGGTATCGAGATTGAAAGAACCTCGGAGCAAATCGGGCAACATGCCCCCGGTAATGGTTAGGGCAACAATGACCAATGCACCCATAACTAACACATTTCCAAGCTGTGTTAATTTCTGTTGAAGTGGAGTCGGCTGACTTTCGACACCTTGCAATAGCGCGGCAATTTTGCCGAGTTCGGTATTCATTCCGGTGGCGGTGACAACGGCAACACCCCGCCCAGTGGTAATTTCAGTTCCTTGATAGGCTAGGTTGATTCGATCTCCCAACGGTGTATCGGCGGCTAATTCTGTCGCAGCGGTTTTACTACTAGCTGTGGCTTCCCCTGTTAGCGCGGACTCGCGAATTTGGAGTTGTACCGCCTCAATGAGGCGAGCATCTGCGGCGAGTTGATTGCCAGCTTCGAGATGAATTAGATCTCCAGGTACCAATTCCCGCCCATCAATTTCGCTAATTTTACTGTCGCGCAACACCCTTACTTTAGGCGCAGCCATCTGTTTGAGTGCTGCTAATGCTTGTTCGGCGCGGCTTTCTTGGAAATAGCCTAAAATTCCATTGAGGATCACAATTGATAGAATCGCGATCGTATCCTTATACGGCAATCCAGTTGTCTTTCCCGCCTGAATTTCGATGAAATCAAAGATACCAGAAACCACCGCCACAATGGTCAACATTACCAACATAATATTGGTAAATTGGTCGAGTAAAATCTGCCACCACTGCCGACTAGCCGCTGCAACTAGTTCATTTGCGCCGAATTCTTGTCGTCGATCGATTATTTGTGACTCTGTTAAACCTGTTCGATCGTGTGTTTCGAGTTGTGATAGTGTCCGATCGATCGTCAGTGTATACCAAAGTGGATCGGATGGCTTTGTCTCCCGAAGATTTGATGGCGGTGAGGACATATTGCAAGCTCTAAACTACTGGTAATATAGATTCAGACCAGACTCGCTGTCGATCGCTTAGGATGACGATCGGTATATTCAACCAATAATTGGGAAAGTATTTGAGCTAGTTTCATCCTAGAATAGTCAGCGGTTAAAATCGCCGCTAGCAATCCAAAGTCCGCC